>Ga0272446_1007510_pt1 | contig 10816 bp, 5 predicted proteins | sample YNPCB0061_FD_194587 | JGI IMG/M metagenome (GOLD analysis project Ga0272446, IMG submission 194587) | Hot spring microbial mat communities from Yellowstone National Park, WY, United States - YNP-CB-006-1 | ecosystem: Environmental > Aquatic > Thermal springs > Hot (42-90C) > Sediment | place...
CGGGCACGTTCGGCAGGCCGTATGCGTTGGCCGTGAGCTACGCGGGTGGGGTGCGCCGATTTGTCGTGGCTGCGAGGCTCGGGCTGTTCGAGGTCGCGAGCGGAGTAACGCGGCAGCTCGCAACCAGAGCTGGAAACGACAACAACAGCGTACTGCCGAGCACGAGCGTGGCAGTCCGCGGCGACTATGCGTTCTACACCGACGGCCAAGGCGCCACACCCTATCTGTACCGGGTGGATCTGACAGCCGCCAGCCCGGTGCTGGAGCGTATCTCCCACGCGGTAGGCGGCGGCAACCTCACGCTGGACCCGGACGCGCCGGTGTCCGAGGTGACGTTCACGGCGCCGATAGGCCTGGCCTTCGGCGACTCGGGGGAGCTGTACGTGGCGGACCGGGCGCGCAACGCGATCTACCGGCTCCAGCCCCAGGCAGACGGAACGATTGGACCATCGAGCGAGGTGGGCCTGGTGGCAGGTGACGGCATGGGGCGGTACGTGGCGCCGATCGGTGACTGGTACGCAGCCGAGCGCTTCTCGCTGCCGCGTCCCGAGCACCTGACGATGACGCCGGACGGATACCTGTTCGTGGTGACCGGCTACGGCATCGCAATGTTCGACCCGCAAGCCCGACGCGCCAGGTGGTGGGCGCACGACAGCATGGTGCCGTCGAGCGACATGGTGGCCCAGCTCCAGACCGGCTTCCCGAGCTTCCTTGCGCTGGATTCTCGCACGGTGCTTCGAAGAGACGAATGGCGGCTCGCAAAGGTCACGGACGACGGGCTTGCCAGTGTGCGCGAGCCGACACGCACGCTGGCGTTCGACACCGACGGTCGCGCCACGATCACCGACACGCAGGCGCAGACCGTGGAGCACTACGACGTGCACGGCCGGCTCGTTGCACGGCACAAGCGCAGCGGCGAGCTGATGCTGAGCGTGATGTGGCGCGACGGCACCGGCGACGCCATCGACCGCATCGTGGATGCAAGCGGCGGGCAGACGGTGTTCGGCTACGACGCCAACGGCAAGCTCGAATCGATCACCGACGCCGCCCATCGCACCACACACGTGACGGTCGGCAGCGACGGCGACCTGCTGTCGTTGACGCTGCCCGACGGCGAGCAGTGGCAGTTCGAGTACCAGGCGCACCACATGATCCGCAAGCGCAGCCCGCGCTCGGACGAGACCAGCTATGTGTACCGCGACCATGGCACGCTGCAATCGACGCACAAGCCGACGGGCGAGACGTTTGTGAGCACGCCGGCGTTCGCGTCGACGCAAGTCGCATCCAACGGCGAGCGAGTCTACCGCGGCAGCTACACGGACGCCCACGGTGTCGACCACGACATTGTCGTCGACCGTGTGGGGCAGGTGGTCACCGACACGTTCACCGCCGACGGCATCGCGAAGACCGTGACGATGTTCTACGCGCCGCAGCTCGGCAGGGACACGGCGTGGCAGGGAGCGCGGCGCAACAAGATCTACCGTCCCAAGTACTGGACGCTCAACGGCGCCATCGTCACCGACCAGATGGAGTGGGACTCGCTTGGACGGTTGGTTGCGGTGCAACGTCAGTGGGGCAGCTACCTGCAGAACAGGGTGAGCTACAAGTACGATTCCAACGGCTGGCTTTCGAACGTGCTGCGGGGGCCGTCGAGCACGAGCCAGCAGATCGAGCGCGACGCGAGCGGGCACATCGTCCGTGTCTGGGATCGGAACGACGACGGCACGGCGACCGGGCGTCAGACGCTGCTGACGTGGAACCGCGCCGACGGCCAGCCCGACACCATCACGGCGCATGGGATCACCACGCAGCTCGTCTACGACAACGACACGGGGAACCTGCTGAGCGCAACGAGCAGCGCGGGGCAAACGAGCCTGAGCTACGACTCAGCGGGCAACGTGGTGTATGAAAGCGACGGCACCGCGTCGAAGACCTTCGACTTCGACGCCAACAACCGTCTGCTTTCCGTGGTCGACGCCGAAGGCAACGAGACGAGGCTCGACTACGTACAGATCGGCTGCGGATGCACCGAGCAGGACCAGGTAGCGAGCGTGCACACGCCGGACCTGCCGCCACACAAAAAGTGGCAGCTCATCTGGCAGCCCGACGGTCGCCTCGGAGCCGTGATCGATCCGAGCGGCGCCGCGCAGAGCTACGACTATGAGGTCACGGGCGAGCTGAAGAAAGTGGTTGACCGTCTGCAGCGCGAGACCCGCTTCACACACGACGAGCTGGGGAGGCTGACCTCCACGGTCGACATCGCGGGCCGGACGCACGTCACGGCGCATCCGGAGGTGGTCGGCGGCGTGGTGACAGGGGCCGAAGTGACGGCGATGAGCGACAGCGCGACGCCTGCCCCGACGAGCCTGACGGCGGTGCTGGGGCCTGGTCAGGTGCAGGTCGGCCAGACCAACTACCTGTGGTACGGGCTCGACGGCATGCGGCAGGTCAGCGCCTGGCCGCAGGTCACCTTCTACCGCGACGCCACGTTCGAGCTGAGCTACGGCTGGCAGTACGACCTGGCCGGGCGCACGCAGAGGCGAGAGGACCGGCCAGGACTGCCGGCGTCGAGCTCCACGGTGTTCGGCACCACGACGCCGACAAGCAACGTGCACTTGGGCTATGAGTCGACCACGTCGGACCCGCTGCCGAGGCTGATCGAATCCTCGTACGACGGCGGCTACGAGAGTGGCACATGGACACGCAACGCCTGGTTCGACGTGGTGTCGGCGCAGAGCCCGATTACGCACCAGGCGCGCAGGCAGTATGCGCAGCCGATCTACACACGCGACAGCGCGGGCCGCATCACGGCCATCGACCACGGCATCGGGTACGTCACCACGGTCTACGGCAAGCTGACTCCGGCGCCGACGAGCCGCTACAGCTACCCATCCAACGGCTACCTGGCGTCGGTCGAGAACCCGGCGGGCAAGCGAAGCTACGGCTACGACAGCCGGGGCCTGGTCCACACGGTCACGGTCGACGGCGAGGGTCAGTACGTCTACGAGTACGACCCGCTCGGGCGCAACCGGCTGCTGGTCTATCCGGACGGGCACCGTCGCGTGCAGGCTTGGGACGAGCGGGGCCGCCTGGTGTCGCGTTGCTATGAATACGACGACCCGCAGCTCACGCGCTGCTACACGGCCACGTACGATGCCGTGGGCAACCCGGTGGCGCTGGCGGACCCGGAGGCAACGGACGTCATCGGGCTCGACAGCCTGGATCGGGTGGTGTCGGTGACGAGGCAGGTTGCGGGGCAGCCGGACGCGGTCGAGACGTACGGGTACAACGCGCTCGGGGCGCTGGCGGTCAACGCTGGTGTTGCGATGGATCATCGGCGTCCGGCGCTGTCGGGCGGCGCGCTGACCGACGCCGCGCTGCCTGCGAGCTTTGGGGGCCAGCCCGTGGTGGTCGACGCGGGCGGGCGTATCAGCTCATTGGGCGGCGCGACGCTGAGCCACAATCTGCGCAACCAGCTCGCGAGCGTGACCGACGGCGCCAAGACGGAGTACTACGACTACGACATTTGGGGCCGTCGCATCGGTATTGTGCACGAGGACGGCACAGGCGACTTCTACGTGTACGAAGGCGCCAACGTCGAGGCGATCCTGCACACGACATGGGGGGCGTTCACGTACAGGGTGACGCACAAGATCCTGTACGACGGAGTGGATCAGCCGGTGCGGCTGATCGACAAGGACGGGCAGGTTGCGTACTACGAGCTGGATGTGGTGGGCAACGTACGCAGGCTGCGAGGGCCAGGAGGAACGGACCTTGGTGGGTACCGATACACGGCGTTCGGCAAGCAGGTGGAGGCGAGCGCGGGGATCGAGCAGCCGCTGCGGTGGCAGGGGCGGTTGTACACGGCGCTGGCGGGTGGTATGTACGACGTACGAGCGAGGGAGTGGAGTCCGGAGCTCGGGGTCTTTCTCAGTGCGGACGAGTTCCAGTACCTGACGACGCGCGGGACGCTTTGGAGTTGGCCTGGGCAGAATCCGGTAAGGTGGAGGGATGCGAGTGGGAGGATGCAAGGGGGCTTGCCTCCGCTCGCCACCTGGGGGTTGAACGACGAACAGATGGAGTCGTTCCGCAAGGCGCAGGTCACCGGCACTCTGACCGCGCTTGGGGTAGTGGGGGTCGTCGCTGCATGGGAGGCTCTACCAGCATGGGGGTATCTTGGGCTTGCGGCGCTTGCGAGTACGCAGATTGAGAGCAGTGACGACTGGGGCGGACACCTGCAGGCCGCAACGTTTCTCGCAGGGGCACTGGGGAGGATCGGCATCGGCGGCGCGGTGCCTGAGCCGGCAGAAGCGTGCGTCAGGAGCGCCGCAGGGGGCGGGGCTGGCGGTGGCGGGCGGCTGTTTGGGGGCTTCTGGAAGGACTACCCCAAGGTCACTGTCGCCGGACGCGAGTACGCAGAGATCGGCGGACGGCTCTACACCGAGCACGCGGTCGGCAGGATGCTGCCGAGCAGCATGGGTGGCCGCAGCATTGCTCCCGCGTTCGTCGAGGAGGCGATCGCGACCGGGACAACAAGCACGCAGGTCGTGGGCGGCGTCACGCGTACGGTCTACACCTCCGGCACCGTGCAAGTGGTCACGGAGCAGGGCGGCAGGATCGTTGGCACGGTCAACCCGTTCAGCGGAGTGCCGTGATGAGTGCGGACCTCCCCGGACCGTTGAGGTCGCTGCTGGAAACCATCGAGCGATTCGAGCGTGGCGAAGTCCGCGTGGAAGTACTTCAAGCGGCGGTCAGGACGGCCGAGGACAGCGTGACCGAGTACGAGCTGCGTGACCTGCGCAGTGTCCTTCAGGCCGCCGAGGGAAAGCTGGACATGATTCGGTTCACGGTCGATAGCGAGTATGTGTTCGCAGAGGCCCTGAAGGTTGCGAAGGATCTTGGCGCTCGTGTGCGGACCGCTTTCGGGCCACCGAGCGGTTGACCGCTGAAGCGGCGCTTGCCCGCCTTGCCCGGCTCGGCGACGCTGGCCGGGATGGCCAGAGGCCGCACTGACCCGCCAGCAACGCTCGACCGCGCCGAGCTTCGCGCTGCGCTCCTGGACTTGCTGCGGCTCGCGGCGCTGTGGGAGAGCGGCGCGCTGCGCCGCGGTCTGGCCGAGACGCGCGCCGCGGACGAGCGCCTGCTCCGTGACGTCGTGCGGGCCGTCCATGAGCACCAGACCGGCGAGAAGAGCGTGCCGGTAGCTCGCGTCGGGAAGCACCTCGTGCGCCGCATCGACCTGCGCCTCGCCCGGGTGCACGAACGCGTCGCCGGCGTCCTACGCGAGCTCGATGGGCCGATCGACGACGAGGTCCTCGAACAACTGCGGGCGGCGTTTTCTTCCGGCGGCGTCAAGGGCGCGACGAAGGAGAAGCTCGCGGCGGCCATCGAGCGGCTCTCGAAGGGCGCCGAGCCGGCGCGGTGGATCCGCTCTCGCCGTGGGCCGGACCAGGCCGCGGCGGACCTCATGTCAGCCGTCGCGCCGCGCAGCGGCCGCTACGTGTTCCTGGTCAAGCAGATGCTCCCGGAGGAGACGGATGCGCCGGTGGTTCTCGAGGACGAGGCGAGAGGCAAGGTCGTCTCGCGGCGCGAGCTGACCGCGTACCTGCTCGGCCTGCTCCGCTCGGTCGGCCACTCGCCGCGGGCCATCGCCCGCGCGATGGAGGCCCTGTACCCGCCGCGGACCAGGCCGCGCTGAAACCGGGGCGCGCGCCGGCCTTGCATCATCGGGCCGGCGGAGCGTCACTGGTCGTCGATGCCCGCGTACGCCGCCGCCATCCCGCGCCCGCCGCGGACGTTGACCGAGCTCGAGCAGGCCACGCAGGTCAACGGCCGCCAGAGCACCCGGGCATACAACGCCGCGACGCGCATCTGGACCACGACAACGCCGGCCGGTCGCATCAGTCGCACCGCGCTCGACCAGCAAGGCCGGCCCGTGCGTATCGAGCTTCCGGGCGTGGTGGCGTCGGAGCTTGCCTACGACGCGCACGGGCGTCTGGCGACCCTCAGACAAGGCACGCGCGTGCAAAGCTTCGCCTACGACCCGGCCTCGGGTTATCTTCAGAGCGTGACGGACGCCATGACGCATACCACGCTCTTCGCACGCGACGCGCTGGGGCGCGCACTGCTGCAAACGTATGCCGACGGCGAGTCGGTCGCGTTCGGCTTCGACGCTGCCAGCAACCTGACGTGGCTCGCGCCGCCGGGCAGGCCGGCTCACACGTTCTCGTATACGCCGGTGGAGCTGCTGTCGCAGTACGCGCCGCCGCCGGCCGGTAACGTGGGTGCGCGCGTGACGCAGTATCAATACGACCTGGACCGCGCGCTGACGCTCACCACGCGGCCCGACGGTCTGACCGAGCAGCGCAGCTACGATGCGGCGGGCCGGCTGTCGGCGATCGCCTTGCCCACGGGCGTAATCAGCTACACGTACGACCCGTCGACAGGCGCGCTCGCGACGATCGCGGGACCATACGGCGAGACGCTGACCTACGCGCGCGACGGTCGGCTGACGACATCGCTGACATGGTCCGGGCCGGTCGCAGGCACGGTGAGCTGGACGTACGATAGCGACTTTCGCCAGGTGTCGGAGAACATCAACGGAGCCAACGAAGCCACGTTCGGCTACGACCCGGACGGGCTGATGACGGCGGCGGGCGCACAGACCCGAGCGCTCGACGCAGCGAGCGGCATGCTCGGCGGAACGACGGTGGGCAACGTGACCGACGTGCGCACCTACAACGAATACGGCGAGCCGGCCTCGTACACGGCGAGCTATTCGGGCACTCCGCTCTTGGCTGTCGCCTACGAACGAGATGCGCTCGGGCGCATCATCACGAAGACGGAGACGGTCGAAGGCACGACGCACGTCCTCGAGTACTCGTACGACCTGCGCGGGCGGCTGACCAACGTGCTTCGCGATGCCGCGCTTGTCGAGCACTACGAGTACGACGCGAACGGCAACCGAACGTCGTTTTCGAACGGTTCGAGCTCGGTATTGGGTACGTACGACGACCAGGACCGGTTGTTGGCGTACGGTGCGACGAGCTACGAGTACACGGCCAACGGGGAGCTGAGGAGCAAGCACGACAGCGCCGGGACCACGGCGTATGAATACGACGTACGCGGCGCGTTGCGACGGGTTGACCTGCCGACAGGATCGGTCGTCGAGTACATCGTCGATGGGACGGGGCGTCGGGTTGGCAAGAAGGTGAACGGGGTGGTGGTGCAGGGGCTGCTGGATCGGAGCATGCTGCAGCCGGTGGCGGGGCTGGACGGCGCGGGAGCGGTAGTGGGGCGATTCGTGTACGGGACGGGAGTGCACGTGCCGGAGTACGTGGTGCGGGGGGCGGAGACGTACCGGATCATCACGGACCATCTTGGGAGCGTGCGGCTGGTGGTGAATGTCGCGACGGGGGAGGTGGTGCAGCGGATGGAGTACGACTCGTTTGGGCGGGTGTTGGTGGACGAGGTGGCTCCGTCGTTCAGGAGGGTGCCGTTTGGGTTTGCGGGGGGGTTGTACGACCCGGACACGGGGTTGGTGAGGTTTGGGGCGAGGGACTATGATGCGGAGGTGGGGCGGTGGACGGGGAAGGATCTGATTGGGTTTGAGGGACGGGACCCGAACTTGTATCTGTATGTCGCCGGCGACCCGGTCAATCATGTCGATCCGAGTGGTCGGGCAGTCAGCGGCTGCAACGTCGCAACTACTGTCGGTGGCTCCGCGGCAGGCTACGGTATTTGTTTCGTCATGGGCATGGGAGGCGGCTGGACTGGCTTGGCCTGTGCAGTTGCAACAGGTCTCGCTGGACTCTATGCCGGCGACATCATTTGCAATCCGCGGGACTACGAGCAACCCGCAGAACCAGAACCTGATCCGTGCGCGTACGGTGTGCGATGGGCGTGTGAGGCCGATGGTGGCACACCCGAGCAATGCGACGCTGCCGTCAATGAGCAGTGCTTCGGCCAGTGCCATCAATGAGGCTCACATGACCTCGAACGCACCCGGCGTGTCAGTTGGACCCCGATGAAGAGGGTCAAGGTTGTGTTCCTCGTGCTGGCAGCAGGTGGACTTCAACTGCTGGCGAGGGAACTGCTTGTGGACGACTTTTCCTCCGCAGCGGAGCGAGAACGTCACTACGCTGGAGCAGGCCTGTTCTGCGCGAGTGTTCTGACAATCTATCGGGCGTTGCAACTCTCCTCGCGCAATCCACCACGTCAAGATCAGGCCGACCACAGTTCGAGCGGAACCCCATCGCGACATTAGCGCATCTCCCATCTCAGAGGCTGTTGAACCGGTGGGCAGGACAGCAGGCGAGCAGGAGGGGGTAGTGGCGGAATGCGCGGAGGGGTGGCGGATCGCCATTTCGGCGGTTTCTCCCGGGCAATACCGCAAGGCGGGAGGCTTGTCGGGCGGGTTTCGGGGTGGCGGCCGCCACCCGAGCCCGTCGGCAAGTAGGCGCAAATCCGTGCTACCGGACTGGCACAGGAGCTGCTTGATGGCTGGGCACCGGTGCGAGTGCGCATAGCGCCGGCTCGCTGTTTGACAGGATGGACACGGGACGGTTGGGATTGTCCAGGCGGTCTGGCTTCGGCCGGGTCGCCGTGGGTAAGTGGCGGGTTTTTTCTGACCTACAAGAGGTGCCACTTTGGCAGGCGTGCGCGTGTTTGCTGGGCTCCGCTGCGTGCAGCGGCTGGCCTGGCAGGCGCGGCGCGAGAGGCTGGCGGTCGGCGCCGTCGAGGCGACGGCCCCGGCAGGCTGGAGGTGATGCAGAGCCCCGGCAGGCTGGAGGTGATGCAGAGCCCCGGCAGGCTGGAGGTGAAGCAGAGCCCCGGCAGGCTGGAGGTGATGCAGAGCCCCGGCAGGCTGGAGGTGAAGCAGAGCCCCGGCAGGCTGGAGGTGAGGCTGATCCCGGCAGGCAGACGTGTGCCCCGACCCGGCTCCCCGTTCCCCGTTCGCCGTTCCCCATTCCCCGTTCGCCGGATCGGAAGCAGAGCCCCGGCAGGCAGACGTGTGTCTTCCACCCGCCCTCGGAGCGAACTACCCCTCAGGGCAACGGCACCGTCCGGTACTCGTTGAACCCAGGGTCTTTCCAGCGAATGCTCGTCGGCACGATCTCGATGTGCACAAAGCGCTCGTCACGCTCGTCGGTAAAGTGCTTCCGCACCCTCGGGTTCAGCGCGAGCAGCTTGCGCTTGGCCTCGAGCCCGCCCCCCATCGACACCCGCCCCGTGATGCGCACCTGCACGCGCGAAGCGTCGACGAAGCACACCTCCACCCGATCGTTCTGCTCGAACTCCGCAACCTTGCCGCTCACCCTGTATGTCGAGCTCCACAACCGCCCGTCGTCGAGCATCACGAACGCCATCGGGCGGACGCGAGGTTGACCGTCGACGGCGGTAGCAAGCACGCCCCAGCCGGCGTTTTCGATGATGGCGCGAACACGGGACAACGACATGGCCGCGACTTTAGCGCAACGCTCCCCCGCGCGGAAGTCCCTCTACTTCTCGCACGTCCCGTTCCTGAATGTGCAACGCTTGAACTTCGTGCACACGATCCCCTGCGCGCAATCCGCGCTCGATCCCACCACGCAGCGCCCGTCCTTCGCCGTGCACATGCCCGAGTTGGGGCAGTTGCTGCCCTTCTTGCAATCCGCGTTCGACGCGGCCACGCACTCCCCGTCCTTCACGCTGCAGCGACCGAACCCCGAGCAAAGCGTCCCCTTCGCGCAATCCGCCTCGGTCGCGACACACTTGCCGTCCTTCGCCGTGCACTGCGACTCCTTCTTGCAAAGCTCCGTCTGCGCGCAGTCCAGATCCGATCCCGCCACGCATCGACCGTCTTTCGCCGTGCACCGCCCGAGCTTCTTGCAAACGCTGTCCTCCTCCGGCGACTCCGACGACGTCCCGTAGCAGTGATACTTGCTCAGCGCCACGCACTTGCCGTCTTTCTTCACGCACTGGCCCTCGCTCTTGCAGCTCGCCGAGCAGGCCGGGTCGATGTATCGCGTCACGTCGACACATTCGCCCTCGTAGACGTCGCACAAGCCGCTGCTCTTGCACCCCTCGGATCCCTTGCAGTCGGCTTCGCTCCCTGCCACGCACTTGCCGTCCTTGGCCGTGCACTTGCCGGCGTTCTTGCACACCGTCGACTGCTTGCAGTCGTCGTTGCTCGCGACCACACACTGCTCGTTCGGTCCGACCGTACACTGACCGTTCTTGGTGCAGTGCTCGGTCGCCTTGCACCGATCCTTGTCCTCGCATGCCGTCGACGACGCAACAAGCGCGACAAGCATGATGGCGCTGCAGAGCATGGGTCGTACGGATACCATCGCGAGCCTCTCTTTCCCAGGTACGCGGCCGCCCCAACTGCCTCGGCCGCCGCCCGGATGCTACCGCAACCTCTACGGCTTCGTCCCGCGAAACCTTCGCCCACGCCGACTCCCCCGCCACCCAGGCCGCAACCGGGGTCGGTCCTCGCGGACCGTACAGCGTGCCGCGCGGCACTGGACCCGGACGCCCCAACCTCACGTCCCCCAGCCCAACCGGCTTGCGCGTCGCCCGGAGCGGGCTACCCAGACTCGGCTCGGGTCTCGGGGGGTCGATTCGCCCTTTCCTGCGGTCCCACTCCCCTTTTTCGATGTCCCACTCCCCTCTTTCGATGTCCACCCCCCCTTTTTCGATGTCCATCTCCCCTTTTTCGATGTCCCACTCCCCTTTTTCGATGTCCCACTCCCCTTTTTCGATGTCCCACTCCCCTTTTTCGATGTCCCACTCCCCTTTTTCGATGTCCCACTCCCCTTTTTCGATGTCCCAC
>Ga0272446_1007513_pt1 | contig 10814 bp, 7 predicted proteins | sample YNPCB0061_FD_194587 | JGI IMG/M metagenome (GOLD analysis project Ga0272446, IMG submission 194587) | Hot spring microbial mat communities from Yellowstone National Park, WY, United States - YNP-CB-006-1 | ecosystem: Environmental > Aquatic > Thermal springs > Hot (42-90C) > Sediment | place...
TGGTCGCGGTCAGCAGGGTCGGGATCATCAACACCCCAAACCAGCCTACATACAGGCGGTTATTGGTGCTGGTCACCCATTCGCAGAACCGGGACCATGCGTTCTGGCGCTCAGCGCGCTGCAGGGTTGTTGTCATGAGTAATAAGTGCGTTAAATGAACGAACGAAATTTATGATGTGAACAAATATTAACCATTCCCCCAGTTTTTGTAAACAAGTATTAATCACTAATTCGCTTATCCTTCACATAGGTTTTGCTGATATGTCTTGGTGGATTGCCGCTAGTCTATATGGAAGGATTGCCAGGTCTCTCCATTCAGGTTGTTCACCTAACGGTAGAATTCGTATAGCAACTTTACAAATTGTTCCTGGTTGTGCAGCCAGTAGTGGAGAAATGCTTGAAACGCTCAGCCCAGGTGCTGTCCTGGAAGTTCTAAGGCCGGTGCAGGATCCTGAACTGCGGAAGAGTCTGGTTGAACTGAATATGATCCGTAATGTTCAGGTTGAGGAGGGTCACGTCCGGTTCACGCTGGTTCTGACCACGCCCGCCTGTCCTTTGCGCCAATTCATTGTGGAAGACTGTGAGCGAGCCGTTCGGACCCTGCCGGGGGTAACCAAGGTTGAGGTTGAGGTGACGGCTGAAACACCTCAGCAGAAGGGACTACCCGATCGCCAGGGCATTGCCGGTGTGAAGAATATTCTGGCGGTGACCAGCGGCAAAGGGGGAGTCGGCAAGAGTACGATCGCCGTCAATATTGCGGTAGCGCTGGCTCAGTCGGGAGCCAAAGTTGGTTTGATTGATGCCGACATTTACGGTCCCAATACGCCGACCATGATGGGTCTGACGAAGGCTCAGGTAACGGTCCAGCAAGGTGAACAGGGAGAAGTGCTGGAACCCGCCTTTAATCATGGCGTCAAACTGGTTTCCATGGGCTTTCTGATCGATCCGGATCAGCCGGTCATCTGGCGGGGGCCGATGTTGAATGGGGTGATCCGGCAATTCCTCTATCAGGTGCAGTGGGGTGATCTGGATTACTTGATTGTGGATATGCCGCCAGGCACTGGAGATGCCCAGTTGACCATGGCCCAGGCAGTGCCGATGGCAGGAGCCGTGATTGTCACAACCCCCCAGACGGTTGCTCTGCAGGATGCCCGTCGGGGTCTGAAGATGTTTCAACAACTGGGGGTGCCAATCCTGGGCATTGTGGAAAATATGAGCTATTTCATTCCTCCAGATGCTCCAGATCGGCAGTATGACATCTTTGGTTCTGCCGGTGGCGAGAAGACAGCCCAAGAGTTGCAGGTGCCTCTATTGGGTTGTGTGCCCTTGGAAATTTCGGTTCGGCAAGGGGGCGATCGCGGCACCCCAATTGTGGTGTCGGAACCCGAATCAGCCTCGGCTAAAGCCCTGGTGGCGATCGCCCAGCAGGTGGCCGCACGGGTGTCGGTGGCTGCGTTAACCTAGTAGTCGGTTTCGTTGAGCCGTTTTAGTGGCAATGGACATGCCTTTGCGAGCGTGTGTCCTACACCGAATTGGCGGCGTTCCTTCCTCCTCTCCCTATTCTCTTGCATGCTGCAACGTTCCTTCAGCCGGATCCGCTGGAAAACCCTGGTCCAACCCTGGCAAAATACCGATCCCTGGCTCTTTGCCCTGCCCATTGCCCTAACCCTTTTGGGCGGCATCATGATTCGCAGTGTGGAGATGAACCAGGGCTGGACCGACTGGTCGCAGCACTGGATTACGGGAGGCGTTGGGCTGATACTGGCTCTGATGATTGCCCGCTGGCGCTATGAACAACTCCTGGAGTGGTACTGGGTCATTTACGGCATCATCAATGTTGGGTTGTTGGCGGTGATGTTCATTGGTCGGGAAGAGTTGGGAGCTCAGCGCTGGATTAATATCCTGGGGTTCAACGTTCAACCTTCAGAATTTGCCAAATTGGGCATCATCATTACGATCGCGGCTTTGCTGCACCAGCAACCGGCCAAAAGCATCCCGATCGCCCTGCGCACCCTGGCGGTCACCGCTGTCCCCTGGATGTTTGTCTTCCTGGAACCCAACCTGGGTACCTCCCTGGTTTTTGGGTCAATTACCATCGGCATGCTGTATTGGGCTAATGCCAACCCTGGTTGGTTGCTACTGCTGATTTCGCCGTTTCTTTCGGCTATTCTGTTTAATGCCTATTTGCCCCTCTGGTTTGCCTGGATTGTGGCGATCGGAGTTGTGGCCTGGCGCAGTTTGCCCTGGCAACGGGTTGGCGCCCTGGCGGCGGTGGTCGTCAATCTGGTGGCTGGCGGCTTGGGCCATTTGCTCTGGGGACTGTTGAAGGATTATCAGAAGCAACGGTTGATCATCTTTCTGGATCCGGACCAGGATCCGTTGGGTGGCGGCTATCACCTGATTCAGTCCCGCATCGCGATCGGGGCTGGTGGTCTAACTGGTCGTGGCCTCAACCAGGGCACCCAAACCCAACTCAACTTCATCCCGGAACAGCACACGGACTTCATTTTCACCGCCATTGGCGAGGAATTTGGCTTCATTGGCTCCATGCTGGTGCTACTGGCCTTCTGGTTCATCTGTCTACGGCTGATTATCATTGCCCAAAATGCCAAGGATAACTTTGGCTCCCTGATTGCGATCGGGGTTCTGTGTATGATTGTGTTTCAGGTGGTGGTCAATGTGGGCATGACCATTGGGTTATCGCCAGTCACGGGGATCCCACTGCCATTTTTGAGTTATGGCCGATCGGCGTTATTGATGAATTTCATGGCGATCGGAGTGGTGCAGTCCGTCGCCAATTATCGACAGCGATTGAAGTTCTGATCGAGGTGATAGGGTCCCATGAATGGTTCGTCCTGAAGATTGCTATCCACCACGGACTATTCACCCTTCGCCCTCCCCTGTAAGCTATTAAGTGGGAAAACTTTACATGCCAGGAAGCTATGATTCTGCCCGGTTCAATTGTTCGAGTGATTAATCCTCAAGACACCTACTATCGGTTTCAAGGTCTGGTGCAGCGCGTCACCGATGGCAAGGTGGCCGTTTTGTTTGAGGGCGGTAACTGGGACAAATTAATCACGTTTCGGCTCTCGGAACTGGAAGAGATCGAAGTCGTCCCGGCCAAGAAAAAAGGGAAATAGCGTGAATTGGTTGCGCAGGTTCTGGTCGGGACGGGTTTGGATTTAGTCTGGCTAAACAAGCCCCAGACTGCATCCGAAACCCGCCCGTCCAAGAAAGCAGCCCCCTATACGGTCAGAGCTGGTTCAGGCGTTTTTTCATCGGCGTGAATCCAGTCGGTGTGGTAAACACCTGGCTTGTCTGTGCGCTCGTAGGTGTGGGCCCCAAAGTAATCGCGTTGGGCCTGGGTCAGATTTTGCGGCAGGCGATCGCGGCGGTAGCTATCAAAATAGTCCAGCGAAGCGCTGAACGCTGGCACTGGAATACCCAGATTCGCTGCAGTCGCCACCACTTCCCGCCAGGCCAACTGTCGGTCCAGAATCGTCTGTTTAAACTCCGGAGCCAACAACAAATTGGGCAACGCAGGATTTTCGTCAAAGGCTCGTTTGATCTTATTCAAAAAGCCAGCCCGAATGATACAGCCGCCCTTCCAGATGCGGGCACACTCTCCCAAATTCAGGTTGAAACCATAAACCTGTGAGGCTTTGCTCAACAAGGCCATGCCCTGAGCATAGGAACACATCTTAGAACAGTACAGCGCGTCCCGAACCTTAGAGATGAACGCCTGGCTATCCCCTGTAAAAGCAGCCACAGGTCCCATCAATTCATGAGCTGCAGCAACCCGCTCCTGCTTGTAGGAGGACATGATTCGGGCCGTTACAGCTGCAATGATCGTGGGAATGGGCACACCGAGTTCTAGCGCTGTATCCACCGTCCAGCGGCCAGTGCCTTTTTGCCCCGCCGCATCCAGAATGAGGTTCACCAACGGTAGGCCCGTATCGGGATCGGTCACCTTAAAGATATCAGCCGTAATTTCAATCAAATAGGAATTCAGCTCATCGGTTGCATTCCACTCGGCAAAGACTTCATGCAACTGCTGGGCATTCAACCCCAACACCTGACTGAGCAGATCGTAGGCTTCTGCAATCAACTGCATGTCGCCGTATTCAATGCCGTTATGCACCATTTTGACATAGTGACCTGCGCCACCTGGCCCAATGTAGGTAACACAGGGACCATCATCCACCTGAGCCGCAATCTTGGTCAGGATAGGCTCTAAATAGTCATAGGCACTCTTGGTTCCTCCCGGCATCAAGCTGGGCCCATTCAGGGCGCCCTCTTCTCCACCGCTGACACCCATGCCAATAAAGGTAAACTTTTCGGCTTCCAACGCCTTGGCCCGTCGTTCCGTATCCGTAAACAGGGAATTACCCCCATCAATCAGAATATCTCCTTCGTCCAGGAGGGGCTTCAGTTGATCGATCATTGCATCCACTGGGGCTCCAGCCTTGACCATGATCAATATCTTGCGTGGACGCTCTAACGAAGCCACAAATTCCTCTAGCGAATAGGTTGGCTTAACATTCTTGCCCGTGGCTCGATTAGCCATAAAGGCATCCGTTTTTTCACGGCTGCGATTGTAAACCGCAACCGGAAACCCATTGCGTTCAACGTTCAGTGCCAGGTTTTCGCCCATCACTGCCAGTCCGATTACACCAAAGCTTTGCTGTGCCATATGCTTACTCTGCTTATTCTGCGAGTCCGGGGCCATTTCCGATCAGAGTAGCCCGATCCCACTGGTGGCGCCAGAAAGATTAGATTAAGAGTCTTGAAATAAAGACAGATGGTTGCCTCAATCAGGTGCTAGGCCCGTTTCGACAGTCATCCAGGCTCCAACCAGATTTAGCCTGCAAGGTGCAGCTGGAATTATGACTGTTACATTCTCTAAAGTTTTATCGCCTTGGTCCGAGTGCTTTCAGCCATTCGAGGTAGACTAAGCTTTGACTCTAAGCCTTTAGCGGTAAGGCTTACCGTTAAATGCATTGACGAATTGATACTTAACCGTTTACTAACAAACCGAATTTGTTGCGATCTCGTAACAAAAATGGGGGAAGGAAACGGTTCCGTTGTAAATTGTCAAGCAATCATTTGGAGCCTTTCATAAAATGTCCCATACAGTCAAAATCTATGACACTTGCATTGGGTGCACCCAATGCGTTCGTGCCTGCCCTACTGACGTTCTAGAAATGGTTCCTTGGGATGGGTGTAAGGCAGCTCAAATTGCCTCTTCTCCTCGGACCGAAGACTGTGTTGGTTGCAAGCGGTGTGAAACTGCTTGTCCGACCGACTTCCTCAGTATTCGGGTTTATCTGGGAGCAGAAACAACCCGGAGCATGGGTCTCGCTTATTAGAAAGTGCGATCAAACGCCTTTTTTTATCTATCCATGTGGGTTCAAAGTTCAAGGGAACAGTTTGTTCCCTTTTTTTGTCCCTTTACTTGAATGAATGGCGCTGTTGTAGTGTAAACGCCTCATCGTTTGACCGAATGTCAAGCACGTTCCTATTGGATTGCATGCATTAAATAGCGTGCTATTTCAATAATTTCCTCTTTGCTGAAAGATTCCAGTAACACTTTGGCAGCGGCTTTGGGTTGGGGTGGAATAGTAATTTTCTCCCGTAGAGCGGGTTGTACTGGGGGCTTTTCTGCCAGACCAGCAGAGGGTTGAGTCGGAACTGGTTTGGTAGTCAGCTTTTGAAGCGATTGACTGGGAAGAATTTCCTTGCCCCGGTTGATGATCAGTAAGTCACCAGCCTGCTTCAGTTCCCGAATGATTACGGGTGCTAGCACCACATAGGAAACCTGATCATTGTCCAGTGCTGCTTCCACCTGTTGCAGCAGTTGTTGCCATTCTGCACAGGAGGGCAATTGGGCCAATCGGTGGCAGAGGCTGACTAACTGTTGTCGGCCTTGTTGGCTATCGCGCTGCTTGAAGCATTGCAGCATGGCTCTTAACAGGCCATTGATTTGGGCAGCCAGTGCCGCAGGGGACACCGTCTCATTAACAGGAACCGGAGTCGACGAAGTCGATGAACCAGCCTGAATGCGCTTTTGCAGGTCAGTCTCTAATTCTGCAAAGGTTGGTTCAGCTTGCTGCACCATTCGGGTTGCGTCATCTTCCCGCAAGCCATAGGGTGTTTGCAAGGCTTCAATTAACCCTTTCAGTACGTCAAAGACTTTCAGGAACAGATCTTCCAATGGCTGATCAATCTGAACGGCATTGTCTTTAAGTAATTTGAAACAGTCTTCCAGATGGTGACTAACCTGTTGAATGCTGCCCATGCCCAACATGGCAGCACCGCCCTTGATGGAATGGGCCGCTCGAAAGAGTTCATTAATCTGCTCGGGATCAGCGATGGTTGCTTGTAAGTTGAGTAATCCCTGTTCAATCGTGTCGAGGTGTTCCTTCGCTTCCTCAATAAAATATCCGATGATTTGCTGTTGCTTGGTGGCCTGCACAACCTTTTCCTCATTCATGCGAATTCTTAAGTGTTTGAGGTAGCCAGCATTTGGGGGCGCTCTTTCCTACCCAGATCTATCATTCCCTGGCCACTTCTGTCGCTAACCAAAAACCGGGCTCTGAGTAACGGAACGGTGAATGACTGCAACAGGGTTACAGGGATACTTGTTCTCTACAACAAGGTAATCGCCAGCGATTTCGTAAATTGCGATGGAAAGTTGATGATCGCTAGCTGATTACGACCTCACCATTGCCCAACCAAACGGGCCAGTTCAGCCAGATTGAGCTGGTCGGCGGTAAACGCTTTGCGGAGGAGTTCGGGGGGAAAAAACTCATCGTACTTCTGAAGCTTTGGGGCTTCGTCTTTGGCCAGGAGGGTTTCAACGTTCATGCGGCGATCGCTCAGCGATCGAATTTCCTGCTCCAGGCTCTCCATTTTGCATTTGCCCAGATTCACCACCAGGAAGTAGGGTGCTTTGCCGGTCACCCCCTTAATTTTGAGCACATCCCGACAGTGCATCCGGAGATACCGTTCCAGGGTCCGGTAAGCAACACTTCCCACCCAGGGCAGGATGCAACAATAGCCATCTTCTAGCAAGAACAGATGGCGATTTGCCAACCCTTGTTTCTTCGCCAGTTGGCGGGCTTCCTTCAGGCGCTTTTTGGCTCCGTCTAAGAGATAGGGATAGACGGTATCCTCCAGTAAGACCCGCCGCATCCGTTGCAAGACCTGGCTATGCACATCGCCACTGGCGCCCCGCCAGGAGACCGTCGATTCGCCGCTGGCTGGCTTTACTGAAATGACTTTGCGTTTGGCATTCACTTCCAACACTTGCCAGGTCCGGCCAGCCAGGGAAATGCAATCGCCTTTGTTGGGCGGCACGACAATACTGCCAATTTCCGTTCCTTCATCCCAGACGGCATATTCTTCAATGTCTGGAAAAATTGCATAGAACTTGAAGTTGCGGACCATATTTTCGGCCGACAGCCCCACAATCAACCCATTTTCCTTGGTGCGCTGAATGTGGTCGAGTTCGATCAGGTGGTGCAAGAATTGCCGATAGTCTTCCTGATCCAGGTTGCGGAAGGGGGGCATGGTCAGAATTTGTTGGGCCAGCGCTGCAGGTGACATTTCTCCCATTGCCAGCAGGGTGCTCAGGGTCTGCTGATAGAGCAGGCTAAGGGGATAGCGCTGGGGCGCGATCGGTTCAATCCATTTTTCTTCCAAATACAATTGGATAATGGCAATGCTCTGCAACAACTGCCAGGGAATTTGCTCCGGCAAGGTTTCGGCCCCTGTAGGCTGGCTTTCCACACAGATGAAGCGCATATCAGCCGGACTGCCCCGGCGACCGGATCGGCCCAATCGTTGCAAAAAGCTGGCAACCGAGGCGGGGGCATCCAGTTGCAGCACCCGGTCCAGTTTACCCAGGTCAATCCCCATTTCAAAGGTAACTGTGGCAGCCGTCACCGTCGGACCACTGTCTGCCCGCATGGCGGTTTCAGTAGAGTGGCGCATTTCGGCTGAAAGGCTGCCGTGGTGGACGTGGTAAATGTCTGGGCTGCCCTTGGTTTCAGCAATTTCCCGCAGCGCAGTAATTACCCGTTCGGTTTCGGTGCGGCCATTGGCGAAGATCAAACACTTGCGCGACAGGCTTTGTTGATATAGGTAGAGGTGGTGGGGTTTGAAACGGCGATCGCCCTTGGCCCGCACCAGCAATTTGGGTTCATAAAAATGCTCCAGAGCCAGGTGAATGGTCCGTTGTGCGCCCTGCAGTTGGGGGGTAATGACCGGCCGATCAGTACCAGCTCGCAACCAGTCTTCAGCCAGGGAGTAATCCCCCAGCGTTGCCGATAGGCCAATACGGCGGGGTTGGTTGCGGGTCAGGCGGGCCAGACGGGCCAGTTGACAGAGAATCTGACTGCCGCGATCGCTGCCAATAAAGGCATGAATCTCGTCAATTACCACAAACCGAAGGTCACCAAACAACCGCGGCAGTTCTTGGTTTTTGTTGATCAGCAAGCTTTCCAGAGACTCCGGCGTAATTTGCAGAATCCCTCGTGGTTGCTTAATCATCTGTTGTTTGCGACTTTGCACCACATCCCCATGCCAGGCCCAAACCGGCAGATCGGCCTGCCGCAGCAAATCGGTCAGCCGCTCAAACTGGTCGTTGATCAGCGCCTTAAGTGGCCCGATATACATGGCTCCCACCGTTTGAGGCGGATCTTCATAAAGCCGGGTCAGGATGGGCAGAAAGGCCGCTTCAGTCTTACCCGCTGCCGTTCCTGCGGCAATTAATAGATGGGCATCCGTGTCAAAGATGACGCGGCAGGCTTCAACCTGCGCCGGGCGAATTTCCGTCCAGCCCTGGGCAAAAATGTATTCCTGAATAAACGGAGCCAGCCGGGAGTATAGGTCATTCATGCAGCAATCCTAACCCGATCGCTCAGGCTTGGCTCAGATGAGGTAGAAAGCCGCTCGACTGGAAGGGGCACCTTGTCCCGGTGGCTGACCCAGATAGAATAGGTAACAACCATTCATTAGGATCGCAATCAGACTCATGACAGTTCCCTCGGAATTAGAGACTGCACCAACTGAAGAACTGACCATTGCGCCAGACAGTGCAGCCACTAAGGACTTGCGCCCAACGGAAATCGAGGATGACGATGACCTTCCCGATGATGTGGAGATGTCCTTGTTTGATCATCTGGAGGAACTGCGGCAGCGCATTTTCTACGCCGCGATTGCGATCGCAGTTGGAACCGTTGGCTGTTTTGCTGGCGTGAAACCCATTGTGCGGCTCTTGCAAGTGCCCGCTCATGGGGTCAAATTTTTTCAACTCTCTCCCGGAGAATACTTTTTTGTCTCCCTCAAGGTGGCCCTTTACTGTGGCATTCTGGTAGCCAGTCCGGTAGTGTTGTATCAGATCGCCGCCTTTGTCCTGCCCGGTCTGACCCGCAAGGAACGAAAACTATTGGGGCCCATCGTCTTTGGCTCCAGTTTTCTGTTTCTGGGTGGCCTGGTGTTTGCCTATGCGGCCCTGATTCCAGCCGCGATTAATTTCTTCGTCAGCTATGGCGCTGATGTGGTGGAACAACAGTGGTCGATTGAGCGCTATTTTGACTTTGTGCTGCTGCTGCTGCTGGCAACCGGCTTGACCTTCCAGGTGCCGGTAATCCAGGCCCTTCTTGGTTTACTGGGCCTGGTTTCTTCTAAGCAAATGCTGGCAGGTTGGCGCTATGTCCTGCTGGGTTCAGCCGTACTGGGAGCAGTGGTCACCCCTTCGACCGACCCCGTCACTCAAAGCCTGCTGGCCGGCGCTGTGCTAGGCCTCTATTTTGGTGGCATCTGGTTTGTCCGATTGCTGGGCAAATAAGGCCCGTATACTCTTGAACCCCATTGCGGCGATAGGCTTGTTTTTTGCTGCCCATGTCAATTGCGGCGCTACTAGCAGCAATTTCTGCGATCAGCTCAGGTGTCCCTTCGAGATAACCATCCTGGGTTAATCTAGCACCTCCCCCAACCGCCGCCTCCAGCAGTAAGACGGCATCTGGCTGGGGTTCATTGTCCAGATCCAGACGAATCGTTGGCTCAATTCCGGCCAGCACAAAGGGCGTGATGGCTGCATAAGTTCCTAACCAGGTTACTAACCGACTGTGGGGTTCTGCGTGGGGACTAAACCGTAACGGTTATGCCACGTAAACCACTCCTTCGATCAGTTCTGCTTTTCTGATGTGCGTTGCAGCACTGTACCGACGCTCAAATTCGCTGCGGGACAAACGATCGCCGCTCTCCAACGGTGGAGTCGATAGAGCAGCCGGTGTCTGAGGTAAATTGGCTGTCATGATGCAGCGCTTATCAGAAGACGCAGATTCTACTCTGCTCACCAGGGAAAGGAGATCAGCAGAGGCTGCTCACATCATAGCAAGTGTGATCACCGGCTCATAGCAGACCTTCGCTCGGTTTGCTGCGACAGCCTTTTGAAGGATGACACTTCATGGCGATCGCCTGGATCGGGAAGTTCTAGAGACGGAATCAAGTACTCATAGCCGGTGACTAGTGCAGCGTCAACTCTAGAAATTAGGGTTTGTAGTCAGCGCTTCAGCGCTAAAGCGCCGACTACGAGCCAATGGGTTCACCTTAAAATTAGGGTTTGACAGAACACTAGGGTTTCTACGACCAAGGTAGACGATGGATCAGGGTAAGTTCAGTATTTTTCGGCACTTTACATGGAATTTATATACCAGCTCTCCGTGTAAACCCGTAAGCCCCGTAACCTCCCTTTGGCTGGGCCTCTCGCCTAACCGCCCAAAGCCAGCCATGGAACCAGCCCCGGG
>Ga0272446_1007514_pt1 | contig 10809 bp, 11 predicted proteins | sample YNPCB0061_FD_194587 | JGI IMG/M metagenome (GOLD analysis project Ga0272446, IMG submission 194587) | Hot spring microbial mat communities from Yellowstone National Park, WY, United States - YNP-CB-006-1 | ecosystem: Environmental > Aquatic > Thermal springs > Hot (42-90C) > Sediment | place...
TTTTAAATAAACAGATTCTTTTGCTCCTGGGAAAAACTGTAGTAGGTTTCTTCAGAAAAGATAATGTGGTCCAAAAGATTAATACCCACCAGTTCGGCCGTCGCCTTTAAGCGGCGGGTTATTTCTTCATCCTCCGGTGAGGGCAGAACCTGGCCCGAGGGGTGGTTATGGGCTACCAGAACCGCACAGGCCCGGTCTATGAGGGGATCAGAAAAGACTTCCCGGGGATGGATAAGGGTCCGGTTTACAAGCCCTATGGTAATAATCCGGCTGGCCAGCACTTCGTGGGCCCCATTTAAGGATATGCAGATAAAGTGCTCCTGTTTCCGGTCCGCATAGTGCCTGAGGAGTTTATAAGCATCTTCGGGTTGGCGAATTCTGCTCCCTACCGGACCCCAGTGACGGCGGCCAAATTCGAGCATGGCCAGTACCAGGCAGGCCTTAGAAAAACCCAGGCCCTGTATTTCAGAGAGGTCTTCTACGGTGGGGAGTCCCTTGGCCGCATCGATGCGGCCCAGGAGTTCTTCCGCCAGCTGGTATACCCCTTTGCCGCGGATACCCGATCCCAGCAAGATGGCCAGGAGTTCCCTATCAGACAGGGACTGGGGTCCCAGTACAGCCAGACGTTCCCGGGGCCGTTGTTCCTTTGGCAACTCCAGGGGGCTATAGGCCTGACCTTTAAAAAGTTCTTCATAACAACATTGTGCATCCATACCACTAGTACCGCAAAGCGGGCCGCCGCGCTTTAATGGGTGAGCAAAATTGTCGATAAGTATTCCATGAAACATAAGCGGATACTTTTAGCCTTGATCAGCGGGATAAGCCTGAGCTTAGCCTTAGCTTCTTGTACCAGCCTTTCGGCTTCTCAAGCAGCAGGTGCCCCGGAACGACCTGGGCCTCTGGAAATTCCAACATTTATTATGGGTAAAGGCCAGGTTCCGCCTACCGAACTGGCCCGTTTTTTAAAAAAGAATAATCCAAAGCTTTCGGACGAGGAAGCTATATTGATGGGGAATCTGTACTACAAGGAAGCCGCAATTGAGTCGGTGAATTCCGATATTGCCTTTGTTCAGATGTGCCTTGAAACGAGCTTTCTCCGCTTTGGAGGTCTTGTTACCCCCGATATGCATAACTATTGCGGCCTGGGTGCAATAGGACCTGAAAAACCAGGAGAACGGTTCCCCACCGCCCAATTGGGAGTTCGGGCCCATATTCAGCATTTAAAGGCCTATGCCTCCGCCGAAGCCCTTCGCCAGGCCCTGGTAGATCCCCGTTTTAAGTATGTAAAACGGGGGACGGCCCCCAGTATCTACGATCTGGCAGGCCGATGGGCCAGCGACCGGGAATATGGCATTAAACTGGAAGGTCTATTAAAGAGGCTCTATCAATCGGCCTTTGGAACAGCCGTTTTAGGAACAGCAACCCAGAGCCCCCGCTGAAACCGTTGCACCAACAGAGGTATATAGGGGTTTTCACTTCGAATATGCCCCTCTAAAGCGGCTTTTACATCGGGGCTCTGCCACAGATAGGCCAGCGGCATGGCATAGGCATTGGCAAGCGGCGGGCCATAAGCTGAAATTGCCAGGGCGAGAGCCGTACTGTAGTCGGTTTTGCCTGATACAAAGAGATCCATAAAAGGCGGAAAAATAAGTACCGGGTCTGAGCCCTTGCCAGTTTGCATGATAGCCCAGCGGCCTTTATCAAAGGTCTGTACCGCCATGTTGGGGCTTTCCGCTGAGGTGCTTTCCGCTGGGGGGCTTTCCAAATAGACCGCTGGGCCGTCGGGATTCCCTGCCGAGCCCTGGGGAAAGCCCAGGTCTAAAGCCTGTAACCAGGCTTTTACCAGAGCTTCGCTTTTTGTGCCCTCCGGCAGAAGCCCTACCCCACTGGGAATACGGGCTGTCAAAGAAGGGGCTGGTTCAAGGTTTACCTGTCCTGAAGACCGGCCCTGGGTATCCAGGGAAGCTTGGATAAGACTGAAGGAAAACCACTGGGCATATACATAGGATTCACCATCCAGCACAAGGAAGGGGCCGGTCATTGGCTTGCCGTAACCCGCGAGTCCCCCAGCCCTGCCCAGTCCCCGCCCCTGGCTGTAAATATCCAGTATGGGCGGAATAATACAGTGAACAGTCCCTCCATCGGCCCCATCCATGGCAAGCACAAGCTGGGGAAGCCCAAAGCCGTTGGGTAGAGGGACATTGCTTTTCCAGTTCTGAACCAGGGCGTTTATCACCGTACCATCCCTGGCTTTATTGGTCCAGCGATGAAGCCGGTCTGCCCCTAAAACACCAGCGAGGGGGAAAAAAGATCCAAGGGCCCGTGCATATTCTGCCCGGAATTCCTGGACTGCGCTTGCAGAAATGGATCCATCAGCCTGGCCGACATCGGCCGGAACCACAGGCATTGGGGATGGGACGGGAATATAAAAAAGCGATAAGCCTGTCACAAAGGGATCTGCAGTCCGCGGTACGACAGATGGCAACACAGTCGGTGTATCACCGCTTAAGGCCAGGTCCGGACGTGCAGGTTCTCTAGTTGCACCAGCAGCGGCCCCGCTGGGTTCCTGTCCTACTGCATCCTCTGGATGTTTTTTTAAAGTCTCAACAGAAAGGGATCCACAGCCAATCAGACTTACTACAGCTAATAGAGAGAGGCTATACCTCATCACACAGATCTTCATTTTAATTCCTTTAGCTTGCTCAATAACAATAATGGATTTGCATTCCCTATGGCTTCAAGCCGCTCAAAATCTTCTTTAGACTCTGTGTCAGATCCGGAAAGTATAAGAGTATTGCCCTGGCGCTTATACCACAGATAATGCCGGTCCCGGATTCGTTCTATGGCACCAGATGCAAGGGCAGATTCTAAGCGCCGTTCCAGATATTCCGCCAGGCTGATATGATTATCTTCCCCGCTTAACCAATACAGGTCCCGATCGGTAAACACTAAGACCATCCTGCGGAACCCATCGCGGATGCACGCATCGTTACGGAAACCTTCGAAACGGAGACTTTGCTTTGCCAAACTAAGGTCATAGCCCATCAACCTAAGGTGTTTGCGTAGATTAACCAGCTCTAAACGGATACGGAGGCTTGTCTCACTATCCAGCCGCTTGGACTGAAGCTGGGCCCGCCATTCCCGGAGCTGGTTTTCATATTGGGCATATTCTTTGGTTTTACTTAAAAACTGGGTCGTTTCAGAAAGCAACTGCCAAACATCGGTAAAATGTTCCGAAATCGCCCCTAACAAACCTTGACTTGTACCAGATTTCATCATTTTTCCTTATCAGCCTGCAGCAGGGACCCCTGGACCGTGGGGACCTCTTTCTTTACATACAAAAGCCAGAGGCTACTTCCTCTTCCCTATAAGCTCATTATAGTTTAAAACTACCCTATAATGCGAGTGGCTGTTATTTCTGATATCCATGCAAATCTTGCCGCCTTTACGGCCCTGCTTAATGCAGCAGAACCTGAGGTTGATGAATTCTGGTGTCTTGGCGACCTGGTAGGCTACGGCCCCGACCCGGAGGATTGTGTTAGCCTTGCCCGAAGGACCTGCAGTGTCATTCTGGCGGGGAACCATGACCTGGCGGCCTGCGGTAAAATGGACGTTTCAGACTTTTCTCATCATGCCCGAAAGGCCATGGAGTGGACCTGGAAACATATTTCCCCTGAAAGCAAGGCTTTTCTGGCAACCTTACCCACCCATGTACACCATAGGGGAGTACTGCTTTCTCACGGCAGTCCCCGTAATCCGGTCTGGGAATACATCATGTCCGAATCAGATGCCCTGGATGCCTTCCGGGATGTTCCTTTTTCCCATTGTTTTTTTGGCCACAGCCACCTGCCATCGGCTTTTATCCTAAGAAAAACCTGGGGAAAGACGAGTATTCAGGTACTGTACGGTGAGGCAAACAAAACGATTGATGCCTCGGCAAGCAATACCAGATACCTTCTTAACCCAGGCAGTGTGGGATTCCCCCGGGATGCCCAGGATGCCCATGCATCGGATTCCCTGGGTGCGGCTATTGCACGGTACGCCATGTTTGATACGGACCTGAAACAATGGAGTTTCCGCCGTATTGTCTATGATATGCGGGAGACAGGGGACAGAATGTATAGTTACGGTCTTTGGTGATTTGCATTGACGAAAGCGGCCTTCCTCAATTATAGTAACTACACCCATGGGTATCCTAACAAGCCAGCAGATCACAAAATATTACGAACGATACCGCACCATTTCTGTTACCTTTACCAAGGAAATAATCCATGCTACGGGATTGGTAACCCAGCAGGTGTATCTTAAGTGCTTAGGAGAGGCTTGGCCCTGTGTCATCTACTCTACATCCTTCGAAGAAGCTAAGGTTATCATCAATACAAAATCCGGTCTTTATGGTAAATTACAGCAGGCCAACAATCTGGTAAATCTGCGTTACAGTTTCCGAATCTCAGATAAAACCGATCCCATGTTCTTTTTTGTGTCCTGCCGGGTTGCCGGTTCTGCCCCCTATCAAGGTTCCCAGGACATTTCCATGTTAACCCTGCAATTCACCCAGCGTCCGCCGGATGACCTTATAGAAATAATGGGCCGCCTACTCGATGCGAATATCAATTCATCGAAACGGCGGGATGAACGGATTCTGATTACCCCGGAATCGCTCAGAAAACTGCAGATAGCAGCGAAGGAAACAGTGATCTATTTGCAGGGAGTTCCCCGCCGCTGTATACTCAGGGACATATCCTTTTCGGGGGCCAAGGTCATCTTGGTAGGGGTGGCTAAATTCATTGCAGACAAGGAAGTAGCACTGCGTCTGGATTTTGAAGACCCCCGGGAATCCCTCATGATCGGGGGCAAGGTAGTCCGTTTGGAAGATGTGGAAGGCCGGAAAGAATTGGTGGCGGTGGCAATCCATTTTAACGAAAACCAAGTCCCCATGAATTATAAAATGCGGATTAATGATTATTTAAGCCAGATCCGCACCGAAAGCCGGCCGGAAGCGGCTGAGGAAACAGCACCGAAAACCCAAGAAAATCAAGTTCCCAAAGAAACGGAGAAGAATGAAACAAACAAATAATCAGGACAGGATTGTGTTCCTGTCAGTCCCCGAATCTATCCGCGGCCGAATCGATGAAGTGTCCGCGGGAGATTTTGTCGTCGACCCTTCCATACCGATCCCTGTAGAGATTCCCCCCGATCAGGATAGCCTGGATCTGGAACAGCTTTCCTGGGAAATGATCCTTTCGGGCATGATAAAGGTCATAGAACGGGATCCCCAGCATGAAGATGCGGACTACTATCGCCGGTTTGTGCTGGCGGTTAAACCGGATATCCTTAAGGAGTTTTCCGAGGCGGCCATTCTTAAGGCCCGCAACCGGGATTTCGATCTTGCGTTAGAAATACTTAAGGCTTTAGCGGCCCTATACCCGGACTCGGCGGAGGTAAGTCTGAACCAAGCCCTGGTCCATGAAGAATGGGCCAACAGCATGGAAGAATCGGGCCGGGAGGATGAGGCCGCTGAGGAATGGGGCCGGGCCCACGAATTATATGTTCGCCTTTTAGCTCAAAAACCGCCCCTGCCCAATGCGCTTTTTAACGCAGGCTTTTTCTACCTGAAACAGCGGAATTATGAAAAAGCCCGGGATTGTTTTTCCCAATACATACCGGTAGCGGACAGTCCGCGAAAAAAGGAACGAGCCCAAAGTATTATTAAGGAAATTTCCGAGCGCAGTCTGGATGATCAGGTATTTAAAGAGGCCTATGATTTTATCAGACTGGGAGAAGAAACCAAGGGCATTGAGAAGATACACCACTTTATAACCCGCCACCCGGAGGTCTGGAACGGCTGGTTCCTTTTGGGATGGGGATTGCGGCGGCTGGAACGCTGGGACGATGCGGTTCTGGCGTTCCGAAAGGCCCTGGAACTGGGCGGCGAAGGCTGTGACACCCGGAATGAACTGGCCCTCTGCCTGATCGAACAGGGAAACTTATCTGAAGCACGGAAAGAGCTTGAACGGGCCCTGCAGATGGAACCGGAAAACATTAAGGTTATCTCTAACCTGGGTATCCTGGCGATGAAACAGGGAAGGATCGATGAAGCGGCAGGCTTTTTCAGAACTGTTTTGGAATATGACCCTGAGGATCCGCTGGCTTTACAAATGCTGTCCCAGCTCGAAGCCTAATCTGGCAATCCGATGAGGCGATCCCCTTCACGGATACCTACCTTGGTAAAATAGCCCTGGGGAACCTCCAGGGCATAGCGAACCGACCGGCTTGAAACTACCGGTTTCAGGCTTTCCTTTTCCATATCAAGAATATCGATAATTGTACCATCGGAGCTGATGTATGCAATAGACAGGGGAACCAGGGTATTTTTCATCCAAAAGGTGAGTACCTGGTCCCGGTCAAAAACAAAAAGCATCCCCGTTCCTTCGGGAACAGACCTGCGATACATAAGCCCCTGGGTTCGGCTCTGGTCCGTATCCGCCACTTCTACCTGTACCGGCACTTTTTTTCCATCCTGGCCAAGGAGGGTAATGGTCCGCACCGGCAGTTTTGACTGGGCACTAGTCTTGTCAGGATTGCAGGAGATAAGGCTCGCCAACAGCAAACCATACCAGAGGGGGTTCATCAATTTAAAATTAAAAATCATTTAGGAATTCCCTTCGCAGGACCGCTTCCTTGGATTCTTTGACCGCAGAAGCTTCCACAATGTTGTTAAAGACCTGAAGGTCTATATATTTTACCGTTAAGGGCCGCTCTAAAGACAGCCGTACCGTGTCGGAAAGCCAGACAGCCTCCCGGGGATTCAGTTCCTTCGGTTCTCCGTACTTTTGGACCAGGGTCGTAAAGACCGAATAGTGGTCTATTTTATCCGGATTAAGCGTAAAGGCCATGATAAACACCCTGCCGTCCTTTAGCTGAAAAAAGGCTCGCTTTATAAAGGAAAGCCCCGTGGTTTCCACCAGGGTTTGTTCGCTCTGGGGCAGCAGCGATACATCCCGGTCCCCCCGGAAAGCGAAGAGGTCATCCGCAGAGAGGGCCTTTTTAAGGTCCTCGAGGCTCATCCCAAGGCTTAGAGACCGGTAACTTTTTGGGAGTTCCGACAGAGCAGCAGAGGCCGAGGTGCTTGATAGAGCCGATACAGCAGAACCTGTTGCAGCGGGTGTAGCGGCCGGAGCAGCGGGTGCTGTTCCGCTTGGCGAGGCAGTTGGCGGAGTGCTTGCCGGCGGTTCCGAAGCCAGGGGGAAGCTCTGGGCGGAGAGTTCAGGATTACCGGCAAAGATGAAGAACATGAGTGCTGCAAGATGAATCGATATCAAGAGCTGTTTTGTCTCAGATTGCTGGCATTGTTTTTTCACCCATACCCCCATATACACAACAGGGCAGCCCCTATCACGGAACCACCCTACAGTATATATCGGCAACATTATAACTATTTTACAATGTTTATTGCAGAGGACCTTAAAAATCTTCAGGTTTTAGCGCCCCTTATAAGCCAATGCGGCTTGCAGCTTCCCGGCGGGCCCGCTCTATTTTTTGCATTTTCCGATAATATTCGGTTTGTTTAACCACTTCGGACACATCCGTCAGGGCAATTTTGTTATCCACCACACGAATTTTCGAATTTTCGAGCAGTTTTCGTATGACCAGGGTTCCCTCTGCAGTAGGAAGCCCAACCATATTGATGAGTTCCTTTGGTCCAAAATCGAAGGTGTGGGGCGAATTTCCCAGGGGAATCCTGTTTTTTTCCAGCTGAATCAGGAGGGCATCGTACATGCGGCCCAGGGGGTCGGTTATGAGGGTATTCGCAAGCTGTTTATAGATGAACCAAATCCGTTCTGCCAGAAGCTGGGTCAGCCGGCTGATAATCTGGGGCTGGCTGCCGACCATCCGTTCAAAGTTTTCTTTGTTTACAGCCAGGACGGTACAATCCTCATAGGCAATAGCGTTGGCGGACCGGGGTTTGGATTCGAGGAGGGCCATTTCGCCGAAGATATCCCCCTGTTTAAGAACCGCCAGCAAGACTTCGTTATTATCTACAATTTTAACAATCTTTACCGAGCCTTTTTGGATAATATAGAGCTCATCCCCCGGCTGGCCTTCGGAGAATATCATCGTATCTTTTGGATAGGTCCGGGTAAACTCATCGGTCTTTTTATCCAGATACACCGCTTTGGCATAGGGGGCAATTTTTACCATCCGTTCCCGGGCCAACTGTACATTCTGGCCGGTGGGACAATATTTTATATATTGATGATAGGCGAAATAGGCCTGGTTGAACTGGCTCTGTTTGGCGTAATATTCGGCCACCTTAAAGAGGTGTGAGGGATCATTATCGGCGGTATTTTTCAGCGTAAGCCGGGTTAGAGCTTCGTCGAGAAAGCGCATCCGTTTAGAGAACTGCAGGATGATTTTCATTGCCACCGGGGTATTGTTCTGGATAAGCTGAACATACTGGTCTTTTTGCACTGAAATAAGGGTTACATCGGTGAGCGCCTGGGCTGTTTCGATATGGCTGTGGCCCGACATGGTGGCCACAACACCGAAGAAGTCCCCGGGCCCCAGGATATTGCCACCCTCTTCTTCTACAACCTCCACCTCTTTGGATATGCGAACCTTACCCTGGCGAATGATGAAGAAGCGGTCGGCATTCTGTTTGCCTTCGACAATTATATAAGAATCTTTCTTGAAATTTACAAAGGCTAACTGCAGTTGATTTGCCATCCTGCTCTGTGTCCCCCTCGGTGGATACTTAAGTATAGGAAGCCCTGCAAGACTTTGTCAACGGACAAAGCCCTATGAATGGGAAAAAACTGTTGGGGACATCTTAGAACGTTTGTTTATAGAAGTCCCCAATTGTATATACAGATTTCTCAGGGTCTATTCCTTAAAAAAGCTCTCTGTATCATCAAAAAAAGAATCTTCATTATCTCCTACAGAAACAGGTTCTTTGCCATCGTTCCGCTGGGCATAGAGCCTTAAGGCAAGACGGTACTCGGCGGCTCGGCGCTCCAGTTCAGACTTTTCGCTGGCTACAAGCCGCATAAAATCCTGAACGGTCTGCCCATTATCAAGTTTGGTCTTAAGAGCCGTAGCTGGAACATAGGACTGGATTTCATCGAGGCGGTAATAAATGCGCTCAAAGAAGAACAGTACCTGACGGACCGCCATAAGCTTCTTTACCAGGGCAGCCTTCTGCTTCATAACCTGGATATCCTTAGAAGGGGCAGGGGCTACCCCGTCCCGGAATTCCTTTTTCCACTGCAGGAAATTGAGATCCCGGGCTAATTCATCCGAGGTCTGCCGGAAATCATCCCGATAGCGGAAATAGGCCCGGGCATATTGGTTCAGGGCCTTTACAGCGGAGGCTTTAAACGCAGATATTTCATCTGTATACCAGCGGTTCTGGAAATCTTCCAGGGAAGAGACTGCTACAGGAATATTCTTAAGCCGTTCGCCGGCAGACCTCGCCACAACCTGGCCGGGAACTGCATAGAGTTCATCCCCCTCATCTCCGGTACAGGCGACTTTGCCTTCACTACAGGTAACAAGCAGTCCGTCCGTGATTGATACGATAACCACAAATTCGGTGCCCCGGACGCCCATTACGGTAGCACCCGTTTTCACATTAAGGGACGGATCTCCTGAAATTTTCTTTACCTTTACGCCAATAGATCCGCCGAGCACATCCGCTTCGGTCTTTGGGCTGCCGCTGACAACTTGGGTTTTTACGGTAAATACCGATTTTGGCTTTACAATAAGGGTACCCCGCATGCCGGTTTCGGAGGTTAATCCAATTACCATACCGCCATCGGCACCGGTTTTAATAAGGTCATAATTTTCGATAGGATCGCCTAAATCAATTTTAGAGAGCACCTGCCCGTTGCGGGTGACGGTGACCGTACCCATGATTTCCTGAATAACGCCAACCTGATTTTGGGCTGAGAATGCAAACACACCTAACGCAGTTCCCAAAAAAGACAGTACTGCAAACCTTTTGATTATATGCACAACAGTCCTCCTAATAACAGTATAGCAACAGGGGGCGCTTTTTTCAGGCTCTTTTAAGTTCCGGATCCCAATCTCCTGCAAAAAGAATTTCACACTCTAGCTCATATCCACGGGAAGCCTTTACCCGTTGCTTTACCAATTCGGTTAAAAGATAAATATCCCTGGCAGTCGCGGTGCCGGTATTTACAATTATGTTCCCATGCCAATCAGCCACCTTTGCGCCTCCCAGACTCAGCCCCCGAAGTCCCAGTTCATCAATAATTTTACCGGTAGGTTTCCCAAAGGCGTGATTATTTTTAAATGCGGACCCAGCGGATGGCAGGGTATAATGGCCCTTGGTTTCCCGGTCCTTCCGGTAGGTTTGCATTTCTGCCAAAAGGGCCAAGCGATCCCCAGGGGTTGTTTTAAAGCGGCCCCCCAGAATAAGAACCTGCCGATGCTGAAAGGGACTTATTTTATAATCGAACTCTTCCGGCCTAAAGGGAATCCATTCTTCTGTTAACTGTTCATTCAGTATCCAGGTTGCCAGAAGGACATCCGAAATGGACCGGTTGTAACAGCGGGCATTCATCCAGATGGCACCGCCAATGGAGCCGGGCATACCCGCCAAAAAAGCGAGGGCCTCCCGGTTGTGGTCTGCACAGACCGATACGGCCTGGTCAACGGCAGTCCCCGCATAAAACAGCACTGAAGATTCATCAATCTGCCAACCGGACCAGCCGGTAGTATCCAGAACGATACCTCGGATACCCCGGTCAGAAACGACAAGATTGGCCCCTCCACCTAAAATAAATA
>Ga0272446_1007515_pt1 | contig 10808 bp, 9 predicted proteins | sample YNPCB0061_FD_194587 | JGI IMG/M metagenome (GOLD analysis project Ga0272446, IMG submission 194587) | Hot spring microbial mat communities from Yellowstone National Park, WY, United States - YNP-CB-006-1 | ecosystem: Environmental > Aquatic > Thermal springs > Hot (42-90C) > Sediment | place...
GCATTTTTTTATATTTATATTCAAAATGATTTAATACGAAAACGCATACGAGAACGTGGGCAAAGTCACCTTACGTCCCGGCCACTAAAGATCACTGGGTTTTCGGGTGACGATTTGGATAAATTTTAAAAATCTCCACCAAATGCAACAATGTTGAAATTGTCAGTGGGAGGTGTACCACCGGTATTGCAACTGGCTCTCAAGCTCCAACCAGCGGGTAAAATCAAAGGCGTGTTGTATGTAATCACTTGACGGAACACTTCTTGTGTTGTGCTCGGTGTGATTGCTGTAACCAATATTTCATCCAATAGCCGTGTGTTGGTTCCATCATTTAGGAATAGTCGAACTACATTCGCAGTGGTTGTGCCAATGGCAGTGATTTCAATCCAGTCAATTCTTGAACCAAAGGTGCCAGCTGTGAACACAGTTACAAGTGTACCAGAGCCATCTCTTGCGGTGTTCGTCGTTATTGCTCTAGCAGCACCAACTTTTGGTGTAGCCGTGAAATTAGGGGATGTTGACATATTAAAAATCTCCTCCAAATGCGATGATATTATAAGTTTCAGAGTTGTTAGTGGAAGCCCTCAAACTCCATCCTGACTGTAAGACGAATGGATTGGAGTAAACTAATGTTTGACGGGAAACTCGATTTGTTGCTGAAGGAGTTCTAGCCGTAATTAAGATTTCATCTATCAACCAATTGGTTGTACCATCACTTATGAATAGTCGAATAACATTGTTGGTTGTGGTTCCAACTGCTGTGATTTCAATATAATCCACTCGTGATCCATTGCTTCCAGCAGTTAAAACCGTAACAAGTGTTCCCGAACCATCTCTGTTGGTATTAGCAGTGGAGACTTGAACCATACCAACCTTTGGATTGTTTATGAAATTTGGTGCTGTTGCCATTGTGTTTCCTTATCAAGTGAACTCCAAGGGTCTAAAAACCCTTAGCTTCAAGAGCCCCCATGCTCAAGAATTTTTCACGATTCACAGACGCATCACTAGCGGAATCAAGTGATTCAACCCCGTGAGAGGCGTCTCCCCGTGCTTTAATTGGGGCCTTTCCGGCCCCATTTAATTTCTTAATTGACTGCCGCATTTTTTTATATTTATATTCAAAATGATTTAATACGAAAACGCATACGAGAACGTGGGCAAAGTCACCTTACGTCCCGGCCACTAAAGATCACTGGGTTTTCGGGTGACGATTTATATAAAGTTATTATATGCATAAATTTTGCCACCAATATTACCTGCATCATTGGGTGTGGTGATTTCACCTTTACTGTTGATTCTCATTCTTTCAGTGGGTATAGATGCTCCATCTGCTGTAGTTGAAAAAATCAGTCTACCTGGCATATCAGCTGTTCCTGGAGTGGCATCCACTTCTGCCGAAACGCTTGCTGCAGGAATATAGTTACTGCCATCATAGCCAGAAAAATCCCAGGATCCAATAGGGTCGTTGATAACGTTTGCTACGGTGGCGTTTCGACCTATATCCAAAGAATTTTCATTGAATCGAGCAATTTCTTGACCATTGGCAGTTATACCAAAAGTATCAGCACCGGGACGAAATACACCTGTATTGGGATCAGAAGCAAAAAACATTGAAGGTGTGGGCGCAGTCCCGTTTGACAATTTGGCGCCCTGTGCATCCACAGCAAAGTAGTTCACTGATCCTGAATTGTTTTGAACTTCAAACAAATTACTTAGAACCGGTGTTGTGTTGTCGCGAATTTTAAATGCAATTCGCGTTGAATCCACAATAATTTCACCAGAAGTGGAACCGTTATATGCAGATTGTAATGTTCCAGATCCCGAAATTTGGCTCCAGTTAATGGCCGTTGTATCTAACGTACCGCCGGGGTTAGATGTGCAAAACCAAAATTGATCAGCATTAACAGTACCTGTATTAACGAACACGGTAGCACCGGGTACTTCATCCCAAGAATTCATATCACTGGCACGGGTTGGTGCTCCAGTGGCATTAACGATGTAAATGCCGTTTTCAGCAGCCGCCGTTTGATTTTTAATTAAGATTCTATCTCCTGTGACGAGAGTGACCCCGTCAATGACGTCGCCATTTTCAAATGAAGATGCCAACGTTCCGGGTGCTGTTGTGGCAACTCGAACCGGTTCCTTCCATTGAGTCACCACTGTTCCACTGCCCACGGCATTCCATGATGTACCGTTGTAAAATTCTAAATTATTAGTAGTGTTTTGATAACGCAACATACCCGCCGTGGGTGTGGTTGGACGATCAGTTGAATTGTTGCCCACTGGTAAAGTAATAGCGCGTGTGCCGTTGAAGATCACAGACGCATTGGAAGAACCAGGATTTTGCAAACGCAAAACATCAGTTCCGTTTATATTAAATTGCAATGATTCTGATGAATACCGTGTTGACGTCATAGTGATACCTCAATAATACCGATTATTTAGCTTATGCTGCTGTTCCATATGCAAATGGCGATTCTGCAACCGCGTAAAAAATATATCTTGAACTACTAGTAGTGGTATTTAAACCAGCATCAACGGTGCGTAGTTTAAAACCATTGGAGAGAAAATCCAATCCCACGAAAGCTAGAACAGCGTTATTTTTATCCAAATTCAACAACTCGTCTTTGGGGTTAATTTGGTCTGTTATATTATCATAAACAACCCAAGCAGATCCAGTTACATTAACTCTTCTTATTAAGACAAATGCAGGTTTAAAACCACACCAAACAAATGGTCCATTTGTTGATGCGTTTCCTGAATATATGCCAAATTTGGAAAATCCGGGTATTTCCCGCCACAGATATGCAACATAATTTTGGCCAGTGGCATTAATGTTATTAGTTACATTATTCGTAACCATAAATTGATCGAAATTTTTAGTTCCAGTGCCCCAAGGTGTATTAGTTGTAGTTTCAACGGATCCAGTATCAATTAGCATAAAATGTTGATCGGAGGCCATACTGGAATGCCAAACATACCAATTAGTTGAACTGGATCTATTTTTTACCCAAATCATATTGGGTCTTCCTTGTAAATTATGTGATATCAAACGATTTGAGGTGCTATCACCTGAATATGCAACAATATCAAACCCATATTCTGGGCCACGCCTCCAACAATAATCGCCGTATGTAGTAGCATTAGTGTTGATGCCCGCAAGTGTGCCGCCTGAAAATCCATTGGAGTTGAATGCAGTAACTCCTTGTGCTTCTGTGGTTTCTGCAGCAAACAAATTTGCTCCCAATTGCAATGTTGTTCCACGAACAGAATCATACATATTCCAGTTATCGGTGGTGCTTCTTGCTTTAATCATAACCAAGTCAGGTTGAAATTCAAAGTTGTTATTGGAAAATGCAGCGCCGGTGCCGGTTCTTAATCTTCCTTGAAACCCTGTTGTGGGTTTGAAAGTGGGTTGTGGTGAATCAGCGGAAATTAAAGGGGAATAGCCCGGAGGCGGCGCATATGTAAATGGTTGTTGACCAAAATTAACAGTCAAATTTGTACTAACAGCATTCACTATCGGCAACAAGTCTTCAGTTTCCGAAGACAGATTAAACGTCCCGGTATTGGGTGCATCTATAATATTAGTAACAATCGAAGCTGAATTGTTATACCAACCAGCCAACCGTCCTATCCAAAGTCGACGGTTATCGCCATCCCAAGCAAGACGGAATGTTTCATTTGCAAGGGCCGCGCCAGTTGCACCTATTGATGTGCCATTATTATATAAATCTAGATTGTTGCTGGATGAGTTTCTGCTGATCCACCACACGCCTGTGGGATCAACAGCTGTGGGTCTATCAGTTACTGACGCCCTAGCAATACCTATTCCGGGTCCTGCACCGGGTGCTACAGTTGCAGTTGGGTGGAACACTTCCCAATACCATTTTCCATATTTGGGAAGTGCAACAGTTGCTCGAACGGCATTTGATGAACTTGTGATTCTCTGGCCGTTTAGACTAATAGTGGTTGCAGTTGTTACATCATTTATATTTAAAATTGGGTAATTGGTATTGGGGGAATCATCAGTTAGAGATGAATCGGGCAGTCCAGTAATGGAAAATCCGGTTGCAGTCCAATTGTTATTGTTTCCACTGGCATCTTTTCCCAAATTGGCTAATGAGCTTTGATCATTGAATGGTAGAAAATATCCATTGACGCCATATACGCCTTGATATGGTTTGGGTCTCCAATTTCCAAGTCTATCAGTGAATCCAAATGATAATGGAGTTAATGTTTGGCCATCAACAAATATAATGTTTTGCAGCATGCCTTCGATATATGCAGAAAAGCTATCAAACGTTGTATTGGCATCACCAATGGCATGTGACACGTTGGAGTTCCAGTTACCAAAATTACTTCCCAGTGTGGGAGCGGTTATTGATGTTGTGCTCAATCTAACCCCATTGCGGTACACTATAACTCTATCAGCCGCATTTGCATTGTCAGTGTCAACAGCAATTACAAAATGCGACCAAGCTGTGTAATCCCTTATCAAAGCAACAGATTGAAATCTTACAATGTTATCACTCCAAACTTGAAATTGTTCAGAATTGGCACTAGGCCCAAAACCTATAAGATTTTGCGTATCCACTGAGAAAAAGGCGTCATATCTAGGTTCAAAAGGCGTTTGAGTATCCTTAAACCAAACACTCCAAGTCATTTTTTTTCGATTTCCGTCGGTAGAAAAGGTCCGACTCATTCTAGTACTTAGAGTACGACTAAATCTCAAAGCCCGTGTGGTTTGTTGAGTGGGATATTTGCCAGAAACAAACAGAGGCATATTAGATCTCCACTACTTGCGTTGCTGTAACAAAAGCCACCCAACGAATTGTTTTGGCAGCTTCGCCAGTGGCTTGTATTCTCAATGAACCATTGGTAGTATCAGCATCCACATTGGCATCCCAATCCAAATCCTGTTCAGCGTCCACATTTTTGTTGACCAAACCAGCTATTGTGGTGGATACAGCATTGGCATTTCGGTAGATGCAGCCACGGAATGTATAAGCAGCATTTTCATTGTCTGCGTCTGTGCGACGAGCCACCACCGATATGTCAAACTTCCAAGTTGAATCATTGGCTAGGATCATTCTATCCGCGCCATTAATCAAAAGTTCTGTTGGTGTGGCATTGGTGGTGGTTGCTCTTAGAATATAATGTGTAACAGCAGCATCGCCCAAAGTGGAAAATGATCCATTGGTCACGCGAACGTTGCCTGTAGCGTTGATACGCAAAATTTCATTGCCACCCTCAACAAACGCTATCGTATCAGCTGAAGGCGAATAAATGCCAGTGTTGGAATCACCGTTGAAATACAACGAAGGAGAAGAAACTGAACCCAAATCAACTCCCAAAGAAGCACTTTCCAGAGCTGCATAAGAAGCATCAGTGTCATTGCGAATCTGTAAAACAGAGGATGAGTTTTTTAGTTGAGGACCGTTTTTTTGGATCCTGAAGATGGAATTTGTGGTGCCGCGGGCGGCAAACATAGTGGCCATAGTTTATGCTCCTGTCAGTGTCTGTCAAGCTATAAAACAATTTATAACTTGTCAGAAGCAACATTATTTATATGAACTACCAAGTGTCTAAAGAACCCTTGACTTCAAGAGCCCGTGTGCTCAAGAACTTTTCACGTTTCACAGATGCATCGCTAGCGGAGTCATTTTGAATCACATGCTTCAACTCTGCGATCGGCGTCTCCCCGTGTTTGAATTCCAGCCATTAAGGCCCTATCTCTTATATTTATGTTCAAGATCATGTAATAGGAAAATATATACAAAAACGGTGCGAAGTCGTCTTGCATCCCGGTGACTAAAGATCACTGGGTTTTTAGATGACGATTTGTTATAAAGTATAGTAAATTCAGAACATTGAAACCAAAGATGAACTAAAAAACATACTTTACTTATTCTCTTCTATTAAGGAACAAAATACTGAACTGTTACTGTACCTGTGCCTGCTGTGGCAGTTGTGGTTAGACGAATTGCATTGGCTGTGTTATTACGTTGGTTGTAAGGGATGTTTCTCACATATTCAGCGTCAGCAAGAGTCTGTGAAATCGTGCTCGCAGGCATCCAGAAATCCGTGTCACCAGCAACGCCCAATTCAATGGGTTGATTAAATGCTGTTGCTATATAGACGCTCATTGTGATCACTCTGTGACCTGTGGGAAGCGTAACAATATTTGTGCCAGCATCAGAGAAATCAAATTCCACTTCAATCACGCGCATTGTGGAAGACAAATCCACTTGTGCCCAAGAAGTTTGACCAGCACCATTTGTTTGTAGGTAGTAGTTGGCGGTGCCTAATGAATTTGGCAATCTAAAAGCTGTGGATCCGGAATTGATAATAACTTGGCCCGTACCTTTGCCAGTGATGACAATATCAATATTGGCGTCTGAACCGGCGGCCGCAATCGTCACATCACCACTAGTGGCAGCATTGGTCATTGTGAAGTAGTTTACAGCAGAAGCAATGGATTGGAAACGAACAACATCGTTGCCATTGGCATCGCGAACAATTGTAATGCCGTCTGTACCAGAACCGTTGGCATCTCCGGCTTGTAGAATAATGTTGCCACCATTGCCACCGGCACCCGTACTGTCACCACCAAATAGATTTAAATTGCCGCCATTTCCTGAAGGGTTGTTGCCACCCTGAACGGTTAGCGATGCACCAATATCTGCAGATAGTGTAGAGGAGCCTGATTCGCCAATGAACACAGAGCCGGAACCTTTGGGCACTAGTCGAATATTAATGTCAGCGCCGGCGCCTTCTGCTACAATAGCGAATTCGTTTTGTCGAGATTCAAAATTCAAACGTGCGGCATTTGCACCGGTTTCATCCACATACCAGTTTGCCACTACTCGACTTGTGCCAGAATCGTCTGCACCCATTGTGATTTGATTGGCAACTTGATCAGTGTCAACATAGGTTCTGTTATTGCTGTCATTGATTCTAGTTTTGTCTCCCAACTGATTCCATGCGGTTCCATTATAAAATTCAATTACATCAGCATCGTCATTGAATCTGATCATACCAGGAGTACCAGTTGTGGGACGTTGTGCTACTGTGCCAACAGGCAAAGTAATAGCAGAAGTTCCTTGAAAAATAACCGAGGAAGAGGTGGTACCGGGTGTTTGAATGGTTACTAGATTGGTACCATTAGCTGTAATACCGATTTGATCAACACCGGGAGCCCAAAAACCAGTATTGAGATCACTGTTCATAATGATTAGTGGGGCAGTGGCTGATCCGCCGGTGTTGCCAGCTTCCAGCCGTGTGTTGGCAGCAACAATGCTTCCCAGAGCATTACCAAAATTCAAATCGGCCCAAGCAGTGTCAGTGGTATTACGAAAATCAAATGAACTCACTGCCGTTTTGATGCGAGCATTGGCTTTACCAAATTTGACATCACTGTTTACGCCTCGTAAACCAAAATTGAAAATTTCAGCCATATCCTTGCCTTTTTGTTTAGGTGTAAAGCCCAACTGTTACATTGGGCTTTACTGGTTTGGTTATCAAACGATGTATTCAACAAATGCCACACCAACACCGGCACCAGTGCCAGAATTGTTGTAAGTTAATTGTGTATCGGTGGGCAAAACGTCCATGCTTTTTTCAGAAAAACCAATAAATTTTTCATCAATGTCGGCCACTGCCATTAACTCCGTAGGTGCTCCAACGGAGCCAACGGATACAGTACCGGTCCAAGCAGTTGTTACTTGAACTCGAACACGCATAACTCTTGCACCCGAAGGTAAAGCAGATCCCAAATTGTTGGCGCCAGAGGTGCCTTCAGATATAGCAACACGTAAAGTACGCAATGCTCCTGGAGTTGTGACAGTAGACCAAGAAAGTACACCTGAACCATTGGTTGTTAGTGCTTGGCCAGAAGTGCCATCGGTGGCAGGCAGTGTATAGTTTGTAGTTGTAGTTGAGGTGCCAGCTTGGAATGAAATATAGTTGGTGTTGTTGTCAGCGTATAGTCTAATTTGACCGTTGGCGCGAACCGCAGCATCACCTAGAACATCCAATCTATTTCCAGGAGTGGCTGTTCCCACACCCAAACGATTGTTCGTGTCATCCCAAAATAGATTGGCATTGTCTTGTTGAACTTTTGTTCCAGTTGAAAACAGGATAGATCCTGCAGTGGCATTGGTGTCAGTTGAACCCATTGTTACTGTGTCTAAGGTGATGTTTCTATCAACCATTGTCACAGTGCGAGTGGTTGAGGTTGTTACACCAGATACTTCAAAGGCCAATAGCTTTGTTGTATCACCATTGTCAAAAATACGGAACACGTTGTCAGCAAATTCGTTAACGTTGGAGAAACGAATCCAAGATCCATTTTCATAACCTTCAAACAAATTGTTTGTGCTGTTATAACGAATCATACCATTTGTTGGCGTATCGGGTCGTTGAGCAGTGGTACCAGCGGGCAAGGCAATTGCTGTATTGGATTCAAAAATCACAACAGGCGCGTCAACGCCTCCCGGTGCTTGAATCGTCATTCTAGCGGTGCCGTCTGTTACCACTTGGATGGCATCAGCAGCGGAGTTCCATAAACCAGTGTTGGAGTCAAGAGCAAATGACAGTGAAGGAGCTGTAACAGATCCTGCGCCAGCGAGTGCTCGATTAAGTGTTAAATTGGTATCAGCTGAGTTGGCAGCGTTGCGTAGAGTAAAGTTTTCAGAGGTTTCAACGATGCGTCCACCGTCCTTACCAAACTGAACGTTATCAGCAATACCTACTAGTGAGAAATTCTTTGTCGACATTTATTTTTCCTCTTCGGTGTTGTTTTGATTCAATCCACTTGGACTGTATCAAATGCAGGACAAAAGTATGGCCCGTTGGGACCATACTTTTGTATTAGTCAAGATCAAGCAGCGATCTTGTATTCGGCAGTTACAGTGGCCGCACCAGCTGTAGTAGGTGCGGTTGTAAAATCAAAAGCCAATTGACCGCTTGTTGAGTTAACGGCAACGGGCAATTCAACAACATATGTACCAACTGTATTCCAGTCCCAATCGCCAGCAGCAACCAAAGTGTTTGTGCCATCAGTGATTGTTCCGCCCGCACCGGCAACCGCTGCGGTTGTTACGTTTATAACAATGCGTGTTACATAAACGTTTGTGGTTGTGGGAAGAGCTGTTGAAATATTAACTGCGTCATCAATAACTACACCGGCTTGACGGCGCACCAAAGGATCAACAGCAGCAGTCATATATGTGCGAACATTTTGAGCTGTGATAGCAAGGTTAGCGTCGCCGGAAGCATGATAAACGATGAATCTATCTGCGTTGTCTAATGATGTTAGTGTAGAAGTACCATTAATATTCAAGCCAAGTGTTGGGTTTCCAGAAACACCGTTTCCATCGGTAACAGCCAACCCTGCTAGATTACCAGCACCATTAACTGCAATTGAACGTGAAGCATATGTATCGTCAGCGGTTCTAACCAAAATCCCATTGGATGTAACACCATTTACAACATCAAGCGCATTGAAAATTTGTGTAAATGATGCATAAACGGGAGCATTAGAAGATGCAGAATCAAACAGTGCAACGGTATCAGCGGCCACTGGGGCTGTTTTGTTGGTCATACCGGCGCGTGTGAACGCAAAAGTCAAAGTATCAGAAGAAGAATCACCTGCGATGGTAATACCAACGCCACCAGTTAATGTTAGTGTGTCAGTTGGTGAATCTGCAACTGGATTTGTGCCAGTGAAGTTACCAGCCAAAGCCATGGTTTCGAAAGAGTTAGTTGATGTAACTTTTTTCCAAACTGTACCATTATAAAATTCAACATTATTGTCAACTGTTGAAAAACGAATCATACCAGCAACCGTAGTTGTGGGTCTTCCAGCATCCGCACCAGATGGTAGTGTAATTGCAGAATTGCCGCCAAAAACCACAACAGACGCATCAATGGATGGTTCATTGACTCTAACAGCCAAATTGCCGCCAACTGAAACGCCCATTTGATTTGCGCCAATTGAATACAAACCAGTGTCTGAGTCAGAGGTAAATGTCAAAGCAGGAGCAGCTGCGGTTCCGTTTGCCAAGTCCACAACACCAGTGAATGATCCGTTAACCCCAATCAAATTTGCTGCTTGAAAATTTGCATAGGCTGTATCGCCTGCGTTTCTGGCTTCGATAACACCCAAGTTATTTCTAACTCTAGCGCCACCTTTTCCATATTGTACTGATGAGCCTACACCCACTAGTCCATAATTAAAAATATTTGCCATAAAGAGATCTCCTTATTATGAGCAAGTCTCGTCCACGGGCCGTCCCGGGGGCGAGTCTTCCAGAGTATTTACACTCAAAAAGGTAAAAATGTCGGTCTTAATTGATTTTTTTTTAAGGGCATTGAATAAGTTTAAAAAAATCATTGCCAGGATATTGTGACTCTTACCGAACCAGTGGTGCTTGTTCCAAAATTAAAGTAGCAATAAATGGGTTCATCTTGCGTCAACCCCGTATAAACATAAGTGGGGTTGCTTACATACACTGCAGGATTTTGTAGATCCACTGCTGATGTATCCAAAAGGCGATTGTTTACAAATTGGTCACCCACATAAATCACCGAAGCAGTGTCATCAAAGGGCACAATCACTTCCACAAGCACCCAAGTCACACGTGAATTGTTTGAAACGTTGGCAATAATCCGTGGAGAAGCTGCGGTGTAATCAAATGTGGTGCTGCGAGTTTTGGCATCGCTTTGTGAACTATCGTAATTGGATAACTCGGACCAAACAGTGGGAGAAATTTGAGTGCAGAGATAAAACGCCCATTCGCCAT
>Ga0272446_1007516_pt1 | contig 10807 bp, 10 predicted proteins | sample YNPCB0061_FD_194587 | JGI IMG/M metagenome (GOLD analysis project Ga0272446, IMG submission 194587) | Hot spring microbial mat communities from Yellowstone National Park, WY, United States - YNP-CB-006-1 | ecosystem: Environmental > Aquatic > Thermal springs > Hot (42-90C) > Sediment | place...
GGGACGGCGGGCAGGCCCGGAAAACTCGGCGAGGCGATCTGGCCCATCACCGAGACGCTGACGAGGTGTGCAGTGTTCGTGCGGACTGGCATGGCTAGGCAATCTCCCGAATGTTGAGGATTTTGGCAATATTGGCAGTGGGGTCGATCACCCATTCGATGCACGATTCGGGGCAGGTCATCAGCGTGAGGATGCCCGGCCCGTGCCCCGTCATAACCGAATCACCGTGAATGCACAGGGCGATACTCACCGCGCCCTCGCGGTAGCCGCGCCCAAAGCGGTGATCGGCGTGGTTGATCACGACCAGATCGCCCAGCCGCATCTTGTCGATGCCGAGCGCGGCCATCAGTTCCCGATCCCCACTCATCAAGTCTTGGTCGACGTAGTCGGGGTTGAGTTCCGCCCCAGACCCCATAATGCGGATCGGCAGTTCCATCACCACCGGCACGCGGATTTTGCGGCTATCGATGGCCTGAATGCCCATGCCTTCGATCAGGGCCGGGCTGCACTTCTTCAGGGTAATGTGGGGATAATCGGTCAGTTCGAGGCCGCGCCCCAAAGCCCGAATTTGTACCGTATCGCCCACGCATAGCAGGTCGTTCACCTCCGGCGGGAAGTCCACCAGCAGGCGGGCATGTTCACCCGTCACGATGCCTTCGGCTCCCTTCGCCAACCCGCTGGTCACGATGGCCTTGTTGCCGATGCAGGTCAGGTAATGGAGGGCGTATTCGGGGCCGCTTTCTGGGTTGGCAATGGAAACGCCCGGCTCCACATGGTCACCCGCCCACCCAAAGGCGGGGTCGCCCACGCGGGCGTTGTAGACCACGCCGGACATGCCCGGCAACACTTGGCCGACGCCATCTTGATTCAAGGTGTAACCGGGGTAACGCAAGGTCGGTTGGGAGATGTTGCCAAACACCGCCATTTCAACCAGTTGGGCGGCGTTGGTTGCAATTGCCATACGTCTGTCCTTTTTTTAAAACGCAAGGGAATTCAAGGGCGTTCAGAAAGTGCGAGGAAGCACTTTCTTGACATCCCCTTCGCACTTTCTTATAATCCCGCTATAATGTCAACTGTCGATTGTCGACAACATCACTTACCTAATCATAGCAACTTTATGAAAGCTGGTCAAGCCGTGTCAAAACCCGCCCCCCTTGCCGAGATCAAGGGTCAATCGCTCCGAACGCAAGTCTTAAACGCCCTGCGGGACGCGATTCTGGACGGTGAATTGCGCCCCGGCCAACCGCTTATCGAAACTGAACTGGCAGCGCAATTGGGCGTTAGCCGCGCCCCCCTGCGGGAGGCCCTCCAAACGTTGCGGGGCGAGGGCTTGGTAGAGACGGTGGCCTACAAAGGCACAACCGTCCGCGCCCTAACGCGAGCCGATATTGAGGAACTGTACAGCCTGCGCCTGAACCTCGAAATCTTCGCGGTACAACGTATCGTGGAGCGTGGCGGGCCAAGCGCGCTAGAGGGCATCCGGGCGGCTTATGACGACCTCGCCCGCGCCGCCGAACAAGGCAACTACAAGGCCATCACCGATGCGGATTTGCGCTTCCATGAGGGGCTGATCCTGCTCAGCGGACACCGCTTGCTCCATCAGGTGTGGCGCGGTGTGGCGATGCGCGTCCGGCAGGTGATGGCCTTCCGCAACAAGCAGCATGGCAACCCGCCCCAGATCGCCCGGAACCACCTCGCCATCCTAGAGGCCGTCATTGACCGCGACCTCGTCCGTGCGACGACTTTACTCAAAGAACACATTGCCAACGCTGAAGATATGGCCCTTTTCTCTTGGGAGGCAGCAACCCAAACGGTGGATTCTGGTCAGCCCGCTGATGCGCCGAATGGCCCCCAGCAGACCAAAGACGGAGGGGGCCAATGAAACGCGTGTTACTGACGGGGGCGGCGGGCTTCGTCGGGACGAACATCACGGCGGCGCTGTTGGCTGAAGGCTGTGCGGTGACGGCCCTTGATCGGGCTTTTCCGGCGGGCTGGGCAGCTCAATTTGGCCCTGCCCCTGCCCTCACCCTGATCGCCTCCGATGCGGGCCACTTGCCAGACATTCCCGCTGATGCCCTCATTCACGGTGCGGCGATCACGGCTACCCCCGAAGAAGTCGGCCTGACGCCGGAAGCCTACTTCATGGCCCACTTGCAACCGGCTTTACACGCTTCGGAATGGGCCGCACAACGGGGAATTCGGGCCGTGCTGATCACGTCGTCGGCAGTGTTCGGGGCCACCCCCAACGAGGGCCTCGATGAGTTCACGCCCAGCGACCCGGCGCACTTATATGGGGCGGCCAAACGCGCCATCGAGCACTTCGCTAAAGCCGCCCGCCGCCTGCACGGGCGCGATGTGGTCGCCGCTCGCTTCAGCGGAATCTACGGCCCGTATGAAGTCCCGCGCCCGACTCGGCCCCGAATCGCCCTGATCGGGCGGCTGATCCATGAGGCGCTCCGCGAAGGGGTGATGCACATCGCCCCCGACGACCCCGCCCGCGATTGGACATTCGCGCCGGATTTGGGCCGCGCCCTCCATGCGCTGATCAGCACCCCGCGCCTGAGCCAACCTCTCTATAATGTGGCAGCGGCACAGGTGTACACGACGACGCAGGTGGCAGAGATGATCCAAGCGGCGTTGCCGGGCACGCGCATCGTGACCGATTACCCATCGACGCCACACGTAAACCGACGTTTGGGCTACCTGACTAATGACCGTCTCCGGGCCGATACTGAATTCGGCGCGTGGACGCCCTTTCCGGAGGGCCTACGCCAAACCATCGCATGGGCGCAGGCCGCCCTTGCCCAACCCAACGGGGAGAGACAATGACCATCAAGATTATTCTAGCCGGACTTGGTGTTCGTGGCCGCCATTGGGCCGAAGTCATCCGCCGTTCGGCGCGGGCAGAGGTCGTCGCGTATGCCGACCCCAACCCTGCCGCCCTTGATCTGGCCGCTGCCCGCTTTGGGGAGCGCCCGCGCTTCGCCACTGCTGAAGAAGCCATCGCCGCGATGCCGGAGGCTAACGCCCTACTGTTGGCGAACCCGCCCTATGGTCGGGAGTCGCAGATTCGGGCGGCGGTGGCCCGCAACATGCCCCTACTCATCGAAAAACCGCTGGCCCTGAATATCCCCGAAGCCGCGCACCTCGTCCGGCTTGCCGAACAGGGGAGTGTGCCGATGATGGTCGGGCTGAATTTCCGCTATCTGGATACTACCCTCCGGACGATGGAGCTGCTCCGCGAGGGGGGGGTTGGGACAGCCCTGTTCGCCCGCTTCACCTATGAGCGCTACCGCGATGGTCACCGCCCCGATCTGAACAAATATCCGCTAACGATGGACCAGCCAATGCTGTGGGAGCAATCCATCCACCATTTCGACCTGATGCGGTACGTCTACGGCCAAGACCCCGTCTTGATCGAAGCCCTGACGTGGAACCCGCCCTACAGCATGTATAAAAGTGATGCCAACGTGGCCGCCCTGATCACGTTTTCAGGCGGGCTGGTGGCCAATTATCAGGGGTTGTGGCAAAGTGCGTGGGCCGAACCCAACTTTGAGTGGCGGACGGACTGTACAAAGGGCGTGATCATCCAAAAGGATCAGTTCGGGGCGCTACACTACGCCCAACATGCCGATAAAAGCCTGACGCCCGTCACGTTGCCCCCACACGAGACGTGGATCACGGAGACGAGCCGCCTCCTAGAGGCGTTCTTGGACGCGGTGCTGAACGGTACGCCCATGCCGTGCAACGGGCGCGACCACCTGATGTCGTTGGCGATGGTCGAGGCGTGCGCCATCAGCAGCCGAGAGCGCCGCGCCGTCACCATTGCAGAGGTCTTAGCACAAGCGAAATAAGATATTTGTGACAATTTTATAAAGGATTGCTCAAAATTTTGTGTACTTTACCTATGGCAGATGTATAATGAACGTCTATGATTGATCTTCAGGGGTTCGTTGCTTGTTATGGCACCCTCTGATGTTCAATAGCCCAATGCCTGAAAAATGCAAAGGAGTTTTGGAAGATGAAGCAAACGCGGTTTCTCATTTCTGCGCTGCTGATCGCAGTGCTGGTCGTCGGTGCACTGCCGGGGACCGTTAGCGCACAAGGGCCGAAGCCTGATGCGAAGACCCTCGTCGTCGGCCAGAGCGTGGATGTCGCCGGTTTTGAGCCGCAGCTGGCCAACAGCCGGGCCGAAGCCAATGTGCTCAACCACATCTTCGGCACGCTGACCAAAGTCGAAGATGACGGCAAGATCGTGCCGTACCTCGCCGAATCGTGGACGATTTCCGAAGATGGCAAGCAGATCAACTTCACCCTGCGTGACGGCCTGACCTGCCACGATGGGGAAGCCCTGACCGCCGAAGACGTGGCCTATACCTTTGAACGCGCCGCTAACCCCGATAACAAGTTCACGGGCAACATCCAGTTCGTGTTCCAGAGCGCGGGCTACGTCGGCGTGAAGGCTGAAGGCGAGAAAAACGTCATCATCGAACTGAAGGACTGGTCGCCTATCGCCATCGGTCTGTTGGCGGAAGTGTTCATTCACTGCAAGGACTCCTACAGCCAAAAGAGCCTTGAAGATGCCGCCAAGAACCCGATTGGTTCCGGCCCGTACCGCTTCGTTGAGCAGAAGAAAGACGACTACGTGCTGGTCGAGAAGGTTCCGACCTTCAAAGTCTTCGATGTGGCCTTTGACCGCATCTACTTCCGCGTGATCCCCGAAGCCAGCACCCGCGTTGCCGAACTGCTAGCCGGTAACGTCGACATCGTGACGAACGTGCCCGTCGATCAGGTGGCGGCGGTCAATGCCTCGGCAGGGGCGAAGGTGCAAGCCGTCGCTGGGACGCGCCGCATCTATGTTGGCTTCAACCAACGTACCGACAAGTTCAACACCACCGAAGGCGAGCAAGCCATCAAAAAGGCCGCCGTCCGCGTGGCGTTGCAATACGCCGTAGACGTGCCGACCATCTGCGAGGCCTTGCTTGGCACAACGTGCGAACGGGCCAATGGCTTGGTCAACCCGCCCAACAACAACCCGAACCTCCCGCCCTACCCGTATGACCCCAAGAAGGCCGAAGAACTGCTGGACGCCGCTGGCTACCCACGCAAGGCCGATGGAACCCGCTTTGAAATCACGTTGCAAGGGCCGCGTGGCCGTTACCTGAACGACGCCAACGTCGTGCAGGCCATCGGCGAGTACCTGAATGCCGTCGGCGTCAAGACCAACGTCGAGATCATCGACTGGGCGCAGTACCGCACGACCCTGCCCACCCACGACGCTGGCCCGCTGTTCTTCCTTGGGACGGGCGGTAGCACGTGGAGTGCGTGGTACGACATGGCCGACATCTCCCAGCCGAAGGGCGCCACCAACTACACCGAATGGGACGGCATGGGCGGCAAGTGGTTTGACCTGCTGGCGCAATCCAAGCTGCCCGAAAACCGCAGCGAGGAAAAGCAGCGCGAGATCATCAACGAGATGCTCAAGCTGTTCTACGACGATGCGCCTTGGCTGTTCCTGTACTTCCAACCGGACTTCTACGGCGTGTCCAACCGCATCGACTGGAACGCCCGTCGTGACGAAAAGGTCTTCGCTTGGCAGGCCAAGCTGAAGTAAGCTAGCCCCTTTACGCCCCCTTTATCCCGACAGGGGTAAAGGGGGTGAGGTTCTTGATTTTAGGAAACAACGCCTTATGGGGAAATACCTCGCCCGCCGCCTCGCTCAATCGATCATCGTCGTCTTCGGGGTGACGTTGCTCTCATACTTCGCGCTGTTCCTCGCGGGCGACCCGACCTACCTCTACGTCAGCGAACGGGCCAGCCAAGAGGAAATCGACCTCGTCCGCAAGCAGCTCGGCTTTGACCGCCCAGTGCTAGAACAATACCTGAGGTACATTGGTGGCCTACTGCGTGGCGATCTCGGCAATTCGCTTCAGACCCGGACGCCCGCCCTCGATCTGGTGCTGGAACGGCTACCCGCCACCCTCGAATTGACGATTTTCGCCATGTTGCTGTCCGTCTTACTGGCGATCCCGATTGGCGTGATCTCGGCGCTGAAACGCGGCACAGTCATTGACGGCGCCGCCATGCTCTTTGCGATGGCGGGCCAATCTATGCCGAGTTTCTGGCTCGGAATCATGCTGATTCTATTTGTGGGGCTGCAGCTGCGCTGGTTGCCAATCTCTGGGCACGTCCCAATTATTCAGCCCCTTCTGAACGGAACCTTTGATATTGCCACCCTGCCGGACGCGCTGCGCCATTTAGCCCTGCCAGCCATTACCATCGGGGTATTCTCCCTCTCCCGCAACGCACGGCTGATCCGGTCTTCGATGCTGGAGACGCTCCCGCAGGATTACGTTCAAACAGCACGGTCTAAGGGCCTGCAAGAACGCCTCGTCGTGATGCGGCACGCCTTCCGCAACGCCATGATCCCGATTGTGACCATGATCGGGCTGGAGTTTGGCTTCTTACTGAGTGGGGTCGTGGTCGTGGAGACGGTCTTTTCATGGCCGGGCGTGGGGCGTTTGGTGTTCAACGCCATCAACCAGCAAGATATTCCGCTGGTTCAAGCCTCCGTCGTGGTCTTTTCGTTCATTTTCGTCTTGCTCAACCTGTTCGTAGACCTGATCTACGCCCAGCTTGACCCCCGTGTACGGCTGAACTAGGGGGAGGAACCTACATCATGGCAGAAGAGATAACCCCACAAGTAGGAACAGCTATCCCCGTATTGGCGGCAGGACGCCAAGTCGGGCCAAAGCGGCCTTCGGAGTGGCGGCGGGCGTGGCGGAGTTTGCTCAGAGCGCGGTGGCCGCTATTTGCCCTCATCATTATGGGGGTGATGGTGTTTCTTGCGCTATTTGGGCCGCAAGTCTCCCCGCGTGACCCCACCAAACAAGCGCTCTTGCAACGGCAGAAGCCGCCGGGCTTTGTGGATCGGCAAGGCGTGACGTACTTCTTAGGGACGGACGCGCTAGGGCGGGATATTTACTCCCGGCTGATCTATGGGGCGCGGGTATCGTTGGCCGTCGGGGTGGCCGCTGTCGGGATCGGGGGGACGATTGGTATCCTGCTCGGCCTGATTGCGGGGTACTTTGGCGGGGCCATTGACGACATCATTATGCGGGTGGCCGATATTCAGTTGGCGTTCCCGTTCATCTTGCTGGCGATCATGGTGTTGGTGGTCTTGGGGCAAGGCATCGGCAACCTGATCCTTGTCTTGGGGATCGGCCAATGGGTGACGTATGCCCGTATCGCCCGCGCTCAGACCATTGCCCAACGCAGCCGGGAGTATGTTGAAGCGGCCCGTTCGGTGGGGGCGTCCTCATCGCGGATCATGTTTCGGAGCATCTTCCCGAACATCGTCGCGCCGCTGATCGTTCTGGCCTCGTTCAACGTGGCAAGCGTGATCTTGGCGGAGGCGTCGCTGAGTTTCTTGGGGTTGGGCGTTCCCCCCACCATCCCGACGTGGGGCGGGATGCTCTCCGAAAGCCGCGATGGGCTGCTCGGCGGGTTCTGGTGGTTGGCCGTCTTCCCCGGCGTGTGCATCATGCTGACGGTGTTGGCCCTGAACCTGCTCGGCGACTGGCTGCGGGACTTCCTAGACCCGCGCCTACGGGGGCGGTAGTAGAACCTCACCCAAGGGAGAGGGGGAACCGGACGGAGGCTCGCAGGTGCGATCTGGCTCCCCCTTCCCACGTGGGGGAAGGGGGCTGGGGGGATGAGGTTCTTACATAGGGTTATAATAAGAGGGCATGGGAAACTCGTACCAAAAGGGAACTGCCCTCATGTTTAACCTCAACCCAAATAACCTCACGGAGCAGGATAAAGAGGCGATCCGCCGCTACGTTGCCGAAAAGTTCGCAGGGGAAAAGAAAACCCGCCGGATCATCTTCTTCATTTTGGCGCTGATTATCCCCCTCTTTTTGGCGGGGCTAGGCTTTTTCCTTGCCAACATAGAGGGGTCAATTTTTCTGGCGTGGGTGATGCCCACCATTGGCCTACTCCTCGCCCTACTCATGCACGGGCTGAGCGCCGGGCTAGAAGGCAAAGCGGGCGATGCCGAACTCCGCAAGCAGCTCGTACAGCGGGCGCAAATGGAATTGTTCGTCAAGCGACTCACCGGCCAAAGCCTCACTGATGAGCTTTTCCCAGAGGAAGATGCGGAAAAGCCCAAGCGCCAACTTGCCCTCAGCGAAGACGGCGAGATTGTTTCGGCGGAAGAAATCCTAGAATCCGAACGCCGCGCCAAAGGCAAAGGCGGCGCGGCCTAGTGCGCGGGGCACTGCCCCCGCCCTGACCATACACTCAACAGGGGACAGTGTACCGAACCATGACCGCTAAAACCTTCGTCGGTATCCAAATCGGAGCCATCAGCTTCATTGATGAGGGCGTCGAAAACGTCCTCGACATCTTGCAGGAAAAGGCGGGGGTAAATGCCCTCATGATCTCCGCCCTCTCATGGAGTCGGGGGAACGCCGGGCGTGCGGCCTATGGCTTCCCCGATCACGGCGTACAGGAACCCGATAACCTACAAGGCGGGGCCTTTTACGAAATCCACCCTGAATTTTTCGCGCCCACCCATCACAAGCAATTCCGCGCCCCCGACCCGCTGTACAAAGGCTTTGATGCCCTCGCCGACGTGGTTCCGGCGGCCAAGAAGCGCGGCATGAAGGTCTACCCGTACTACTGCGAAACGTCCAGTTCGGCCATTCGGCACATTTGGCAACCCGGATTCCCACAGTTCTTGGATCGGGATCACTGGGGGCGTGTTTCAACGCGGCCTTCGCTAATGAATCCCGATTACCGGACGTGGTGGCGCTGCGTGATCGAAGACTGGTTCCGTAGCCACGACCTGACTGGACTCCTGTGGGGCATTGAACGCCAAAGCCCGCTGATGGACATCTTTCGGGCGGATACCAGCACCGGCTTCGATGACCACTTCAAGGCGGAGGCGCGGGCGCGGGGCATTGACGTTAACCGTGCCATTGAGGGCTACCAAAAAGTAGACCTGTTCCTGCGCGGCGTCCGCAAGGGGGATCGCCCCCGCGATGGGGTGTTTGTCTCTCTGCTACGGATCATCTTGCACTACCCAGAAATCTTGATGTGGGAGAAGATGTGGCTCGACGCGCACAGGAACTGGTATCGGGGCATTTCGGGGCTGGTACGTTTCTTCAACCCCAAAAATGAAGTGGGTTTTGGGTTGTGGCAGGTAATTAACACCTACAACCCGTATTTGAAGGCCCAATACAACCAAGACGACTACGCCGAGTACGCCGACTGGCTAAAGCCCGTGCTGTATCACGTTCCGGCGGGCAAGCGCTTCGCCGAATTTGCCGAGTCGTGGCAAAAGGGCGTCCTTGCCGATGCCTCTCCCGACGGGGCGTATTTGGGTCTTGCGACGATTCTCGGCCTGAATTCGTACATCATGGGCCGCGAAGACGCCGCCATGTGTGGCTTCAATGCGGATTACGTCCGGGATTGGACGCGCAACCTCATCGCCGATACGGGCGGGCGTTGCAAGGTCTATTCGGGGATCGGGGTGGGCGTTGGTGACGGCGGAGTCAGCAAGCCGATCCTACCGGAAGACGTGAAGGCCGCTGTCCACGCCGCGTTTGAGGGCGGCGCGGCGGGCATCCTGATCTCCCGCAACTACTCCGAAGCAGAGATGGCGAACCTTGCCGCCGTTGGTGAAGCGCTCGCTGAAAGGGGCTTACGATGACCATTCGTGCTGCCGTCATTGGGGCTAGTTTTGCAAAGGCAGCCTATCTGCCCGCCATGCGCACCCAGCCCGACGTCGAAGTGGTGGCGATTGCCAGCGCCCGCCTGAGCAGCGCTCAGGCCGTTGCAGCGGAATTCGGCATCCCGCACGCCTACGACGACTGGCGTAAGATGCTGGATTCCCACGAACTGGACTTGGTCGGCGTGGTCACGCCGACGGTGTACCATGCCCCCGCCGTGCTTGCGGCCCTCGATCGGGGGGCGCACGTGATTTGTGAAAAACCGATGGCCATGAACGCCGACGAAGCCCGCCAAATGTACGAACGGGCCGAGTCGCTCAAGCGCGTACACCTGATCGGGCACGAATTGCGCTTCAACCCCAACCGCCGCAAGATACACCACCTGATCGCGGAGGGGTACATCGGGAAGATTCGGCACATCAACATCGTGAACATCAGCACTACGTGGGGCGATCCGGCCAGCCGCCCAGCGGGCGATTGGTGGTCAGATGCGGCGATGGGCGGTGGGCGCTTGGGGGCTAACGGTTCCCATCAGATCGACTTGTTACGTTTCTGGGCTGGGGAGATCGGGGCGGTGACGGGGCAGGTGCTGACTATCGTTCCGGATCGGCGCGATAAAGTGACGGGCCAAGCATGGACGGCCACCGCTGATGATACGGTCAATTTCACAGCGGAATTTACCAATGGCGGCTTTGCCCAAGTCTTTCTGAGCGGCGTGGCCCGGCACGGCGTCGGGAATAGCGTTCAAATTTACGGCTCCGAAGGCACGATCCGCCTCGCCGACGCTGACGAAAAACTATGGGTCGCCCGTGCTGGCGAAGACTTCGTGGACATGAGCGAAACCGACCCCAACGCGGCCCTGCCCGGAATCGGCAAGGGCATTTGGAACGTGTCGTTTGTGGCGCTCATGGCGGAGGCGTGCGCCGCCATCCGGGAGGATCGGCGGACGGCGTGGGGGGCCACCTTCGCGGATGGGCTGCGCTGCCAAATCGTCATGGACGGCATCCGTCAGGCGTGGGCCGAGCGCCGCTGGGTGACGGTTTAGGAACCTCACCCCCTCACCGTAATCTTTT
>Ga0272446_1007517_pt1 | contig 10805 bp, 10 predicted proteins | sample YNPCB0061_FD_194587 | JGI IMG/M metagenome (GOLD analysis project Ga0272446, IMG submission 194587) | Hot spring microbial mat communities from Yellowstone National Park, WY, United States - YNP-CB-006-1 | ecosystem: Environmental > Aquatic > Thermal springs > Hot (42-90C) > Sediment | place...
CCGTGAAAGAAGCTTCCGTTCTCCCATGGCTTTGAACCAGTGTAATATGCCCGTTGCCGCAAGGGAGGTGGCCGCACCGGTATTTTGGTGAGGCTAATTGCCGGCGCGTTTCGGGATTACCCAGAGATACACGTGGTTACTCAAATAGGCATCCTGGTCGGCGCCCTCGACGTCGGCTTCTTTCTCCGGTTTCCAATCGCCCATGTCGAAGGTATTCGACACAACCCGGGTTCCGGGCTTCAACTGTTCTAGCAGGCGAGGGCGAAGCTTGAGGTTGATATTGGGGAGCAGGAACAACGTGACCACGGTGGCGTCGCGGAAATCGGCTTCGAACAGGTCTTTTTCTTCGAAGCGGACCAGATGTTCGACGCCCGCTTTTTTGGCATTCTCCCGGGCCTCGGCGATTCGCACCGGGTTGATATCGATGCCGACGCCGCGCGCGCCGTAGGTTTTAGCGGCGGCAATGACGATTCTGCCGTCGCCGCAGCCCAGGTCGTATACCACGTCGGTCTTCTTCACGTCCGCCAGTTTCAGCATGGCCTGCACCGCTTCCTCGGTAGACGGCACATAAGGCACATCCGGATCGCGCTTGGGTTTGGGCGCATCGGCGGCGACTGCGGAACTCGCAAGCACGGCCGCAGCCAGCATCAAGCGGACGAACGATTTTCGCAAAAGCATAGACTGTCTCATAACTTGTTTGAGTTTAGTATGAAATGCAGGTCCCCGGTGAAAACCACACCGTCAAGAGCCGGGAGAAACGGCCTGGGTTTGTTCGGCGGATGAGGAGATCAGCGAAGGGGGCACCGCCTCGGCTGCCAGGATCTCGCCTTCCCGCACACCGCTCAAGACCTCAGCCACCAGGTTGTTATCCAACCCGACCTCGACGATGCGGCGCTCCCAGCCATTTCCTTTCCGGACGTAAACCACATGTTTCTCCGGTTGGTCCGCGGGGAAGAGGCATTCCTTGGGCACCAGGGTGACGTCGCTCTTTTCCCGGATGATGACGTCGGCGCTGACGGAGAAATTGGGCAGCACGCGCGGATCCATCCGCTCAAAGTTCAGGCGCACGGGGATGGATGTCACATAACTGCGGCGCCAGCCGCGCCCGCGCGCATACGCACCGACGGCCGTCACACGGCCGGGCAATTCCAACCCCGGAAATGCATCGAAACGGATGCGCGCTCTTTGACCCAGCCGGATGAGATCCACATCCACTTGATTCACCGACGCCGAAACGATGAGCGATTTCAGGTCCACCACCTGCATGAATAATTCGCCGGGCCGGATTTGATCCCCTTGCTGGATCTGGCGCATCTCGGTGCCGCGGGGGGAGGAGGGAATGACCGCCATGCCGTCGATGGGCGAGCGGATGACCATCTTTTCGACGTTGGCCTCGGCGCGGCGCAGCTCGCGCTTGGAATCCTCCAGATCCAGCTCGTAATACCGGATGGAAGCAAGCTCGGACAAATCCAGGTACTTGGTTTGGTCGACGTACTCCTGATAACGCGACTGCGCTTCTTCAGCCGCCAGCCGGTAGCGCTCGGTTTGGATGGCGGACCGGACCGGCGCTGTCTTCAGGTTCAACAACGCCTTCTCCAGTGCGCCCTTGGCCGCCCGTATCTTCTGTTCTTGCTGCACCCGGCGCACGTTCAGCCGGGCGTACATAATCTCGATATTGTTCTCGTGCTGGACGACTGAGGCGCGGTAGTCGTCCAGCCTCAACAGCATATGCTGCCGGTCGAAAGCCGCCAGTATGTCGCCCTTCTTCACCGGTGTGCCATCGGCTACGATTTGTTCGATGACCATGTCAAAGTCGGTGGAGCCGCGCGCGCGGCGGCTGCCGGACAGGCGGGGCGCGATGATCAGGGCGGACTTGTCCGCCACCGTCATTCCGCCCAAGCGCAAGGTTTGTTCCAGCTTGCCGGTGGTGACGGTGGCGGTGCGCAGCGCCGCACTTGCCGGTCTGGCCTGGCGGGCAGGTTGGACGAAACGCCAATAAGCGGCGCCAGCGGCAATCGCGACGATAAGCACGATCCACGGCCAGCGGCGCCGGCGAGGGGAGGGAGGGGAGGCGGCGGGTACGGGCAGGGGCTCCCCTTCTGCGGGGAGCGGGCGGACCAAGCGGCGCATCCGGAGCGGCATGATTCAGGTAGCCCTAAAATTTTAAATTAGCGTAACTTGCGGGCCTAAGTCCATACGGATGCCAAAGTCGGAAATGACAAATCCAGCTGGATCGTGACCCTCCCAAGAAGGAGCTGGGTCTGGCGCCTTTCTCGGAATTCAAGATGGAGAACACACAGCTTTCCGCCCGTCACGCTGGGGAAGAGGTTAGGACGGCGATGAGGAAGCTACGGAGCGAGTTCAAGATGGGCGGCTCGGGCGCCCTCAGCGAGCAATGGATCCAGACGCCCGGCTCCTTTCCTGGCACTCCACTGCTGTCGTTAGAGTTTCGAGTGGTAGCGCCGAAAAACGTCATACCCTGAGCGCTGCGGCGATCCTTTGGCGCGGTGCGCAAGGCGGCGCTCCCCGGGCTGGTTCTGGGGCGGCGGGACCGGTGAGGGATGCGCACGCCGCTCCGCCGTCCGATCCGCACATCCGCGAGGACGCAAGCTACTGTAAGATGGTTCAGCGCCTATGAGTCATCCGACACAACAACCGACCATTCGCATCAACAAGACCGCCGACTACCGCGAGTCGTACGCCAACAGCGTGCAGCTCCGGGTGAATCTGTGGGACTTCTTCCTGATGTTCGGACTTCTCACGCAGACTGCACCCGACACGGTCAACATCGACTGTTTCCAAGGCATTTACCTCAGCCCGCAACAGGCTAAGGCTCTCTACAACGTTCTCCATCAGAACATCACACAGTACGAGGCGGCTTTTGGGGAAATCCGCCTGGAGCCCCAGGGCGGCGCCGCTGTGGTGCAATAACCGTAACCGGAGCGAGAGTCCAGATGAGCGGGAACAGGCTGGTTTCCCTGGACGTTTTCCGTGGCTTCATCATCGCCTCCATGATTCTGGTGAACAACCCGGGCTCGTGGAAAGACGTCTATGCGCCGCTGCTGCACGCCGACTGGCACGGCTGGACGTTCACCGACGTCATTTTTCCTTCGTTCTTATGGATTGTCGGCGCCGCCATGACGCTCTCGTTTTCCAAACGCTTGGAGCGCGGCCAAAGCCGGGCGCGGCTGATGGCGCATGTGATACGGCGTTCCGCGATTTTGTTCGCCATCGGGCTGTTGCTGAACGGCTTTCCCCATTACGACTTGAGTTCGCTGCGCATCCCGGGCGTGCTGCAACGCATTGCGGTTTGCTATTTGATCGCCGCAGCGCTGAACATCTATTTCCGAGTTCGGATCCAGGCTGCCGCAGCGGTGGCGTTTTGCGCCGTTTACTGGCTGCTGATGGCATTTGCGCCGGCGCCGGGCTGCGGACCGGGTTCTCTGGAAAAAGGTTGCAACTTTGCGCAATACGTCGACAGCCTGCTGCTGAGCGGGCATATGTGGTCCCAGACCAAGACTTGGGATCCCGAAGGCATTGTCAGCACTCTGCCTGCTATTTCGACGGTGCTGGCGGGTGCGCTGGCGGCAAGCTTGCTGAGGCGTCCGATATCCGGCGCCGGAATCGGCTGTTGGTTATTCACCGGCGGCAACGCTCTGATCGTTCTGGGGCTGTTTCTGTCCCAATGGATGCCGATTAACAAGGGCATCTGGACCGTGCCGTTCGCGGTGCTGATGGCGGGCATATCGCAGTCGCTGTTCGCGGCCTGCTACTGGCTCGTGGATGTGGTCGGATGGCGGCGCTGGACGGCGCCCTTGGCGATCTATGGGATGAACGCCATCACGGTTTATGTGCTGTCCGGCGTTCTTGGCGATGTACTCACGGCAGTGCACGCCGGTGGCAGCTCCCTCAAAGAGATTCTCTATCGCGACTTTTTCCGGACGTTCGCCGGACCCAAGGAAGCTTCGCTGTTGTTCGCCATCGCCAACGTCCTGGTGCTCTATGGAGTGGCGCACCTCATGTACCGGCGCAAATGGTTCGTGCGTTTCTGAAGCGGTGATGGGACACTGGAGGGTGGCCACACTTCGCCCTCGAATCTGGCCGAGGCGCTTGGTTCTCGAGGGGATAAGCGGTGAGCGCGCCGTTTTCTGCGGCGTACCAGGAGCGGAATCCTCTTGACTCTTCCCAAAGTGCGAGTCAACCGGAAGGCAGCGGCGAGAGTCGCCGCCGGACACCCGTGGATCTTTTCCAGCGACGTCACGGACCGTGGCGCCGCAGCCCCGGGCGACACCGTGGAAGTGGTGACCGAGCGCGGCCGCTGCCTGGGCGTAGCCCACTATAGCTCGACTTCGCAGATCTGCCTGCGTCTTTTGAGCCGCAAGCTGGAGTCCGTGGGCGCCGCCTTTTACGCGGCGCGCATCCGCCAGGCGGCTTCTTTTCGCGACAGCGTGATCCGAGATACGGACGCCTACCGGCTGGTTTACAGCGAATCCGATTTTCTCCCCGGGCTCATCATCGACCGGTACGGCGAGTACATCGTTTTGCAAGCCTTGAGCCAGGGCATGGACCGCGCCCAAGAAACCATCGCCGGCGTGCTGGCGGATTTGTTCGGTCCGCGCGGCATTGTGGCTCGCAACGACGCTCCCATCCGAGCCAAGGAATCCCTTCCCTTGGAGGTTAGGATTCTGGCCGGCGAGGTTCCGGATGTGGCGTCCTTTCGCATGAACGGCTTGCTGTTGGAAGCCGAGTTGAAAACCGGCCAGAAGACGGGCGTATTTCTCGACCAGCGGGAGAACTACGTCGCCGTGGCCCGCTACGCCCGCGGCAAGGCGCTGGACTGTTTCACCTCGACGGGCGGTTTTGCGCTGCACATGGCGGCCGCCTGCGAGCATGTGTTGGGTGTCGACAGCTCCGCCGCCGCGCTAGCCGTGGCCCGGCGCAACGCCGCCAACAATGACTTTCACAATGTCGAGTTCCAGGAGGCGAACGTTTTCGACCTCTTGAACACTCCGTCGTTTTCGACGCGGCGGTTTGACACCGTGGTTCTGGACCCACCCGCGTTCGCCAAGTCCCGGACCAGTCTGGATGCCGCGGCCCGGGCTTACAAAGAAATCAATCTCCGCGCTTTGCGGCTTCTCAACCCCGGAGGGATTCTGGTGAGTTGTTCCTGCTCCCACCACATGAGCGAAGCGGCGCTGCTGGAGATCATAGGAAGCGCTGCGGTGGACGCCGGGCGCACGGTGCGCCTGCTGGAAAAGCGCATGCAGGCGCGGGATCACCCTGTGCTGCTGTCTGTGCCGGAGACGTTCTATCTGAAGTGCTTGATCCTCCAGGCGCTCTGAGGCGGCCGGCGGCCGGAGACTATCGCAAGAGGCCAAGGACGCTTCGGGATTCGTCGGTCCAGACCGGAGCCGGCTGGGGTAGCGTCCGGACCAGGTGGCGCGGCATGTCCCGGATGAGTGCGGGTTCAGCCGTCAGCAACATCCAATGCGAGGCCAGTGCGCCGGCGGTGGCGCCCGGACGGCCTTCGGTCACCATGGCCGTGCGGCCCGTGGAAGCGGCGATCCCGGCCAGCAAGGGCGTCAGATCGATCACCCGGCTGCCGGTATTGACGGCGATCACCCCTTCCGGGCGAAGCCTGGAAAAGTACAGTTCGAACGCCTCCCGGCTCAGCAGATGGGAAGGGATGGCCCCGCCGGTGAACGAATCGATGATGAGCACGTGATAGCTTTGCGGCGGCTCTTTGGCGAACAAGAGCCGGGGGTCGCCGGTGGCGATGTCCAGATTCGCTTGCGTGGATTTCAGGTAGTCGAAATGCGTGGAGGCGATGTAAGGAATGCTGGGGTCCGCTTCGAAAAACTTGATGTAATCGCCCGGCCGGCCGTATACGGCCAGCGTCCCGGCGTTCAAACCGAAGATCGCGATTCGAGACGCGCCCACGCGGGCTTGCAGGAACTGGCCCAGACCGGATTGGGTCCCGTAATAGGCGGCGGGGATGCGCGAGCCCTGAGCGCTCCGTAACTGCGTCGCCCGTACGTCGGCGCCGTAGCGAAGCAGGCGGGTGTCCTCGTCTTGCATCACCGCCACCGGTCCGCGGGAAGTGCGGGCCAGCAGCACGATTCCCTGCACGGGGATGTGCAGGTAACCGGCGAGAATCAGGGCGGCCAGCGCCAGCAACGGGACCAGGGTGGAGCGCTGCACCCAGGCCCTTGCCGAACCGCTTTGAAGGGTCAGGATGGCGCAGAAAATTGCAGCCAGCGGCAGTTCCGCTTGCCAGCTTGTCAGCTTGGGGGCGGCCACGCCCGCCAGCCCCGCGCCCATCACCGCACCTCCCGCGGCGGCCAGCCAGAGGGAGGGCGCCGCGCCACAAGCCTGTACGAACCGAACCAACCGGGTATGACAAAAAACGCCGGCAAGGAAAACCACCGCCGAGTATGCCGCCAAGTGCGCGTAGGCTCCCGCCTCGACCGTGGTCAGCAGGTGCAGAACCGGACCGGCGAAAGCCACGGGCGCAAGCCAACGTATGTAACGCAAATCCACCACTTTGTGGTTTGAGGCAGCCAGTGTGACCGTGATGGCGTAAACGGTGGCTGGAATCGACCACACCAAGGCACAAGGAAACACCAGCAGGCATAGCCAGTTGGCGACCGCCACGAAGAACCATGCGCTGCATGCCGCCCAACCCAACGAGAACAAAACCTCCCGGCGGCCTGGCTGGGCGGGCGCTTGGACGGGCTCAGGCAGAGCCGCGCGGCGCATTCGCGGCAACCAAAAAGCCGCCGCCGACAGCGCCACGAAAGCGGCGTACAACGCGCTCCAGAGCGCGGCTTGTCCCCGTACGCCGGCGAAGGGTTCGAAAAGGATGGGGCCTGCGAAAAAGCCTGCCGGAGCGCCCCAAGCTAGGGCTCGCCGCACGAGTCTGGCTGAACCCGCGCCCCGCGCCCAGCCCTCCAGCAAGAGGCAAGCGGAAACCAGGGCCACGGAATGGAGACCTGCGCTCCGAACCAGCGCGAACAACAGCGGCAAGGCGGGATCGGCTGCAAGTTCGAGGCTGGGCAGCTTGCCGGCCGGCAGCAGGAGCAGGCTGGCGCCGGCAACCAACGATAGCGCCCACGGCTGTCCGCCGCGCGGAAGAAAGCGCACCAAAGCCAGAGCCCAGCCCATGCCCGCCGCAATGGCTGCGAATCCGAACGCCAGCACGGCCGCCCAAACCCCGGTGGCGCCCCCCGCGCCGGGTGTGGCCAAGGCAGCCAGCATGGGCAGCGACCAGCAGAACAGGAAAGCGCCGAGAAAAGCGGCTGCCGCCGGCAGTTGGAGGCGTTGTGATTCCGGTTGCGGATTGCGGGCAGAGATGGCGGGCATGAGGTCCTTATGGAAAAATCATAGCAATCGCGCGTTCACAGGCGAACCGCGGAGACTGTGCTATGCTAAATTGAAGTTGGGCCACATCTGAGCGGGGACGTAGTTCAGATGGTTAGAACGCCGGCCTGTCACGTCGGAGGTCGCGGGTTCGAGCCCCGTCGTCCCCGCCATCCCTTTTAAAATCTTTTGCCGGCTCCGCTTGGCGGCTGCTGTCCCGCTGAGGCACACTGTAGACATGAAAAGTTTGGTGTGCGGACTCTTTCTGAGCTTGGCTTGCCAGAGCGCTCAGCCTCCAAGCCCACTCGTCTATGAGGGCAAGCGCGGACCGGGGAAAGGGAAACACATCGTACTGGTGGTGGGAGACCAGGAATACCGCTCGGAAGAATCGATGCCGGCTTTGGCGCGGATTCTGGCCGAACACCACGGCTTCAAGTGCACCGTGTTGCTGCCCATCAACCCGGAGACCGGCCAAGTGGATTCGTCGGTGAATTACAACATCCCGGGCCTGGAGGCGTTGCGCAAGGCCGACCTCATGGTGATGTTCCTGCGGTGGCTCGAACTGCCGGATGAACAGATGAAAGAGATTATCGATTACACCAATTCCGGGCGCCCGATTGTCGCGCTGCGCACCTCGACGCATCCGTTCAATTACCAGAAGCGCAAGGATAGCCCTTATGCCAAGTACAGTTGGCGCGGCACATCGCTGGAGGGCGGATACGGGCGGCAAGTTTTGGGCGAGACGTGGGTGAGTCACCATGGCGCCCATCAGAAGGAAAGCACGCGCGGCGTCCCAGCGCCGGGCATGGAGAAGCATCCTATTCTCACCGGCGTCAAGGATGTGTGGGGTCCATCGGATGTGTACACCATCACGACTTTGTCGGGCGACAGCAAGCCGGTGCTCATGGGCCAAGTGTTGGCCGGGATGGAGCCTACCTCGCCGCCGAACCCGGCAAAAGGCATGATGCCGGTGGCGTGGATCAAGAGTTACACCGGAGAGTCCGGCAAGACCGCGCGCGTTTTCACCACGACCATGGGCCATAACGGCGATTTCCTGAACGAGGGCTTCCGGCGAATGGTGGTGAACGCCTGCTATTGGGCGTTGGGTATGGAAAAGAAGATCTCGGCCAAGAGCCGGGTGGACTTCGTCGGGCCGTATCAGCCGAGCCCCATCGGCATTCGCAGGCGCAAGTAATCGCGAGATTTCCTCATTTCCGGCTGCCGGAAGCAACGATGCGGGCGAGAAACAGTTGCCGGGTGCGCTCCGCGCCGCCGGCGATTGCGGGGAACAGAAAACCGTCGCTGGTGCGATTCCAGCAAGGGGAGGCGTCAACCCGCAAGTCGCCTTTCGTGAAGCCTGGATGGGGGAACGGCTGAGTGCGCGCCCAGGCGCCATCGGCGCGGCGGAATACGGTGTAGACGTTGGCCTCTTTCACCCGGGAGCCATTGACCAGCCATTTGCCGTCCGGCGACAGCGCCGTGTCGCCGCCGGCATCCGGAAACACGCCTGCCGGAACCGCTCGGCCAACGATCTCTTGGCGGTCGACATCATAGAGGACCAACTCGCGGTTCACCACGCCCAGAATCCTGCTGCCGAGCTCCCATTCGGGGTGCCCGCCGATATACTGCCGGTGCGCCGTCAAGGCGCTGCCGTCCGGTTTGATGGAGCACGGAACGTTGAGTCTGTCCTTGGGGCTGTCGAAGTCGGCGCGGACGTAAAAATAGATGCGGTCATCTTGGCGGTTCCACAGCGTGTGGTTGATGAACAGGTGTTTGCCCGCCGCGGGCGCCACGGTTGAGACGACCTCGGCCAGCTTGCGGTAAGACACCAGGAGCCGCTTCTGCCCCGTGTCCACGTTCACGATGAAGATGCCGTCGTCATCGGGCGCGGCGCTGCCTGCGGTCCAGTCGTACGCCTCTGGGTACCCCGTCACCGGACGCAGGCGCGCGAGCCTTCCATAATTCAGTCCCAGAAACCAGCCGCCGCGCTGCGCCACGCCGCTATTGGCGAACGGCGTATCGTCATAGCGGAATTCGCGGACGCGGCGGCGCTTCTCGACGTCGTACAGCACGGTGAACACGCGGTTCGTCTTGGCGTCGCGGTCGTTGAAGAACAATTGCGTATCGGGCGCCTTCGGGTTCCAATACAGCATCGTGCCCTGCTGGAAGTTCCAGGCGCGGGTCTGTTCAATGGGAATGATGGCGTTGTTTCGCTGCGTGTCGATGAGGATGACGCGCGCCGCGTCGGCGGCGCCGGGCATGCGATCCTGAAAGTCCGTTTCCAAGGCGGCAATGTAGCGCCCGTTGCCGTTCCAGGGGATATTCTGCACATGCCCGATGTAGCCAAAGAAGTGGTGCTTGGGGCCGAATGTGATCTGCGACACGCGCAATTCGAAATCAGCCGCCGCCGCCAGCATACCCACAAGCGCCGCCGCAAGAATTCCGGCTGTCATTGAAAGCTTCCTACCCGTGCCCTCAGCATCGCATCATGCAACCCTGGCGCGCAACGGAGATTGGCGCGGTACTCCTTCGGTGCGCGAGCTCCCAAGACACGGCGGCCTATAACGGAGGTGCGTGGAGAATTTCCCGGATGGCGGCTCGCAGCTTGTCCGGTTCAAAGACTTGGCGCCAGTGAGGGGCGATGAAATTCCGCTTGCCCCATTCGATGGCTCGCTGAGCGGCGTCGGAAAAAGGCGCCTTCTCAGCCCCGAAGACGATGGCGAGGGCAATTTGAGCGTGACCGGCCATGAAGGCTTCCGCCGCCGGGCGGGGAACGCCGCGCCGGACCGCCTCCTCCTGCGCTTCCTTCATCCAGGCTGCCGCGGCGGCGACGATGATCTCCGACATGGCGGGTTCGAGCATGGCGAACTGTTCGGGGCTGACCCGGTGAACGTCGCGAACGGGCGCAAAGACTTGCCGGCAGACGTCGACGCCTTGTTGAAACCTGTCCTCTTCGCCGTCAATGAGGCTGACGACGAGGTCCTGCAAGGCAGTGCCGCCGAAGTAATCGCGGCGGGCTTCCGGGCTCGGTTGATCGGTGAAAAACGGCGGATGGCAGGGGTGCGCGATCATCGCGGTGACGTCGGCGCGCGCGGGCAGCTCTCCCAGGTAAGCCGCGGCTGCATCCAGCATGATCAGGACGGCGCCTGGCTTAAGCAAGGGCGTCAATTGGCGTGCGATGACTCCGATCAGCGCATCGGGCACGGCCATCAACACGAAGTCAGCTTGGCCGGCCGCTTGTTCGACGGGCGTTACGGCAACGCCCCGGCTGTTGAGCTCTTCGGCTTTGCGCGGGTCGGCTTCGCAGAGAAGCAAACGGTACTCAGTATGGGTCAACTTCTCCACAGCCCGTTGGCCCATCTTGCCGCCCGCGCCCAGGATTGCGATGGAAGCATGCATGCGATTCACTCCTTAAGTAAACGACTGCAAATAGAGGATGGTTTTCG
>Ga0272446_1007518_pt1 | contig 10803 bp, 8 predicted proteins | sample YNPCB0061_FD_194587 | JGI IMG/M metagenome (GOLD analysis project Ga0272446, IMG submission 194587) | Hot spring microbial mat communities from Yellowstone National Park, WY, United States - YNP-CB-006-1 | ecosystem: Environmental > Aquatic > Thermal springs > Hot (42-90C) > Sediment | place...
TAAGCGTGAGACTGAAGCCCTATCGCAGGCGGGAGAAATGAAGGACGAAGATCTGCACAAGGTAGCTGAGGGAATTCCCGCAATTCGGATCGTCGATACGCTCTTGCGCCATGCCAACGCGCAAGGCGCATCGGATATTCATATTGAACCGTTAGAGCAATCACTCCTCATTCGTTATCGTATCGATGGCATTCTCCACGATGCAATGGAACTGCCCAAGTCTGCCGCTGCGGCAATTACGGCGCGCATCAAAGTGCTCTCCAACATGCGCCTCGATGAACACCGCCTGCCGCAAGACGGTCGCTTTGGCGTCGACAATGGCGGCGAGCGCGTCTCATTTCGCGTGTCGGTTTTGCCCACTTACTTTGGCGAGAAGATTGTCATGCGCCTCTTGCGCGACAACATATCGGGGTTCACGCTCGAATCGATTGGCTTTCATGGCGTTGCCTTGGAGCGCATGCACGACGCGATCAGGAAGACGACCGGTCTTATCCTCACGACGGGTCCGACTGGCGCCGGAAAATCGACGACGCTCTACACGCTCCTTGATATCGTCAATACGCCCGATAAGAACATTTCAACGATCGAGGACCCGATTGAGTATCAAATGCCGCGCGTCAATCAGACCCAGGTTCGCCCCGATATCGGGTTCACCTTTGCCGCCGGCTTGCGCTCCCTCGTGCGCCAGGATCCCGACATCGTGATGGTAGGTGAGATTCGCGATAAGGAAACGGCGAGCCTCGCTATTAATGCGGCACTTACGGGCCACCTCGTGCTTTCAACTCTGCATACCAACTCGGCTGCGGGCGCAATCCCGCGCCTCCTCGATATGGGTGTGGAGCCCTTCCTGCTCGCATCTACCTTGCGCGTGATTATCGGCCAGCGTCTCGTACGCCGTTTGGCGGCCGATCGCGAAAAATACGAGATATCGCGCGAGGAGCAATCGCGTATCGAGGCGATTATCGATGCAGGCGCTGTCCTGCGTGCTCTCAAAGAAGAGAAGGTCGTACCGAAGGAGGCGACATGGAAAAATATTCCGTTCTACAAGCCACACGAAGGCGGGGTTACCAGCTCGGGTTATAGTGGTCGCATCGGTATCTATGAGGTCATGCCTGTCACCGCGACGATCAGAGAGCTTATTATGAAGGGCGGGGCCGATGCGGAACTGGAGAAGCAGGCGAGGAGCGAAGGCATGCTTACCATGAGTGAAGACGGCATATTCAAGGCAGTACAGGGTACGACAACGATTGAGGAAGTCTTCCGGGTGATCACGGAGTAGCAGCGTAAGGTGCGAAGTGCTCATTTTCCTTCTCTCACCGGCAACGGAGATTCTCGATGGCAAAGTGATCATATCTGCGAGCTCTCCGAAGACAGCTCGTTTCTTTTTCGCGCTATACTGTAGAGCGTGGCACACTTCTCGTACACGGCAGAGAAAGCAGACGGCGAAATATACCGGGGGGTTGCCGACGCGCGCGACCGCTTCGAGCTCTACGAGGTGGTGCGGCACGAGGGAGGGAAGATACTCTCGGTTACCGAAGACAGGAACAATAGCTTCCTCAGTATTCGATATTGGAACTCGCTCCTCGCGAGTATTAAGGAGTACGACAAAATTCTTCTCGCGAGGAATCTCAGCGCCATGCTCAGCGCGGGACTCTCCCTCTCACGCGCGCTTGCGGTGATCGAGCGCCAGACAAAAAACCCGAAGCTCCAGGATATTGTCGCCGAGATTTCCTCGAGCGTGCGGCGCGGCGATACGCTCCATGTGTCGCTCGCGAAGTTTCCTCGGATATTCTCCGCCCTGTTCGTCTCGATGGTGCGCGCCGGCGAGGAGGGAGGCGACCTTGCGTCATCTCTTGCACTCGTGGGCGATCAGATGGAACGTATGTACGATCTCAAGAAGAAGATCAGGGGCGCCCTCATGTACCCATCGATTATCGTGATCGCGATCATCGGTGTCGGTTACCTCATGATGACCAATGTCGTACCGACTCTCGCACAGACTTTTGCCGAGATGCACGCGGAGCTTCCGGCTTCCACGAAAGCCGTGATTGGAGTGAGTACATTCCTCACGAATAATGTCGTGCTCGCGGCGGCACTATTCGTCGGCGCGATCGTCACCATATGGTTGGCGCTGCGCACCGCAATCGGTCGTCGGGCACGCGACTGGATATTTTTACACCTGCCTGTTATCGGCGGTCTCGTACGCGAGGCGAACGCGGCGCGTACCGCGCGCACGATGGCATCGCTCCTCTCGGCGGGGGTTGATGTACTCACCGCGCTCGAGATCTCGCGCGAGGTTGTGCAGAATAGCTACTTCCGCGAGGTAATTGCCGATGCGCAGAAGGCCGTCGGCGCCGGTGAGCCGCTCTCGCGGGCATTCCAGAAAAACGAGCATCTCTACCCGCCGTTTGTCGGAGAGATGATGTCGGTGGGGGAGGAGACAGGTGCGACGCCCGAGATGCTTAAGCGCCTCGCGATCTACTACGAAAATGAGGTGGATGACAAGACGCGCGACATGTCGACCATCATCGAGCCGTTCCTCATGATTTTCATCGGCGGCGCGGTCGGCTTCTTCGCAATCTCCATGATCACGCCGATCTACTCACTCTCCTCGAACGTATAGCATGTTGATGGGTGCGCATGCGCGCGCCGAATCACGCTACAATAGAAACATGATGCTCCGTTCGCGGGAGTCTGGCGTTACACTCCTCGACACACTCGTGGGCACGGCGCTCATGCTCGTTGTGTTTCTCGGTATCGGTGCAGCATTCCGACTTTCAATTGATGTGATCTCAAACAACAAGGCGCGTGCCGGTGCCATTGCACTTGCGAATGAGCGTATTGAGTATTTGCGCTCGCTTCCCTATGCGAGTCTCGGTACTGTCGGCGGGATTCCCGCAGGCACGATTTCGCAGATTGATTCGCAAACACTCAATGGCGTGCCCTATACGCGCCGAACGGTGATTCAGTATGCGGATGATCCTAAGGACGGTTTAGGTGCCGCTGATACCAACGGCATCACGGCCGACTACAAAATCGCGAAGATTGATGTCTCCTGGACGCCGCGGAGTGGCGTTGCGCACCACATCATTGTCGCAAGTCGATTCTCCCCGCCGGGGATTGAGACAGCCGTTCCCGGCGGCACGCTCGTCATCGACGCGGTGAATGCCGCCGGAACGCCGCTCTCGGGAGCGACCGTGCACATTGTGAATGCATCGACCTCGCCCGCTATCGACATAACAACCTTCACAAACGCGAGCGGCACCGTCACGCTTATCGGCGCCCCCGCTGCCGCCAACTACCAGGTGACCGTGTATGAGGCGGGGTATTCTACGGCACAAACCTATAGCGCAACGGCAGAGAATACGAATCCGAATCCCCCCAATCTTACGGTAATCAACGATCACACCACGACCGGCACGTTTGCAATCGATGTTTTGGCGAACAATACGGTGCGGACGTGGAGGCCAATAGCGGACGGCACCTGGTCTGACTCCTTGGCCGACACGACAAAAATTGCAAGCTCAACGGGCATCACCGTTGCCGACGGTACGGCAACACTCGCCGGTCCGGCGCCGTATGGGAATTATGGAGAGTTTCAATCAATTGCAATCGGACCCTCACAACTTGCGCACTGGAAAACCCTCAGCTGGAGTGCGACGACCAATAGCAGTACCAGTATTCGCTGGTTTGTCTATGACGGGGCTGGCGCGTCCCTCATCCCCGATACCCAGTTGCCTGGCAACAGTAGCGGATTTACGGCGGGTACGATCGATCTTACCGGCATCTCAACCTCCACCTATCCCGCGTTGCGCATTGGTGCAGTATTTTCATCGACCGATAGCGCCGAAACGCCCATTCTCGATTCATACACCATTGACTTCGATGCGGGGCCGACACCGCTGCCGGATCTCGCCTTCGAGCTGCGCGGCTCCAAAACGATCGGGAGCGGCCCGTCGGGTACGCTCTATAAGTACGATCAGAACCTGACGACGAACTCCGCTGGCGTCAAAGCTGTAAGCGGACTCGAGTGGGATAGTTACACCTTTTTCGTAAATGGCATATCGACCGGTTACGACATTTCATCGCTATGTCCGCCGCAGCCGATCTCGCTCTCGCCGGGGGCATCGATCACCACCGATCTCTTCCTCTCGCCCCATACGAGCAATTCACTGCTCATCGATGTTCGCTCTGGCACTACGAGCGCCCTTATCAGCGGTGCGACCGTCACGCTCTCGGCCAATGGGTTTTCAGCCACATCAACGACCGACTCCTGCGGCCAAGCATTCTTTTCTGATTTGAGCGCCACCAGCTACACGGCGAACGCATCGCTTGCCGGTTACACGAGTGTGTCGGCTTCAACCACGGTCAGTGGCCAGAGTTCCCTAGAACTCCTATTCAATTAATGTATGCGCAATACTTCCTCCGGCATGACGTACATCGAAACGATTGTCTGGATCGCTATTTTCATATCGGCGACGATCGCTCTCGGCTCAAGCCTTATCTACTTTTACCATACGGCGCACTACTCGATTGAGCAGTCGGCCGCCGTCGCCTCGGTGCAGCACGGCATGGATACAATGATACGCGCGATCCGCGAGGCATCGTATGGATCAGATGGCTCATACCCGATCGCCTCAATTGCGACAAGCTCGATCACGTTCTATGCCCACGTGAATCCGCAAAGTCCTTACGTACAGAAAGTGCGCTTTTATATTGACGGAACCTCACTCATGGAGGAGATCACGGAGCCGAGCGGCGATCCGCCCACCTATGGCGCGGCAAAAACTGTATCAAAACTTGCAGACTATGTGCAGAACCTTGCGCTCTCGACGACGACGTTCTCGTACTATAACAACAGCGGCGTCCTGATAACCGATTTCACCAAGATTGGATCGGTACGATTTGTGACGGCCAACGTGATCGTCGACGTCAATATCAACGACCAGCCTAATCGGCTCACCTTACGCACCTCAACATCGCTCCGGAATTTTAATTCGATCTGATATGAACTCGCGTGGCATTACCGTCCTTCTCGTCATTGCATTCATGGGGGTATTTTCGCTCATTCTCGGCTCGATTTCGAGCTATGCTCTCGAACAGGGCCGGTACGGACGCGTCCTCTACGATCGCGAACAGGCACTCCACTCTGCCGAAGCCGGACTCGAATATTACCGCTGGTTTCTCGCCCATTTTCCGAATGATATCCAAAACGGCACCGGGCAACCGGGACCATACACATATGAGATTGACGACCCGGAGGGAGGTCTCGTGGGCACCGCATCGATCTCCGTCTCTCGCCATGATCAGTGTGGAGTTCCGCAGTGGATCGACATCACATCGGTTGGCAAATCGAGTCTCAATCCGAGTTTCCCGCGCACCGTCGCTGCGCGTTACATGCGAAAATCGGTTGCCGCATATTCGTACCTCCTCAACAGCAACGTGTGGGCGGGATCAGACCGCGTGATCACGGGGCCGTACTTCTCGAATGGTGGCATCCGTATGGACGGATCGAACAACTCTGATGTCTTCAGCGCGGTAAACACCTGGTCCTGCGACGTAACATTCGGCTGCTCGCCGACAACAAACAAACCAGGCATCTTCGGAGCGGGAACCGGAAACGCTCTGTGGCAGTATCCTGTTGCCTCGATTGATTTTGCCGGCATTGCCGCCGATTTCTCGACACTCAAGAACTATGCCCTCAATGCAGGTGGGCTCTATTTCGCGCCCGCTTCGGGTACGCAGTCGCAGCGCGGCTATCACCTCATCTTTAATGGCGACGGCACCGTGACCGTGAAGCGCGTGTCCGCCACGTATTCCTTCCCGAGCTATTCGACGCAGTACGGCTGGGTAACGGAATACGGGATCATCAAGACCGAATCGCTCGTCGGCACCTACACCGTTCCCGCGAACTGCTCGCTCATATATGTCGAGGATCGCGTGTGGGTTGAGGGGACTATCAGTGGCAAGGTTACCGTCGTCGCCGCCGATATCGTGAATTCCAACAGCTATCCGGATGCCTACCTCGTCAACAACATCAATTACGCGACCAACGACGGCACCTCCGGGTTCACGCTCGTCGCCGAGGGGAACGTTCGCATACCGCTCAACTCGCCGGATACGATGACGATCCACGGCATCTTCGTGGCGCAGACGGGGCACTATGGACGTGATTTCTATACGAACGACTCTTCATATCCAGTTAACCACCGTGTCGGCAGTACCTGGGCTTCGTATGTAATCCGCACTTCGCTCACCACTAATGGCTCGGTTATTTCGAATGGCCGCACCGGCACGAGCTGGATCTGCGGCTCCTCGGTCTGTTCGGGTTACCAGACGCGCACCGATGCGTATGATGCATTGCAAGCTATTTCGCCACCGCCATTTACGCCATTTTCCACCACCGACTACAGCTTCACCAATTGGCGCGAAGAATGATGGCACATGTTACAATCGACACCATGAAAGCTGTGGTAGTAGCAAACTGGAAGATGCATCCGCAAACGTTTAAGGATGCCAGGAAACTCTTCGACAGCACGAAAAAAGCTATCGAAACCGCTCGCAATGTTTCGGTGATTGTGGCGCCGCCCTCGGTATTTGTGCGCGAACTCTCACGTGGCTATCGCGGACGAATCGCATTTGCAGCACAGGGCGCGCGCGCCGAGCTCGAGGGCGCATTTACGGGTGACGTTTCTCTCGCGCAGATGAGAGACGCCCGGTGCACCTACGCGATTGTCGGGCATGCGGAACGTCGCGCTAGAGGGGAGACCAACGAAGACGTTGCGGCTCAGCTGAAAGCATCTCTCTCACTCGGACTCTCGCCGATCTTGTGCGTTGGGGAGAAGGAGCGCAGTAGCGACGGGACGCACTACGCGTTCATAAAAGAGGAATTGCGGAGCGCACTCTCTGGCATTAAACCATCTGACATTAAGAAGATTCTGATTGCGTACGAGCCGGTGTGGGCGATCGGTGCGGTAAAGCCCATGACATCGCGCGACATGCATGAAATGGGCATCTTTATCCGCAAGTGCGTCGTTGAATCCATCGGTGATGCCGGTATGGACGTCCGGATCCTCTACGGCGGCGCGATCGATCAAAACACCGCGCGCCCGATGATTGAGGAAGCGCACGTGCACGGTCTTCTCGTGGGACGGGCGAGCCTCGAGAGAGGTGTGTTTGTCGCGATACTCGAATCGCTCAGCGCATGAGATCGATCACAACAGTGCCAGCGAGCGAACTGCGCGGCAAGCGCGTAATTGTGCGTGCGGGGTTCGACGTCCCGATCACGGTGCGCGGCGAGGTGGGAGAACTCTTTCGTATCGATCGCGCGATCCCGACGCTTAGGTACCTGCGCGATGCGGGTGCCAAGACGATTATTCTCTCGCACATTGGTCGCGATCCGCAGGAGAGGAACGATGCAGTCGCCCGCGCACTGACGCGCCGGATTCCCATCGTCTACGTACCCGACCTGGTGGGTCCTGTCGCGAGGGATGCGGTAAATGCTATACACGAAGGCGAGATTCTTCTCCTCGAAAACCTGCGTCAGGATTCACGCGAGGTTGCCAATGACGATGGCTTTGCGCGCGAGCTGGCAGCGTTCGGCGACGTGTACGTCAATGACGCATTTTCTGCGGCACATCGCGCGCACGCATCCATCGTTGGCATTCCTCGGTATCTTCCGCACTACGCAGGCATACTTCTGTCTGAGGAGATCGAGCACTTGAGTGCGGCGCGTCACCCGATACACCCCTCTTTCGCCATACTCGGCGGTGCTAAATTCGAAACCAAGGCACCGTTGATCCGCGCGCTTCTCAATACGTACGACAAGTTCTTTCTCACCGGCGCGCTGGCTAACGATGTTTTTCGCGCGCGAAACCTCGCGGTCGGCCGCTCGCTCATATCGAAGGAGATGCCGGGCCCCGACGTACTCGAACATCCACATTTCATGGCGCCTGTCGACGTGACGGTGCAGTTGCCGGATGGTCACGCACAGGTGAAGCTGCCGCAGCAGGTGCAACCTGACGAAAAAATTGTCGACATCGGTCCCGATTCTGTTGCGCGCATCGCGCCTTTCCTCGAAGAGGCACGTTTCATTCTCTGGAACGGGCCGACCGGCTTGTACGAAGCCGGTTTCACCGCATACACGCACGCCATCGCCGAGATCATTGCACACCGCGTTGCTGCCGGTGCACAGTGCATTATTGGCGGCGGCGACACTATTGCCGCGATCGATGGCTCCGGCATCGCGCACGATGCGCTTGGGTTTGTATCGACGGGCGGCGGCGCCATGCTCGAGTACCTCTTGGAGGGAACGCTTCCCGCGATCGAAGCGCTCGCCTAGCCTTGGAAAAATTTGCAACCGGTGCTCATTCTCTTTTGCACCGCTGCTAGTCTTTGAGTGCGTCTCGCAGTTTCGCTCCATTTTGGCTGAGCGCGTCCTTATCACCCTGCGCCGAATCTGGTGCGGGAAACACCCAAACATGCGCATGTGGGACCTCCTCGCCCACCACCTTGGATCGAATCGCGTCGGTGTTGAACGCTTTACGCTGCGCGAGCGCAATCTTGCGCGCGACATCCATCATCGCGCCGTACGCAGGGACATCCCACACCCACTGCTCATGAGCTTTGGGAATCACGAGCGTATGTCCGGGTGATTGCGGGCGGATATCGAGGAAGGCGAGAAACTGTTCATCCTCGTACACCTTTTCGCTCGGCACCTCTCCGGCGACTATCTTGCAGAAGATACAGTTGGGGTTCATGCAAAAAGTATAACCGGAGCCTGTCATATAAAAAGCACCCAGTTGGGTGCTTTCGAGTTACTGTGTTAGCAAAATTCATTGCGAAGCGCGGGATTCTTGATCATCACGTCAAGAAGTGAGACATGTGTCGAATCGCTAAGCCTTCCGCGCATCTTTTACTCCCCATCCGGGGCATCCCCAGAAATGCACATCGGGGCACACGTCGACGATGTCTCGCACATAACATGCCGCCTGTGTCGGGAATGGTACACTAGCTCGCATGAACCTGTCGCCGCTCGTGAGGAGTCTCTTGGAGAGGCGCGGCGTTACCGACGAGCAGGCGATGGAGCGATTTCTTGCGCCGAGCTACGAACGCGACACGCACGATCCATTTCTCTTGAAGGATATGGATCGCGCCGTTGCGCGCATCTTGCTCGCGATCGCACGCAATGAACGCATTGCGGTCTACGCCGATTTCGATTGCGACGGCATCCCCGGTGCTGCGCTTCTCAACGACGTGTTCAAGAAGCTCGGGTATGAGAACGTGGAAACTTATATCCCGCACCGCGACGAAGAGGGCTATGGGTTTCATATACCTGCGATCGATACGCTCAAGAGTCGGGGCGTGTCACTCATCATTACCGTCGACGTGGGGACGACGGCAGTCGCTTCCGTCGCGCACGCGAAATTGCTCGGGATCGACGTGATCGTGACGGATCATCACGAGATTCCTGCGGCGCTCCCGGCGTGCATCGTCGTCAACCCGAAACGGGAAGGTTATCCATTCGGGGGGCTTTCCGGCACCGGCGTCGCGTTCAAGCTCTCATGCGCGCTCATAGCCGAAGGAAAGAAACGCGCGCTGTTTCAGTTCGTCGCGATTCAGAATGGTTGGGAGAAGTGGCTTCTCGATCTCGTCGCTATTGCGACGATTGCCGACCTCATGCCGCTCGTTGATGAGAACCGCGCCTTGGTGTATTGGGGCTTGAAGGTGCTGCGGAAGACACGTCGCGTGGGTTTGCACGCGCTCGCTTCGCAGGCGCGTATCACGCTTGCTACAATCACCGAAGATGACATTGGATTTTCAATTGCGCCGCGCATTAATGCCGCCTCGCGCATGGACAATCCGGAACTCGCGTTTACGCTCCTCACGACGGACGATGCAAAGAAGTCGCAGGAGATTGCTGCCCAACTTGAATCGCTCAACGCAAAACGGAAAGCACACGTCGCGACGATTGTAAAAGAAGCAAAGAAGCGCATCGCCGCACGTTTCGGGAATGAACCGCTCGCTGTGTTAGGCGATCCGCAGTGGAAGCCTGCACTCCTCGGACTCGTCGCAACCTCTCTGTTGAGTGAGCGGCGCGGCGTTGTGTGTGTGTGGGGGAGAGATGCCGCGGGTGCCATTAAAGGATCGTGTCGCTCCGATGGCTCGGTGTCGGTCATCGAGCTCTTGTCACGCGCATCCCATGCCTTTTCCGAGTGGGGTGGCCACGCCGCTTCTGGCGGTTTCACGGTGAATCCCGATGCCGTGCACGAATTGGGCGAGATCATGCGTGCGGCGTTCGAGAAACTTCCACAAACAACGTGCGCGACGCGCGAGGCTGACGCACCTATCTCGTTGCGCGAGACCGATTGGGCCTTGTACACCGAGATCGCAAAACTTGCGCCGTTTGGTGTCGGTAACCCAAAGCCGCTCTTCTCGTTTGCGGCACAGGTAATCGCGGTGCGCACCTTCGGTAAGGAGAAGAATCATATCGAACTCTTACTCACACACGAAGATGGTGGACGCACACATCGTGCGTTTGATTTCTTTCGCGTGCCGCAGGATTTCACACACGAGCCCATGCCTGCCGCATCGCTTACTGTTCTCGCGACGATCGAGCGCGACACCTTTCGCGGCCCGACATCGATTGCGCTGCGCATCGTCGATGTACGCACCATCTAGGTGTTTGGCGGCGTCGCGTGTGGTAGGCTTTGAGGTATGGAAAACATAACACGCGGGGCGATACGGGCAGGTTGGGAAATATTAAAGAAGCGGCCCTGGTTTATCGTATTTGTGCCACTTGGC
>Ga0272446_1007519_pt1 | contig 10802 bp, 8 predicted proteins | sample YNPCB0061_FD_194587 | JGI IMG/M metagenome (GOLD analysis project Ga0272446, IMG submission 194587) | Hot spring microbial mat communities from Yellowstone National Park, WY, United States - YNP-CB-006-1 | ecosystem: Environmental > Aquatic > Thermal springs > Hot (42-90C) > Sediment | place...
ATAATATTTTAACCTAAGATTTGTTAGGATACTAATTTCTGATTCATCGAAAGGAATATTATTTATACCAAAAATTGAATTTGGAAAAATTATTGATACGATAATCAAGAAGAAAGTAATTGCAAAGTTAATTTTCACTTTCATATTATTTTTAGAACTCTAACTTCAAAAAAGCTTTTCACTAAAAGCATAATCTTATGAATATTCGAAACACGAACACGCTTAGCAAGTAATTTTTTAACATCTAAATTTTTTATTTTTCTAAAAAGTACATAGTAATATAAATAAGCTGAGTAAACTCCAAGTTTAACTCCAATCGGTAATTTATGAATTCCTTTCAAAGCTTCTTGAAATTCTTTTTCAACTTCTTGTTCAAGTCTTTTTTTATTTTCATCATCAATATAACTTGTTGAATGGACATCAGGAAGATAAATTCTTCCACGCTCATCTATATCACTTTTTATATCTCTCAAAAAATTCACTTTTTGAAAAGCTGAACCCAACATTTTTGCCGGGTAAAGTAGTTCATTATATTTTTTTTCATCGCCATTAACAAAAACTTTTAAGCACATTAAACCAACAACTTCTGCCGAGCCGTAAATGTATTTATCATAAACATTTCTTTGATACGAGGATTTACTTAAGTCCATTTCCATACTATCGAGAAAAGCTGTAATTAACGAGTGATCAATGTTATACTTATTAACAACCAACTGAAATGCGTGAAGAACCGGATTAGTAGAAATTTTTTCATTAATTGCTTTGAAGGTTTCTTCTCTAAAATTTTTTAATAAAGATTCTTTATCAAATCCATGAAATGAATCAACAATTTCGTCTGCAACTCTTACATAACCGTAAACTGCGTAAATAGGATTACGATACTCTTCAGAAAAAGCTTTTATGCCTAAACTAAAGGATGTGCTGTAAGCGTTAGTCAACTTCTTGCTAATTGCAAAGGAAGTATCATGATAAAGTTGAATCATTTACAATTCTCTCCGTTACTAATTTTGAACTAATTACAACCATTGGTAAACCTGTTCCCGGTGTGGTTGAAGCACCGACATAATATAAATTTTTTAATTCTTCATCTTTATTTTTTGGTCGGAATGCACCAACTTGACTTATATCGTGAGCTAAACCTAATCCAGAACCTTTATAAAGATTCAGTGTATTTGCCCAATCTTCCGGTGAAAGTATTTTTTGTACTACTTTATTTTTTTCAAAATCAAATCCCGTCCTTTCAGATAAATCTTTAATTATATTTTTTGCAAGTTCATCTTTATCCTTCCAATCTTTTTTGAAACGTAAATCTGGAACAGGACAAAGAATAAAAATATTTTCATGTCCTTCTGGAGCTGTAGTTGGATCGGATTTCGATAAAACATTCACATAGTAATATGGTTTTTGTGGTGCAATAGAAGATGTAAAAATTGTATCTGCATAACCTCTAAAATTGTTTCCCAAGAAATAATTGTGATGTTCTAAATTTTCAACTTTGCCTTTGACTCCAAGATAAATTGTGAATGGCGCTAAAGTCCAATGCATTTTATCAAGTTTATCTTCAGAATATTTTTTTCTCTTTAAAATTTGTCCGCGAAACGAAGCAGCATCCGCATTTGAAACGAAAACATCTGCTTTCCATTTATTTCCATTTTGATCAACTACTTCTTTAACTAAATTACCATCATAAGAAACATTTGTAACTTTGGTATTATAGTGAAACTTCGCACCTCTTTGTTCTGCGATTTTAACAAGCTCTTCAATCAGTTTATACATTCCACCTTTTACTCTCCAATAACCGTTATGCTTCATTTCCGTGTAGTTCAAAAGAGAATAAATTGCTGGAGTTTGAAATGGAGTTGCGCCGAGAAAAAATGCGACTAACGAAAAAACAATTCTCACTTCTTCAGATTCAAAAGTTTTTTCAACTTCGTTCCAAATTGTCCTTGATAAATAAGGAATGTGTTTCCAAGGAACTTGAGCAAGTTTCAAAATATAACTCAACTTGTTGTCAAAGTTAGATTTGATAACAGTTTTTTCTGTATCGTGAAAAAATTCACCGGCACGTTTCAAATATTTTTCTGCTTTTAATGCAAGATTTGGTTCAACGTCAGCAAATTCATTTTCTAACTTTTTTAGATCTTTATAAATTTTTCTTGCTTTGGTCTTGCCATAAAAATTAACAGAATAAAGTGGATCTAATTCTTCAAACTCAACCGGATTTTTAATTCCGATGCTTTCAAAAAATTCATCAAATTCATAAGTCATACTCATGAACGATGGACCTAAATCAAAACGAAAGCCATCCATTTGAAGAATATTCATTCTTCCACCCGGAGTTGAGTGCATTTCAAGAACAGAAACTTCATAGCCAAGTTTATTTAGCCGAAGTGCTGTTGCTATTCCTCCTAATCCTGATCCTATTACAATTGCTTTTTTCATATTTTTAGAAGCTAAACCAAGTGGGAATGAAATTAGTTCCTGAACTAATTTTACAAATTTTTTTTCTCAATGTAAATCATTTTCTTTTTAAACTATTTTAATATTATTTTTTCCTCACAAGAAACTGGAGCTATTATGAAATTAAAGTTGAGATTCAGCCAAGTTTTGTTGCAATCTATCTCAGTCTTAGTCTTTTCTTTTTTATTAGGAATGATTCCATCCTCACCAGAAGAAGGAATGTATCCATTAAGTGAAATTCAAAAAGTAGATTTAGTCAAAGCTGGACTAAAGATTGATCCTAAAGAAGTTTATAATCCTGATGGAATTAGTTTAGTTGATGCACTTGTTAATTTGAGCGGCTGCACAGGTTCTTTCATTTCAGAAAATGGTTTGATTATCACAAATCATCATTGTGCGTTTGGTTCAATTGCCAGAGCAAGTTCTGTTGAAAACAACTATCTGGAAAATGGTTTTCATGCAAAAAGTTTTGAGGAAGAAATTCCTGCTGTTGGTTCAACAGTAAAAATTATTCATTCATACCAAGATGTTTCTGATGAAGTATTAAATTCCGTCAAGGGAATTTCAGACCCAACAGAGCGAGCAAAAATTTTATCTGCAAAGATGAAAGAAATATCTGATAAAGCTACAAACGAAAAAGAATCAATAGTTGCTGAAGTTGCAGAAATGTTCGCAGGCAAATCTTATGTTTTGTTCAAGTATAAAATTATTCGTGATGTTAGATTGGTTTATGCACCACCACAATCAATTGGAAATTTTGGAGGCGAAACTGATAATTGGGTTTGGCCACGTCACACTGGTGATTTTTCTTTATTGCGTGCTTATGTTGCAAAAGATGGAAGCTCTGCAACTTATTCAAAAGATAATGTTCCATTCAAACCAAAAAAGTTTTTAAAGATAAATCCAAACGGAATTGAAGAAGGAGAATTCACTTTTATTCTTGGTTATCCGGGTAGAACATTCAGACATCGTCCCGCTGCATATTTAAAATATCAGCAAGAATATCTTTTACCTTTCACTTCTAATCTTTATGATTATGCGATTAAAACAATGCAAGACTTAAGTAAAGATGATAAAGCTCTGCGACTAAAATTTGCTAGTAGAATTAAAGGTTTGGCTAATACGATGAAAAATTATCAAGGTAAATTGAAAGGACTAAAAAAAATAAATTTAGTTGCACAAAAATTTGAAGAGGAAAAAGAATTACAAAAATTCATAAACTCAAATCCGGAATTAAAATCTAAGTATGGAAATTTACTTGGCGAAATTAATCATGTATTTAATGAAGTAAATGAAAATGCTTTAGCAGATTTATGGCTACGTCAAATACAAAATTTTTCTCCAACAATTTCATTAATGAACTTTGTGTTGAATTACATCGAAGAAATGCAAAAACCTGATGCCGAACGAAAAATACCTTACCAAGAAAAAAACATAAAACAAACCTTAGCATCATTGGAAACAATAAAAGCAAATTATAATGAAGATTTTGAAGAAGCTATGCTTATGAAAATGTTTACTGATGCAGCAAAGTTTAATCAATCCTCAAGAATTAGTGCAATTGATTATTTACTTGAAGGCAACGGAACAAATCCCGAAGAATTATTTGAAGATTTTATAGAATCAAACATCATTCAATCGAAAATAAGAGATAAAGATTATTTAGAAAATTTATTAAAGAAAACTCCTGATGAATTAGCGAAATCACAAAATGAATTAATAAACTTTGTGATAAAACTTAGAAAGCAAATTCAACAAAATGAAAAAGAAAATCAAAAGAATGAAGGAAAGTTGAATAAACTTTACGGTGATTTAGTTGATGTAAAAATGGAATGGAAGAAAACTAATTTCATTCCTGATGCAAATAGTACATTGAGATTAACTTACGGATACATAAAAGGATACAATCCTGCTGACGCAGTTTATATGGAACCATTCACAAGCATTGATGGAGTTATCGAAAAAAGTTTAAGCGGAGAAGAAGATTTTGCAATTCCTGATAAACTGAAAACTCTTTATGATAAAAAAGATTTTGGAAAATATGTAAGCAAAAAGACAAATAAACTTCCAGTTGCCATGCTTTACAACATGGATACAACCGGTGGAAATTCTGGAAGTCCAATTTTCGATGCATACGGAAATTTAATCGGTGTAAATTTCGATCGAGCTTATGAAGCAACAATAAATGATTTTGCTTGGAATGAATCTTACAGTCGTTCAATTGGAGTAGACATTAGATATGTACTATGGATACTTGATAAATTTTCAAATGCTCAGAACATATTAAAGGAAATCGGTATTTAATCTTAAGAATGAAATGATTTTATAATGTCAGATTTTGTCCATCAAGATCTGACATTTTTTAATACTCAACAAAAAAGGCAAGCAATCCAACGATAACTAAAATTATTCCACTAATTAATTTTTCTCTATGCTCAAAGAAATTTATTTTGAATTTATCAATTCCTTTAGAAGCAAGATAAACTAAAAACACCATTCCCAAAACCGTAACCACAAAATATGTAATCGAGACAATAGCAATTCCAAGCCATCCAATTCTTGCTGCAGTGAAATAATAAACTTCAACTTCAATACAAGGAGAGAAAAACATCGCAACGCTTAATGAAGTAACGATTGCTCTTTTAGTTTTTTTCTTTTGAACAAGCTCGTCAACATTGATATGACTGTGCTCGTGTGCTGTTTTTATTTTTCCATGCTGATAATCTTGATAGAAATAAAATAAACCAAGTATAATTAAAACTGCAGGAGCTAAAATATTTGTGATAAAATGAAATGACTCTGAAAGTTTATAACCCACTAGCCCAACAATTATTCCAATAATAATTGTACTGATTGTGTGGGAAACTCCTGTAATAGCAGTAATGAGAAGTGTATCCCGTAAATTCCATTTTTCAACTTTACCAATAGCAACTAACGGGAGCCAATGATTTGGTATTGAAGCATGAACAAGACTCAATAAAACACTTCCAATAAATATTTGAAAGACAGCAAACATAAAAACTCGATTTGACTACTCAAGTATAAAAAAGAAAAAATTAAAAAAAGAATTAAGGTGAGATAAAAAGTTACACTGAGAATAAATTTTTCTCAGTGTAACTTAAAAAAATTAATAAGCCAGAATTACACCCACAGCAAATTGACCAAATTCCTTTTTGAAATCATGAGTGTATTCGCCAATCAATCTTATATTTCTTCTCAGAAGATAGCCCAAACTTAAAGTACCGGTTTGATAATCATAAATATCTAAATCTGAATCAATCCAATTATAAAGAGCTACAGCATACCATTTACTTTCATCACCTTTTGGAGTATAAATTAATTCGCCAAAACCACCTTTAGCATTTACTTCTTTTATACCCAATAAAGGTTTGTCATCTTTTCTCATTCCATATTGGAAATTTAATTCAAGTTGATTTTTAAGTTTTAATGTAAGATCCGGTCCCCACATTGAAAAACTATTTGTGAAATTATTATTCATTCCATCAACTAAATCTTCTTTACCGAAATATCCAAAAGCACCAATACGAATATCATCAGAAATATCTTGTGTGATTCTTCCAAAAAAGTTTTTGTATTTATCATCATCAAAATTTCTGAAACCATTTGCTGGACCGATTCCACTTCCATTAAGTATTTCTAACACTAAATCTGTTTTTGTAGGCAGACCATAAGTTAACATTAAACCACGATCGTAAGTAAGATTAGCTTTTGAGAAACCTGGTTTGTATCGATAAAGCTGGTAATCTTCAAAAGTTAATCTCAATTCTCTTTTAAACAATGGATCTGAAACTTGAAATTGACCAACATATAAATCTAAATCTTCATCAAAAAGATTATTGAACATTAAGAATGCATCTTCTATACCTGCAACTTCACCTCTTTCACTAAAAAAGAAATAAAAGTAATAAGAGATATTTTTTGCAATTGCCCCGCCCGATAGAAATTTCAGCAAATATGGAGCAGTGAAATCAAGTTTTTCTGATTTCTTATTATTATAAGTGACATAACCTTCCAATCTCATTGCTAAAGGAACGTCTCTAATTAGTGAAAGTTGGTCATCACCAGTTTCAACAAAATATCTCGGTGCATCTTTATCTGCAAGAACAAATCCATTACCTGCAAATTCATCACCATAAGGTTTTAATTTTGGAAATGGTGAATGGCAAGTTTGGCAGCTCATGTTGTATTTTCTTGCAAAGGCGGGAATTGCAAAACTATTTTCATAAAAAAGAATTAAAACAAATCCCAACAAAAGCAAGATGGATAATATTTTTTTCATGATAAACCTCATTGTAAAATAGTTAGTTCGGTTGAATGTTCGTTAACCTTAATTATTTGAGATTCACTTTCAGGAACTCCAAGAAAATCTGCAACAGGTTTAACTAATAATTGATAATTCAAAGTTGCAGTAACTTTTAATTTTCCAGGCGCTATATTATTTGGAACCTGAAAAGTGAAAGTCTCAACTTTTGTTTCGCGAGGACCTATTCTATAATCAACACCTTGAGACGCTGTATTCCATTGCTGAATTGTCATTCTTCCTTGTGGATCAAAATATGGTTTTCTAAAAATTCTATCACCAATTGGAATTCCATCTCTTTGAACTCCTTTAAAGTTTGGATCGTTGAGAGCAATTCCCATATCTTGATATGCAAGAACGTCTGAACCAATTAAATATTCTTCTCCCGCAAAACCTTTTTTATCAACAGGAAGATGATAAACATTTCCTTTTTCATCTTTAGCTTCTACATGCAACCAAAGAATTCGATCTTCAACAGAACCAGTTGGAAATTTATGTCCCGTTTTTTGATTAAAGAGTGCAACAGTAAATTTAACTACTCCACCCGGTTCAACTTCTCGAATATCAGGATTAATTCTCAATTCAATTACTCCTTTAACTTTTCCGGGATCATGAGCTCCGTGGAAAAGATGCAAGCGTGCATCATCATAAGTTTTTCCCATTGATGCAGTTTTAAATTCTGCTTTTGGCATATGGCAATCCTGACATTGCACACCTTCTTTTGCATATGGACCTTCTTTCCATTCAAGATGAGTTGATTTAACCCAAACATCATAAGGTGATTTTTCATTATGACAAATTCCACAGAAGTCACCTGTTTTCATAATGGGATTAATTTCTATTTCGTGAGCAGGCGATTTTATATCAGGCATGCGAGATGCATATTTTGTTCTGCCCGGTTTCATTATGTAATTAAAATTATATGGAGTATCGCCAGCAAAACCTGTTATGCTGTGACAAACATCGCATGAAACAGATTCATTTGCACGAGAGTTTTTACTTGGAAGTGGCGGTGGAACATCGCCGGCAACATAAGCAATTGGTGAATGACAGCCATTGCATCCAGCTTTTACTTCTGCAACTTTTTGATCTTTTTCTGCATGAGGAACGGCAAGTTTAAAATATTCTATTTCATCCCATTCGTGCGTGTAAGCTTGAGACATCATTGCCTGTTTCCACTGCTGATAAAATTCCGTATGACATGAACTACCACAAAACTCCGGCTTTTTAAAATCTTCATACCTTAAAGTACCAAGTTTTGTTTGAGCAAATGAATATGAATAAATAATGAGAATAAAAAAATAGATGAGTTTAGATTTCATAACACCTCCATGATGTGAGATTGCTAAAAGAAACGTAAGAAAAATCTTTTTTTATTTCAAGATAAATTTGTCTTAAGAAAGAATACTCTTAAGTTAACTTTCGCTCTGAGTTTCAAAATCATTTTCTCTCTAAATTCATTCTTTAGTATCTTTGCACACCTAATTGGAAAGTTATGAGATTCGATCCACATAATATTAGAGAATATGAAAAGAGAAAAAGGAAATTAGTTTCTATTATTACTTACATAATTATTTTTATCATAATAAATGTTATACTTTATTTTTTAACGAAAGTTTGAAATGAAAAACAATGTTTACATAGAAACCTATGGCTGTCAAATGAATTTTGCAGATTCAGAATTAGTCATGGGAATATTAAAATCAAAAGGATTTGAATTAGCAAAAAATATAGATGAGGCAAATGTAATTTTGCTTAACACTTGCAGCATTAGAGATAATGCAGAGCAAAAAATTCATTCTCGATTAGATCACTTAAAAGGTGTGAAGAAAAATAATCCAACCGCTGTTATTGGAATTTTAGGATGCATGGCTGAGCGACTTCGCAAAAACTTAATTGAAGAGAAAAAAATTGTTGATTTAGTTGTCGGTCCAGATGAATATAGAAGACTTCCTGAATTTATTGATTTGGCTTATGGTGGTGAAAAAGGAATTGGAGTTAAACTTTCTCGAACTGAAACTTATGATGATATAATTCCTTTTAGAGAAGATGGTTTAAGCGCATGGATTTCTGTTATGCGTGGTTGCGATAAATTTTGTACTTATTGTGTTGTTCCATTTACCAGAGGAAGAGAAAGAAGCAGAGCTTTAGATTCAATTGTTGATGAAGTAAAAAATTTAGAGAGTCGCGGATTTAAGGAAGTTACTTTACTCGGTCAAAATGTAAATTCATATTTTTATGAAGAAAAAGATTTTGCAGATTTACTTGCTGCATCTGCAAAAGCAGCACCATCAATGAGAATTAGATTTACCACATCTCATCCGCAAGATTTGTCAGATAAGCTTTTATATACAATTGCCGAGCATGAAAACATATGCAATTATATTCATTTACCTGTTCAATCTGGTTCTAATAGAATTCTTGAATTAATGAACAGAACATACACAATTGAACATTATCTTAATTTAATTGATAAAGCTAGGAAGATAATTCCCAACGTTAGTTTTTCTACTGATATAATTGCTGGTTTCCCTACCGAAACAGATGAAGATCATAATGCAACATTAGAAGTTATGAGAGCCGTAAGATATGATGGAGCTTATATGTTTAAGTATTCGCCACGTGAAGGAACAAAGGCATATCAAATGAATGATGATGTTCCAGATGAAATTAAAACAAAAAGATTGAATGAGATTATTGATCTTCAACAAAAAATTTCTTGGGAAATTAATCAAAGTTTGATTGGTCAAGAGGAAACTATTTTAATTGAGAGCTTGAGTAAAAAGTCAGAAGATTTTTATTCAGGCAGAACTGATTCAAATAAGATATGCATTGTTCCCAAGTCTGAAAATTTTTCTATCGGCGATTATGTTCGCGTAAAAATTAATCGTGCAACTTCTGCAACATTATTTGGCGAACCAATTTAATCTTTATGAAGAAAATATTTTTTCTTTTAAGCATATTTATTTTATTTGCTACTTTACAAGCGCAAGAAATAAATATAATTAATGCATTAAAAGAAATTGAAAATGGGAATTTAATTTCTGCAGAAACTCAGCTAAAAAATTTCAAAACAAAAAATCCTAATGATCCATCAGTTGTATTTTTAGATGCAGTAATGACAAAGAACGCTAACGAAGCAATAAAAAAATTCTCATTTCATTATCAAAATTTTCCCAACAGCAAATATGCTGATGCATCTCTATTCAGAATTTTTTCTTATTACTACGCATTGGGTTATTATAAAAAAGCAGAGTCATATTTATCAGAACTAAAAAAGAATTTTCCTAATTCACCTTACTTAAAAACTGCAGATAAAACTATTCCTGATGTTGATGATTTTGAATTATCAAAAACTCAAACCAAGATTGAAAATCAAAAGCCATCCATTTCAAAAGAAGATTTTGTTGAAGGGAAATTCACAATTCAGGTTGGTGCGTTTTTGAATTCAGAAAATGCTGTAAAATTAAGTGAGCAATTAAAAGCCGAAGGATTAACAACAGAAATTTCTTCAAAAGTGATTGGTGGCTCAACCTTGAAAGTTGTTATTGCCGGTATTTTTTTAACTGAAGATGAAGCAAAAATAAAATTGGATTTCATAAATCAAAAATTCAATCTAAAAGGAAGAGTAATTTTAAGAAGCAATCAAAATGATACGAATTAATTTTATTGGAACAGGTTCCGGCAAAACAAGTTTGAGAAGAAATCACACTTCATTTTTAATCGAAAATGATTTTAGTAATATTCTTATTGACTGTGGCGATGGAATAAGCAAAGCATTGCTTCAACAACAAATTAATTTTAATTCTATTGATTCCATTTTCATCTCACATTTACATGCTGATCATTTCAGCGGCATTGCTTCTTTAGTTACACAAATGAAATTGAATGGTCGTAAGAACAAATTAACAATTCTTTCGCATAAAAATTTAATACCGGCAATAAAGGAATTTGTTAACTCAACTTATATGTTTGCTGAAACAATTGGATTTGAAATTGATTTTGTTGAGCTTGAATTTGA
>Ga0272446_1007520_pt1 | contig 10802 bp, 8 predicted proteins | sample YNPCB0061_FD_194587 | JGI IMG/M metagenome (GOLD analysis project Ga0272446, IMG submission 194587) | Hot spring microbial mat communities from Yellowstone National Park, WY, United States - YNP-CB-006-1 | ecosystem: Environmental > Aquatic > Thermal springs > Hot (42-90C) > Sediment | place...
CAAGCGAATACAGGCTCCCCCGCACACGCGGGGATCGACCCGCCTTCCGCCCCCCCCTGCACCGGCCGTATACGGCTCCCCCGCACACGCGGGGATCGACCTGTTCGAGCGCCAGGTCTTGAAGGTAGAGCGCAGGCTCCCCCGCACACGCGGGGATCGACCTTGTAGCTGCCTGTGGTGTTTGAATAAAGAGCCGGCTCCCCCGCACACGCGGGGATCGACCTTCCAGCTCCGTTGTCCCTGAACTGTGGGTGCCGGCTCCCCCGCACACGCGGGGATCGACCCTCGGGTTTTGATGGTAAGACCTACTCCAACTTGGCTCCCCCGCACACGCGGGGATCGACCTCATCAATATCGGCCACCCGGATCGGGACCGGTGGCTCCCCCGCACACGCGGGGATCGACCCCATACCGTGGGTTGCTAACCGTCAACTGTCTAGGCTCCCCCGCACACGCGGGGATCGACCGATAGTCCCGGTCAGGATATCTAACTCGCTCCAGGCTCCCCCGCACACGCGGGGATCGACCCTCTATCGGGCCATGAGCACGGCAGGGGAGAAGGGCTCCCCCGCAGACGCGGGGATCGACCCTGGGGTTGATCCTGGACGTACTGAACGGCCACGGCTCCCCCGCACACGCGGGGATCGACCCTTGCTCCGCCTGGCTGGATGGCATTGGTTATGGGCTCCCCCGCACACGCGGGGATCGGCCCAGAGCTCAAATGAGGGCCGGGTTGCGCAATACGGCAATCTCGTAGCTGCGTATGGCTGGCGCCCGCTACATTGCTCCTGCTTTCCCCGTGCCTGCGCACGGCTCGGCGAAAGGGGCCTACGTTTCATCGGAATTCCAGAGGAACTTTGTCGGGGCCGAGCCCCTATTGTAATCGTTCTTGACGGATATCTTTTGGCGAATTATTTTTAAGAAAAGTTCCTATTTACTGTCTCAACACCCGGGGGGATTCCCGTCCATTGCATCTACCCGTTAAATAACGAGATGGATTCAGAGAGATTTGTTTCGTCTTCCTTTGTTTGATCTTCCTGGACCCCATTTCCAAAAATGAGGAAATTTCGGCCAGACGGCATGTATAGGATCTGATTCGCAACGCAACTGCTCACACATGAAAGGATAGACCATGATGACCCTGAACGATATCCGGAAGAACCGCCAGCTCCTGAACGACATCGATTGGGAAATGACCCCGGAAGAAGCCGTACGGCTTTATCTCGAATGGGGAAACAACTGGGCCAGAGGGAATTACGTCATCCGATCCAAAGAGGACGTCTCCCATTATTTCGTCGTCAACACCTGGAAAGGCAAACCCGTGCTTTACCTGATACGAAGAAACTCAGACGAGGCCCGGGACCTCGCTCAGATCGACATCCCCCAGCCCATCGCCGACCGCTTCCTGGAGTCCGTGGGATACAACAAGGGAGTATATGCGGTGGACGGCGATCTTCGTCGGTGGCTTCAGCAGCAATTGGGATTGACGCCTGCGGCATCTTGATGGGGTGGCTCGAGGTTCGTTCAATGGACGGCATTGAAGCATTCCGTGTACATCCCCTCCTCCTCCCTTTGCAACAGGGGGGCGTTGAGACACACCATAGACGAAAGCCGCAACGGCAAGGGAGGCGACACAACACCAGGGCTTTTTCTGCGAAGCCGTCACATCATGAACACCGGATCGACATCGAGGATGACCCCGACCTGTTTGGGATGAAAGAGGGCTGGGTGCTCCTCGATGAGCCGCTCCAGAAAATCGTGGAGGAGTTTCCGGTTCCTGGACTTGAGCAGCAACTGCCAGCGGTGTTGATTGGCAAGACGTGCCATGAAGGCCTGAATAGGCCCCATGATCAGAATTTGCCGCATTTCGGCCGGCGTTCTGCCCTGTTTCATGGATCGTCCCAGTTCTTCGGCATGGCCCTTCGCCCGAGCAGGGTCCTTCGAATGCACCAGGACCTGCACCATGCTTGAAAACGGCGGATAGCTCAGCCGTTTTCGGTACCCGATTTCCTGCCTGTAAAACGCCTCGTCATCCCCACCGATGGCCGACACCACGCTGAAATGCTTCGGGGTATAGGTCTGGACGATCACGCGGCCGGGCTGATGGCCACGCCCCGCCCGTCCCGCAACCTGAGAAATGATTTGATAGGTCCGCTCTGCGGCGCGAAAGTCCGGGAAATGCAGCGATTGATCGGCCAGCAGGATGCCGACCAGCGTGATGAAGGGAAAATCATGTCCCTTGGTCACCATCTGGGTGCCGATCAGAATATCGATATCCCGGTTGCGCAGCTGCTTCAACAGCAGAAGCAGACTTTTTCTGCTGCGAACGGCATCTCGGTCCATGCGGGCAACCCGCGCCTGCGGAAACAGTCCCTTCACCGCAGCCTCCACCTTTTCCGTCCCGATACCCAATCGCTTCATCTTCAGACTGCCGCATTCCGGACATGCCGATGTCCCATCGATGGCATATCCGCAGTAATGGCACCGGTAGGTGTCTTCCTGCTGGTGATAGGTCAAGGAGATGTCGCAGTTGCGGCAACGCAGGGGCCGACCGCACTCAGCGCAAACCGGAAGCGCCGCAAATCCCCTTCGGTTCAGATAGAGCAGGACCTGCTCCCCCCGCTCGAGGGTTTCGGTCATGGCTGCCTGCAATTCCGGCGTGATGAACCGCTCCGTTCCTCGGATATCTCTTCGGGTGCTTAGGTCGATGAGCTCGACGGTCGGCAGGGGCCGATCCTCCACCCTGCTGCTCATCCGGATTTGGGTCAGTTTTCCGATCGATACGTTGTACCAGGACTGAACCGAAGGTGTCGCCGTTCCCAACACCACCACGGCCCCCTCGAGCTTGGCCCGCACCATGGCCATGTCCCGGGCATGGTAGCGCAGGCCGAAATCCTGCTTGAACGAGGTGTCGTGTTCCTCATCGACAAGGATGAGCCCGACATGCGCCAGTGGGGCGAAGAGCGCAGAGCGTGTGCCGATTGCAATGCAGGCTTCCCTTTTCAGGATTCGATGCCATTCATCGAAGCGTTTCCCTTCCGAAAGGCCGCTGTGCAGGATGGCGACACGGCCGCCGAACCGAGCCCGAAACGCCCGCTCGATCTGCGAGATGAGCGCAATCTCCGGAACCAGCACCAGCACATCCAGTTGTTGATCGATGGCTTTTCGAGCAGCCTGCAGGTAAACCTCGGTCTTTCCGCTTCCCGTCACCCCGTTGAGCAAAATGCCACGATACCCTCGCCCGATGGCGGACGAAAGCCGCTCTACCGCAATCCCCTGCTCCTCGGTCAGCCGGGGCAGGGGTTCCGGATCGATCGTTTCCCCGAAGGGATCGCGGTAGACGATCCTTCGATCGATCTCGATCCAGTTGCGCTTGGCGAGGGTGTGTATGCGAGCGGGTGTGGCTTCCGGCGCCTCCTTGCGCAGCAAACGCATGGGAATCTCACCGTAACGACCCACCGTCTCCAGAATCCGCATTTGATCCGGTGACGGCGGTCTGTCTGCGGGCGGCTCGAAAGAGGCCAACCTCACGACGGCTTCGGTCAGGTGCCGGACACGATCCTGCTCGAAGCGGTATTCCCGACAGACATATCCCTTCTGAACAAGACCGTTCATGACGACGGCAGTCACGCCCTTTTCTCCCGGCCCGATCAGGGCCGAGCGCTCGGCCGGCCCGGCTGCAAGCCGCTCGAGAATCCTCCGGTGGTTTTCCCGAAGCCTCGCCTCTCTCAACGCCTGGATACCCGTTTCCGTGATGTGATAATACCAGGCGATTCCGGCATCGATGCCCCCGGGAAGAGCCCCCTGAATCACCTCGCCGATCGGATGCAGGTAATAGGCCGACAGCCATCGAAAGAAGGCCACGAGATGTTCGGGAAAGAGCGGAACGGCATCGACGATGGACTGGATGGGCAGGATATCGTTCCGATCCGATGCCGCACGCCCCAAGATATAGCCCGTGACGGGACGGTTGCCGAAGGGAACCACGACCCGCATTCCCACTGCAGGCACGGGAGATCCTTCCGAAACCGGACCGCAGTAGGTAAACGTGCCTCGTACCGGAAGGGCGACGGCGACTTCGTAGAGGGGAGTGGGGATCATGGTGTCGGACAGCTGGGCATGGTCAGGCAGGATCGGAGGAAGGAATATCCGACAACTGCCGAACCAACAGTTTGTTGATGCGGTTTCCGGCCATTTCCTTCACGACGACCAGAAAGGGATCGATGCGGATTTCTTCCTTCTCTTGAGGAATGTGGCCGATGTGGCAGAGGATGAACCCGGAAAACGTGTCGTATTCACGGGAGTCGGGAATCTGCATGGGAATTTTCCGATTGACTTCCTCGATATCGGTTTTCCCCAAGACGATCCATTCGTTGGGTTTCGTCTTGATGACGTAGGGTTCTTCGGTGTCGGTCTCATCGCTGATTTCCCCGACGATCTCCTCGAGCACGTCCTCGAGGCAGATGAGACCGGAAACCCCACCGTATTCATCCACGACGATGGCGATGTGGTTCTTGCGCTTCTTGAACTGGTGCAGCAACCGATCGAGTTTCTTGTTTTCGGGCACGAAATAGGGCTCCCGCATGATCCGGCGGATGTCGATCGGGGTACTGCGGGTGGCCTGATGAAAAAACACGTCCTTGATGTTCAGAATGCCGACGACATGATCGATGTCGTTTTCGATCACCGGAATCCGGGTGAATCCCGATTCGGCGACAGCCTTCAGATCGAAGGGTTTGTTGATGTCGATCACGAACATGTCGGCCCGTGGCGTCATGATCTCGCTGGCGCTGGTGTCGTCGAACCGGAAGATCTTGTGAATGAGTTCCCGCTCCTCCTGTTTGATTTCCCCCTCTTCCTCGACCATTTCGACGAAGGTCAGCAGCTCCTCCTCCGATACCTTGTTCGGCGGCTTAAGCCTCTGGGTGATGCGGGGGATGAAATTGAGGAACCACACGAAGGGACGGAACAGGATGGACAGCCAAAAAACCGGATAGACCGTCAACCGGGCGATCAGGATGTTGTTCTGGGCTGCAATGGACTTGGGAAAGACTTCCCCGAAGACGAGGATGAAAAAGGTGACGACTCCGATGGCGATACTGATGGCATAGGTCGGAAAGAGTTTCAATGCAATGCTGGTGGCAAACGCCGAAGCACCGATGTTGATCAGGTTGTTCCCGATCAACAGAGTCGTCAACAGGGTATGCGGATCTTCCTTCAACCGAAGGATCAGGGAATAGGCCCCGCCCGCCTCCCGGGCAAGGTGAATGGCCTTGGTTTTGGGAATGGAAAAGAAGGCCGTTTCGGCCGACGAGAAGAAAGCCGACAGAAACAGCAGCACAAGCATCAGGACGATGTCGGCAAGAAAGGTTTCTGTCATGGATATTCCGGTGATCCTGAAAATCGGGTTTTCGGCAACACCGTCGTCCGGTGTGGTGGTCGTTCGGGGAGGCCGGAGATTCCGGACAAACCTGAGGCCAGTGGATGGAATGTCATTCAACCATGCGGGTCATTCGATGGGGCCATCAATCCCCTCCTTTCGCCATCGGTCGGCGACAGGCAAGGCTCTTGTTGCAGACAACGTCGATCACCGTAGAGCGGGGCCGGGATCGCTCCATGCCGAACCGGCGGAAGCGGGATCCCCACCGCTTCCCCGGTGTGACGTTTCGACAGACGTTACTTGGCATGGCAGACGGTGCACCCCGTCGGACCCGTCTTCAACTGTTTGGCCTTGACTGCGGAAAAGGACTTCTCGTTTTCGGCATTTTGAACCTTGATGGCCTTGTGACATCCAATGCACTGGGCATGGAAGGCATTCTTGTAATATTTCATGGAACCTTCAGCGGATTTTTTCTTCGCATCCACCGGCTTGGGCGCCTGATCCAGATCGTGGCATCCGGATGTCATGCATCCCTGAACGGCATCCTGCCCATTCCAAGTATGGTGGCAGCGCTTGCAAGAATAATCGAAATGAGCATTGTGGGGGAAACTGACCGACGGTCTTTCGGCGGTAACTGAGGCGGGGGCCTTCAACTCGATGTTCCCGATCGGAATGCAGACGGGCGCTTTGGCCTGTTTGGCCTGAAGAGCTGCGGAAAATATCAGAACGCACAGGATGCTGAAGATCACGAGTCCGAGTTTTTTTCCGGTTGATCGCATCGATTTCCCCCTTTGACGTGAATCGATTAGGTTTGTAAGATACATCATGAGACAATAGGCTGCTATACCGTCGGCTCTCATAGCATGTTTTGCACTCGGAATCAAACGTCATTTGGGAAGGCCCAGGATCAAGATCTCCTGAACCGCAGGTTGTTCCGGACCTCGAACAGGCACCGGACGACAAGCCGGGAGACGTTGATCAGACGTTGTGAAAAGGGAGAAAAGAGACCATCCATGAGTTGGATTCGAAGGAAAGCTGCCGACGGCATCAGCGTCGGCGATCAATTCCGGATCACCAGAACGTTTACGGAAGAAGATGTGCTGCAGTTCGCCGCTATCACGAGAGACTACAACCCCATTCATTTCGACGACCGCTTCGTGGCAGCCAAGGGCATCGAGCGACGGATCTGTCACGGCCTTTTGGTGGGCGGCATGGTCACCGAGATCGGCGGCCAGATCGGATGGCTCGCCTCCGGCATCGATTTGCGCTTCAAGAAACCCGTCTATATCGGGGATACCGTTACATGCACCCTGACCATCCATACCATCGGGGAGAACGATCGGGCGCAGGCCGATGCGGTGTTCACGAATGCAACGGGAGAGGTGGTCCTGACAGCCCATATCCGGGGGCGGCTGCCGAACGCCACCGACAGGAAGGTGCTTCGACAGATGATGGCGGAAGGAGATCCGACCAATCCCCTTTCAGAAAAGAAGACCGGGGAGATTTGAGCGGCAGAGTCGATGCCGCCCCCAGGGATGAAAACAGACGTCAGTCGCTGTTCTTCTGACTCCTGACTTCTGGCTCCTGACTCCTATCTTCAGGCTTTCTTGACGTTGAAGGACCGGAAGAAGTTCAGAACGAAGAAGATGTGCTCCTGCATGACATGAAAGGATTTGACGGTATCCCGGCTCTTGATCGCCTGAAAAATGTTCTCGTGCTGAACCAAGATTTTCTCGATGTTTCCGGGAACCTTATAGAGATGGGATAGGTTCTCCTTGATGCCGACAAAGAGAAAGTCGAAGAAATTCTTCATGATGTAGACCTGAAGCGGATTCTTCGTGGCATAGGCGATGGCCATGTGAAACGACACGTCCGCCTCCGTGCCCAACCTTCCCGAGCGCACTTCGTTTCGCATTTCCTCGATGCTTTTTTCCAGAAACTGCAAATCGCTCTCCAGTGCCCTTTCGGCCGCAAGTGAGGCCGCATAGCACTCCAGCCCCATCCGGACTTCGAGCAGGTCTTCGAGGGTGGCATCCTGGGTTTCCATGACCACGGCAAGCGGATTCCGGGACTTGACATCCGGATTTCGAACGAATGTCCCCTGACCCTGCCGTTGTTCCAGAAGTCCCATGACGACGAGTTTGTTGATAGCGTCCCGAACCGACGTCCGACTCACGTTCATGGCTTCGGCCAGCTCCCGTTCCGGCATGACCTGGTCGCCGGGCTTCAATTCCCCACGGAAGATCAGTTCCCGAAGCTGGTCGAAGACCTGATCGGAAATGCGTTTGGGCTTGATGGGTTTCAGGGAAACATTCATGGCAATTTCAGCGTCTCCGCATACAGTTCGATCACATGTTTGACGGCAACGGCCGCATTGGACCGGGAAAGGGCATCCGATAGTTGCATCATGCAGGCGGGACAACTCGTGGCCAGCACCGATGCACCCGATTCCCGAATCGATTCCGCCTTGCGATCACCGATTGTAGAAGAAATCCCATAGTGTTTCAAGTTGAAGCTGCCCCCCATCCCGCAGCATGCATCCGCATCCGGCATTTCCTTGAACCGATGAGGGCCTGCTCGCAGCAGCGTTCGAGGTTCCCGGAACACACCGAGGGATTTTTTCAAATGACAAGGATCATGGTAGGTAACGATCGGCGCCTCTTGTGAAACATTGGTGGAAGCGGCCTTTTCCGCAAACGCTTCCGGAAATCGGGAGACGAGAAACGCCGAAATATCCATGGTTTTTTCGGCAAGTTGCCTCATCGGCTCCCGAACGGCTGCAGGGCAGGTTTCCGCCATCATCGGCCAGAGCTTCCGGATGGTGGAGGTGCAGGTGGCACAGGCCGTCACCAGCACATCGAAGGGTTCCTCCAAAAAACGCTCGACATTGTGGGCAACCAGTTTCCGAAAGGCGTCGGTATCCCCCGAAGACAGGCTGGGAATGCCGCAGCAGCCCTGATCCTCCGGCAGAAAAACGCCCACACCATGGTGTTCGAGGCTTCGAAGGACGGCAGAAGCGATGTTCGGGAAGAACTTGTCGATCAGACATCCGGTGAACAGAGCAACCCGTATCCCGGAAGGCCCGGCAGGCGTGGAGAGGCGGGGGACGAGCCGATGAAACGGCTGCTCCGCCAGCGGCACGAAATGCCGGTTTCCGATGAGCGGCGAAAGCATCCGGGCACAGGAAGTGCCGACGACGGCGTTCTCGTTTCGGGAAAAGAGAGGTTGCAGCCGTGCCCCCCATTCCATGAGCCTGTCAAAGAGAGCGGGCTGGGCGAGCATCCCCCGCAGGATCAGGCGCTCGACGGGTTTGAGGCCGACATATCCGGAAAGAATGGCTCTGGCCTTGAAGAAAATGTCGAGCACATGGACGCCGCTCGGGCAGGCAGCCGCGCAGGATCCGCACAGCAGACACTTGTCGAGTCTTTCCTTGACACCCTGCGGATCTTCGACGATGCGCTTCATCAATCCATCGAGCAGGGCAAGCTTTCCACGGGCGACATCCGTCTCCTTCCCCGTTTGGGCATACAGGGGACACACCGACTGACACATACCGCAGCGCATGCAGGTGACAAGCTCGTCCTCGAGGGACGTCACCATTCGGATCAAGGCTTCGATTCGGCTCATGATCCGGCTCCGATGATCTTGCCGGGATTGAGGATTCCCTTTGGATCGAGGGCCGATCGGATGCGTTTCGAATAAAGAATGGTTCCGGGAGAGGTTTCCCGGATGAGAAACTTCGCCTTGGCAATGCCGGTGCCGTGTTCTCCGGAAAGGGTTCCCCCCAGGGCAAGCGCCCGGTCGAAGATCGCCTCGATCCCCGCCTCCACCCGTTTCCATTCTTCGGGATTTCGCCGGTCGGTCAGAATCGTCGGATGCAGGTTCCCGTCCCCGGCATGACCAAAGGTTCCGATGGTCAGCCGATGGGTTCGTGCGATCTCTTCCAGTGCAGCGATCATCTCCGGAATGCGGCTTCGCGGAACGGTGGCGTCTTCCAACACGAGGGTGGGTTTGAGTTTGGCAAGCGCCGAGAGCGCACTTCTCCGGGCGGCCCACACCCCGTCCCGTTCGGCTGCCGTCGAGGCTACCCGCACCCGATCGGCCCCATACTTGTTGCAGATGTTCTCCACCTGGGTCGCCTCGTCTTCGACCTGGGCGGGATGGCCGTCAACCTCGATCAGCAGCAGGGCTGCCGCATCCAGCGGGAGGCCCACCCGGCTGAAGCCTTCAACCGCCTGAATCGTGAACTGATCCATGATTTCGAGGGTTGCCGGAACGACATGGGCCGCAATGATGGCCGCCACGGTTTCGGATGCGGCACGCATGGTCGGGAAAACGGCCATCATGGACTTGCGGTGGCGAGGAATCGGGATGAGCTTCAGAATGATCTGAGAGAAAACGCCGAGCGTTCCCTCGGAGCCTACGAGAAGCGCTCCGAGATTGTAGCCTGTCGCACATTTGACCGTCCGGGAACCGGTCTTGATGAGCTCGCCGTTGACGTCGAAGAAATGAAGTCCCATGACATAGTCTTTGGTGACGCCATATTTAAGCCCCCGAAGCCCTCCGGCGTTTTCGGCGACATTGCCGCCCAAGGTAGAAACGGCCTGACTTCCGGGATCGGGCGGATAGAAGAGCCCCTTTTGTTCGACTGCTGCAGCGAATCGGGCCGTGACGACCCCGGGTTCGACGATGGCATACATGTCGGCTTCGTTGATTTCAACGATGCGGTTCAAGGCATTGGTCAACACGACCACGCCTCGACTGTCCGGAATGGTGCCACCGCTCAGATTGGTTCCAGCCCCCCGCACCGTCATCGGAATTCCGTTACGGTTGCAGCACGCGACCACTTGTCCCAGCATTTCCTGTGAACTCGGACGAACCACGAGCGCCGGAACGACCGCATCGAGGACTGCGGCATCGTAGGAATAGGCCGTCCGATCGACCGGATCTTCCCAGACATGGTCCTTGCCGCAAATGGCTTGAAATTCTCGAACGAGTGAAGGAGTCATGCATCCTCCTGTCAATGGAATGGGGCCGGATGGAATTCAGCGACGCGTCATGGGCGGGGCCGTCCGGAAGGCTGCGCCGTCACGGCACCCCATGCCACGAACCGTTATTGGTTGGACCACTAAAAGTTCGGATCAATTTCTTGCTGCCTATCATTTTCTTCCACTCATTGCAAGGATTTTTCTGCAGGATTTTTCTTGACGACGACTTCCTTCTCAAATAAATGCTCATGGCGCTGGGCACCGCCTCAGGGGATGAAAATGCCGTGGCGGTATCGGGCGGATGGGACATGGTTGGCGCCACCCCGGAAGATCGGCCCGTCGTGGCTGGTTCAGGTGCACCGGATCTGTTTGGCGAAGCCGAAAACGAACTCATGTGCCCGGCCTCGTAAGGCTGGACAATGGCCACACCCGCT
>Ga0272446_1007521_pt1 | contig 10800 bp, 7 predicted proteins | sample YNPCB0061_FD_194587 | JGI IMG/M metagenome (GOLD analysis project Ga0272446, IMG submission 194587) | Hot spring microbial mat communities from Yellowstone National Park, WY, United States - YNP-CB-006-1 | ecosystem: Environmental > Aquatic > Thermal springs > Hot (42-90C) > Sediment | place...
GGGGGGGGGGGGGGGGGCGCCTCCCCCCCCCCCCACCCCTCCACCGCGTAAGTCCTGTCAATAACTAATCCACCCTTTCCCGGGATTGCAGCAGCGCTACGGCGCCACGGGCCACGAGGCGGCTGGTGACCTGGATCGAGCGGTAGACCTGGATGGTGATGGTCATCTGGATCTGCTCGACCATCCGGGCCGGCGCCGCCAGCGGGCCGAGGTAGTCAAAGGGGGCGTACACCTGGCGCGCGATCGCCTGGTGCGCCTCGGCGATCGCGCCCGTCGCGGCGTCCACCGCGGTAGCGGCAAGTTCGACTCCGCCACGGAGTTGCCGCAGCGTATCCGCCTCCATCAAACCTTCCTTTCATACCCCGCGCACCAGGCGCGGATCTGCGCGTACACTGCCGGATCGCGGGTCAGTTGCAAATGATCCATCCGCGAAAAGCAGGCGATGTGGTCACGGGTCATCGGATAGGGCGCCGTGCCGTCGGGGGGTGTCTCAGGGATGGATGGCACGAGGACCAGCCCATCACCGAGCAGGATGGCGACGAGGTGCTTCGGATCCTCGGTCAGCGTGGCGACGACCAGGTAGTGTTGCGCACTGGTCAGCCAGGGCACCGTCTGGCGCGGGGCGGCGTGGTGGCCAGGGTCCTCGATGAACGGCGGTGAGCGCAGATCCTTGATGCCCTGACTGCGCAGGTCGAAGATGTCGCCGATGAGTCGGGTAATCGGATTGGGCACCGTATGGAGCACGCGCGTGGCGACGTCGCTCAGCAGCGCCAGGGGCGCGCCGTTGTGGGGGCTGCCCAGGTAGAACGCCTGCCGCACCAATCCCACCCAGGGGTCGTGACGTTGGGCGCCAATGTGGCAGGCATGCCTGATCACCAGCCCGCCCATGCTATGGCCAATGAGGATCAGATCGCGCACCGGGAGGGGATAGGCCGCCAGCAGGGCGTTCAGCACGTCGGCCAGGCTCTGCCCATTACGGGCGAGGGCCAGACCCGTATTGTAGCGCGCGAAGAACGGGGTGAACCCCAGATCGGACGCCAGTTCCGCGCCGTAGGACGTCAAGCGCCCGGGGTTGGACGGGTCGCGGTAGGCCCAACTGCCCTCGTTGCAGCCCAGGCCGTGGAGGAACACGCACAGCCTGGAAGTGGGATGGGGGTGCGCCGCGAGGAGCGCAGCGCGGGTCAGGGGGAGGGGCCGGTTCCTGACGTACAGCGCCATGTCGATCTCGAGGCCGTTCTGCTGGGCCTGGAGATAGTCGCCCACGGCGCCATTGACAATGCTACGCACCCAGGTCGTCCACGGTGTGGCGCAATCCGACGCCGTCGGCTGATCTGACAATAGGGGCCTCCTTGTGGCGAGGGGAGCAAGGGAACGCGACTATTCTACCACGCCTACCGGCGAACCACAACGGCTACTTCAACCGCTTGCGGCGCTGTTTGGCGACCAGGAGGGCCGCCAGGCGGTCGTCGGCGGGCGCGGGGGCCGAGGCCGGCGGCGCGGCCGGCGTCTCTGCCGTGGGGGGCCGTAGCGGACGCGCCGCCGGGGGTGGCGCGGGGCGCCGGGCGCGCTCGCGGGCGTCCCGGAGGCGGGCCAGGAGCGCGTCGGCGCCCTCTGGCGCGGGCGCGGGCCGGGCGCGCCGCGCCGGGAAACGCAGCGGGCCGGCGGGTCGCAGGAACAGCCGGCGCAGGGCGATGTCCAGCGGGAGGAGCGCGAAGGCCAGCCAGAGGAGCGGCTGGCTGATCCCCGTCACGCGCCCGACCGGTTGCCCCGGGGCCTCAAACAGGCTCTGCGGCGGCGGGGCGACCCGCCCGCCACTGATCGCCGCCAGCGACTCCAGCAGGGCCGCCCCCGCCGCGTCCGGGCGGTATTCGGGCGAATAGCTCACCACCAGGCCGCCGCTGGTCGCCCCGAGGGGCTGTCCCGCGGCGTCCAGGGCCGTGACCTGGGCCAGGTAGACCCCGGGCTGGTCAGCCAGAGCGATGGCGCGGTAGCGGCCCGGGGCCACCTGGGTGAAGTTCAGGGCAACACTGCCGCCCGCCGGGTCGAGGAGCCGTCCCTGGATGGCGCTCACCTGGGCGGGGAGGCCCTCCGCGTCGTTCACCGCCAGGTTGAGCGACGCCTCCCCACCATCGGCGCGCAGCTCCAGCGTGAGGCGCCCGTCGCTCACCGGGGGCAGCACGGCATCAACCAGGCCGGCGGTGAAGCGCGGCAATTGCTCCCAGCCGATCCACTCGGCGGCCCACTGGCCCTTGAGGTCGCTGGTCCAGGCCAGGGTACGCCCCAGGCCCACCTGCCAGACGGCCAGGAGCGGCGCGCCGTCGGGCGTGACCAGCAAGGTGCGGGCGGTTGCGCGACGACCGGTGTTGTTGTAGCCGTAGAGGGGCGGCATCCCCTCCAGATCGCGCACCGGAGGAGCAGGCAGAGCCACCACCGGCGTCACGACCTCCTCCACCAGGTCGCGCTCGGCGGCGCGCACGGTCTCGCTGAGGAAAAGCGCCGGAACCTGGTCGGCGCGGGTGACGCGGTAAAAGGCGCCGCCGCCTTCGCGGGCGGCGCGTTCGAGGCGCGGGTTCGCCGCGCCGCCGATGGAGACGACGGTGATCGTCACGTCGCGTTCGCGCATCTGCTCCACCAGGTCGGCGTAGTTGCTGTTGTCCAGGCCGTCGGTCAGCAGGATCATGTGCTTGACGCGGGCGTCGGCGGCGATCAGCGCCGGGGCGGCGAGTTCAATGCCGGCGCGGATATTGGTGCCCCCGCCGAGGCTCACCAGGCTCAGGGCGTCCTCGATGGCGGCCAGAGGCGGCAAGGGTTGGAGGGGCAGCACGGTGTTCGCCCGGTCGTCGAACACGTAGATGCCGAGTTGATCCCTGGCGGCCAGACCCTGGGTAGCCAGAAAGACGGCGTCTTTGGCCAGGTCGAGCCGGTTGCGCCCGCTGCCGGCCGTGTCGGCCATGCTGCCGCTGCGGTCGATCACCAGGGCCAGGGCCAGATCGGGGCGCCGCTCGCGGGCGGGCGGGTCCAGGTCCACGGGGAGGATCTCGGCGATGGGGGTGCGTCGCCAGCCTCCGGCGCCAAACGCATGCGCGCCGCCGATCATGGCCAGCCCGCCCCCCTGCTCGCGCACATACGTGACCAGCGCCCGCTGGAGGGCCGGGGGAACGGCGCTGGCGGCGACGTCAACCAGCATAACGGCGGCGAACTGGCGCAGCGCGGCGGGGTCGGCGGCGACCTGGGCGGGGCCGGCGAGGGTCGGGCGCAGCCCGGCGGCTGTCAGAGCGGCGCGCAGGGGCGCGGCGCGATCGTCGGCTTCGGCGACCAGCAGCACCCGCGGCGGCCCTTCGACCTCGGTGAAGGCGCCGGCGGTATTGTTGAGCGCCTGCGTGTCCCCGGGGGCGCTGATGCGCGCCTCGAAGCGGCGGAAGCCGGCCTCCCCGGCAGGCGCCCGCGCCACAAGCGACTGCGCGCCCCCGGCAAGGGTCACCTCCTCGGCGGCCACCAGTTGCCCATCGGCGAGCACTTCCACCCGGGCAGGCCCGCGCAGATCGCTCTCGATGCGCAGGGTCAGCGGCACGTCCTGGCCCTCACGGGCCGTGGCCGGGGCGTCAAGCCCGACCAGGCGCACATCGGCCCCGGTCTCGGCCGCAAGCGGGATCACCTCGATGGGCACGCCGCGCAGCGCGGCCAGGCGCGCGGCTTCCACCGCGTCGCCCAGGTTCTGCGCCCCATCGGAGAGCAGCACGAGCCGCTTCTGGGCATCGGCGGGCAGAAGCGCCAGGCCCAGCAATACCGCTTCGGCGATGTCGGTGCGATTGCCCGCCACCACCGAGGTCAGGCGCGAGAGCGGAGCGGGCGGCTGCGGCGCCCGTTCCACGGCGGCATTGGCCCCAAACACGACCACCGCCGCCCGGTCGGCGGGTTGCCCGGCCCGGAGCGCTTCATTGACATACGCCAGGGCGCGCTCGCGCTGCGCGGGGGCCACCGAGTCGCTTGCGTCGATCAAAAAGACGACCGCCGTATCGTCCACCGGCTGCACCACCTGGGCGCCGGCCAGCGCCAGCACCAGCGCGGCCAGGATGGCGCTGCGCGCGCCGAGCAGCGCCAGGTAGCGCCAGCGACTCAGGCGCGCCCGATTGGGACGGCGCGTGGCCCAGGCGAAGAGCCACAGGAGCGGCAGGAGCGCCAGGAGCCACAGGGCAGCGGGATGGACGAAGGAGACAAGCATGATGTGTCCATGGATGATCGCTTTCCTATGGACACTCTACCATAATCCGGGGTGGACACGGGCCTTCCCGGGCTTTTTCATCCCAGCGGCTGCGCCGCACAACGCCGCGATGAACATACGGTTGTTCCTGGGAGGGCGTAGCCCTCCCAGACCCTCCCGCGGGTGGGGGAATGGGGAAACCGGGTTTCCCCATCCCCCTGCGGGGCGGGGGCGTGGGGAAACCCGGTTTCCCCACCCCCCTCTTCGAGAGCCTCTGTTCACGTTAGCCATCCATGCGGTGCGGCTCCGCCGCACACCGAGGGGATTGAAAAAACGTTTCTTCTTGAGAGGGCTGCGCCCGCCCAGACCCTCCCCCGCTGGGGGAGGGAACCCGGCTCCTCCCCCCAGCGGGGGAAGGTTAGGAGGGGGGCTGCAGCGCCGCATGCGCGTAGGTGAGCAGCCTAGGTTCACGTTAGTACGGGCGCCCGGGCGCGGGGATGGGGAAACCGGGTTGCCCCTTGCTCAGGTTACCCGGATGGCCACGAGGGTCATATCGTCGTGGGGCGGCATGCCTTCAGCGAAGGCATGCACCTCGGCAAGCACCCGGTCAACCAGTTGGCCGGCGGGCAGGTGGCCCCAGCGCTGGATGATCCGTTCGAGACGCTCAAAGCCGAAGAGGTTACGGCGCTGGTCGTGGGCCTCGACGATGCCATCGGTGTAGAACAGCACCGTATCGCCCGGCCTGAGGATGACTTCAAACTGGCCAAACTTGACCCGGTCCGAAAGACCCAGGGGCAGGGCCGGCGGCCCTTCGAGAAAACTGGTGCGGCCATCGGCGCGGCGCAGCAGGGGGGTGAGTTGCCCGGCCGAGGCCAGGACCAGCCGGTCGCTCGCCCGATCCACCAGGGCGTAATTGAGGGCCACGAAGCTGTTGCGGGGCACGTCTTCGACCAGCGAACGGTTGGTCTCGGTCAACACGACCCAGGGCGTCTCATGGTTACGGGCCTCGGAGCGGGCAGTCGAGCGGGCCACGGCCATGAGCATCGCCGCCGGGAGCGACTTGCCGCTCACATCGCCGACGATGACCCCGAGGCGGTCGCCCAGTTGCACCACATCGTAGAAATCTCCGCCCGTCTCGCGGGCGGGCACACAGCGGGCCGCCAGTTCCAGCCCCTCGGTGCTGGGCAACTGCCGGGGGAACAGATTGGCCTGGATGCGGCGGGCGATCTCCAATTCTTGCTCGACGCGGGCGATCGACTCCTGGTACAGCCGGGCATTCTCGATTGCCAGCGCGGCGTGGTTGGCGAAGGCGCTGACCACCTCGACATCGCGCTCGCTGAAGACCCGCCCGAAAGCCGGCTCGCCCTCAAGCGGGCGGCGCAGGTCAATGTTGAGCACGCCGACCACGTGCCCGCGGGCGATCAGTGGCGCGCCGATCCAGGAGCGGATGTCCGATGACGTGGGGATATGCATCCAGGGGCCATCGGTCCGTCCGGCTATGTAGCGCAAGGGTGCGCCGGTGCGCGCGACATGCCCGGCGGCGGTGCCCTCCAGCGGCAGGATCAGGCTGCGCGGCTCGATGCCGGGCGCGCGCCCGCGCGAGGCCACCAGACGCAACTGCGCGCCATCGAGCAGCATGATCGAGGCGGTATCGAAGGCGATCACCTTCTGCAGTTCCCCCAGCACCAGCCGCAGGACCTCAGCGGGGTCGAAGGTGGAACTGAGCACGCGGGTCATTTCGCGGAGCGTCTCCGCGGTGCGCCGCTGCTCCTGCTCGGCGGCGAAGAGTTGCGCGTTCTCCACCGCCGTGGCGATCGAGGTGGCGACCGTGCTCATCAGTTCCAGTTCCTCGTCGTCAAAGTGCAGTGGCGCGCCGTAACTATCGAGCGAAATCGATCCCAGCACCCGGTCGCGGCTCACCAGGGGCACGATGATCAGCGAACGGATGCCCATGGAACTCCAGATCGCGCGGCTGCGCGTGGCCAGAGGGTCATGCTCGATATCCTCGATCACCACCGGGCGGCGGGTGGCGATCAGTCGCTCCATCAAGGGATTGTCCTGCATGGGAAACGTCAGACCCACAATGCCGGTGGCGGGATACTCGGCGACGACCGTGCCGACATCTTCGGCGAAGAGCACCGTGCCGGTGTGATCGGCCCAGAACAACTGTACCAGTTCACGGGCGGCAAGTTCCAGGATCTCCTGCTGATCCAGGCGCGCGGCCAGCACCGAGGCCATGCGGTTCACCAGTTCCAGGCGATGGGTCTGCCGTTCGAGCGCCTCGGCATGCGAGCGCGTCTCGCGCAGCAGCCGCTCGCGCTCCTGGAAGAGACGCACCTTCTGCACTCCCAGGCTCACGTGGCTGGCCACCTGGTTGAGAAAGTCTAACGTTCCGCCGTCGTAGCGGTAGGGCCAGTAATCCTGGATGGAGAGCACCCCGATCAACTCGCCGTCACGGGCCACGACCGGCACACCGGCCCACGAGCGCACCAGCCGATCCGGCCCCACCGCCTGCGGCTCGATGCCACGGCGGGTCATCTCCTGGCGTTCGTGCAGCAGGTCGTGGAACAGCAGCGGCTCACGCTGTGCCATGATCCAGTGGCTGAGCGAGCCGGGGGTCACCTGGCGCCCGACGAGATCGAGGGGTATCCATTCACCTTGTTCCACAAAGACGGCGTTGGTGATGATCTCGCTCTCTGGCTCGCAGATCAACAGGGCAAAGACCGGAGCACCCAGCAGGCTATTGAAGACGCGGTAGATCTCGGCCAGCATCTTGTCGAGATCGTAGGAGGCGGTGACCACCTTGCCGATCTGGCCGATGGCTTCGAGTTCGGCGATCTGCCGCTCCTGTTCATCGAGCAGGCGGCGGTTCTCTACGATGATGGCGATCTGGTTGGCCACCAACTGGGCGACGCGCACATCCTGCGCGCTGAAGTCGCGTTGCGCCAGGCCGAAGAGGCTCAACGTCCCCACCACGGTATCACCGGCGAAGAGCGGCACAATGAGCGAGCACTCGAAGCGCGGAAAGACCTCCAGCGGCAGTGAGCCACCGCGACGGAACTCGTACCAGTTCCGGTGAATCACGATTGGCTCGCCGGATTCCACGACCGAGCGAATGGGACTGGTCGCCAGGGGCGAGCGGTAGGTGCGCTGCTCGTACTCTGCTGAAAAGCCCTGCTGGCAGCAGAGCACGAGATGGTCGCGGGTTGCGTCGAGCAGGCGCACATTGCCGGCATCGAGGCGAAACAGGCGCAGCACGATTTCCAGGGCGCGCCCGAGCGTCTCGGCCAGGGGGCGTCGCTCGACCAGCCCGGCGGAGATGGCGCTCAGCGCCGCGAGTTCTTCGGTGCGCGCGGCCACCTGGGCGTCCAGTTCCCCGCTCAGTCGCTCCTGGCGCTGCGCCAGGGCCACGTTCTCCAGCACCACAGCGATCACATTCGCGATACGCTGGAGCGTCTCCCGATCGGCTTCCGTGTACACGCCAGGCTGATAACTCTGGATCGACAGCACGCCGACGGCCTCGGCGCCGATCATCAGCGGCACGCCGAGCCAGGCGCGCGAGCGTTTCTCGCCCTTCCCGAAGGGAACGGGCAGGGTCGCGGGGTCGCGTTCCGCCAGCAGATCCTGAAACAGCAAGGGTTGCCGGGTGCGGACGATCGTGCCGGTGAGGTGGCCGTACTCGATATCCTCGATAAACTCGCGCACCCCTTCGTCAAGCAGCAGGGCGCAGGCGAAGCGCTCGCGGCGCTCGTCGCAGCAGGCCAGGTAGAAGGCGTCGAAGGCGAAGACGCGAGCCAGTTCGAGCTGAATGGTCTCGAAGATGGCGCGGAAACCCGGACGCTCGCGGCCAGCCAGGCTGATGGCGATCAGCGCATCGAGCACGCGCGCATCGCGCTCGTGCTGGTAGCGCAAGGCATCGCGCTGCCGTTCGAGTTCGATTACGTGCGCATCACTGGCAGTGGACCGTCGCATGGCCTGTCCCCGTATACGAACGTGAAAATAAGCCCTCGGAGAGGGCCGCGGGGAAACCGGCTTTCCCCACCCCTCACCGGCGAGAGGGTCTGAGCGGGCGCAGCCCGCGCGCAGGGGCATGGGGAAACCGGGTTTCCCCACCCCCTCACCCGCGAGAGAATTCGGGCGGGCGCAGCCCTCACGCAGGGGCATGGGGAAACCGGGTTTCCCCATTTTCCCCGAAGGGCAATGCCGTCACCTCGACGCGACTACCGGCGACGTGCAGAATGGTACCGGGAGCGGCGTGGGCCGTGCGCACATAGCCAAGGCCGATCAGCCCGTAGCGGGGAGAGTCAACCAGGCTGGTCAGATCGCCGGCCTCTTTCCCCTCGGCCTCAAGGCGAGCCAGGGGCACGCTGGCCTCAGCGGGCAACTCGGGCAGCGCCGCGAAGCGCAGCCCCCGCAACTGCCTGGCGAGGCGACCACGGCTTTCCATGCGCGCGATAATCTCCTGGCCCACGTAACAGCCCTTGTTGAAGCTCACCGCGCTCCACAGACCGGTCTCCAGCGGAATGTACTCCTGCGACAACTCGCGCCCGAAGGCCGCATAGCCGCGCTCCACGCGGAGCACGTCGTAGGTGGCTGCATCGAGCCAGACGGCGCCCGCCGCGCCCAGGGCGGCGCCGAGGCCCTCCAGGGTGTCAGGGGCGGCCATCAGGCGGTAGCCGCTCCCACCGATCGGCGCCGCGCCCGCCACGTAGAGCGGCGTGTCCTGCCACGTGGCCACGGCGATGCCGCGAGGCGCCAGTTCCGCGACGGCGATGCCCAGGCCGGCCAGCAACGCCGCGGCACGCGGGCCGTACAGCGTCACCTCGCCAAGGGTGGCGCCGGCATCTTCCACCTTCACCCGGTCGTTGAAGAAGATGTTCTTCCGCAGGTACCCATGGATCGTCGCGCCCTGCCCCGGACTCGTGACCAGCAACAATCCGTCCTCCAGGCAGTACACATCGAGCAGGTCGATCATGCGGCCGATCGGCGTGGTCAGCACCGTCTCGGTCCCCTCGCCGGGTTGGAGGCGCTCGATGTGGTTGGTCGAGAGGCGGTGCAGCAGCGCGGCGCGATCGCGGTCGCGCATCCAGACGTGACCGCGGGCGGAGCTGTCGTGCAGCGCGGCGCCCGTGTGGGCCGCGGCGTAGGCCTCAGGCCGGGCGCGTGAGACACATGTGTCGGTCATCATCATTGTACGTCCTGTCACGTCAAAACTCCAGTAACCGCTGCGCCGCGGCGCGGATCTTCGCCGCATCGGGACGATGGGCGTCCTCCAGGGGCGGGCTATAGGGCACGGGCGTGTCGGGAGCGGCCACACGGGTGATCGGGCCGTCGAGACTCTCGAAGGCATGCTCGGCGATCAGCGCGGCCACCTCACCGCCGACGCCGCAGGTGCGGTTGGCTTCGTGAACGATGAGCACCTTGCCGGTCTTGCGGGCGGTGGCCAGAATGGCCGCCTCATCGAGCGGTTTGAGCGTCCGCAGGTCGAGCACCTCGACGCTGTGCCCGGCGCGCTCCAGGTCCGCGGCGACGGCCATGGCCTCGTGCACCATCGCGCCGTAGGTGATGATTGACAACTCCTCGCCCTCGCGGCGCAGGGCCGCCACGCCGATCGGCGCCAGACCCGCCTCGCCGCTGACGACGGGCCCCTTGAGCGAACGGTAGAGATACTTCGTCTCGTAGTAGATCACCGGATTGGGATCACGAATGGCGCTGACCAGCAGGCCCCAGGCGTCGGCGGGAGTGGCGGGAGCCACCACCTTCAGCCCGGGGGTATGCGCGAACCAGGCCTCATTGCTTTGCGAGTGGAAGGGGCCGGCGCGAAGGCCGCCCGCGCCCGGCGCGCGGATGGTGATCGGCACGGGTTGGCCCCAGCGGTAGTGATTGGTGGCGGCGAACTGCACGATCGCGTCGAAGCCGGTGGAGATAAAATCGGCGAACTGCATCTCCACCACCGGGCGGAAGCCCTGGAAGCTCATGCCGATGGCCGCGTAGATCATCGCCAGTTCGGTCATGGGGGTGTCAATCACCCGCTGCTCCCCGAACTCCTCGATCAACCCCTGGGTCACCTTGAAGGCCCCGCCGTAGACGCCAATGTCTTCGCCCAGCAGCAGCACCGCCGGATCGCGCCCCAATTCGTAGCGCAGCGCCTCGCGAATGGCCTCCAGGTAGGTCAGTTCGCGGGTGGCGTTGGCCGGTGTGTCGCCTGCCTGGGCAAGGGTTGTAACGCCGATGTGAAGATTTGCATCCCAGGTCATGCTCTGTCCTTAACGTGAAAATTAAGTTCTCGAAGAGGGGGGATGGGGAAACCTGGTTTCCCTATCTCCCCACCCGGTGGGAGGGGTTTGGAAGGGCAAAGCCCGAATACCTTATCAAATAAGTGCATACGGCGCCGCAGCCCCCCTCCCAACCTCCCCCCGCTGGGGGGAGGAGCTGGACTTCCCGCCCCCAGCGGGGGAGGAGCTGGACTTCCCGCCCCCAGCGGGGGAGGGCTGGGGAAGGGGGCAGTCACCTAACGTGAACATAAGCCCTCGGCGAGGGGTGTGGGGAAACCGGGTTTCCCCACACCCCCGCCCCGCAGGGGCATGGGGAAACCGGGT
>Ga0272446_1007522_pt1 | contig 10796 bp, 8 predicted proteins | sample YNPCB0061_FD_194587 | JGI IMG/M metagenome (GOLD analysis project Ga0272446, IMG submission 194587) | Hot spring microbial mat communities from Yellowstone National Park, WY, United States - YNP-CB-006-1 | ecosystem: Environmental > Aquatic > Thermal springs > Hot (42-90C) > Sediment | place...
TTGCGTATCGTTACGCAACACGCAACACGCAACACGAGAGCCATCGGTCTGTTTACGCCCACGTATCTAGTGAGTGACGCCGTTGGTTGGCAGGGGATGTTTGTGAATTGCCATGCGGATGGCGGTGCGTTCAGCGCCCTCGATCTCGACTTCGGTGAAATACGGTGTAAGCACCAGGTCGAAGCCGTCTTCGCGTACATAGCCACGCGCAATGGTCACAGCCTTGATCGCCTGATTGATGGCGGCGGCGCCGATTGCCTGAATCTCGGCATAGCCTTGTTCACGCATGATCCCAGCGATGGCGCCGGCAACAGCGTTGGTGCGTGACTGGGCGGACACTTTGATGAGTTCTGCCATGATACTGCCCCCTGAGAGAACGGGTGTTGGATAAAGCCGCAAGCTGCGTTGAATGGTGTAATGTCCTGGTTCACCTTGTCTTCTCTCAAGTTCACTATAGCCCTTCGACCGCTGATGTTGCGTTGATCGCACGTCAACGCGCGGCGCTGTCCCTGTCTTCACATTACAATAGCAAATACCTGACACTCCTTCGTCAGGCAATTGTTTGCAAGAAGGCGACATAACCTGGGCGTTATGTCGCGGCTGAAGAGGGTGGCGCTGGCAGTCGCCGGGTTTCGGCAGGGATGTGTTTCGAGTTGGGGCGCCCATCTGCGGCAAAAGTGGCTCCGCTCCAGACCTGGAGTAGACCTGTGGAGGCGTGTCACGTGTTGCGTGTTACGTGTTACGTGTTGCGTAACAAGACGGAACACGCAACACGTAACACGCAACACGGCTAGAGGCTGGTATAATGGCGGCAACACAGAAAGGATTCACACCATGACCGATAGCCGCCTGGCTTCACAACTTGCCTTCATTCTCGAACTTGATCGCCTGAAACGTGTCTTGCGGCGCACCAGCCTGGTTGGCGGCGACCGCCGCGAGAACAGCGCCGAGCACTCCTGGCAGCTTGCCGTCATGGCGATTGTGCTGGCTGAATACGCCAACGCACCCATCGATCTGCTGCACACGCTCAAACTGCTGCTCGTCCATGACATTGTTGAGATCGACGCCGGCGACACCTTCGCCTATGACGTGACGGCGAATCTCGACAAGGAAGCGCGTGAGCAGGCTGCCGCCGAGCGCATTTTTGGCTTGCTGCCGCCCGACCAGTGTGAGGAGTTCCGGCGTCTTTGGGAGGAGTTTGATGCGCGGGCAACGCCCGAGGCGCGCTTTGCCAACGCGCTCGACCGCATGATGCCGTCGCTGCAAAATTATGAAAACGATGGCGGCACCTGGCGCGTCCCCGGCATCGATCGAGCCGCGGTCTATCGGCGGTTGCAACCGATCGAAGAGGGCTCGACGACGCTGTGGGCGTATGTGGATGCCATGCTGCAAGACGCCGTAGCACGCGGGTTGATCCGACCGTGAGATGAACGCCAGTTATGAAATCCGCGAATGCGTCGAGGCGACCTGCCGCTTTCGTTTCCCAATGGCGACCGGACAGCTTGCTCACGAGCGCTGCCCCTGGTGCGGTGGGCGCACACAGGTGGTGCGGCGGCTGGCGCCGCCGGGTGATGCACTGTCAGATCGTCGTGACGCGGCGCCTGTCGCGCTGCCCGCGATGGCAGGCTTGCTCGACAACGTGCGCAGCGTCTTCAACGTTGGGTCGATCTTCCGCAGCGCCGATGGCGCCGGCTTGAGCCACCTGTATCTGTGCGGCGTCACACCCACGCCCGACCATCGCAAGCTCGCCAAGACCGCGTTGGGCGCCGAGCAACATGTGGCGTGGAGCCATCATCGTAACAGTGTGCTTCTGGCGGACGCGCTGCTGGCGGAGGGGTGGACGCTCTGGGCGCTTGAGACGCACACCGCCGCCATCTCGCTGCTTGACGCGCCGTCGCCGCCGTCGCCGCTCGTGCTGGTGGCGGGCAGCGAAGTCACTGGCGTCGATCCGGACCTGCTGGCGCGCTGCGCCCAATGCGTCGCCATCCCCATGGCTGGCCGCAAACAGTCGCTCAATGTTGCCACGGCGTTTGGTGTGGCCGCCGTCTTATTGCGAAACTGCGTGAGGAACGATCGGTGATCTCCGTGCTCCAGCCATTGCGCTCGCTTGCACTCATACTGATTGGCGCGCTGCTGTTGAGTAGCGTCGCGCCGGCGGAAGCCGCGCGGCTGCAGGTTGTCACCACGTTGGCCTGGCATACTGCGACGCAACTGTTGGATGGACGTGTGCTGGTGGCTGGCGGCGACGGCGCCAACACGCGCTTCTATCGTCCGGGCGTATCCGATGCGTATGCGGGACCGCCGCTCAGCACGTCGCGTCATCGCCACACGGCTACGCTGTTGCTGAACGGCGAGGTGCTGGTGGTCGGAGGGCTGGATGCGGATGAGGCTGCGCTTGCCAGCAGCGAGCGCTTCGATCCGTATGCGGATCGGTGGCGAACAGGGGCGGCGCTGGCGATCGCGCGCGCCGGACACACGGCGACGCTGTTGCCTGACGGCGCTGTGTTGGTGGTTGGTGGCGAGGATGATGCCGGCGTCGCCACTGCCACTGTCGAGCGCTACGACCCGATGCAGGAGCGCTGGACGCTGCTGGCGCCAATGGCGCTGCCTCGCACCGGCCACACGGCGACGTTGTTGCCCGATGGCCGCGTGGCTGTAATCGGCGGGCGCAATCAGAACAGCGTGCTCTCCAGCATTGAGCTTTACGACCCGAGCAACGATGTATGGACAACTGCCGCTTTCGATCTGCAGACGCCGCGCTACGATCACACGGCGACGTTGCGTCATGACGGTCGAATCGTCATCGTCGGCGGGAGCAATCGTTTCGACCAGCCGCTGGCGAGTGTGGAAGTGCTTGATCCAGCGAGCGGCGTTGCGGCGGGGCCACTCCTGAATACGGCGCGCGCCGGGTGCACCGCCAGCCTGCGCCCTGACGGTGCGTTGATCGTCGCTGGCGGCCTGGGACAGAGCGCCCTGGACAGTGTGGAGGCGTTGCTGCCGGACGCAGCGGCGTGGACAACGCTCGATCCGCTGACGACGCCGCGCCACCGGCACACGGCGACGGTGGCGCCCGGCGGCGCTGTGCTGTTCGTGGGCGGTCAGGCGAGCGGCGCCGATGCTGAATGGCTGATCGCACCACTCGGCGGCTGGCAGACGCGCGCTGGGCTGGGTGCGTTTCGTCACAGCCACACGGCGACGCTGCTGCGCGATGGCACGGTGCTGGTGGCGGGCGGGCTGGCTGGCGTCGATCTGCTGGTGTCCAGTGAACGTTACGACCCGGCGACCGATAGCTGGCAGGCTGCCGGCGCGATCAACGATGCGCGCTACGGTCACACGGCGACGTTGCTGGGCGACGGTTCGGTGCTGATCACCGGCGGCGCCCAACGCGGCGCCACGCTGCAAACGGTGGAGCGTTACGACCCGGCAAGCGACGCCTGGCGGCTGGTGGCGCCGATGCAGTCGCCGCGGCGCCACCACACCGCAACACTGCTGGCTGATGGCGATGTGCTCGTGATCGGCGGCAGCGAAGTGATTGCACAGCATCTGGCTCTCCCGGCGTCTGGCGCCAGCAGCCAATCGGCGGAGCGCTACGACCCGGCGACCGATGTTTGGAGTCGTGTTGCGGCGCCAGGCGCGCCGCGCGTCGACCACACGGCGACGCTGCTGGCCAACGGGCGCGTGCTGGTGGTGGGTGGCAATGGTGAAGGTCTCACCGCTGCCAACGCCGCCGAGGTGTACGATCCAGATGCCAACCAGTGGCAGACGACCGGCCCGATGAGTAACTTGCGCGCATATCACACGGCGACGCTGTTGCCGGATGGCCGCGTGCTGGTGGCGGGCGGTCTCGACCCGCTCGACGAGAGCTTCACGATCCTGACCTCGGTTGAAGTTTTCGACCCGGCGACGAACACGTGGCAGGCTGGCGCGGCGCTGCCCACGCCGCGCCAATATCAGACCGCCACGCTGCTGCCACATGGTGAGGTGTTGCTGATCGGTGGTGAAGATCGCAGCGGCCTCCTCACGAGCGCCGGGCTTTACGACCCCGTCACCGATCGCTGGCGGACGTTGCCAGGGCGCGCCCTGGGGCGTCTCAATCACACAGCGACGCTGCTGCTGGATGGTCGTGTCCTGGCTGTTGGCGGGCTGGGGCAGGCGGTCTCGCTGGGCGACGTCTTTGCCTACGCGCCGGCCGCCAGCGTCGAGGCGCCTGCGCTGATGCTGGCAGGGCTCGACGACCAGGGGCAGGTTGTGCTGCGCGGCAGCGGCTTCCGTCCGGCGTCCAGCGCCTCCGGCGCTGCCACGCAGCAGTCGGCCACGAATGCGCCGCTGGTGCAATTGAGGCGCCTGGAGAGCGAACGGCTGGTCTATCCTGGTCAGGCGGCGGGCGCGCTCTTCAGTGGGACGGCGATCACCACAACGACGATCATCAGCGCGCCGGCGCTGCGCACCGGCCCGGTCATGGTGACGGTCTTTGTCAACGGCGCGGCCTCACCGGCGCGCTTCCTGGTGGATAGCGCGCCGGCAGAGGAAAACCGGCTCTATCTGCCGATGATGACGCGGGAAATGCCCTGACTATCGCAACGCAATTTTGAAGGTGTAGGCGTGTTGACAGGGGCGGGTGGAAGGCAATTCGATCTTCAGCCCGTATGGCGTCACCGCCCAGGCGAGAGGCTCCGGGGCGCCCAGCAGCGTCACGTTAGCGATGTTTGCGGGCAAGTGTAGTGAATTGGCGCTTAACGCCTGGATCGTCGCCGTCTTTCCCGGCCAGGCCAGGCAGATCGCATAGAGCGCGTCGCCTTTGGTCGTGAAGCGGAAGTCCGCTGGCGTGAAGGGAGCGCGCTGCGTGTCGGTGAAGGCGCCTTCCTGCACCTCGGTTGGCCCTTCACCGTAGATGCGCCAGGGACGCGAACCGTAGATCGCTTCGCCGTTGACGGTCAGCCAACGCCCGATCTCGCGCAGGATCTCCTGCTCCGGCTCCGGGATCGTGCCGTCGGCGCGTGGTCCGATATTGAGTAGTAGCGCGCCGTTCTTGCTGACTACGTCCACCAGGTCCTGGATCAGCGATTCGGCGCTCTTGTAATCCTGCGGTGCGACATAACTCCATGAGTTCTTGGAAACCGAGGTGTCGTTCTGCCATAACTGTGGGCGGATGTTGCTCAGTTGGCCGCGCTCGATGTCAAGTACTGCGGTTCCTTCCTCGAAGGCTTTGTACTTGTAGTTGATGGCGACGCCTTTGCCCCATTCCTCGCCGCGATTGTAGTAATGCGCAGCAAAACGCTTCAGATACTCTGGAAACGCGGCGTGGCCTATCCACCAATCGAACCAGACGAGCTGTGGCTGATATTTGTCAACCAGTTCGATGGTGCGCGCCAACCAATCCTCCAGGTATTCGGCGCTGGGATAGGGGAGCGAATCCAGCGCCGGCGTGTTCTTCTGCGTGCCATCACAATCCTCTTGCTGTGCAGCCGGTCCGTAAAAGTCGGCATAGGCGGGGTCCTGCACGTCAGATGGGAAATTGCGCCCGCCGTTCATAAACCACCAATGTTCGGCGCGGTGCGTCGAGACGCCAAAGACCATACCCCGCTCTCGCACAGCTTGCGCCAACTCACCGACGATGTCACGGCGCGGTCCCATGTGGACGGAAGTCCAGCGCGATGTCGAACAATCGTACATAGCAAAGCCATCGTGATGCTCTGCAACTGGAACGACAAAGCGCGCGCCGGCCTCCTCGAAGAGCGTCGCCCATGCATTGGGGTCGAACTTCTCGGCGCGGAACAAAGGGATGAAATCCTTGTAGCCAAATTCGGTGTGCGCGCCATAGGTTTTGAGGTGGTGTTCGTACTCAGGTGAACCCTGAATGTACATGTTGCGTGGGTACCATTCGTTGGAGAAGGCCGGCGCTGCATAGACGCCCCAATGGATGAAGATGCCAAATTTGCCATCGATGTACCAGTCTGGAATCTCGTATTGTTTGAGCGATTCCCAAGTAGGTGAGAATTTCGTGCCTGCAGTCATGATCAAGCCCTTGTAGTGTAAGATTGCAGGTGCGGCTTGCGACCGCACGTCATTGGTTATAAAGAATTTGTTGTCAAAAGGCGCCGCCGCTTCAAAGGACGTGCCGGCGCGGCCATCATCCGGTTCGCAACTGCACCTATGGCTGATAATCGGGCACGGGCGAGATGCGCAGCGAATGGGCGGGTGAGACGGGCAGTGCACCAGGCAACGTTACCGCAATGCCGCCGTCGGTGCTGCGCCAGAGAAGTGGTGCTGACCCGCCGAGTAGTTCGATCGCTGTTTCTGCCGTGCAGCGCAATCCCTTGATCTCGAACGACTGATCCGTCGGCGTCGCAAGCAGCGTGGCGTAGAGGTTGTCGCCCTTCTGTGTGAAGCGTACATCCACGCCGGCGTCGGTCTTGCCGCCAGCCACAACCCAGGGATGCGTGTCGAAGATGGCGGCGCCGTTGACATCCAACCATGCACCCAGACCCAGCAGCCGTTCGCGTTGCAGTTCGGGGATCGTGCCATCCGCCATTGGGCCGACGTTGAGCAGCAGGTTGCCGTTTTTGCTCACGATGTCCACGAACGAATGCACCAGGTTTTCGACGGTCAGGTGCTGCGCTGGCCCTTCGTTGCGATTGTAGCCAAAGGAGGCGCCGATGCCGCGGCACGACTCCCACTTATTCGCCCGGATTTCAGCAAACGAGACGTATTCCGGCGTTTCAAAGTCATAGAAATTGTCGGTGACAATGTTGCCGTCGGCGCCGAGTTGGAAACGTTGTGTAAAGCGATTGTTGATCACGCCTTCGGGCAGTTTATTGTAATACTCCGCAAAGAGCACATTGAGATCGGTTGCAGCCGGGTAGGCGATGTCGTTCCAGAGGATCATCGTTTGATAGCGGTCGATCAATTCTCGCCAGTGTCCATTCGCATAGTCAACGTAAGCGAGCATCTGCGGCACAGCTTTGGGAATGTCGGCGATGTGCTGAATGACGGTGTCGTTGAAGGTCCAGTCCAGTCCGCCGGAGTAATAGAGCCCTGCGGTCAGCCCGCGCCTGCGGATAGCGTCCATGAACTCGCCGACCAGGTCGCGGCGTGCGTGATAGTCGGCGATGAATGGGTTGGGCGTGTGGCTTGGCCAGAGCGTGAAGCCGTCGTGGTGCTTGGTGGTAAGTACGGCGTAGCGAGCATGGACGCGTTGAAAGAGGTTTGCCCAATCGTCGGGATGCCATCGCTCGGCGGCGGCGTTGAAGTGCGGCGCAAAGTCAAAGTAGTTGAAATCTACGCCGTAGGTTTCATTATGATGGCGCTGCGTTGGGCTACCCTCGATGCGCCACGAATTCATGTACCACTCAGCGTAAGGGTTGTTGGCGAACCATCTACCCCAGTCGCCCGTCGCCAGGATTTCGCTCAACTCGCCAGCCAGCGGCGCCCAGCCAGGCACAGAGTATAGCCCCCAGTGAATGAAGATGCCGAGCTTGGCGTTGTCAAACCACGCCGGCAGGGGATGGGTTTCGACGGATTCACGCGTCGGTTGATAGTGCATGGGGTCTCTCCTTTGCTGTCGATTGTTCTCTGCAAGTCTCGTTGGTGGCTGCTTTGGCCAGGGATATGGTCATCAGGTGCGGTGATCAGGCGAATGTCAGCGCCACCATCTGGTGGCCATTAATGGCTGGCGCTATAAACTCGACCCGATCTCCGTGCATTGTAAACGGCAGCATTTCGCCCTGCGGTGCAGTGACGACGCTCTTGACAACGCCTGGCACGCGCACCGAAATGGCGACGTTGTACAGTGGGATCACATCCTCGATCACGTCGAAGAACTCGCCGCGACGTTCTGGGATGTAGTGGAGCAGGTGCAATACCTGGCGTTGTTGGGCTGGCTGTTCGTTCAAGGTGACCAACAAGGTCGATGGCCCCTGGTGGCGCACCAATGGTTCAGGCAATAGTAGATCGAGCGCGTTGAGCAGCAACCGCTTGCACCACAGCGGCGCCACTTTCTGGTAGGTGGTGAAGATCGGGCTGCTGAAATAGAGCGCGTTGCCGTTGCGCACGATGGCCGGGTTGCCAGGCTTACCCGACGACGGTGTGTGGCGATGCGAGCAAAAGTGTTCCCACGTGCGGTCAAAGTAGCTTGGCACGATGTCGGCTAACACTTCGCTGCCGGGGCGCGCGTGCACATCCATCCCGCGAATGTACATCACGTGTTCGGTGGGTGGCAGCCCGCGTCCGATCACCGCGCCGGGCAGAATGTATTCAACGTAATCGGTGCGATCATACACTTGTCCACGCGCCAGGTTGCCAGCCGCGTCGGTCGGCCCCTCGCTGGCGATAGTCACGCCCAGCGCTTCCAGCGCAAAGGCGGTTTTTTCGGGATTCAGCCCCGACTCGAAAGTAGCGATCAGTTTACCACCTTGCGCCAGAAATGCGTCGAGTTTGGCAGCGAAGGTTGCATGAACAGGAATCACATCGGGCAAAATCACAACGCTGTAGGGCGCCAGGTCAGTCGCCGAGTCGATGATGTCGAACTGGTGTGCACCTTCCTCCAAGACGCGCGTCGCGCCCTTGATTGCGTCAGGCAGGTGTCCGGCGCCTGCCCCTGCATACTCCTCCGGTGTATAGACGGCGATCTCGGTGACTGGTTTGGCGCCGCGACACCATGGCTCCTTTTGCTCGACTTCGGCATAGACCTTGCCGATGAGATCATAGACGGATGGCTCGACGCGCCCGCGCGGAGGCAACTGATCGCCAACCATGCACTTGGTGTTCATCGCCAGCATTTGAAGGACTTCGAACTGCAGTGCGGCCAGATTCTTAAAGGAGTGGAAGTCGCCCCACGAAGTGTGAAACTTCCCGGTCATGCCCAACACATCAATGCCCAGTGTACGGGCATAACGCACGCTCACCGGGAAGTGCTGGTAGCCCCAGCCCCCGCTGGGCAATGTTTCCAACTCCCAATGCGAGTAGGCGTCGACGACGGCGCGATGGCGCGTGCCGACATGCCCTGCGTTAAAGAAGATGCTCACCTCCGGTTTGATCGACCAGACGAACTGGCTCATATCGCGTTTGAAGTCGTTGAGCGAGTCGAGCGCAAAGCGGGCGCGGTGTTGGGCATTTGCCGGATCAAGACCGGCTGCGCGCATCCTGTCCTGTGTGTAAGGATCGGTCGACGGTACAATGCGCACAATATCAAAGAAGAGTCCGTCAGTCGGCAGCGCCGTCATGATTTCGCGGACGTGTGGCTTGAGGAACTCTTCGACATACGGTGAATTGACATTCATCTCGCGATAGAAGCCAGCCTCAAAGGGCGGCGTGCCAATGAAACGCCCATGCTCATCGGTGCAGAGCCATTCAGGATGTTGACGCGCCGTGAAGTGATCCCACTGCACGGTCGTATAGATCGGCACGCGGATGCCACGCGCGTGGCATGCTTCGATCTGCTCGGCGAGCAGGTTGCGCGTCAGGTGTGGGTGGCGGCGCTCGGGATTAAGCGTCGTGTCGTAATAGATCCAACCATGATGGCAGCGTGCAAAGCAGGTGATCGAGTTGACGTGCGCCTTGACCAGCGTGTCGGCAAACTCATCGGGGTCGAAGTCGGCGCCGACGCTGGGGATGTGCTCGCTCGTGTGAAAGTCGAGATGGATTTCGCGATAAGGCAGAGAGTCGGCACGGTTCATGATGATTCCTTTGTTCAACTGCGCAGCTCGCGGGTGACATGGTCGTAAGGATAGGGCAGGGGTTTGTCGCTGGCAGTAGTCAGTCGTTGCATCTGTTCCCCGGTCAATGTCCAGCCGACGGCGCCCATGCAATCCTCATATTGGGCAAAGGTGCGTGCAGCGATGATCGGCGCCGTGACGCCAGGCCGCTGCATCAACCAGCGCAGTGCGACCTGCGCTGGCGTGTGTCCGCTCTCGGCGGCGACGGCGTAGAGCGTGTCGAGCAGATTCCAGGTGTGTTCAGTGGCGTAGTCGTGAAAGGTTTCGCCCCACCCACGTTTCTCGGCCATCTCAACGCGCGTGCCGGTGGGCGGCGCATCCATGCCACGACGATATTTACCGCCCAACCAGCCGCCGCGCAGTGGGCTCCATGGGATGATGCCCAAACCCTCATTGAGGCAGATCGGCACAAGCTCCCATTCCGTGGAACGGTCTAGCAGGTTGTAGAGCGGCTGCAGGCAGATGTACTGCTCCCAGCCCATACGTCGGCTGAGCTCGACGGCTTTTTGCAGTTGCCAGCCGGTGTAGTTCGACGCGCCGAGATAACGCACCTTGCCGCTGCGCACCAGCCCGTCGAGCGTGCTCAGCGTCTCCTCCAGCGGTGTCAGATTGTCCCAACAGTGCACCTGGTAGAGATCGATGTAGTCGGTCTGCAGGCGGCGGAGGCTTACTTCGACCTGGTTGAGAATATGATGGCGACTCAGCCCTACATCGTTTGGCTCGGCGCCAAAACGCACTTTGGTGGCGACGATGATCTTGTCCCGTGGCTGCGTCTTGAGCCAACGTCCCAGGATTTCTTCGGATTTACCGCCAGCGTAGACATCGGCTGTGTCGATAAAGTTGCCGCCAGCCGCAACGAAATGATTGAGCACCGTCTGGCTATCCTCTTCGCTGGTTGTCCAGCCAAAATTCATGGCGCCCAGGCAGAGTTCACTGACTTTGAGACCTGTTTTGCCTAAAGTGAATCTACTTTGAGACCAAGAGAATTCACTCTGCAAAGCTATGAATATCAAAGTAAACTCACTTTAAAGTGGTGTCAGATTGAAACCAAGAGTTTTTCATATTCTGGGTCAAGCTCGAATC
>Ga0272446_1007523_pt1 | contig 10795 bp, 7 predicted proteins | sample YNPCB0061_FD_194587 | JGI IMG/M metagenome (GOLD analysis project Ga0272446, IMG submission 194587) | Hot spring microbial mat communities from Yellowstone National Park, WY, United States - YNP-CB-006-1 | ecosystem: Environmental > Aquatic > Thermal springs > Hot (42-90C) > Sediment | place...
GCGATTTTGAGCAAGGCCGCCATATCCGGCGCGATGCCCTCCGAACGGCTGAAGATCAGTTGGGCCTTCTCCCCCGCCGCCCCGAACAGCGCCACCACGCCCGGATTGGCAGTCAGGGCGGCGGCCAACAGGCGGAGGTCTTCGGGGGGGCGGTCTGCGAAGGCGCGAGCAACGACCTTGTAGCCGGATTTTTCTGGCGCGGCGGCCAATAACGCCGCTGCTTCCGCCTCTGCGAGTTGGCGTTTGGCCGCCTCGAGGGCGCTTTGAAGGGCCTTGTTTTGGGTTTGCAAGCGCTCTATGGCGTCGGGGAGTTCGCTGTATCCGACGGTGAGGGCGGCAGTCAGGCGGTTGATCACGCCGTTTTTGGCGCGGTAGTCCCGCAGGGCACGCCCGCCGCAACGGAACTCTAGGCGGGTGGTGTTCCCGCGCCGATCCGCCTTCACAACCTTGATCAGCCCGATTTCTCCCGTCCGGGCAACGTGCGTGCCACCGCAAGCTGTAATGTCGAAGCCGCCCACGTCCACAATCCGCACCTTGCCGACGACATCGGGCATTTTGCGAATGTTCAAGGCGGTCAGTTCGTCCGGATCGGGGAACCATGCCCGCACGATGCGATCTTCTCGCACAATCTGGTTGGCCAGTTCTTCGACGGCGGCCCAGTCGTCCGGCGTGAAGTCGGCCCGGTCCACGTCGATGGTCATACTCTCGGCGGACATGTGCACGCTCAGGGTGCGGGCGCGTCCAGCCTGTTCCAGCGCCTGCGAAAGGATGTGCTGCCCGCTGTGATGTTGCATGTGGTCGAGGCGGCGGGCGGCGTCAATTTGCCCTTCAATGCGGGAATCCGGGAGGGGGGCCTCGAGGACGTGCAACACGGCTCGGTCTGCTTCCCGCGTTTGGACATCGACGACGCGCACGCCGTTGATCAGGCCGGTATCGGGGGGTTGGCCGCCGCCTTCGGGGTAGAAGTAGGTGCGGTCTAGGATCAGGGCAGGGCGGTCACGGAGCGTGGTGCGCTCCACCACGTCAGCCTGAAAATTCAGGGTATACGAATCGTTATAGTAAAGGCGTTCAGTACTCATGATGATCCTTAGATTCTCGGCGTCTCCCAGATGGGGGTATAATGGCGGGCACTTTTCGGTTCGTTGAGTCTAGCGAGAATGCCCAGCGGGGCAAAACCCGCTTTCCCCTTATGCGCTTGATAGTGACGCTCGGTCTGATTTTTGCCCTCGCCGCTTGCGATTCGAGCGGGGCAGTGTTGGTGGCGACGCCCATCCCGCCCGATTCCGGCTTCCGCACCTACCGGCACGCGGGGGGCGTGTTCAGTTTACGCCTCCCGCCGGATTGGGCCATCCGCGATGTGAGCGCGGGCGGCGTGACGCACGTCGAATTTTCGCCGCCGGGCAATCAGGGCTTGCCGCTTTCGGTGTACATCGTCAACACCGGGCAGCCGATCACCACGCCCGGCCTGCTGGACTACCTGAACCGCTATATGTCCGCCACGCACGGCGATCCGAATGTCTATCAAGAGGTGGGCCGATCCGCACAAGGGGACGGCAGTTGGCGGGTAGTGGGCATCCAGCAGACGGGCATCGGGCCGCGCCAGATGAATACCTTCATCGGGGCAACTGGATCGTTTTTTTCGGCCATTGAGGCGGACATTACCGGACTAGACGACGCCCAATTAATGACCCTCCGCGCCGTGATCAACACGCTTCGGATCGACCCCAATGCCAGCGCCGCCATCGGTGACCCGGCTGCGCCTGAAGGGGCGGCGGGTGGGGAAGGGACGGTCACCTTCAGCGCTTTGAACACATGGATCAGCCCAGCGGGCGATTTCGTGATCGCTGGCTTGGTACAGAACAATGCCAACGCCCCTCTCGAGGCGATTCGGGTGACGGCCCGCTTTTACGACGCGGCGGGCGCGGTGCTGGCCGAACAGGGGAACGTTGTTCCGGCGGAGGTGTTGCCCGTTGGCCTGAGTGCGCCGTTTTCGGTGCGTTTCCGCGGGGGGCGGCCTGCGAAGGCCGTCCGCTACGAACTGAGCGCCGCCGCCCGCCATGCCGAATACGCCTTGCCGAATCACTTGGGCGAAGCGGCCTTCATTCGGGGGAATGAGGTCGCCAAGTATAACGCGGCAGGCTTCCTGACCGTCAGCGGCGATTTGGTCAACCAGACTCAAGGCCCCGCCGCCGCTGTGAAGGTCATCGTTGCCGTGCTGGACTCGCAGGGGCGGGTAGTGGCGACAGATAGCGCCTTCTTGCCCAAAAATCCGCTCATGCCGGGCGAGGTGGGCCGTTTTGAGATCACCTTCCCCGAATTGGGGGGAGCGGCCATCGGCTACCAAATTCTGATCGAAGGCCGCAAAGGGTAGCCCCCGTGCCGATTCTAGGCCGTTTTTAATGAATTTCGTGGGTTCTTGCGCATCTATAAATCCATCAATGTGGAGTATACTGAGATACGGGACCTGCTGATAAGACTCTTTGCAAAGGGTCTGTCTGTACTGAGTGTGCCTACACGTTCGCGGGGGTATGTGCATCACAAACAATAGCCCATAAAGCGGCCTCTCAAGGCTTTCGATATAAAATTTTGACGCCCCAACGCGATGAAACAGGCCGAAAGTATGCGATAATTCCGTGTGGGAGTTAGCGATCACTGGCTAACGCCTTACTCCAACAGAGAATCAATGTAGCATTTTTGCCAGTGGGTTCGATCTTGCATCGTTGATGATGGTGTGGTAGAGTCTGAGGTACATTGGGCGCATAGCTCAGCTGGTTAGAGCGCACGGTTCACATCCGTGAGGTCATAGGTTCGAGTCCTTTTGCGCCCACTTTCCCTCAAGATGCGCCACGCCGCAGCATACTGCTGCGGTTTTGATTCTAGTCGAGCAAACTGGCTAACCACGACAGAGCGTATTGCGGGGGTAATGGTACTATGTTCTTCAAAGGCCCAGTCAAGGGTACACAAGATAGCCTAGAGCGCGAGCTGCAAAATGCCCGCGCCCGTAACCAAGCCCTTGCGGAGTTGGCTGGTTCGCTAGGGGCAACACTGGACTACCACAAAGTACTCAATGCCGCCCTTGACGTGGGGTTACTCGGCCTGAAAGACCTCGACGCCGCCTCCCCCTTCAACGGCCCTGACATCCGTCTCAACAGCATGGTGTTGTTGTTCGACGATGACAAATTGCGGGTGGCCCATTCACGTGGGTTGCCTCAACGCGACCAAACCCTGACGGTTCCGGGCCGCAGCGGGTTGCTCGGCCAAGCCCTCGAGACGGGCGAACCCCTCTTCGCCGATAGCATCTACCGTGACCCTGAACTCAGCTACTTCGTGGCTTTGCAAGGGACGCGCTCCATCCTGATCAGCCCCCTGCGCTTCGGTTACGATAACTTCGGCTTGCTCGTCTTTGCGACGACGAAGCCCAGCGCATTTTCCCCCGAATACAGCGATCTCGTTAAGGGCATCAGCAAGCAGGCGGCGATGGCGATCCAGAACGCCATCTTGTACCAGAACCTGCAAAACGAGAAAGAACGCATTATCGAAGTCGAAGAAGAGGCCCGTAAAAAGCTGGCGCGTGACCTTCACGATGGCCCGACCCAGACCGTTTCCGCCATTGCGACGCGGGTTAACTTGATGCGCCTGACCATCAAGCGCGGCAATGCGGATGTTAATCAAGTCATGGCCGAGTTAGAGAAGATCGAAGAGATCGCCCGGAGTACGGTCAAGGACATTCGGCACATGTTGTTCACGTTGCGCCCGCTGGTGCTGGAATCGCAGGGGATCGGCCCGGCGCTGGAACAACTCCGCGTCAAGTTGCTCGAAACGCACAATTTTCCGATCACGGTCGAAATCCAGCAAGGGGCCGCCGAGTGCCTCGAGGCCCAACAGCAGGGCGTCTTGTTCTACATCATTGAAGAGGCAGTGGGCAACGCCCGCAAACACGCCCAAACCGACCGTCTGGACGTGCGCCTGTACCGAAAAGGGACGCACATCGTGGCCGAAGTGCAAGATTACGGCGTCGGCTTTGACACACGCGGCATCGACGAGAAGTCGATGAATCAGGGTAGCTTCGGCATGGCGAACATGCGGGAACGCGCCCAACTCATCGGCGGTCTGCTGCGGCTGGAGAGCGCCCCCGGTCAGGGGACGAAGATTTCGGTCTTTGTGCCTATCAAAGTCATGCCCACTGGGGGGGGAAATGGGCAAAGCCCGCGCCGTCCCTGACGTTCTGCGTTATAATACAATTCAAACTGTACACCAAAAGTAGCGCTAGGCAGGTTGCAAACTCATGCCCCCGATCAATCCGAGAGTGATCGTTGCGGATGCGCGGAACTCCCTGCATTATCTAGTGCGGGCCGCACTGGAACTGATGGATCGGCGTCCCCGCCTGATCGAAACTTACAACGGGGACGACGCCTTGCAGGAACTCAAAATCGGCGTTCCCGATCTGCTGATCACCGCCCATACGCTGGTCGATACAACTAACGGCCCCATTCTGGCCCTCATGGCGAAGCGCGAGATCGCCGCGTTGCCGATCATCGTCATCGGCGAGGAAACCGATCCAGAGATCGACGCCGAGACGCTCGCCCAATCGCCTTACCAGTATTTGCGGCGTCCCTTTTCGCCGGAAGCCTTCCTCCGCGCTATTCGGATTGCACTTGACGGGCCGGAGGCCTTGCCGAAGGAGGCGACTGCCGAAGAAATTATCCCCGTCCCACCCATTGACCATGACAAGCTCAAGCCGATCATGTTCCGCCTGATGCGCGATGTCGGGGCGATGGCCGCGATCATGGCTGACCGAAACGGCAAGGTCGTCACCTATGAGGGCGCGGCGGGCTACATCGACCGCGACCTGCTGGCGGCCACACTCGGCCCCGGATTCGGCAATACCATGAAGTTGCTGGACGCCCTCGGTGAACAGCCCCGCGTCTTGAAATACTACGACGGGGATCGTAGTACGCTATTCGGGCTGAGCGTCGGCTTGCACCACTTCCTGATGTTGGTGTTTGCCAACAACGCGCCCGCCGCTGTGCTCGGAAACGTCAAACGCTATGGGACGGCTGCCGTTACCGAGATGTTGGCGGTTATCGGTGACGTGGCCTACGAACGCAAGCCCGTCGTTACGCACCACAAACACGCTGACTCCAAAAGCCGCAAAACCCGCACTCAAGAAATGGCTCCCATCGCGCCCGCCGCCGCTGCCCCCGCTGCTGCAGTAGCCCCTGCGGGCGCCGTACCCAAAGCCGCCCCAAAGCCTGCGGCCAAACCCATCGCCAATTTTGACCCATCGCTGTTTGATACGTTAGAGAAAATTGACCTCTCTCAGGCAGATAGTTTGTTCAGCGATGAGAAGATCGCTGCCAGCGCGGCAAGTTTGCTAACCGACAACCGCATCACTTTTGACGACGCCCTGACACAAGGTATTCTCGGCCAAACAGAAGAATAAGGGACGCTCACCCGTGCATGACCCATCCCCCCCCGATAAACCGGTTGCCGCTGCCAAGCCTGACCCGCTCATTGGCGGACGGCTTGGCGATTATGAAATCCGCCGCCAAATTGCACGGGGCGGCATGGCGCGTGTCTATGAAGGGTACGACCCCGGCCTAGACCGCCGCGCCGCGATCAAGGTAATCGACATCGCGGGGGCAGACCCCACCGAGGCCCGTGAAATTACGGAGCGGTTTTTCCGAGAGGCCCGCCAAGTCGCCAACCTAGACCACCCTAACATTGTCACGGTCTACCAGTTTGGCGAATTTGCGCCCCAGTACTTCATGGCCATGAAGTACCTTGAAGGCCGTACCCTGCAAGAGGCGCTAAAGCGCCTCCGCAGCCAAAAACGGCTGATGCCCCCTGACCAAATCCTGAGCGTTGCTGATGACGTGGCCGCCGCCCTAGACTACGCGCACGGGCAGGGCGTCATTCACCGCGATGTCAAGCCTTCTAACATCATGCTCACGCCCAATGGCCGCGCCATCCTGATGGATTTCGGCCTGCTGATGGAGTTCGGCAAGGACAACACGCTCGGCACGGCCTTCGGCACGCCGCGTTACATCGCCCCTGAACAGGCGGTGGCCTCCAGTCGGGCCGTCCCCCAGAGCGATATTTACGCCTTTGGCGTAGTAGTCTATGAGATGATATGCGGGCAAACCCCCTTCGATGGGACTTCGGCAATGGAACTTGCCCTCGCCCATATGAGCAACCCGCCGCCGCCCCTCCGCAGCATCAACCCAGACACGCCGCCGAGTGTCGAGGCCGTCGTGTTGCGGGCGCTGGATAAAACCCCCGAAGTCCGTTGGCGTTCGGCGTCGGCTTTTGTGGCGGCCCTGCGCCAAGCCTACACCGAGCCTGCCCCCAACCTGCCCGACGCCGAACCAATGCGGGCCGCTGGCGAGCAAACCGACCTCACCCCAATTTTGGTCAACCGTGAAGCGTTGTTGAGCGCCGCCCAGCCGCCCGTGATCCAAAGTCCAATCCCTGCTGGGCCGCAATCCGAAACGGCCCACGCAACGCCCGTGCCATCGACGGCGGCGTTGCCGAAGGCCAAGCCCGCCAAAGCTGCCAAAGCTGCCAAAGCCGCGAAATCCACCAAGACGACGAAGGCCGTTGAAGCGCCGCCCGCCCCTGAACCCAAACCCGACCCTGAGCCGGTTGTGGTTGCCGCCCCGCCGCCACCTGTCGTCGCTCCTGCCCCCGTTGCAGAGGCTAAAAAGACGCGGGAGATGCCGCCCCCGCCCGAACTGGCCGCAAAAGCTGAAAAAGCACCCCGCCGAAGCAAGGCCTTTTGGCCGCTGGCGGTCCTAATTGCGGCATTGGTGGGCTTCGTTGGCACATTTGCCGCTCTTCCGCCGGATGGCCAACCCGCCACCGGCGCGAGCGTTCCCCGCGTCTTCCCCCCCACGAAGGCTGTTCGGTTGGTCTATTCAGAAGATGGGCTGGCCATCCTGAACGTTGGGCTACAGGCTATTCCCTTGAATAGCCTCAGCTTCTCCCCCGATGGGCGGACGTATGTCCCGGCCATTCGGCAAGGGGAGCTGGCGCCCGGTGCGTGCGCCTTTTTGCGAGCGGCGTCTAATGCGCCCATTCCTACGCCGCTCTGCAAGGAGCGGCAGGTTGTGCGTGCCGCGAGTTTGTTCTGGCAACGCCCCGATATGTTCTTCGTCTCTTGGGAAAAACAGACTTTCCGCTGCGGGACGGATGTCAATACGTGTGAAATTCGCCCTGAATAGTCGGTTTTAGCCACGTTTTGAGAGGTGCGCTATGGACTCAGCCGGATTGATCCAGCAGGCCAAACAGTTGATCAACGCGGGCCGCCGTCGGGAGGCTCGCGCCCTCCTAGAACAGGTTGTCACTGTTGACGAAGGCAACGAACAGGCGTGGCTATGGCTGAGTGCGGCGGTGGAGACGCCCGAAGACCAAGAACTATGCCTTGAAAACGTCCTTCAAATCAATCCGGCGAACCCGAAGGCGATCAAAGGCTTAGCAGTGTTGCGCCAGCGGCAGGCCAGTGCCCCGCAACCTTCAAAGACCTTCCCCGCGCCGGATGCCGAACCGCATCGTTCGTCCAGCGTGGAGTGGGGCAGTGGCAATCAGGCCGCCGTCGGTAGCGGGAAAAACGTCCCCCAACCGACCTCCGATGAATACGACGACTGGATGGCAAACCTCCCGCTGGACGGTAAACCCGCCTCAACGGGTGCGCCAGCCTTTGGTAGCGGTTTCGACTTTGGCAGCGGCCCGTTCTCCGTCGGCGCAGGATCGGGCAAGCCAAAGGTTGTGTCGCCCTTTGAAGGCGATTTTGATTACGATAGCTTGCTGGCGCCTTCTCCTTCTACGCCTGCTGTGCCAACCGATCCCGCGCCCGCCACACCAAGCCGGTCTACCCCATTCGGGAACTTTAGCCCGCATGATTTTTCTATTCAAGAAGAAGACCTGTTCGCGGGGGGGCCAAGCAGCGGAGACGTTTTCGACATACCGACAACATCCTACGACTCTAGGTTCGGCCCAGACTCAGAGATAGGGGCGGCCCAAGCTGCGCTTGCCTTCGATATGGGCCTGCCCGCCGAGGATGCGATTGGCTACGCCAATGCTGCCTATAACGACCCCGACGCGGGATATGAGGATGCTTCTCCCGACGGAGCGTCCTTCATGGACGATCCGAACGCCTTTGATGCCAATTCCCCGCTTTTTGATGGGCTAGGCGGGGCCGCAGAGACGGTCTTCCCCTCCCCAGAGACGGCCACACCGACGCCTACCCCAAAAGCCCGCGCCCCACAAAAAGTAAGCTTGGGAGAGCACAAGGCGTTCACAGGCGTAGGCCACGCTGGGACGAGCACCGCCGACTCGGCATCGGCCGAACCGCCCAATTTGTTCCCGCCGGAGATTGAAGCCGCCGTTGGACTGCCGTCAGGGGGGGCCGCCGGTAGCCTTAAAGTGGTGGTAGGGGTGTTGATCGGATTGAATGTCCTCTCCGGCCTCCTCTTGATCTTGAACCTGATTGGGGTAATTTAGCCATGCCAGATGCAATCCAAGACCTTTCCAAAGTATTGCGGGCTAAGTTGCGGAAAATTGCGGAGGAATTTGCCAACGGGGAGATCAATACTGAGCAGTTCCACACCCTGTACGAGCGCTACCAAACCCAATTGAACCTGCTGTCCATCGCCAACGATCCGGCCCAATTGAAGGCCATGAGTGGACAGGAAGAGACGGTGCATATCCGCACGCGGCTGATGGGCAAGGCCCTATCGTTGGCGGTCTATCACCACGCCACCGGGCGGCTGATCGACAAAATTGGGGATTTCACGCTCTCCCTGCCCGATCTCATGCCGATCCTCAACCCGCTGTTGGGGGCGCTACGGGCGGGGAAACCCGTCGAACCCCGTGTGCAGCCCGTAGAGGGGGGATACGCACTCTTTGTAGCGGGCAAGTTCAGCACGACGATCATGGTTTTTAACCATGAGCCGAACATTCAGCAAGTAGCGGCAATCGCGGCCATGCACGGTGATTTTGAAGTCGCTAATGCCGCTGCACTTGGCCGCGAGCGCCCCGAAGAGGTGAAATTGGCTTCTCCGTTCATCTCGTTTGTGATGAAGACCCTTCAAAAGAAGGGCTAGGCTTAGCCGCCGTAGGTATCCACAAGGGCGAGGATAACTTCCCGTGTGAAGGCGTAGACCTTCTGCACGGCATCGTTACGTTCGCCCGTCGGGCGGCTCATTTCGGAGACCTGTAGCACTGCTGCGAGGATCGCATCGTTGAAGGTGAAAAAGCCTTCGATCACTTGGCTGAGTTTTAGCCCCTGCTTACGGAGCGCTTCACCGTAAGCAATCCCGATCTGGCGCGCTTCGGTTAGGGCCGACTCGGAGGGGCTGCTCAAATAGCGTTGGAGCGTCTCCATCAGCCGCCGTCCGGTCATCTTCATGTATTCGCGGCTTTCGTCATCCATCTCCCGATACCACGCCGCCTCCGCAAAGTGCCCTTCCCCGATCTCAAAGCGCACCCGGCCAACCGCACTCTGGACAACAAGCTGTGCTTCTAGGCTGCTGCTGCCGCGCTGCGCTTGTGCCCACGCCTCAAGGTCAGTCAGCCGAAAGCGCCGATGGCCGCCCGGCGTGCGTTGTGAAGCTAAATACCCCTGATCAGCCCAGTTGCGAACGGTGGCCGGGTGAACGCCGAGAATCTTGGCGGCCTCGCTAAGGCTTACCCATGTCGGATCGCTGGTCATGGTATGCGACTACCTTTACTGCTCCCCTTGCGGTGTAGTGCCATTTTACCCCAATTTGCGATGCGGTTACCGCTTTTGCGGAATGTGCCCCACCGGCCCGGCCCTTGACGCCTGCCTAGCCTGTGTGCCACAATCTCTGGTCGGAAAGAGGTTACCATCCCCCATGTCTGAAAGCCAAACGCCTCCTAATATCCTGATGTTAACGCCCTACTTACCCTATCCCCCGGTCAGCGGTGGGCGTTCGCGCACTTACAATCTGGTCAAGCGCTTGGCGCGGGCCTTCAAGATTACGCTGGTTTGCTTCGGGCGGCCTGAAGAAAAAGCCTTCGACCTTGAACCCATGCGGGAGTTTTGTGACCTCATCGTGGTTGACCGGCCCTCTAGCCCCAGCAAGGTGAAGGCTGCCCTGCTCAGCCTGACTTCCCCCCGCCCGATCACGATGCGGCTGTACACCACCCGCGAATTTCGCATGACGATAGAAAGCCTGCTCCGCGTGCGGCTGTACGATCTGGTGCACGTGGAGTCGTTCTACATGATGCAGAATCTCCCCGCGAATTTGCCGCAACCCGTCTTGCTGTCTGAACCAGCCATCGAATATCTGGCATGGTGGCGGCACGCCAAAGTGGCCGACCCGCTTCTGCAGCGGCCTTTCCTCGCCCTTGAAGCGCTCAAAATGCGCATCTTTGAGCCACGCGCTTGGCGGCGGGCAACCGTCGTCGGCACGATGTCGCCGATTGATAGCAAACTGATCGCGGCGGCGGCACCGGGCGTTAAGACGACCCTCGCCCCCAACGGCGTCGACGTCGACTACTTCAAGCCCACCGCCGTTCGCCGCGACCCAGACTCAGCGCTATACATGGGCGATTACAAGTACTTCCCCAACGAAGACGCCGTCTTGTACTTCATGCGCGAGATCATGCCGCTGATTCGGGCCAAGCGGCCCAATTTCACCCTGACCCTATTGGGCAAAGACCCCTCCCCCGCCCTCACCGCCCTTAGCAACAACCCCAATTCTGGCCTGCGCGTGCTGGGGTTGGTCGATGACACACGCCCCTACCTCACCCGGACGGGCGTCTTTGTCTG
>Ga0272446_1007524_pt1 | contig 10795 bp, 7 predicted proteins | sample YNPCB0061_FD_194587 | JGI IMG/M metagenome (GOLD analysis project Ga0272446, IMG submission 194587) | Hot spring microbial mat communities from Yellowstone National Park, WY, United States - YNP-CB-006-1 | ecosystem: Environmental > Aquatic > Thermal springs > Hot (42-90C) > Sediment | place...
GGAGCGGCGCCTATGGCCCGGGCCGCGGCGCAGTCCACGGTTGCCGCCGAGGCGGCCGCATGGCCCAAGCTTCGGCCGGCGACGGTCTACAAACTCTATATCGGCCGGTCAGGGGCAATCACAAATCCTCGAACCGGCAGCAGCGTTCAATACCTGACCTGGGGCGCGGATGAGGTCACGAAGATGGACAACCACCTCCGGGACCTCGAGAGAAAGCTCGGCGATGTGACCTTTATCGGCGGGGAGACCATCCCTCCGGCCGACGTGACTCAGGTAGCCGCCAGGGCCGCGTCGGCTGACGGTCTGCTGCTGATCTGGCTCTCCGGACATGGCGGAGACTACGCAACGCTGGAGAAGCTCAGCTTCGGTCTGGACAAACCGGCGGTCTCCTTCTTCCAACCGTTCAGCGGGCACGGGTGGATGTGGCACCAGCAATGGAAGAACCGGAAAGTCGCGCTGCTCTCCACTACCGACTGGAACAGACTCGACGAAGCGATCAGCCTGCTGCGGGTGCCCGCCCTGATGAAGCAGACGCGAATTCTGGCCGTGGATGGCCCGCGCGGCACGAAGGCGGCCTGCTCGCCCGAAGCGGTCAAGAGCAAGCTCGGCGCCGACGTGGTGACGGTCCCGAACGCCCAGATTCTGGAAATCGCCAAGTCGATTGATCCCGCGGCCGCCGAGGCCGAGGCGGAGCAGTATTGGATCAAACCGGCCATCGGGATTCTCGAGCCCAAGCGCCAGGAGATCATCGATTCGGCGAGATACTACCTTGCCGTCAAGCAGTTGATGATCAAAGAGAACGCCCGGGGAATTTGCAGCGCGGCCTGCATGGGCGAACCGCGGGGCTGCCTGACCTTCAGCAAGCTCAATGACCTGGGGTTGGTCGGCGCCTGCGAAGGCGACATCGACTCGACGCTCACCATGCTGCTGTTCGCTCATGCGTTCCGCACGCCCGGGTTCATCAGCGATCCGGTGGTCGACGAGGCGAAGAACGCGGTAGTTCAGTTCCATTGCACTTCATTTACCCGGAGATCTGACGGCAGCCGCATGCCGTTCCTCATCCGGAACCAGACAGACAGCGGAGGGGGTGTCGCCCTGCAAGTGCAGTGGCAGGTAGGAGAGCCGGTCACCATGGCCAAGCTCGTCAATCTCGACACCATGCTGGCTGTCCCCGGAAAGGTCATCGAAACGGGCGCCAGCCCGCTGGCCTGCCGCACCCAGTTTACCCAGTCGGTCCGCGATGCCCGCCACCTGTTCCTGAACTGGGGCGGCGGCGTCATCGTGCCGCCCGGCAGCCCCGGCGACCTCTCGCAGTACGCCGGCGCAATGCCCATGCTGCACCGCTCAGTGTTCTACGGCGATCACGTGCGCGCCCTCAAGCTCCTGGGGAACCTGATGGGGTTTAAGGTAATCGAAGAGGATATCCCAACCTGACGGCCTGGTCCGGGCCGGTAGGCTGGTTTGGGAGCCATCAGCGCCCCAGTGCGCATTTCCCGCGCGCGCCCCGATTGAGACGTCAACTCGTCCAGGTCGAAGCCGTGGGAACACACAACCTCAATGCAATCCTCGCCCATGCCGCTTCAGAGTCTTGCGCGGCGCTACCCGGCGATGAAGATCGTCACTGGTGCGCGACCTGAAGGTTCGGGAAACGGCGGCTCGCGGCGTGGCCACTGCGTTTCTGCACGGCAATGCCGCGGAGATCTATGGGATTGGGAAGGCATCAACAGGGACGGGCTGAGGCGCCAGCCCGTCATGCCGTAGGAGCGAGATCCCTCTTCCACACGCTGCGCAACGCGCCGAGCGTGATCGGCAAGGCTCCGGCGAGGAGAAAGACCATGTCACCCACCATGCGGAGCCATTCCAGTTTGTGGTAGGCGCCACCCATCAGGAATGTCAGGCGGCGCGCGTGCCAATACCCGTTGGCGATGGAATCCCAGAGCTGGATGACCCCTCCGGGGAACAGATCCAGGACAATCATGAGCGCGAGGCCGATATTCGCGCCCCAGAAGCCCACCCGGACGAACTTCTCCGTCTCCTTCCAGGTGGTGTCGGACTGCATGGCCCTCAGGCAGAAAACCAGGACGGCCAGGGCCAGCATCCCAAAGACGCCAAACATTGCGGCGTGCCCGTGATTGGGGGTGAGCGTCGTGCCTACTTCAAAGTAGGAAACGATCGGCAGGTTGATCAGGAATCCGAAGATCCCCGCGCCGACGAAGTTCCAGACACCCACGGCCATCAGGAAGTAGATGGACCACTTTTGGCCCCAGGCCAGATCATGGCCGCAGGCGGAACATTGCGCCTTCCTCAGCTTGATGAAATCCCAGGCGTCCAGAGTCAGCAGCGTCAGAGGCACCACTTCCAGAGCGGAGAAGCACGCCGCCAGGCCCATGTTGAGCGTGCCCTGGCCGGTGAAGTACCAATGGTGGCCTGTGCCGATGATCCCGCCGCTGAGATACAGGATCGCGTCCAGGTAGATCAGGCGCGTGGCGGTCTTGGTGCTGACCACACCCATCTGGTGGAACATGATGGCTACCAGCACCGTCGCGAACAGTTCGAAAAATCCCTCCACCCAAAGATGGATGATCCAGAAGCGCCAGTTGTCGATGATGGCGAAATTGGTGTGGGGGCCGTAGAAGAGGGCGGGCAGGTAGAAGACGGGGATGGCAACAGCCGCGTACAGGAACAGTGCGGACAGCTCGCGTTTGTCAGGACTCTTGAAGGCGGGCTTGAGCGCCCGGTACATCAGAAACAGCCAGAACAGCAGGCCCACTGCCAGCAGGAGCTGCCAGAGCCGCCCGAGGTCCAGGTACTCGGAGCCCTGGTGGCCAAACCAGAACCAGAGCTGTCCCAGCTTGTTATTGATGCCGAGAGACTCGCCGGCCAGGCTGCCGGCGACAACCACGACCAGCGCCCCGAGGAGTGCGTAGACACCGGCCTTCTGGTGTTTAGGCTCGCCGCCCCCGACCCACGCCGCCAGGAAAAGGCCGCCGCCCACCCAGGCCGTCGCAATCCAGAAGATGGCGAGTTGGAGGTGCCAGGTGCGCGCCAGGTTGTAGGGCAGCCAGCGGGCGATGTCGAGCCCGTAGAAAGCCCCTGTCTCCACCCGATAGTGGGCGAGCACGCCTCCCAGCAAGGATTGCGCCAGGAACAGGAGGGCCACAATGCCGAAGAACCATCCCGTGGCCCACTGGCCGGGCGTGAGCTTCGAAGCCGCCGGGACCGAGTGCAGAATATGGGAGCCGGCGCCCTCGCCCCTCCAGCCCAGGTAGTCGAACTTACCGACGACGAACAGGATCAAACCCAGCCCCGCCAGCAGGGTGATGAGGCTCAAGGCGCTCCAGATATAAGCTTCGGTGGAAGGACGGTTTCCCGCAATGGGCTCGTAGGGCCAGTTGTTGGTGTACGAGTAATCCTTCCCGGGGCGATTCGCCGTTGCGGCCCAGGCCGCCCAGGCGAAGTAGGCGGTCAAAGCTTTCAACTCCGCCGGGTCCTCAATATAGTTGGCCGGCAGCCCGGGAGCGGCATCTTTCCTGGTGAAGTACTCGCTCCATTCGGGAAGCTGGGTGCGATAGGCAGCCACCTCGCCTGAGGAGAACCGGAGCGTCCGAGTGCCCGGTTCATAGCGGTTTTCCTTGAGCGCCTCCACCGTCCGCGCGGATGCGATGCTTTGCTCGTCCGGGGAGAGCTGCGCGAAAGGTTTGCCGAATTTCCCGGCCGCAATCGTCTCCCGGGTCACCTCGGCGAGCCGGTGCAGATACTCCGCGCTGTAATCAGGACCCAGGTAAGCCCCATGACCCCACAGGCTCCCGTGCTCCATGAGACCGTATTTGAGAAAGACTTCCTGGCCCATCCGGATGTCGGCTCCGGTGAACAACACGGACCCGGTGGCATCCGTGACCCGTTCCGGGATCGGCGGAGCGTTGGTGTAGGTCAAGACCGTGACGAAGGACAGAACCGAGAAGCCGGCGATCATCACCAGGATGGCGGAGTGTCTCCACCACGGAGAGAGGCTTTGAGTTTCGGCAGACGTGCCGGCCATGGCACCCCCGCCGCAGTATACCTCAAGCCTGAGCCTCCGGGGTCTGCGCGGGAGCCTCGGCCGGTCCGGCTCGTGATATCGTATTCGGGGTATGAAGATCACCAAGGTCGAAGCCATCTATCTGCGGCAACCGGAAGTCAAATGGCAGTGCGACAGCGGGCAGGACGCGCTGATCGTGCGCGTGGAAACCGACGCGGGCATTACCGGAATCGGCGAGGTCGATTCCGCTCCCATGGCCGTCAAAGGCGCCATTGAGGGGCCGTTCTCCCACACCACGGCCTGCGGGCTGGGACAGGTGGTGGTGGGCGAGGATCCTTTCGAAACGGAAAAGATCTGGCACAAGATGTATCGCGCCAACATCTACGGCGGGCGGCGCGGCGTGGGACTGCACGCCATGAGCGGCATCGACATGGCGCTGTGGGATATCAAGGGCAAAGCCCTCGGGCTGCCGGTATGGAAACTGCTTGGCGGCGGTTTCCACCAGAAGATCCGTTGCTACGCCAGTTCTCTGTTCGGCCCGACCCCGCAAAAGACCGGGGAACTCGCCCGCCGGTACCGCGACCAGGGGTTCACCGCCGTCAAGTTCGGCTGGGACCCGATGGGACAGGACGAAAAGACCGATATCGCGCTGGTGCGGGAGGGCCGCAAGGGCCTCGGCGACGATGCCGACCTGCTTATCGACGCGGGCCTGGTCTGGGATTCCAAAACGGCGCTCCAGCGGGCGCGGGCCTTCGCCGACTATCACATCTTCTGGCTGGAAGAGCCGCTGCGCCCGGATGACTACGACGGCTACCGAAAACTGGCCGAGGCCACCCACGTGCGCATCGCCGCAGGCGAGGAGGAAAGCAACCGGCAATCCTTCGTCGAACTGATGGATCGCGGCCGCATCGACGTGGTGCAGGTGGACCTGACCCGTTGCGGCGGCTTTACCGAGGCCATGAAGATCGCGGCTCTGGCATGGGATCGGGGGTTGCCCGTCGCCAACCACGGATTCACCACCTACATCAATGTGACGGCCGCGCTGCATTGGCTCAACTCCATCCCCAACGCTCTGATCTGCGAGTTTGTGGCCGAGGAGGAGACCAACCTGCGCGAGTCCCTCACCAAACAGAAACTGCGGGCGCACGACGGCTACCTCGATATTCCGCAGGAACCGGGCCTGGGAATCGAACTCGACGAAGAGGCCATAGCAAAGTTCCGGGTTTCCTAAGGAGGCTGGCGACGATGACACGACGTGAATGTTTGGCGTTGCTTTCGGCATCCCTGGCCGGCGCGGCCCAGCGGCTGCCGGCCAACAAGAACCTGAAGTGGGGCCTGAGCCTGGGTCTGTGGAGCCATTTCCGCAAAGTCCCCTTCACCGAAGTTTTGGAGGTGATGAAGGACACCGGATTCATCGGCATCCGGCTCACGGGTTTTCCGGGCGTCCTCAAAACCTATGACATGACGGCGTCGCAGATGGAGCGCGAGGTTTCCAGGCGCAACCTGCACGTCATCACCATTTCGTTCGGCGGTCCCGCCAACGTGCCCGCGCAGCACAAGAAGGTGCTCGCCGGCGCCAGGCAGGCCATGGAGTTTCTGAAGATTTTCGGGGCGGACCGCCTGGTGGTCTTCCCCCCGGGACGCATGCAGCCGGGCGAAGACGTCGAAGCGGGCTTCCGCGCCATGTGCGAGTGCTTCAACCACATCGGAGAGCTGGCCGGCGAGATGGGCTTCAAGGCCGGGGTCCACAATCACCTGGACGAGATGGTGGAGGGCCCCGAAGAGGTCCACAAGTGCATGGCGATGACCGACCCGAAGCTGTTTCACTTTTCGCCCGACACGGCGCACCTGCACCTGGGCGGAAGCAACGTGGTCGAGATGTTCCAGAAGTACAAACACCGCATCATGTTCATGGATTACAAAGATGCGAAGTGGACCACTCCCACCGCCGATGTGAAGCTCGATAACGGCGTCGTGTACAAGAAGGATTCCAAACAGGCGCGCTTCTTCTCGAGTATTTACGACCTGGGCGACGGCGAGATCGACTTCCCGGCCTGCCACCGGGTGCTCAAAGAGATCCGTTTCCAAGGCTGGAATTGCGTGGATCTCGACACGGCGCGCCAGGGCCCCCGGGTCAGCTACCAGCGCTGCGGAGCGTACATCGTGCGGAAGCTGGAACCGATTTACGTTTGAAAGCTCTATAATGGTCCTTCCCATGAAGGCTCGCGTCTATGTATCGCTCAAGACGACTGTGCTCGATCCGCAGGGTCAGGCTGTCAAGTCCGCTCTGAACGGACTGGGGTATGGCGCCATCTCGGACGTGCGTCAAGGCAAGTTCTTCGACATCACCCTGGCCGATGGCGCGGCGCGCGAGGAAGCGGAAAGGGATATCGACAAGATCGCCCGCGAAGTGCTCACCAACCCGGTCATCGAAGAATACCGGGTCGAGTTCGCGGATTGAGGCTCAGGGCTTGTCCGGGCTGGTCTGAATCGTGACCGGGCGGGTGAATACCGTATCGAGGACCGTGTACTTGCCCAGGCGCACGTCTCTGCCGCGCTGGGTCAGGAACCACGCCAGTCCTGTGCCGATGCCCACGTATCTGGCGGCCGACGCCACCGCGCCCGGGGTTAGGGAAGTGAAACCGTACTTGATCCCCTCCTCGAAGAGGTCGTCCACGATTTTTCCAAAGGCGTAGGAAACACCCAGGTTCAACAGCATCGCCTTTTTCGACTGTGGGCCTGAGGCTACGGTTCCTTCCGTATCGATCCGCAGAGGCGAGTGGTGGTCCGATTCAACGGCGTCCAGCGAGGTGGAGATCTCCCGGATGGCGCCATCCGGCAGAATCAGCCGGTCGAACACGAGCCGCAGTTGACCTCCCCGGATGAGCCTTCGCGGCGGCCGGGTTCGTGCGATGCGGCCCTCGAAGACACAACCCTCCGGCAGCACCGTGCGGTCCCCCAGACGGACCGGTTCGAGGAGGCGAGCGTGAAGAGCGTCGCCCTCCCGGCTGGCCGAGGCGCTTACCGGCGTGAGCAGCATCAATCGGGCCCTGGTTCCGGGAGCCAGCGCCATCCCGGACGCCGTCGCCGCCGGGGGCGCAACCTTGGCGGGCGGCAGGGCCGGAATCGGCCGCTCCACCCGGAGGATCATGGTCGCCGCCGGGTCTGCCTGCCGGGAGCGCCCGGGCGATATGCGTGACAGCCGGCTGATCTCCAGCAGGGTCACCTCCACCGGCGCCTCCGCGCCGCCCGGAAGGATCAGGCGGGCGGAACGGACCGTAGCGGTATAGGTTGTCGCGCCTGGCGCCCGGGTCGCCCGCAACAGATCTTCAAGTCTTGCCGCCACACTTCTGCGAGGCGGGGCGGGGTCCACAGCGCGGCGTTCGACAGCTTCGATCTCCAGCCGTATGCCGGCGCCCGCGGGAATCGCTTCCCGCTCACCGGAGTAAACGGCGTCGGCGAACGTGCCGCTGACCACTGCGCCGGGGCGCAGGCGCCGGATCTCGACCCCGGGATCCGTCCGGGCGCGGAGAATGGCGCCGGCCGGAACCGTCTCCGTGGCCCGCAAGGGCGCTCGGAAAGACTGCGCGCCAAATCCCACGAAAATCGCCCATCCAGCCACGACAATCGCTTTCTGAAAGTCCACTCCCGTTCTCCGGTTACTCCGCTCTGCGAAGCGACTGGATGCCATTGTACAATCCCCCGGGGGTGCGGAACCCCGGCCGCGGGGCGATAATCGGTCTATGTGCGGCATTGTGGGCTACATCGGAGGGCGGAAGGCTGTCCCGATCATTCTGGACGGTCTGCGGAGGCTGGAGTACCGGGGATACGATTCGGCGGGTCTGGCAGTCTGGTCTGAGGGCAACGGACTCGAGGTGCGCCGCGCCTCCGGCAAGCTGCACAACCTGGAGGACGCCATCCGGCTGAATCCCCTGGACGGCAGCTACGGCGTGGGTCACACCCGCTGGGCGACGCATGGCCGCCCCACCGAGGAAAACGCCCACCCTCACCGCGACTGCAAGGGCGACATTGTGGTCGTGCACAACGGCATCATCGAGAACTACCTGGCGCTCAAACATCAGTTGCAGAGCGAGGGGCATGTCTTCCAGACAGAGACCGACACGGAAGTCATCGCCCACCTGGTGGAGAAGTATTTCGCCGGTGACCTCGAGGCTGCGGTGCGCCGGGCCGTTTGGGAACTCAACGGCGTCTTCGCCATCGCCCTGGTGTCGCGGCTGGATCCGAACAAGATCGTGGCCGCCCGCTCCGGACCTCCGGTTGTGGTGGGGCTCGGCGATCATGAATACTTTGTCGCCTCCGACGTCCCCGCCATTCTCAACCATACGCGGGACATGCTGTTTCTCTCCGACGGCGACATGGCGGTGCTCACGCCGGACGGCGTGACCCTCACCGACTTCGAGGGACGGCCCATCAACCGGCCTGTATCCCGCATCCTGTGGGACCCCATCATGGCGGAAAAGGGCGGCTACAAGCATTTCATGCTCAAGGAAATCTATGAGCAGCCGCGGGCCGTTCGCGACACCACCCTGGGCCGCGTCGGCCAGGAATCCGGGCGCATTTTCCTGGATGAGATGGACATCACGCCCCGCCAGTTCCGGGAGTTCGAGCAGGTGAAGATCGTGGCCTGCGGAACGAGCTGGCACGCCGCGCTGGCCGGGAAGTTCATGCTTGAGAAGCTGGCGCGTCTGCCCGTGGAAGTGGACTACGGCAGCGAGTTCCGTTACCGCGACCCTATCCTTTCCAAGAGCGTGCTCACCGTGCTGATCTCCCAATCCGGCGAGACCGCCGACACCCTGGCGGCCCAGCGGGAAGCCCGGCAGAAGGGCTCGAAAACGCTGGCCATCTGCAACGTCGTCGGATCCATGCTCACCCGCGAGGCCGACGGCGCTATCTTCACCCATGCCGGCCCGGAGATCGGCGTGGCTTCCACCAAGGCGTTCACCTCCCAACTGACCGCGCTGTTCATCCTCGCCTTGTACCTGGGACAGGAACGCGGCCACCTCGACGAAGAGACGTCCCGGGGCCTGGTGCAGGACTTGCTCCGCCTGCCCGGCAAACTCGAGCACGTCCTCGGCCGGGACGCCCACTACGAGGAACTGGCCCGGCAACTGTTCCGGGTCACCGACTTCCTCTTCCTGGGCCGCGGCGTGCATTTTCCCATCGCCCTGGAAGGCGCGCTCAAATTGAAGGAGATCTCTTACATCCACGCCGAGGGCTATCCCGCCGGCGAGATGAAACACGGCCCCAACGCTCTGATCGACGAAAAACTGCCCGTGGTGGTTCTGGCGACCCGCGATCCGGCCAGCCCCGACAGCCAGGTGCGGTATGAGAAGACGCTCTCCAACATGCAAGAGGTGAAAGCGCGCGAAGGCACGGTGATCGCGGTGGTCATTGAAGGCGACGAGGAAGCCGCGAAGGCTGCCGATCACATCATCGAGATCCCCGGCGCCGGTGAACTGCTGCTTCCGATCCTCGAGATCGTTCCCCTCCAACTGCTGGCTTACCACATCGCCGTGCGGCGCGGATGCGATGTCGACCAGCCACGCAACCTGGCCAAGAGCGTAACCGTCGAGTGACCCCGAGCCGCCGTTGTAGTTCGAAGCCGGGATTCGGTACCATGAGGGGCATCATGAGCGTTTCCAGACGAGGTTTTTTGGAGAGCGCGGCGGCCGGCGGAATTCTTTCCGGCGCACTGTCCGGCGCTGCGACCGGTCTGCCCATGCGAACGCTGGGGCGGACGGGGGTGCGGGTTTCAATCCTGGGGATGGGCGGCGGCAGCCGTTTCCTGATGTACAAAGACGAAGACAAGGCCCTGGCCGCGCTCAACCGGGCCTTCGACCTGGGTATCAACTACATGGATACCGCCTACTCCTACGGTGACGGCTTGAGCGAGGAGCGCGTGGGCAAGGTGATGAAGAGCCGCCGCCAGGGTATCTTCCTGGTCACCAAGGTCAACAAACGTGACGGCGACGAGGCGATGCGCATCATCGACGGCAGCCTGAAGCGGCTCCAGACCGATCACCTGGATCTGATCCATGTCCACGGCCTGATGGGCGCGGACGATCTGGCGCGGGCCGAGGCCAGGCATGGGGTGATCAATGTGCTCTTGAAGCTGCGCGACCAGAAGGTGACCCGCTTCATCGGAGTTACCTGCCATCACGATCCGCAGGTGCTGAAAACGGCGCTCGAGAGGCACGATTTCGATTGCACCCAGATGGCCCTGAACGCGGCGCGGGTGGGCGCCAGCCAGGGCGTAGCCGGCAACTTCGAGACCATCGCCCTGCCGGTGGCGCTGCGCAAGAAAATGGGCGTCACCGCCATGAAGATCTTCGGGCAGGACAAGCTGGTCGGCCAGGCGCCGGCTGAAAAGCTGCTCCAGTACGTGCTCTCGCTCCCGGTGGCCGCCGCCATCGTGGGCATGCCCAAACTGGAGTTCCTGGAGGCCAACGTACAAGTCGCCAGGAACTACCGCCCCATGCCGAAGAGCGAGATGCGCGAGTTGTCCACACGGCTGGCCGGGAAGAACAAGATGGCGCTCGACCGGTTCTTCGCCGGCCACATCGACGCCTGAGGCCGTGACCCGCCGGGATTGGTTGCGCGGAGCTGCGGGCGGCGCTCCCGCTTTTGCCGCCGGCACGCCGCCCGGCTTTCGCCTGGCGGCGTTCTCGGCTGAGGTGACCCCGCCGCTCGGGTATCCCCTGTTTGCCGGTTTCTACGCTCCCGCGCTGAAAATCGAAGATCCGCTTTACGCGCACG
>Ga0272446_1007525_pt1 | contig 10794 bp, 11 predicted proteins | sample YNPCB0061_FD_194587 | JGI IMG/M metagenome (GOLD analysis project Ga0272446, IMG submission 194587) | Hot spring microbial mat communities from Yellowstone National Park, WY, United States - YNP-CB-006-1 | ecosystem: Environmental > Aquatic > Thermal springs > Hot (42-90C) > Sediment | place...
GTAGCTCGAGGCTCAAAGAGGTTATGGATGAGGTGTTCATGGCGACGGTGAAGCTTTTGGCGGCCAAGGGGTATGTGAAGCTCGAGAATTACTTCATCGATGGCACAAAGATAGAGTCAGCCGCGAATAAGTACAGTTTTGTATGGAAGCGGGGGATAGATACGAACGAACGCAAGCTCGATGAGAAGCTGCGAGCCTTTATCAAAGAAGTCGACCGTGTGGCACAAGACGAAAACGTTGAGTATGGGGACCGTGAAAGAAATTCGATAGCCATCATGCGCGAAATGAGGTTTTTCTGTATTGCTTCTTTTGGTATCTCGAGCAAGTCATATTTTTCCATCCAAACCGAAATCTTCTTTAAGTAGAGGGAGTCATCCGGCAATTCTATATCATTATCGAGCATCAGGAAGATGTCAGTCTTTTGCATGAATGCAATCCGGTTCAGGGATTCTGTTTTGCCCAACTGTTCGCCGTTATAATGAACTGTAATCCAGTTCCGATGGGGATCGATCGCGGATTCTATGGCGGGATTCGTTATACCGTCTACTACGACTATTACTTCCCTGTCCGGATAATTATTGACGAGAATTTTCGAGAGAATATCGCCGACTCGTTTTGGTTCACGGTAAACCGGTACCATTACCGTAATTTTCATGTGGTATTCCTTATTGTTCTAATTTCTTTAAGTTAAATTATAATCGTTGGCGGAACTGCAAAAAAAACCACGATTTTGGATAATTGAAAGTTCAAAATTATCCAAAATCGTGAAAGTTGATTGTATAATGATAATATACTATATTTTTCCAGGGGGAAAGACGAATTCGCGCTTTTTTATGGATTTGCGGTTTTTCCCCCGAAAGCGCGACCGTCAATTGAGAATACAGGCTGAGATTACATGCGACATTATTGTCGCTTTCCTTCAAAACTATATAAATTCCGGATTACAGAACGCGATCAGCTGTTCTTCCCCTTCAGGATCGCCTGAAATACGTCCCCGTAATTCCGCGTTCACCCAGCGCAGGCTCTCCGATAAAGGGCGGTCTACGACCATATATATTCCCTTTATGGGATCGGAACTTTCCGAAAGGCAGCCCAGATTGCTGTCTATCCGTAAACAAGCGTCAGTAAGTTCAGATATCTTTAAGCCCCATCCTATATCGCCGCGAACCCGGACCTGGATCACGACTCCCGATGATTCCTTATTTATAGTCAACTCGGGAACCGGACCGCAGGAGACTGCGACGCGGCCTTCCTTCAGCGCATCCATCGCCAGACGCGAAGTTTCGGAGGGAAGGCGCGTCGCGGCACATGCAGGCAGAGAAAGAAAACTGGCTGCTGCCCGGGCTTCACCGCCGCTGTCGCGGTGCCAATCCCTACCCGAAAGCGCTCGTATGCGGAAACCCTGGTTGAGCAGGTTTTTCCAGAGCGCCAAAGCCCGGAGATTGAACGGCTGCCGGGAAGGATCCAGACCGGACCAGACTTCAATATAGTCGATGTCCGTCCAGTCAGTGTCATATTCCCAATAGCAGCCGGTGCAGAAAGGGTTGCCGGGACGGAAGGGGTGGGCGGCGCCGACAATGCTGCCGTGCGAGCGGACGGGACGAAGAGCCTCCGCGAGGTCGCCGGGACCGGCGGCGCGCCAGTCGAAGTAGCGGTCGCCCCAGAGAAGCACATGTCCGAAGAACGTAGTCCACTCCATTCCGGGTAACAGCGCGACGCCGGTCCGTTCCGCCGCGGCTAGAGCCTCGGGCAAAGCTGAGCTGGTATTGTGATCGGTCAGGGCGATACCGCGATACCCGCAGGCGCGCGCCCGGTCGAACAGTTCATCTACGCTGAAAGCGCCGTCGCTGTGGATGGTGTGAGTATGCAGTTCAAAAGGAGCCCAGTCGCGGTCCATCATGAATCCCCCTGGAAAATCGAGATCTTATATTCGCAGGTCTCGGTGAGTACGGCATGTACGCTCATGGTGACCCGAAACAAACCAGCGGGAATGATCCCCGGCAGCAAACCGGGAGAAGCGCTGTCTTTTCCGAGGAAAAGATGCTGTTCTGAGGGATGGCGGTGGCAGGCGCCGCGGAAACCCCGGGCGTCGTCAAAAGAGAGGGTCAAGAGATTGGTCAACACTCCCGTGTCCCGAATACCGTTGTTTGGAAAGCGGGGGTCATTGAAATAGCGTGCTTCGCCTTCTTGCCGAAGAAGCTCGGCGCGCGCGGGATCTGAAAGTATTTTAGGCGTATAGGAAAAATTGACCGCCATGAAATCAACAGATTCCGGAAGGAAGACGGTGAAGCATATATGCGAACGCGATCCTGCGGGACTTAGGGTTCCCGACGTTTCAAACAGTGTTTTCATGAGTATGCTTCTTCCCGATAAATTTACGGGACAGTGAATTCTGCGTAAAGGGCCAATCGTATTTCGGCGCGAAATTGTATCGCAAAAAGTACTGCTGGATCACTGCGTTCGACCGCTCGGATACCATGATCATTTTATTGTTCCGGAGCAGGTCAACGGTATTCACCTGCCGGTCGAAACGTTTATAGTCGTCGAAAGTCCCGGGAAACCGCTTGGGCCATGACTGCTTCAGGGGATGATCAGGAACCCTTCCGCCCAGGGAAACCGAACGGTAATTCAATTCAAGCAATTCCGGAATGGGCCGGTCGTCCAGGGGAGAGCGCAGCTCTTCCCATCCGTGCGGGAGAGAACCATGAAGACCCCATTCCACCCGTATCAAGGGACTTCCCTCATTGTCATTCGCTTCCCCGCAGGCCGATGGCGAATTCAGTATCAGACTGTGAAAGAAAGTATGAACGGCAGTGACATCGTTCCCTTCGGGGTTATATCTCACCCATACCTGTTCATGGTCGCAGGGATCATAATCATCCGGGAAATTATAATCGTCTTCCCAGAAGAGATGGTAGACAATCAGAGGTTCGCTCGGGTGATGGATTGCCGCGACATCCCGAAGGGCAAAAAATTCGCTTTCCGTGGTCAAGAGGGCCGGCGCATAGCGGAGAACTTTTTCTGTCACGGCCGCTGAAGGTTTTTCGGGGGGCGAAAAGGCCAAAGAGGCAAGGTACCAATCGCCGGCTTCCGCCAGGCGGCGGCGAAGGTGACAGGTCTCGCCCAATCGTTCCAGGAGCCGTGAGTCTTCGGGTCTGTCCCTGAGCAAAAATCGGTACAAAGCCTCAGCCAGGTCGCAAAGGTCGCGGTCATCGGGTATGCTTTCAAGATTTTCGGCAAGTAAACCCGAAAGGGCGGGAAAATCGTGCAATAAACGTTCGGCCAGCATGTCGCTCTCCTTTTTACTTTTGCCAGTTTTCTTCTTTCATCATCGAATAGATATATACTCCGCCCGCGGCAGCGGAAAGCAGGAACATGACTGTGGACAAGGCTGCGGCTGCGGCCGGGTTGTAGAAAACGCTGAATTCCTGGTATAAGGCCACTCCCAGCATACGAGGCGCGTTGGCGCCCATCAAAAAAGGCGTGGTGAAAGAACCGATATTGCCCATAAACACAAAGACCGCAGCGACCAAAGCCGACTTTGCAGTGAGCGGGAAAATAATTTTTCTGAAAATACGGAAGGAGCTTGCCCCGACATCCTGCGCGCTTTCCAGGAGGGAAGGAGAAATTCCGGACATGGACGCGCTGATAAGCATGGCGGCAAAGGGTATATTAAACCAGAGATTGGCGAGCACAATCCCCTGGGGGGTATACATGAGGCTCGGTTTCAGATTGATGCCAACCTGCATGAAAAGCCGATTAAGGGCGCCGCTGTCCCGAACGATTCCCATGATGGCGTATACGGCGACGATGCCCGGAATGAAACGGGGAATCAGGTATAATTTGCCCATCATTCTGGCAAAGCGGCTTTTTCCGAAACTTAGGTACAGGCTTAAAGGATAGGCTATGATGATTGTCAGAACCACCGTAACAATAACTATGTGCAATGTATAATATACATTCTTGACCGCATGAACATTACTGAACAATTTTTGGTAATTGACCAGAGAAAAAACCCCTGTGTCGACATCGGTAAAGCTGAGTATTACCGCCTGTACAATAGGCAGCGCTACCACCGCCATTGTAAGGGAAAAGGCGGGCAGAATTAGGAGTATGCCGAGAATTTTCTTTTTCGTATTTTCGTTCATTTTCGCTCCTTGATTCTACCAACCTCTCAATCGGGCACCTAACTCACGGTAAGGTGGCGATTTCTTCCTGCCAGCGGCGCATCATATCGTCTCCAAGTTTGCCGATGGTATATGTTCTGAATCCTTTAACCTGGAGTCCGGACAACATGTCAATGGTACTCTTCGCGAGCATGGTCGTGTCGATGACCGGAATGGCCTTCATCTTTTCAACAAAAATCTGCTGACCCTCAGCAGAGGCAATGAAATTGAGCAGCTTGTACGAAGCTTCCTTTTTTGAGGAAAGGGCAGGAACAACCATAGTCTGGATGCCGCCGGTGAAAGCAGGTTCAATCTGGGTTAAACGAATAGTCTGGGGCAGCAGGTTGCGCGATTTCTGATCCAGCACCATATCGGCCCAGGCGGGAATCATCCAGACTTCGCCGGTTGCAAGAAGATCCAGGGTACCCTGATTTTTTGCCGGGTACTGTACCTTGCCGGATGCTTTGTAGAAGTAGGGGTGCAATTCCTTGAGAAGGTTAAAACCCTGATCCCACTTGGTTTTCCATGAAGGGTCATTGGAGGTCAAGGCTTCGGGCGGCAGGAAGTTGTATGCCGCGGTGACGACGAAGGAAGCACCTGAACCGCCGGTGGTGGGGTCATTGTAGGCAAAACGGCCGGGATTGCTCTTGATCCAGGCGTAGAGCTCGGCGGGAGTTTTTGGCGGTGTGGTGATTTTTGCAGAATCGTAGGCTACCAGAACGGTGGTACCCCGGAATGCTATTGCCTGGTTTCCTCCCACACTGGATTTTTGCATGATGTTTTTGACATTCGGAACCTTCGAAGCGTCGATGACCGCCAAGGAATCCTTACCGGCTTCGGTCAGGATGCGGCCGATATCGTTGTCTGCCGTTTCAAGAATATCGATGTCTGTAGTTTTCTGGCCGGCTTTAATCGCCGAGATCAGGCGGTCGACACCACCCTGTCCTCCGGTACCGGATGCCAAAAATTGCAAATTTACATTGATATCAGGATTTTTTTCCTTGAATGCCGCAAGAACCGCTTCCCAGGTGACACGGACATTGTCCGAGCCGCTGGTATACAGGTTGATCGTCGTCTTTTCGCTTGAACCTGAAGCGTAGACGGATAGGGTCGACACCAGCAATCCGGCGATGAGGCCGAATGCTTTTGCCATGGTTTTTCGGGAAAGCAATTTCATTTGTGTGCTCCTTTTTCTGGATAAATAATCACTCCGTGAACATGCGATGCGCACCTATGGAAAACGATACGGTATCGCCCTCACGGAACCGTCTATTTCCTCCGCGGGGAAGGAATGCCTTGATCCGGCCTTTTTCGCTATTCAGGATCATCTCGATGAAATGACCCATAACCATCATTGTCTCAATTGTTCCGTTTAGATTGTCACCTCCATTGGAATCGATATTGATATTGATATTTTCCGGCCGGACTGCCATCACTTTGCCCTCTTGCGTCTGCAGGAAATTCATATCTCCGATGAATTCGGCGACGAAGCGGGTACTTGGGGCATCGTAAATTTCTTCGGGCGTTCCGATCTGTTCTATGCCGCCGCGGTTCATTACCACAATGCGGTTTGAAATCGCCATAGCTTCTTCTTGATCGTGGGTAACGAATACGATGGTTATTTTCAGGTCGCTTTGGATTTTTTTAAGTTCTTCCCGCATTTGGGAGCGTATTTTCGCATCAAGGGCCGAAAAGGGTTCATCCAGCAGCAATACTGCGGGTTTTATCAACAGCGCTCTGGCAATTGCTACCCGCTGCTGCTGACCGCCGGAGAGCTGGGACGGGTACTTTTTCTCATTGCCCTCAATCTGAACTAGGGCTACCGCTCGGGCCACGGATTCCTTAATTTCGGATGCAGGAAGTTTACGCAGACGCAAACCGAAAGCCAGATTTTCGTAGATGGTCATATGGGGCCAGAGGTTGTAGCTTTGAAACACCATGGCCGTAGGGCGTTTCTCCGGCGGCAAGTGCGTAATTTCAACCCCGTCCAAATAAAGGTTTCCTTTGTCCGGTTTCAAGAAACCGCCGAGTACGCGAAGAATTGTCGTCTTCCCGCAGCCGGAGGGGCCAAGCAAACTGACCAATTCGCCTTCATGGACAGTAAGATCGATGTCCGCTACGCCTTCGCCGTTAGAATATTTTTTAGTCATTCCATTTATGGATAATTTAACCCGATTGTCGCTCATGCATATTCTCCTTAGGCAGGCTTTGAACTCGCCCTTATTTCATCTTGAATCCCGCCGCGATCGCATCCGTGCCTACGAAACGCCGGGCAAATGTCAGTAAAAGAAGAGTCGGAAGAACGAGAATAATGGAAAAGACAGCTCCTGCCGTTGCTGGATAATCGAAAATTACGGTGTACATGACCACCGGAATTGTTTTAAAGTTTGGCAAGCCGACCAGAAGCGTGCCCTGTGCTTCCTCCAGAGAAGCCAAAAAGGTAAATATGGATGCCACCAGAATCGCCGGCATGGCGGTGGGCAAAGTGATGTGAAAGAATACCCTTAGGCGGGAAGCTCCAACGTCGCGGGCAGCTTCCTCCTGTTCCTGGTGAATGGTCCGAAACGCTCCGGCGGGAATCCAGGTCATGAACATCATCGTATTGATCAAATGGATAATGATAACACCCTGGAAGGTGCCCATCAGGTTCCATTTGTAGAACAAAATGCCCATGGTCACATACAGCCCGATTTTCGGGAATGCGTTAGTGATAAGGAAGGAAAAAAGGAAGAAGCGCCGGAAAGGGAAACGGAAACGGGCGAAGGCATAGGCTGCGGGAATGCAAATTAACAGTGCGGCTATAGTAGTGGTGATTGCAACCAAAAAAGACAGAGCCATGGAACTCGCCAGGTTTTTTTGGGACAGAACGAAGGTCCACCATTTCAGGGACAAGGCTGAAGGCAGAAAGGAAGGGTAGGTGTATTCATCTGAAAAAGCCAGCATTACCAGATTCAGCAAAGGACCGAAGAAAAAAAGCAGGAATGCGCTGAAAGCCAGGAATTCAAAAAAGCGTCTGCGGCCGACCGCAAAATAGAACCCTTTCCATATGTGCATCCTACACCTCCTTTTCTTTCCTCTTTAAAATACAGCACAACATCATCATCATCGAGCCTTATGGAAGTTGAAACTTTTTTTGGGTGATAGAAACGCCCGCACGTGCCTTTGGAAAAGTCATACTGCAAAGGTCAGACTGAAAGAAAAAATGAAGAGTAGGATAAATAATGCTGATTTAGATTTTTTCATACAAGCCTCCTATGTGTGTTTTTGTATGATTTTTAACTTTATTGAATGATACTCTTATATTTTAAGAATTAGATTAGTATTTTGTCAAATTCTTGTTTCTGATTGATAAGGAAACAACCTGAGGGCTTCTGGTTTGATCATGCAGGCGCCGATTTCTCCTCGCCACATGGTTTCCGCTTCCAGGGTATACCCCGTTATCTCTACATCCAGGCGGCGGACAGGGCCCAGAAAGCGGTCCCGTACCACTTTGCAGGGAAACACGGAAACACCGCTTTGTGAAGGAGCCGTTTCCAGGGATGGGTACAGCTGGATCGTTTCCGGTCGGATTAGGGCCACGCAGGTTTCCCCTGGCGTAAACCCTTTGGTAGAGCAGGGTATCACACCGAAAGGAGTCTCGATCTTGTCCGGTTCCGCTACCCGAACCCTAACCAGATTGGACCGTCCCACGAATTGGGCCACTTCGAGGGTTTTGGGGTGGTCATACAGGTTCTTGGGAGTGTCTACCTGTACGAGGTGGCCATCCTTCAGAAAGGCTACCCGGTCCGCAATGGAAAGGGCTTCCTCCTGATCGTGGGTTACGTGAATGGTGGTGATTCCATTCTGGCGCTGGAGGTTCTTGATTTCATCCCGCATTTCGATACGGAGTTTGGCATCCAAGGCGGAGAGAGGTTCATCCAACAGTAACGCGTTGGGGTGGAACACTAGAGCCCGGGCAAGGGCAACCCGCTGCTGCTGGCCCCCTGAAAGGGTAGAGGGGTACCGATCGGCAAAGGCTTCCAGTCCCACCCTGCGAATCATCTCGAGGGCTTTCCCTAGACGTTCCTCTTTCGGGACTCCCCGTACCTTCAAGGGGTATGCCACATTTTCCACAGTCGTCATCAAGGGAAACAGGGCGTAGGATTGGAACACCACTCCCAGGTTCCTTCGGGAAGGGGGAAGGTCCTGCACCGGCCGATCTCCCAACAGGAGGGTTCCTTTTTGGGGATGCTCAAAACCGGCAATCAGTTTCAGGATGGTGGTCTTCCCAGACCCGGAAGACCCGATCACGGCTAAAAGCTCGCCTTCCTGAATTTCTAGATCGATGTCGAACACTCCGTAGGGAGTGTGGGGATAGGTAAAGGTAATCTTCTGAAGGCTAATCTTCATAACGCTTTCTTCCTTTCAGTGAAAGTGCCTGTGGGTGCTCCTGTACCGAGTAAGGAGGCCACGGTGGAAAGCAGAAGGAGTACTACCGTAGCGGAACAGGCAAAGCCGGAGGCATTGTAGAAGGACTGTAGGAGCACGATGGGATACGTTCGATTCAGAAAACCCGCTATGAGGTTGCTCAACTGGAACTCCCCGATGGATAGGGCACCCACGGTAAAGAGTCCGGAAAGGATACTGTGTCGCAGGGTAGGCACCACCACATGGAGGAACCGTTGCCGGAAACTGGCTCCCAATGAATCGGCCGCCTGTTCCAGTTGCACCAACCCAAGGTGCCGGATATCCCCAATGAGGGTTTGCACCATATAGGGAAGGGTGGAAACCACATGCCCTAGAATCAGGAGCCAGGTGGTTCCCAGGTAGGGGAACGCATCGGAGGAAAATAGGATGATGTAACCGAATGCGACCACCATGGGAGGGGCTGCGATGGGCATGAGTTGAAGGAGCCGGGTGAAGAATTGCGTACGTTTGAATTTTCCACGCTCCATTCCATAGGCCATGGGTACTCCAATCAGTACCACGATGGCGCAGGTAAGGAGAGCCACTAAGAGACTCACGAAAAAGGCTCGTTGGAAACTAGGGTCCATCGCAACGTCCATGTACCAGTGGAAGGTAAATCCCTGGGGCAACAGGGTATTGGTCCATTTTTCCCCGAAGGATCCCAGGAACAAAAGGGCCATGGGGAGGAGGAGGTACACCAGATAGAGGAAAAGGATCATCCATGCACCTCCTTGCGATGGGTAGCGAACAGTTCGCCCGCTGACATCACGAGGGTGCCCACACTGAGGAGCACCACGGATAGAGCGGCGGCCAGGGGGAAATCGGAGCCTACATCACTGATCTTGCTGTACAGGAGGAGGGGAAGGATATTGAGCTGGGTACCTGTGAGAGCCAGGGCGGTGCCATAGGCCCCGAAAGCTACGGAGAACACCAGACAAAAGGAGGAAACGATGGCAGGCAGAATTTCCGGGAGGAGAATCTCGAAGATCTGCCGCATTTTCCCTGCCCCAAAGGATTCGGCAGCCAACAGTTTCCGGGTATCGAAGTTCAGCAGCACGGGTAGCAGGTTGAAGACAACCCGGGGGATCAGGTAGTAACAGTAGGCGAAGGACAAGCCCACGGGGCTATAGATGAATCGGGAGAACGCCACCGGGTCCACTCCCACATAGGAGAGAAGGATCGTAAAAAACCCTGCCCTGCCGAAGGTAAGTATGAACCCGTAGGCCACTACCATCCCCGAAAAGGTGAGGGGAAGGGAAATGAGGAGCATCAGGGAATTCCGTACCCGGCTTGAGAGTTTGACCATCCGCAGGGCGATGAGAAAGCCCGATACCAACGATACAAAGGAAGCGGAAAAACTCAATACCAGACTTCCCCATAACCCGCGGTAAAACAAGGGATCCTGCAAGAGCCTTAAGAAAGCGTCTCCTCCCCCCTCCACGAAGCTGGTAACCAGTACCACCAGGAGGGGAAGAATGAAAAATCCCGTCAGGAGGAATACCCCCGGGAGGGTAAGGGCAAGGTACCCTCCCGGAGAAGAAAAGAATGGTTTACCCATGTCGCACTGTTATTTGCCCAGCACCGCTTCGGCCCACAGTTTGTCCACTTCCGCTTTCTTTTCGGCCGATTTGTACAAATCCAGAGGGATCACCTGAGGAGCGGGAGGCATCTTGTCCAGGATCTCCTGGGGTAGCTTCACGGTCGGCACAGAGGGGCGGACGAATCCTTCGGCGAAAATCGTCTGTCCTGCATCGGACATGGTCCAGTTCAGCCAGAGTTTGCCCGCATTGGGATGGGGAGCCCCTTTCACCAGGCTGATGGCGTAGGGAGCCGCCACACTGGCCTCCTTGGGGATCACCACGGCTACATCGTCCCCCATTCCATCGAGGTACTTGGCCTTCAGTCCATCGTTCTCGTACCCGATATAGATGGGAATTTCCCCCTTGAGGAACTTGGCATAGGGAGTAGTGCCTTCCACCCGAAGAACGTTCCCCGCCTTGTGGAGTTTACCCAGGTATTCGATTCCCGGTTTCACGTTGTCCATGGTTCCCCCGTTGGCGAAGTTTGCCGCAAAAACCAATACTTGCCCCTGCCCCGTGGAGCGAGGATCCAGGTACACGATGGAGTTGGCATACTCGGGTTTCAGCAGATCCTGCCAAGTCTGGGGAACATTCTTCACCAG
>Ga0272446_1007526_pt1 | contig 10794 bp, 5 predicted proteins | sample YNPCB0061_FD_194587 | JGI IMG/M metagenome (GOLD analysis project Ga0272446, IMG submission 194587) | Hot spring microbial mat communities from Yellowstone National Park, WY, United States - YNP-CB-006-1 | ecosystem: Environmental > Aquatic > Thermal springs > Hot (42-90C) > Sediment | place...
GGCCCAGTTGACGCTGTTGGTCACCCAGGCCCGGTAGGTGGAACCGTACGAGGCCTCGTCGAAGTAGCACATCGGCACGGTTGCGTCGAGATAGCCGCGGGCCTGCCAGTCCTCCCAGTCGCAGAACAGCGCGTACGGGTTGGTCTGGTGGAAGTCGGTGTTGGCGGGGTACCACGTGACGAGGGCGGCCGTGTGCCGCAACGGCTGCCGGGGGTTCGGCGTCACGGCGGTCTCGAACATGGCGCGCCGCACGAACTCGCTGATGGTCCGGCGGCGGAAATCGTTCCAGGCCGACACGCCGGTGGGGGCGGGCACGCCGACGTACCCCGTAATCGTCTGGAAACGCTTGAGCGACGAGCCGGGGTAGCTCAGGTCGGTCGGGTACCCCGCGTCCGTCTGCGTGTAGCGGATGTAGTCCCAGTGAATGCCGTCGATCGCGTAGTTGCTCGCCAGCTCGCGCACGATGCTCATCATGTAGTCCTGCACACCCGGGGAGCCCGGATCGAACGTGTAGTACGACCCGACCTTCGCGATGGTGCCGATCGCCGCCTGCGGCACCATCAGCCATTCCGGGTGGGCGGCCACGATGCTGTTGCCCGCCGGCGGCCACGTCGCGCTGACGCGGAACGCCACCAGCCAGCAATGCACCTCGAGGCCGTACTGGTGGGCGCGTTGCACGAGGTACGCGAGCGGGTCGAAAGTCGGCGGGCTGATGTCGGTCGCCTTCGGGACCAGCGCCGAGTTCCAGTAAGCGCCGTGGCCGCTGCCGGAGGTATCCTGGAACGCCAGGACCTCGGGGATGATGGCGTTGTAGTTTCCGGCGAGGGCCCAGCCGATCATCGTGTCGATCTCGGCGGCGCTCTTGAAGCCCGCGTGGAACGCATCGGCCCAGAACGCGCGGAACTCCGGCTCCGGCGCGCCCTGTTCGACGAACACGGCGGTGACGGTCTTGCTCACGTCCATCGGCACCGTGGTGCTCGGCTGCGTGGGATTCGCCGCCCCCGCGCCCGCCGAAACCTCCCAGTGGTGGAACTCGTAGCCGGGGTACGCGGACGCGCTGATGGCGACGACCTCGTTGAGCACGCGCGCGTAGGGCCCGCCCGGCGCGGGCGTGGTCGTGCCCCACCCGCTCGGGCTGACGGCCAGCGTGAGTTCCACGGTGGCGGTCTGCGGCGTGAAGGCGACGGCGTCGGCGATCACGACGCTGGCCGACGCCGCGTTGCTCAGCGAGATCGAGCCGGCCGTGCCCGCGGGGAACGTGAACGTGCCGAGCACGACCCACTGGCCGCCGTTGATCTGCTGGTTGACCGCGAAGGTCGTGTCGCCCGCGGCGTGATGCACGGTGAAGGGTGCGTCGGTGGCGCGGTTGGTGCCCTGGGGATAGTAGATCGCGACCTCGTACGTGCCGGCCGCGGGCAAGGTGGGCCGCCATTCGACCTCACCGAACGTCGCGCCGGTCGCGGTCGTGTTTCGGAAGCGATAGTTGCTGCCCCAGTGACCGGGCGCGGTGGTGCCCGTGGACCACGAGTTCGACAGCACCGTGAATCCCGGGTCGGTGTTGTCGACGATGATCTGGGCCGCAGCGGTCAACGCGGAAGCGACGGCGACCGCCAGGGCCGCAAGAGCGGCCCGCGTCGGTGTCGGCCGAGGACGAGAAAGCGTCGGGTGCATGGTTCGGACTCGCGAGGTGCGGTGGGCGCGGGAAATGCGCACTTCCGAGCGGCGCGCGGTGCCCGGCGACGTGGGCACCCGGTCGCGTGCTTTCAAACCCAGCCCAGCTGCTTCTGCATCATAACGAAACGGTGGTCGTCGGACACCCTCGGACCGTCGCCGGCACGCACCGCACCCGCGTCCGATAAGCGACCGGGCCGGGAAGCGCTACAGATGGTGTCGTCGCCTTGTCCGGGCTCGAGCGTCCGCGTATACTCGCTATACTTGGAGGCATTGAGGTAGCGTTCGCCCTCACATCGAACGCTGCTGCGGACTGCACGGCGGATGTGGAGAGGAGCGCCAACGAGTCCTTGGCGCGCGGCCGGGAACGGACGGTCTCCGGGGAATCTGTCTCCGCGCGCGAGCGCGGGGTCCCGAACCGTACACGTCCGCGCCGCGCGACTGGCGGACAGTGTCCAGAGGTTAGCGGGAGCTGCTTCGCCGTGAGCGATTGCGCTGCGTTTCCGCGTGCCGTTGGGTGGAGGTCGAATGGCGTCGCTGCGGCTATGCCTCGGTGTCCGTCTTATACGATGAGACAGAAGGGCACGCTCCGGCGGAGTTGAGGCTCCGCGTCGGAGCGTGCTTGCTCTAGGGAGCGGTTACGGAACCGTGTGGTTCACCGCCCGTGCCCTGGTTGTTCGCTCGTTCCAGTCCTGTCGGCGGGCCGGCGTTGTCGATCGGCCCCGAACCATCGTCTGGAGGAAAGGTTCATGTCCCGCACGCTTTGTGTTATTACGCTACTAGCCGCGGTCGCGGTACCGGCGGCGTGGGCGCAGTATCCGTCGGAGGTGGTCGGCTTCAACGGCCCGCCGATCGACACACCGGCCACGTCGCAGGAGATGTTCCGCACGCCGCAGTTCAACTCCCTGAGCGCGACGTTCATCGTTCCGAACACCGGCAGCAACTTCGACCGCAACGCGGCGTTTCGCGCGTCCGGCGCACAGACCGAGGGCGATGCGGCGCTGCGCGTGTTCTTCAGCTGGGTGAATCCGGCCAACCCCGATGCGTGGGTGCGGCTGACGACCTTCGACGGCCCGGTGCGGCCGAACCCGGCCCTGAACACCGAAGGCAAAGTGCGCTTCAAGCTCGTGAACATCAGCGAGTTCTTCGCCGGCGACATCGGCATCTGCATCGGCATCCGTGAGACCGGGACGCTGGTGCCGCAGATGGCCAACGGCGGCACGTCGGGCGACATCGAGTGGGTGGGCGTCTCGACGACTCCGAACGGGATCACGGCCGGCGCGGACACGATTGTGGACACCACGGCGGCCGGTGACGACGTGCAGGTGTACCCCGTGGGGACGAACCTGACGACGCTGGGCCTACCGACGGGCACCGCGGTGATCACGCCGGGACCGAACGGCGTCATCAACACGACGCCGGCGGGCGACGACCAGCTGCGGCGCGGCTATACGCTGGACGCGAACGGCAACCGCCGGCCGCTGCCGGTGGTGATCTTGCCGCCCAGCCCGGGCGCGGCGGAGCTGGAGTTCAACCTCGTGACCGGCGAGGTCAAGGTGAACGGTGTGTCGCAGGGCGGCGGCATCACCGGGATGACAGGCAACGGCGACCTCAATGCGCCGAACAACCGTGGCGTGCTGGAGCACATCGCGATCGTCAACGTGGCGACGGACCCGGCCGTGCAGATCGACTTCTCGATCGACGAGCTCCAGTTCGAGTCGCCGACGCCGGACCCGATCGTGCCCCCGCGCGTGCAGCCGATCATCGTGGCCGGTGACACGCAGGTCACGGTGACGGGCCTGGTGCCGCAGGTGAACCAGGTGACGCTCTACAAGAACAGCACGCAGATCGCGCAGCAGGCGGTGACGCCGGGCACGCCCTCGGTCGCCTTCACGATTGCGCCGGCGGTGACCGGCGACGTGTACACGGCCAAGCAGCGCGACACGGTGAACCAGGTGAGCGATTTCTCGCCGCCGGTGACGGTCGTGCCGTTCCCCCCGTCGTACACCTTCTCGATTCTGCTCGATGAGAGCGGATCGGGCAGTTGCAGCTATGCGTCGCCGGGATGGGAGTGGGTCGGCGTGACGAGTGTGAGCAGCTTCGTGCCGCAGGGCGCGCCGCTCGTGTTCCGTGATGCGCAGTGGCAGACGGTGGACGTTCCGCTGAACGACCCGGCGGTGGTGCGGCCGGGCCTGGGCGGCAACGGAGCGCTGGCGCCGTCGCCGACGGGCTTCTACACGATGGACAGCATCTGGTTCACCATCGTTCCCGATGCCGGGCCGGAAGACCTGGGGCCGTGGGAGGTCCTGATCGACAGCGTGGAGCTGCTGGACAGTCTCGGTCAGCCGTACATGTCGATCCTGAGCATGGAGGACGGCGTCAACCGGTTCCCGAGCGCCCGCGGGCAGAGCTCGGAGCTGCCGGACGCGACGGCGCTCGCGAGCGGCGGGTCGTATGACGGTGGCAGCGCGCACCGACTGGCATGGACCTACGACAATACGAGCCCGACCCGCACGCTGGGCATGCTCCAGCGCGTGGGAGCGGCGTGCGGCACGGCGGCCCTGATCCCGGATACCTCGACGGCGATCCGGTTTCACCTGCTGTGCCGCGGGCCGCGGAGCGCGCCGGCCATTCCGCTGCCGGTGGTTCAGGCGCCGGTGGTGGGGGCGCAGAACACGATCGTCGTGAGCCACGATGCGACCGCCACCGCGCTTCAGGTGTACATCAACGGCAACCCGGTCGGCGGCCCGATCGCCCCGACGGGCACGCAGACAACGATCACCGGGCTGGCGCTTCAGTTCGGCGACTCGGTCACGGTCACGCAGACGCTGCCGGCGGGCACGAGCGACCCGGCGTATCCGCGGGCGGCGGGGCGGCCGCTGCCGCCGGCCGTGACGGCGCCGATCGTGGCGAATGCGACGAACATCAACGTGACCGGGCTGTTGACGAGTCCGTACGCGACGGCGTCGCTGGTGAAGGTGTACGCGAACGGCGTGCTGGTCGGCTCGGCGCCGGGCGGCACGGCGAGCGCGAACGTCACGGTGCCCCCGCAGCCGCTGAACACGGTGATCGAGGCGACGCAGACGGTGAACGGCGTGGAGAGCTTCAAGTCGGCGAAGGTCATCGTCGGCACGCCCCCCGGCCCGCCGACGGTCAATCCGCCGCTTCAGGCGGGTGATACGACGGTCAAGCTGACCGGCGTCAACCCGCTGGCGACGCTCGTGACGGTCTACGCCGGCAACACGCCGATCGGCAGCATCAACCCGAACGGCGCGACGACCGTGAACGTACCGGTCGCGCCGCTGGTGGCTCTGGATCAGATCTCGGCCACGGCCTCGAACGTCTCGGGCGAAAGCGCCAAGTCGACGTCCAAGGAAGTCGGCCGCGGCAATGGCGACATCTACATGTGCATCGGGATCCGCGAGACGGCGACGACCGCGCCGATCGGCGGCAACGGCGGCACGACCGGCGCCATTGAGTGGCTTGGGTCGACGACCACGGGCGTGCCGACGGGCAAGCCGGTGACGCCGTCGAACGCGTGGCAGACGATCACGTTCGACCCGGCGACCGACCCGGTGCGGGCGTTCGCGGGCGGCGCGGACGGTGTGCTGTCGTCGGCGAACGGCAAGGGTGTGCTGGAGCACATCGCGATTACGGTCAACGCGACGTCGCCGAACCGCAGCGTCGGCTCGTATGTGCTCTACGTTGACAACGTCGTGAACGTGGGGGCCGGCCCCGGCGGCACGGATGCGCTGGTCAGCGACTTCGAGTCGGTGCCGAACAACACCGACGCGGTGATGTTCCGCGACCCGCGCTTCTCGGGGTCCACCAGTGCGAATCTCGAGGATCCGGCGATCTTCGGCGGCATCCCCAACATCTCGCGGAGCACGAGTGCCCAGGGGAACCCGGGGCAGTCGGTCCTGCTGAGTTGGTACTTCCGCGACTCTGCGGCGAATCGCTGGGTGCGGCTGACGACGTTCAACGCGCCTCAGCTTCCGAACCCGGCGATCGACCTTACCAAGCCGATCCGGTTCCAGTTCCTGCTCCAGCAGGTCCTGCCGCCGGCGTCGCCGACGCTGGTCAGCCCGTTGCAGCAGGGCGACACGACCGTCACGGTCACGAACGTCGCGGCCAACTCGACGCTGGTGCAGGTGTTCGCGAACGGCGGCCTGATCGGCAGCGTCAACCCGGCCGGCCAGGCGACCGTCACGGTGCCGGTGACGCCGCTGATCCACCTCGACCTGATCACGGCCCGGCAATCGGGTCCGGGCGGCGCGAGCAACCCCTCCGAGGGGCTCGAGGTCGGTGTGGGCAACGGCGACCTGCTCATCACGCTGGGCATCCGCGAGACGGGCGACGCCGGCCCACTGGGCTCGACCGGCGGCACGACCGGCCCGATCGAGTGGATCGGCGCGGCGACGCAGAGCAGCGGCGCGCCGCAGGGCAAGCCGGTCCCGGCGATCGAGGGCTGGCAGACGGTGACCTTCGACCCGGCAACCGATCCCGTGCTGAACTTCTTCGGTGGCAACGGCGTGATCGACGGGACCCGCGGCGTGCTCGAGCACGTCGCGCTCGCCGTGAACGCGGCGTCGCCGAACCGCAGCACCGGCCCGTACACGATCTACATCGACAACGTCGTGAACGTCGGCGCGGGTCCGGGCGGATCGGACTTCGTGATCGCCAACTTCGACAGCTTCGCGCCGGGCGAGGAGGCGCTGTTCCAGCCGCCGAACTACTCGGGTTCGACCGCCGGCAACGTGTCCACGCCGCCGAACGCGGCCGTGGTCAGCAACGTGGCCGGCAACCCGGGCCAGTCAAACGAGGTGCAGTGGTTCTTCAAGGACACCGCGGCGAGCCGCTGGATCCGGCTGACGACGTCGGACGCCGACAACCTGTCGCGCCCGATCATCGACCTGACCAAGCCGATTCGCATCCAGTTCCTGCTCGGTTCGCCGGGCCCGGCGCTGTGCGCCGGTGACCTGAACTGCGACGGCCAGGTGGACTTCGACGACATCAGTCGGTTCGTCGAAGCGCTGGGCTACCCGGGTGGTGCCGGCTGGCCGTATGCCGACTGCCCGTGGCTGAACGGCGACTGCAACGGCGATCAGAACGTCGACTTCGACGACATCGATCCGTTCGTCGCCCGGATCGGCGCGAGCTGCAACTAGCCGCGCCGTTCGCCGCCGCGCGTCCCCGCGGGCGCGGGCGGACGTGAACCGTCTGACGAATCGTCCGCAGGCCGGTGGAGCACTCCGCCGGCCTGCGGCGTTTCGAGGGGCCGCGAACCTCCACCGCTATAATCCGCCGACGCGACTGCCCCGGGACTACAGCGAGGATCCCGTCATGGACATCACGCGCCGCGCGTTCGTCGGCGGACTCGTGGCCACCGGCGCCGGACTGCTCGTGCCGACACGGGCCGCGGCCCCGCCGCCGTCACCCGCCAACGCGGCCGACGACGCCGATTTCACGTTCGTCCACCTGACCGACATGCACGTGACGCCCCGCCGCCGCGGTGACGCCGGCTACCGGGCGTGCGTGGAAAGCGTGCGGGCGCTGCGGCCGCGGCCGGCGTTCGCGCTCATGGGGGGCGACCTGGCGTTCGACGGCAACTACACGGCCAAGGCCGATTTCGAGACGCAGATTCGGCTCTATCGTGAGCTTTCGGACGGCCTCGGGATGCCGTACTACCACTGCATGGGGAATCACGATGCGCTGGGCTGGTCGGCCCGGCGGAAGTGTGCCGTCGACGATCCGGAGATCGGCAAGAAGATGATCATGGACCGGCTCGGCTGGGAGCGGAGCCACTACAGCTTCGACTACGGCGGCTGGCACTTCGCCGTGCTGGACAGCATCCATCCGAAGACGACCGACGGCGGCCCGGTGTGGGAGCCGCGCATCGGGCCCGAGCAGCTCGAGTGGCTGGCGTACGATCTCGGCGCGGCCGGCGACCGGCCGAAGGTGTGCGTCACGCACATTGCGGCGTTCTGCAACATCGGGCAGTACAACGGCGACGAGCAGAAGAAGGCGCTGGACGGGAGCATGGTGCTGTGGGACACCAAGCCGCTGCGGCAGGTGCTCGAACGGCACGGCGCGACGGCGGTGCTTCAGGGGCACAGTCACCGGATCGAGGAGTACCGCTTCCGCGGAGTGTGGTACCTCACGAGCGCGGCCGTCAGTGGGGCGTGGTGGGCCGGGGACTGGGTCGGCAGCCCGCCCGGCTACACGCTGCTCCGCTGCCGCGGGCGCGAGCTTACGTGGCAGCACCACACCTTCGCGTGGGAGCCGCATCTCGAGCCCGAGGACGAGCTCGAGCGGCAGAAGATCGCCGAATGGGAAGTCGAGCGGGCGGAGCAGGCCCGGCGGCGCGACGCGGAGCGGGCCGGACGCCCGGCCACCGCTCCGGCGGAGGTACGTTCATGATGCCCGACCCTGAAGCGCTGCCGGACTTGAGCAGCGACTATCCGTTGACGCCCGAGCAGATCCGCCGGTTCCAGCGCGACGGCCACATTCTGCTGCGGGGGCTCGCTTCGCCGGCCGAAGTGGCCGCGTATAGGCCGCTCATCGGCGAGATGGTGTGGGCGGCGAACAAGCATGCGGTGCCGCTGGCCGAGCGTGACACGTATCACCAGGCCTTCATTCAGATCGCGAACCTGTGGGAGTCCAGCCCGGCGGTGGCGCGTTTCACGCTCGCGCGGCGGTTCGGGAAAGTGGCGGCCGAGCTGCTCGGCGTGGACGGGGTACGGCTGTACCACGACCAGGCGCTGTTCAAGGAGGCGGGCGGGGGGCCGACGCCGTGGCATCAGGACCAGTACTACTGGCCGCTGGACAACGACCGCTGCGTGACGCTGTGGATGCCGCTGGTGGACGTCTCGGTCGAGATGGGGGCGCTGACGTTTGCGTCGGGCTCGCACACCGCGGGGTGCGTGGCGCCGCTGGCGATCTCGGACGAGTCGGAGGCGCGGCTGGAGCGGCACGTGCGGGAGCGCGGTTTCCCGGTGGTGAACGCGGCGATGAGCGCCGGCGACGCGACGTTTCACACGGGCTGGACGCTGCACATGGCGCCGCCGAACCGCACGGACCGCGTGCGCGAAGTGATGACGGTCATCTACATCGCGGACGGCACGCGCGTGGCGGCGCCGGACAACCCGCACCGGCCGGCGGACCTGGCCCGCTGGTTCCCGGGGCTGAAGCCGGGCGACCTGGCCGCCAGCCCGCTGAACCCGGTGGTGTATCGGCGCGGCAACTGAGGGGACGCGCCGGCGGCGGATCGGGTAGACTGCGCCGATGCTCACATGCGCGCTGCAATCCGGCTCGAACGGTAACGCGATCTACGTCGAAGCGGCCGGCGTGCGGCTGCTGTTCGACGCCGGGCTGAGCGGGCGGCGCGTCCGCGAGCGCCTGGCGCGGCACGGGCGGGACGCGCGCGGCGTGGACGCGTTGATCCTGTCGCACGCACACGGGGATCACACCCGCGGCGCGGGGGTCTGCCACCGGCTGTTCGGGTGGCCGGTGTACGCGACGCCGGCGACGCACCAGTCGCTCCGCTACCAGTTCGGACCCGTGCGGGGCGACGGAGTGCGCTCGTTCGCGCCGGGACGGACGCTGATGTTCGGGGCGGTGCGGGTGCACACGCTGCCGACGCCGCACGATGCGCGTGAGAGCGTCGCGTTCATCGTCGAGGCGGAAGGCCGGCGGCTGGGGATCTTCACGGATCTCGGGCATCCGTTCGGGGCGCTGGCGACGGCGCTGCGCGACGTGCACGCGGCGTATCTCGAGAGCAACTACGACCCGCAGATGCTGGAGACGGGGCCGTATCCGCCGGAGCTCAAGGCCCGCATCCGGGGGCACGCCGGGCATATCTCGAACGATGAGGCGGCGGCGCTGCTGCACCACTGCTGCCCGCGGCCGAGCTGGATCGCGCTGGCGCACCTGAGCGCGGAGAACAACACGCCGGAACTGGCGCTGGCGACCAGCCGCCGACGGCTGGGGGCGGCGTACCCGCTGCACGTGGCCAGCCGCTACGAGGTTTCGGAGCTGTGGGCCGTGTAGCCCGGCGCTGCGGCGCGGGCGCGGCCGGCCGATGACGGGAGCGACGATGGGGCTGCGGCTGACGATCCTGGGCTCGGGCACGTCGCACGGCATTCCGATGATCGCCTGCCGCTGCGATGTGTGCCGGTCGTCCGATCCGCGGGACCGCCGCACGCGTACGAGCGCGCTGCTGGAGTACGACGGCCACGGGGTGCTGATCGACACGGCGCCGGAGCTGCGGCTCCAGTGCGTCGCCTGCGGGGTGACGCGGGTGGATGCGGTGCTGCTGACGCACGCGCATGCGGACCACGTCGTCGGGCTGGACGACGTGCGCCGGTTCAACGACCTGCTCGGCGGCGAGCTGTCGGTGTATGGGGCGGCGGACACGCTGGCGCGGGTGCGGGAGATGTTCCGCTACGCCTTCGAGGACGACCCGTCGTATCCGAGCGCCAAGCCGCAGTTGCGGGCCGAGCCGATTGCGGGGCCGTTCGAGGTCGGCGGGCGCCTCGTGACGCCGCTGCCGTACTGGCACGGGCCGGCGCGCGTGCTGGGGTTCCGGATCGGTGGCGTCGCGTACTGCCCGGATTGCAGCGCGATCCCGGAGGAGACGTGGCCGCTGCTGACGGGGCTCGACGTGCTGGTGCTCGACGCGCTGCGGCGCCGGCCGCACCCCACGCACTTCAACCTGGAGCAGGCGCTGGCGGTCGCGGCGCGGATCGGGGCGCGGCGGACGCTGCTGACGCACATCGCGCACGAGCTGGGGCACGCGGCGACGAGCGCGGCCCTGCCGCCGGGCGTGGAGCTGGCGTACGACGGGCTGGTGTGCGAGGTCGCGTAGCCGCCCGCGCGTCCGCCGCAGCGCTGCACCGGCGAGCGGGCGCGCTCAGACGCCCTCGAACAGCGCCTCGACGAAGCGTTGCGGGTCGAACGGCTCGATCGCGTCCATGGTCTCGCCGAGGCCGACGAACTTGACGGGGATGTCGAGCTGGTCGCGGATGCCGACCACGATGCCGCCCTTGGCCGAGCCGTCGAGCTTCGCCAGGAAGAGGCCCGTCACGTTCACGGCCTGGGAGAAGACCTTCGCCTGGTTGATCG
>Ga0272446_1007527_pt1 | contig 10793 bp, 9 predicted proteins | sample YNPCB0061_FD_194587 | JGI IMG/M metagenome (GOLD analysis project Ga0272446, IMG submission 194587) | Hot spring microbial mat communities from Yellowstone National Park, WY, United States - YNP-CB-006-1 | ecosystem: Environmental > Aquatic > Thermal springs > Hot (42-90C) > Sediment | place...
TCGGAGGCACGGCGGACGCAGTCGGGGCTGGGAAGATGGCGCTCGGCGGCAGGTAGGCACCGGGAACGGGCCGCGCGCCCTGGAAGGGGTCGGCGGGGGCCCTCGGCGACGCCGTCGCCTCGCCGGCGTCCCTCGCCTCGGCGACCTGCTCCTGGGCCGTCTGGGGGGCGTCCGAACGCCGCGCCGCCGCCGCCACGGCGTCGCCATCCGGGCCGGGGCTCGAGCCGACCGGCTCCGGGAACGACTCGCCCGAGCGCGGCCGCGAGACAGCGCGGACCGCCGCCACGATCGCCCCGCAGCTCGGGCAGGAGAGGCGCCCGGCGGCGACGGGGCTCCCGCACGATGGGCAGTCGATGGTCGTTGGCATCGGATCCTCCCTGCCCTCCGGCCGGTCGGGCCAGCCGGTCTGGCCAGAGGGTGCCAGATCTCGCCCGTTCCGTGAAGGGGCCCCATTCGGGTCGCCGGGCCGTGGCCCACTCGTCCTACCTCCCGGCCGCTCGCGCCAAGGCGTCTGGACCGGACGGTCCCCGAGAGCCCGTCAGCGGGACGCCACGGCCAGGGTCCAGACGACCGCCCGCCAGGCGACGACGATCCCGACGACGACGACCCCGACGAGCCAGACGCCGACGAGGAGAACGATCGCCGCCATCGCCCCCAACCCGCCCGGATCGACCCGGACGAGCGGTCGGAGGACGGACCAGACCGTGGCCGAGGCCGCCGTCGACCCGGCGAGGCTGAGGCCGAGCCCGACGCTCGTCGCCAGGACGGCGCCGAGGCCGCGACCCGGGGCCCGGCCGAACCAGCGGAGGGCGGCCCAGAGGGCCGATCCAACCCGTCGACCGTCGAGGATCACGAAGCGCGTCGCCCAGCCGCCCCACGCCTCGCCGAACAGCCACGTCCCGAGGACCGCGACGACGGCATCCGGACTCGCCGCCAGGACCCGGAGGACGAGGGGGGTCGCCGTGTCCGACGGGAGGACGAGTTCCGCGTAGGTCGCCTCGACGATCCGGACGACGCTCCAGGCCACGGCCACGGCCAGCGGCAGATGGGCGAGCCAGCGCACGGCGGCGACTCGCAGGACGAGCCAGCGGCCGACCGGAGGCCGACCGGGTGCGAGGGCAGCCCGACGCCCGCCGGCCGGCGATTCGCCCGCTGGAGGCCCGACCTCGACCGGCTCGGGTCCTGCCACCGCCGCGACGACGGCCACGTCCGCCGCAGCCCCGACGAGCCCACCGACGACGAGCCAGGCGACGAGGACGGCGGCGCCGATGAGGGCGAGCCGGACGATCCCTGGGTTCGGCCCGGCGAGGGCCACCGAAACGATGTCCGGCCCGAAGATGGTCGCCAGGCCCACCGGCGTCGGCAGGACGACGATGGGGAGGAGGAGGACGATCAGGCCACCCCGGACGAGGAAGCCGGCCAGGGCGATGGGGACGAGGGCGGGCCGCTCGAGGACGACGAGGATGGCCCCTCCGAGCGACGATCGGCGCGTCGGCCGCTCGAGGCGGTCGCCCTCCCCATCGGGATCCCCGCCGGTCGGCGGACCGGCGCCCCTCCTAGGGAGCCGGAGAGAGGCGAACGAGGGCATCGAGGCGGCGGAGGGCGTCCTCGACGAGACGGATCTCCTCGCCGTAGCGGGCGAAGTCGCCGTGCCGGAGCGCCTCCTGGGCGAGCTGGAAGTGGCGGTTCGCGTACTCGACGAGGCCCGCGACGTCGGCCGGCAGCGATGGCTCGGGACCGACCGAAGGCGTCGGCCCGGGGCTCGGCGAAGGCCCGGGCGAGGGCCCGGGGCCCGGCGAGGGCGAGGGGCCGGGTCCCGGCGCGATGAGGAGCTGGAGCGCCTCGGCGAGGGTGTCGCCCCAGACGACCCGGGTCGGCGAGGCGACGACGATCTTTCGGAACTCCGGGAAGGCGCTCCCGGTGGACTGGAGATAAATCGGCTGGAGGTAGATGATCGCATCCTGGACCGGCACGACGATCAGATTGCCCCGGATGACCTCGCTGCCGGCCTGGCTCCAGAGAGTGATCTGGGCGCTGATGATCGGGTCCTGGTCGATCCGGGCCGCGATCTGGGCCGGTCCGAAGACCGTCGTTTCCTCGGGGAACTGGTAGTAGCGGACCTGACCGTAGTCGGGGTCGTCGTTGCGGGCGGCCACCCAGGCGATCATGTTCGGCCGGTTGACCGGCACCATCGGCTGGAGGAGGAGGAACTCCGGCTCGGGCTCGCCCGGCATCCGCATGACGACGTAGTACGCCTCCATCGGCAGGCTCTGCTGACCGGGCGTCGGCGCTTCGGCCGGAACCGTCCAGAGGTCCTCACGGTTGTAGAAGGCGGCCGGAGCGGTCACGTGGTAGAGGGCGAAGACCCGGGTCTGGACGTTGAAGAGCTCCTCGGGGTAGCGGACGTGGGCTCGCAGATCGGCCGGCATCTCGTCGATGGGCCGGAAGAGGGTCGGGAAGATCCGACTGTAGGACCGGATGAGCGGATCGGTCGGGTCGGCGACGTAGAAGGTCGTCGTCCCGTCGTAGGCATCGACGACGATCTTGACGCTGTTGCGGATGTAGTTGAAGGCGCTCGGCCCGAGCCCGGTCGTCGGTCCCAGCGCGGCCGGATCGAAGGGTTCGGCGTGCGGGAACCGGGAGCTGACCGTGAAGGCGTCCTGGATCCAGACCAGCCGCCCGTCGTGGACGACGATGTACGGGTCCTTGTCGTAGCGGAGGAAGGGCGCGATCCGGGGCAGCCGATCACCGAGGGAGCGGTGGAAGAGGAGCTGGCTCTCGGCGGTGATCTGGTCGCTGATGAGCAGGTTGAGGTCCCGGAACCGGAGGGCGAAGAGGAGACGGGCGAAGGTCGTGTCGAGGCGGATCCCGGTCGTGCCCCGCCAGCGGGTCCGCGTTCCGAGATCGGCGCCGCCGTCTTCGGACCCGGCCGGGTAGTCGAACTCCGACTGGACCGCGCCGACGATGATCTCGTCGCTCGGACGCTCGCCGAAGTAGATCCGGAACTCGCGGAGCTCGGGGGCGCCCGCGGTCGAGACCGGCGGCATGTCCCGGATGAGGAGCCGGGGCTGGCCTTCGGGCGTCACCTCGTTGACCGGGACCATGGCCACGCCGACGCCATGCGTGTAGGTGATCCGCAGGTTCACCCAGCTCGTCGCCTGGGGGTTGCGCTCCTTGGCCAGCTCGCGGGCCGAGAGCATGACCTGCCGCAGGCGGCCGTCGATGACGTAGCGGTCGGTGTCGACGTCGACGAACTCGTAGTAGCGGCGGATCGTCTGGAGCTGGTCCAACGTGATCCGGAGCGGCCGGTAGTCCCACAGGCGGGCGTTCCGGAAGGTCGCGTCCTCGGCCGCGATCTTCGCCTCGTCGAGGGTCCCCTCGCCCTGGTACCGCCGCTGCTCCCAGGTGTCGAGGCCGTAGGCGAGCCGGGTCATGGCGATGTTGTTGGCGATGTAGCGCTCCTCCCGGGCCAGCTCGTTCGGGACGACGACGAGGCGCTGGACGAGCTCGGGATAGATCGTCCCCAGCAGGACCGAGGCCCCGAACCAGACGACGAGGGCACCGCCGAGGGGCCAGAGCATCCGGGTGAAGGCGCCGCCGACGAGAAAGGCGGCCGCGAGGGCGGCGATGATGGTGAGCGTGTCGAGGGCGAAGAAGCGGGCCGCCTCGTCCGTGTAGGAGACGCCGGTCGCCACGCCCTGGGTGCTGTAGGCGAGCTCGTACTTGTCGAGCTGGTAGCCGACCGCGACGGAGAGGAGGTAGAAGGCGCCGAGCACGCCGAGGTGGAGCCGCATCGGGGTCGTGAAGACGAGCCGACCCCGAAGGCCGTCGGCGAGGTAGCGGCCGAGGGCGACGACGATCGACCCGAGCACGATCCCGTTGGCGACCGACTGGACGAGGCGGAAGAAGGGCAGATCGAACAGGAAGAAGGCGATGTCGCGCCCGAAGATCGGGTCGACGACGGCGCCCTCGCCGGTCGGCGAGTAGGGCACCCGGTTGAGCCAGAGGAGGGTCGTCTCCCATCGGCCTCCGGCCGACCCGGCCAGGCCGAGGGCGACGAGGACGCCGAGGCCAGCCAGGAGGGCGACGGCGAGGGGCACGAGATTCGGCGGCTCGATCGCCTCGTCGAGGGGCCGAGGGCCGAGGGGTCGGTCGCGGTACCAAGCGCCTCGAGCGAAGGGATCGCCCCGTTCGGCGGCCCGAGCCGCCTCGGTCAGCCGCTCGAAGAGCGTTCCGAGGGTGCTCGGTCCCGCCTCGGGCGGTGGGGCGAGGCGCCCGGCGAGCCAGAGGTTGCCGAGGATGAGGCCGACGGCAACGACGAGGACGCCGAGGAAGAGGAGCCCCTGGGCCGACAGCCGCGTCCAGAAGACGGGCGCGTACCCGACGCTCTCGAACCAGATGGCGTCGGTCCAGAGATCGAGCCCGAAGGTGAAGAGGCTGACCAAGAGGAGGCCGCCACCCAGGACCCCGACGACGCCGAGGCGTCGCAGGAACGCCCCGAGGAGCCCGCCGCCGCTGGGTGCCCCGTCGTCGGGGCCGCCGGGCCCCCGTCGTCGCGGCGGTCGCCGACCCCCGCCGCCTCGCCGGTCACGGACCCGAATGACGATTGGTTCCTCGTCTCGACGCGGAGCGCGGTCCGCCTCGGGGCCGTCGGCGAAGCGGGACGCCGAGGACGAGGGCGAGGGCGAGGCCGATGGGTCCGACTCGCCGGCTCGAGCGCCCTCCGCCGCCGAACCCTCGGGCCCCTCCGGCTCGGCGCCCCCGCCCCGGCGGCGACGCTCCGCTTCGCGGCGGAGCTCGTCGAGGAACTCGTCGAAGAGGTCGCGCATGGTCGGGCCAGTCTACCGGTCGGGGCGCCGGCCGGGCGACTCATCGCTCGCCGAGCCGCGCGACGGCACCCCGGAACGCGGTGAGGACGGCGAGGGCGAGCTCGCTCGGGGTCATGGTCGCCGCCCGGAGCGGCTCGAAGCCGAGCGCGGCCCGGACCGCCGCCGGGGCCCGCCAGGGGCGGCTCGGGTCGTCGGGCGGGGCGACCGGGGCGAGCCGGATGGCGAGCCGACCCCCTTCCTCGCGGATGAGTCCGGAGAGGCCGCCGGCGAGGACCGGGCCGAGCCGGACGACCGGCGGCTCCGGGGGCGGCCCACCTGCCGGAGCCAGATCGCGGAAGCTCACGACCCCGGCCTCGTCGGCGACCCAGAGGACGGCGAGCCACCAGCCGTCGCCCGTGTCGGCCGGTCGCGAACAGCCGACCTCGAGGCTGCGGCCGTGGACGGTGAGCGGCAGGGGTCGGAGGTAGGAGGGTCCGGGAGCCGGCAGTCGTTCGGGCATCGACGGGAGGAGCGTACCCGGGCCCGTGCCGGGCTGCCCCGTAAACCGGCGGGGGCGCGGCCCTCAGGCGGGCGGCGATCCGGTCGGGGTCGGCCCGCCGGCTCCGGCGCCGGGCCCCTCGTCGTCCGGTCGGCCCTCGAGGAGCGCATCGGCCTCCATCGCCCCGACCTCGGCCGACAGCTCGGCCAGCTCGGCCGCCATCGCCAGGCGGAGCATCTCGCGCCGGACCTCGGGCGGCGGCGGATCGAGGGCGCCGGGTGCGGCCGGCGTCGTCGCCTCGGGCTCGGTGTCGCCGCTCAGCCAGGTCAGGAGCTTGCTCCGGCGCCGCCGCTCCATCGAGCGGACGCTCCAGAGGACGGCCTGGGGATCGACGGCCGTGACTCCCGGCAGCTGCGGCTCTTCGGCCGCGCGAACGGCGGCGCCGCAGGCCGGGCAGCGGTCCGCGTCGCCGCCCAGGGCGGTGGAGCACCACGGGCAGACGGCCGGGCCGCTCGTCCGGGCGTCAGGGTCCTCGACGCTCATGGCGGGAACGATACTGTCGGCGGCGTCCGGCGTCATGACCCGATCGTCATGGCCGATGGGCGCCGACGGCGGGCGGTCTCCGGCCGAAGGAGTGCTCGGGCCGGCCCATCACTCCCACTCGATGGTCGCCGGCGGTTTGCTGCTGATGTCGTAGACGACCCGGTTGACGCCCGGGACCTCGTTCACGATCCGGGTGCTGATCCGGGCCAGGACGTCGTAGGGCAGCTTCGCCCAATCGGCCGTCATCCCGTCCTCCGAGGTGACCGCCCGGACGGCGACGACGTTGGCGTACGTCCGCCCGTCACCCATGACCCCCACCGAGCGGACCGGGGTGAGGATGGCGAAGCTCTGCCAGAGGCTACGGTAGAGACCCGCCGCCTTGATCTCGTCGATGACGATCCAGTCCGCCTCCCTGAGCGTCTCGAGGCGCTCGGCCGTCACCTCGCCGATGATCCGGATGGCGAGCCCGGGCCCCGGGAAGGGCTGACGCATGACCATCGCCTCGGGCAGGCCGAGCTCGAGGCCGACGGCCCGGACCTCGTCCTTGAAGAGGTAGCGGAGCGGCTCGATGAGCTGGAACCGGAGGTCCGGCGGCAGCCCGCCGACGTTGTGGTGGGTCTTGATCTTGGCCGCCGCCTTCGTCTCGGGCGCCGTCGATTCGATGACGTCGGGATAGAGGGTCCCCTGGGTGAGGAAGTCGATCCGGCCGAGCTTGGCCGCCTCCTCCTCGAAGACCCGGATGAACTCGTCGCCGATGATCTTCCGTTTCTGCTCCGGGTCGACGACGCCGGCCAGGCGGGCCAGGAAGCGCTCCTTGGCGTCGACCATGACGAGCCGCATCCCCAGGTTCCGCTCGAAGGTCTGGCGGAGGAGCTCCGACTCCTTCTTCCGCATCAGGCCGTGGTCGACGTAGATGCAGGTCAGGCGGTCGCCGACGGCCCGGTGGACGAGGGTCGCCGCGACGGCCGAATCGACCCCGCCCGAGAGGGCGCAGATGACCTTCCCGTCCGAGCCCGTCGCCCGGGCGTGCTCGTCGACCCGGCGGCGGATCTCCTCGACGGTCTGCTCGATGAAGTTGGCCGGGGTCCAGGTGGGCCGGGCGCCGGCGATGCCGAGGACGAAGTTGCGGAGGATGTCGCGGCCGCGCGGCGTGTGGACGACCTCGGGATGGAACTGGATCCCGTAGAGCCGCCGCTCCGGGTCGGCCAGCCCGGCGTACGGGGTCGCCGAGGTCTGGGCGGTGGCGTGGAAGCCGGGCGGAGGTCGGAGGATCGAGTCGCCGTGGCTCATCCAGACCGGCTGCTCGCGCTCCAGCCCGGCGAAGAGGCCGTCATCGGCGGTGATCGTCACCGAGGCCGGGCCGTACTCCCGCTTCGTCGCCGGCACGACGTCGCCACCGAGCTCGTGAGCCATGAGCTGGAGGCCGTAGCAGATGCCGAGGACGGGGACCCGGCCCGTCCAGATCGCCGGGTCGGGGCGCGGAGCTCCGGGCTCGTAGACCGAGGCCGGGCCGCCCGAGAGGATGATCGCCTTCGGCCGCCGTCGCTCGATCTCGGGCCACGGAGTGTCGTAGGGGAGGAGTTCCGAATAGACGTTGAGCTCGCGGACCCGGCGCGCGATGAGCTGGGCGTACTGGCTTCCGAAATCGAGGACGACGACGGTGTCCGGCTCCGCACGGCCACCGCCTGGTCGATCCGTGGCCGGGCGGGCGGGCGGCGGCGCCTTGAGGGCCGTCTCGAGGTAGGCCTCGACCTCGGCGTCGTCGGGGGCGAGGACGCGGTGGCCGGCGTTGGCCGGCTCGCCGTGGACGGTCCGGCCCCGGGTCGTCAGGCCGGTCGTGGGGCGGGGCGTGGGGCCGGTCGTCGGCTCGACCCCCGGCTCCGTCTCGGACCGCTGGGGAGCGGCGGGTTCGACGGCCCGGGCGTCCTGCTCCTCGGCGGGTCGGTCGCTCACCGACTCGGCGCTCCTGGCGTCGTCACGCGATCAGGATAGCGGCTCGGCCGACGGCCCCGGAACGTCGGGGTGCCGCGGCCGGAGGCGGAAGGCGGGGCCGCTGCCGAGACGCTCGGCCGGGGTTCCGTAGCGGAGGATGAGCTCCCGGATCGCCCGGGCCGCCTCAGGTCCCTCGAGGAGCTCGGCCTCGGCCTCGAAGCTCGCCTCGCCGACCTCCACCCGGCAGCGCGGCTCGGCGAGGAGGTTCAGGGCCCAGTCGGCGTCCGGGCGGCCGGCAGCGACGAGGAGCGACCCGTCGGCCTCCTCGACGAAGCCGACGGCGACGGGCACCGGCCGGCCGGTCCGGCGGCCCCGAGTCTCGAGCCGCAGGGCGCGCCCGGTGGCGACCATCGCCGCGGCGACGGGATCGAGGCCGCCACCCGCAGAGACGGACGCGTCGACCCGCTCGTTCAACCGCGTCGCAGCTGCCAGCTCTTGCCCTCGCTGACGATGGCCGGCGCGTAGACGATCTCCACGGCCTGCATCTCGCGGATCGTGCGGGCCCCGAGGGCGGCCATCGACTGGCGGAGGGCACCGACCAGGTTCTCCGAGCCGTCCGTCACCCGGGCGGGGCCGAAGAGGATCCGCTCGAGGGGTCCGACGGTGCCGACCCGGATCCGGGTCCCCCGCGGCAGGACCGGCGAGGGCGCGGCCATCCCCCAGTTCGTGCCCCGGCCGGGCGCCTCTTCGGCCCGGGCGAGGGGCGAGCCGAGCATGACCGCATCGGCCCCGGCGGCGATGGCCTTGGCGATCTCGCCGCCCCGGCGCATCCCGCCGTCGGCGACGACCGGCACGTAGCGCCCCGTCTCGGCGAAGTAGGCGTCGCGGGCGGCGGCGACGTCGCTCACGGCGGTGACCTGCGGCACGCCGATCCCGAGGACCTCCCGGGTCGTGCAGGCCGCCCCCGGACCGACCCCGACGAAGATCGCTGCCGCGCCCTGCTCCATGAGGGCGAAGGCCGCCTCGGCGTTCGTCGTGTTGCCGACGGCGACGGGGATCGGCATGAAGCGGGTGAACTCGGCCAACGAGAGCGGCTCGTAGCCGGTGGCCAGGTGGCGCGCCGAGGAGACCTGCGACTGAACGAGGAAGAGATCGGCGCCGTGCTCGGCGCAGAAGGGGCCCCAGCGACGGGCGGCGGCCGGGGTGGCGGCGACGGCGGCGAGGGCGCCGACGGCGTGGAGCTCGTCGATCCGGCGGGCGACGAGCTCCTCCCGGATCGGGGCCGCGTACGCCTCGGTCAGGACCGCCTGGACCTCGTCGTCGGGGGCGGCGGCGATCCGGGCTAGGACGGTGTCGGGTTCGTCGTAGCGGGTCTGGACGCCTTCCAGGTTGAGGACGGCGAGGCCACCGAGGCGGGCGAGGGTCGCGGCGAAGCGGACATCGACGACGGCGTCCATCGCCGCCGCCAAGATCGGGATCTCGAGGCGGAACCCGCAGAAGGTCTGGGCGAGCTCGACGTCGGCCGGCTCGACGGTGTCGGTCCCCGGCGCGAGCGAGACGTCGTCGAAGCCGTAGGTTGGCCGGATCGAGTCGACCTTGCTCCGGAAGGCGCGGCGCCGGGCGCCGAGCTGGGTCGGGCCGTCGGCGGCCTCAGCGGCCGTCGGCAGATCGAGGCCGCCCGGGGTGGCGTGACGATCGAGCAATCGGGTCCTCCGCTGACGTCGGTCGTGGTCCCCGAGTCTACCGCTTCGGCCGCCGGGCGATGCGCTCCCCCTCGAGGGTGAGCTCGAACCAGGGCGCCGTCGCCGGATCGAGGAGGCGCCGCTCGATCCGGTCGATGGATTCGGCGTACGCCGGCCAGACGGCCAGGCGGAGGGCTTCCGCGCGGGTCGCCCAGCGGTAGGCGTCGTGCTCGGTCGAGAGCTGCGGCTCGGCGTCGGGCCGGACCCGGACGGCGAAGGCGACGGCGGTGACGACGGCGTCGGTCCCCTCGTCGTAGAACTCGTAGGTCTGGTCGAGGTCGTAGAAGCCTTCCAGGGCCGGGCGTTTCAGGCCCGTCTCCTCCTCCACCTCGCGCAGGGCGGCGGCGGGGACGCGTTCGCCCGGTTCGAGGCCGCCGGTCACGCACTGCCAGAGGCCGGCGAAGATCCGGTCGGCGGCACGGCGGATGAGGAGGAATTCGGGGGCAGCGTCGGGCGCCGGGACGCGAAAGACCCAGCACTCGATGAGGTCCGGCCGGCGGGCCACGCTAGAGCCGCTCGAAGCGCTCGACCGGGACGACGAAGACCGTCGCCCCGCCGACCTCCACCTCCAGCGGGTAGGGCATGAAGAACTCGCCCGGCTCCATGATCGGCGGCATCGGGTTCACGACCTGGGTCCGGGCGGTGCAGTTCTCGCGGACGATGGCGAGGACGTCTTCCACCTGGTGGTCCTCGACGCCGACGATGACGGTGGCGTTCGACTGCTTGAGGAAGCCGCCGGAGCTGTGGAGCCGCGTCGCCCGGTACTCCCGCTCGAGGAGGGCGTCGACGAGGGCACCGGCGTCCTCGCTGTGGACGATGGCGACGACGAGCTTCATCGTTCGAGTATAGGGGTCGGCTGGGCCGCGGCCACGCCGCGTTGCTCGCCTGTTTCCCGTGGTGGCGTCCGTGGACTCGGTACACGCTACCCCGTGGTGGCGTCCGTGGACTCGGTACACGCGCCGGCGATCGCGCAGGGGGACCGCCTCGAGGGCGAACCTGCCGTTCGCATCCATGCGCTCGGTGCATGCGCCGCGGAGCGCCGTTCGGGGACGAGGAGGCGCTCGACCGCGGTCCGGACCTTTGCATCCATTCGCCCGGTGCATGCGCCGAGCGGCCGCCGACGGCAAGCCGAGGCCAGCGCCGGTCAGATATGCGTCCCCCGCATGCCGTGCCCGGGAGAATGCCCTGCGCGTGATCACAGATGCATGGGGTGAATGCGTGCCATCGGCCACCGCGGCCGAGCGGATCTCGCATTCACCAGGTGCATGG
>Ga0272446_1007528_pt1 | contig 10793 bp, 7 predicted proteins | sample YNPCB0061_FD_194587 | JGI IMG/M metagenome (GOLD analysis project Ga0272446, IMG submission 194587) | Hot spring microbial mat communities from Yellowstone National Park, WY, United States - YNP-CB-006-1 | ecosystem: Environmental > Aquatic > Thermal springs > Hot (42-90C) > Sediment | place...
ATGTCGAGGGCGACGAACTGCACCCGCCCGAGAACGTGGCGCGAATGGCCGCCGGCATCGCGCTGACCGATGCCGACCGCCTCGGCTGGCTGCAGGCGGTGGGCGACCAGATCGGCAACGCGACCAACGGGGCGCGTGGGGTCGTGGTGAGCTGCAGTGCGCTCAAGCGCCGCTACCGCGACCAGTTGCGCGCCGCAGCGCCCGACCTGCGCTTCGTCCACCTGCACGGCGATCCCGTCCTGCTGCGCGAGCGCCTGGCCGCGCGCCGCGGTCACTACATGCCGCCGTCGCTGCTGCAGAGCCAGCTCGATGCGCTGGAGCCGCCGGCGCCCGATGAACAGGCGCTGACGCTGGACATCGCCGAACCGCCCGAGCGGCTGGCCGCAGCCGCGGCACGCTGGTTGCTTGCCGTCTGACCCGAGCCCGAGATCCCGATGATCGACGCCCACACCTTCCGACTCGACGGCCGCGTGGCCCTGGTGACCGGTTCCTCGGCCGGCATCGGCCTGGGGCTGGCGCGGGCGCTCGGCCAGGCCGGTGCCACCGTGGTGCTGAACGGGCGCGATGCGTCCAGGCTGGCCGCCGCCGCCGCGACGCTGCGCGGCGAGGGGCTGACGGTGCACGAGCAGTCCTTCGACGTCTGCGAGGCCGCCGCGGTGGAAGCCGGCGTGGCCGCCGTCGAGCAGGCGGTAGGGCCCATCGACATCCTCTTCAACAACGCCGGCACCACGCAGCGCGCACCCTTCCATGAGTTTCCGCGGCAGGCCTGGCAGCGCATCCTGCGCACCAATGTCGACAGCATGATCATCGTCGGCCAGGCGGTGGCGCGGCGCATGGTGCCGCGCGGGCGCGGGCGCATCGTCAACATCGCGTCGGTGCAGAGCGAGCTCGGCCGGCCGGGCATCGCGCCCTATGCCGCCAGCAAGGGCGCGGTGAAGATGCTGACCAAGGGCATGGCGATCGACCTCGGCCCGCACGGCATCACCGTCAACGGCCTGGGCCCGGGCTATTTCAAGACCGAGCTGACGGCGCCGCTGGTGGCCGATGCCAAGTTCAGCGAATGGCTGATCGGCCGCACGCCCAGCCGCCGCTGGGGCGACGTCGATGCCGACCTCGGCGGCGCTGCCGTCTTCCTGGCCAGTGACGCCGCACGCTTCGTCAACGGCCACATCCTCTACGTGGACGGTGGCGTCACGGCCACCTTGTAAACGCCATGGCGAGCTTCACCCAGGTCATCCTCTTCACCGACGCCGACGGCCGCGCGCGCTGGCGCGAGCAGGCCATCGCCCTCAGCGAAGGCAAGCCGCAGGCGCGGCTGTCGCCGCTGATGGCCAGCGGCGGCTACCAGCTGCGCGAGAGCCCGGTGGGCTTTCGCAGTGAATTCCACTGCACCGAAAACCCGCAATGGGTCTTCATCCTGCAGGGCCGCATGGAGATCGGCCTGCAGGACGGCAGCTCGCGCATCTTCGGGCCCGGCCAGCATTTCTATTCGGCCGACCGGCTGCCCGACGGCGCCCGCTTCGACCCGAAGGTCCACGGCCACTGGAGCCGCCAGGTCGGCGACGAGCCGCTGGTGACCCTCTTCGTGCGCAGCTGAAGCCGGTCCCATGGCGGTCAAGAACGTTCATGGCCACACCCTCGACCAGCTGGGCGAGGCCATCGTCGGTGGGCGCTACGCACCCGGTGTCGCGATCCCGCCCGAGCCCATCCTGTGCGAGGAACTCGGCGTCAGCCGCACCGTGGTGCGCGAGGCGGTCAAGTCGCTGGTCGCCAAGGGCATGCTGGTCACCGGCCCCAAGGTCGGCACGCGGGTGCTGCCGTCGGAGCAATGGAACTGGTTCGACCCCGACGTCGTGGCCTGGCAAGCCAAGGCCGGGCTGACGCGCGAATTCCTGCGCGACCTGCAGGAACTGCGCCGCGTGGTCGAGCCGGCCGCCGTGCGCCTGGCGGCCGAACGCGCGACGCCGCAGGACCTGGCCGAGATCGAGACCGCCTTTGCCGGCATGAAGCAGGCCATCGAGCAGGGTGGGGACTACGTGACGAACGACCTCGCGTTCCACCAGGGCCTGCTGCGCGCCTGCCACAACCGAATGGTGGTGCAGATGAGCAAGGCACTGGGCGCGCTGCTGCGCACCAGCTTCGAGCTCAGCACCGCCAAGCCCGACGGGCCGGCGCAGTCGCTGCCGCTGCACCGCGCCGTGCTGGACGCGGTGATCGCGCGTAACCCGGCCAAGGCCGAGAAGGCCATCCTGGTGCTGATCGACGGCGCCGCCGACGACATCGAGCAGGTGCTGGCCTCCCGGCGCAAACTGCCGTCGCTGGCGCTGCCGGCGCAGAACCTGGCGCCCCGGCGCGTCCGGGGCTGATGGACCGCGACGCGGCGGCTGACAGGGCGGTGCCGTGGGCTTGAGCGATCATCGCGCCTCGAGCGACCGGCCCGGTGACTTCCGCCCTGCCTTCAGCCCCCTGGCGCCTGCGCCTGCTTGGCGGCTTCGCCATCGATGACGGCCAGCGTCGCCTGACCCGGCTGCACAGCCGCGCCGCCATGCTGCTGCTGGCGCGGCTGGCCCTGCGCCCGGGGCGCGATCATCCTATTTTCGTCAGTTGCCCCTGACCGAAGGGCTTGATCGGTAGAGTTGGTGCGGGTTGCGGCGTGATCAGAGGGGGCACCCGATGGGTGAGCACAAGATCAGGGGCGAGGCGATGCAAGTACGCACGCCGGGTGGGGTCGTCGAAGTTCGTTGGGACGAGCGCGGCACGGCCACGGCGATGGGTCAACTGGCCTTCTTTGCCGAGTATCTCGAAGCCACGGGGCTGTTCGAAGACTGGGTTCGAACGTGCCCGCTGAAGTACAGCAGCCCGAACGCGCCGACGCTGGTGGACGTGCTGGGCACCTGGATGCTGTCGATCCTGGACGGGCACTGCCGCTACGCGCACGTGGGCGCGCTACGAGGCGACGGCGTGGCCACGCACATCCTGGGCATGAACAAAGTCGTCAGCGACGACAGCCTGCGCCGCGCGCTGGGGGCCATTGCACCCGAGCCGCTGTCGCGCCACACCGCCGAGCAACGCCAGGCGCAGCAAGCCCAGGTCGTGCGCTCGGTGCAATGGCTGCAGCAGCACCTGCGCCGCAGCGTGGACGCCGCGCTGCACACGCCGTGGATCCTGGACTGCGACACCACGATCAAGGTGCTGTACGGTCGGCAACAGGCCGGCGCGGTGGTCAGCTACAACCCGCACAAGCCAGGGCGGCCCAGCCACGCGATCCACACCTACTGGGTGGGTAACCTGCGCATGGTGCTGGATGCGGCGCTCGAATCCGGAGATCACCACGCCCCCAAACATTCGCGTCCTGGTCTGGTGGCTTTGCTCGAGGACTTGCCACAGGAGCAAAGGCCACGCCTAGTGCGCGGCGACTGCGCGTTCGGCAATGAAGGCGACATGAACGCGCTGGAGGAACTGCGCCAGCCGTACCTTTTCAAGCTGCGCCAGAGCGTGGGCGTCAAGAAGCTCATCAAACAGCAATGGCAACGCGACGACTGGGTCGCGGTGGGCCAAGGCTGGCAGGCCTGCGACGACGAACTGCGGCTGATGGGATGGACCCGCAAGCGACGGGTGGTGGTGATGCGGCGGCAGCGCCCGGCGGACCTTGTGGTGGAGACGCCAACCCGAGCCAAACGGGGCCGGCCGCGCAAGAACCCGCCCGAGCAGGCCGAACTGCACTTCATCGACGAGAACCAACCCGTCAAGAGCTGGGAGTACGCCGTACTGGTGTGCAACACCGACTACGAGGTCGATCACATCGGCCAGCTCTACCGGGACCGGGCGGACTGCGAGAACGGCTTTGACGAAATCAAGAACCAATGGGGCTGGGGCGGCTACACCACGCACGACATCGAACGCTGCGCGCTGAGCGCGCGCGCAGTCGCGCTGATCTACAACTGGTGGAGCTGGTACGTGCGGCTGGCTCATCCCAAGACCCGGCTGGAGGCCATCACAAGCCGCCCGATGCTGCTGGCTGCAGTGGGGCGAATGACGCGGCACTCGCGCCTGACCAAGCTGGTGCTGGCCGTCACGCATGAGGCCGCAGCGCAGATCAAGGTGCTCATTGCCAATGTGCGTGCGGGCCTGGACCATATTCGCTCAGTCGCGCCGCAGTTGGACAAAGCCCAGCGCTGGCCGGCCATGCTGCGATACATCGTGGGGCAGATGCTGGCTTGTAAGGAATCACGAGGCGCGCCGCCGACCACCGCCCCGACGGGCTGACTGAGGAAAATAGGTTGAAACGCTGGTGGATGCGCCGGTGGGTGGCCTCCTGACCGATGAAGCCGCGCACCTCGTCGTCGAAGCGAGCCTGCAGTTCGGCCGGCGCGTCGCTCAGCGCGCGCCGCATCGAGTCGATGAAAAACTGCTCGCCGGCCGGAAAGCTGAACGACAGCGCGTTGAAGAAGGCGGTGCGGAAGGCGTCGCCGCCGTTCCAGTGCCGCGGCACCGGCGTCTCCAGGTCGACCAGCAGGCGGCGGACGGTCAGCGCGGTCATGCGCGTTCGGTCAACCCAGCGCGCGGCGCGCGTTGCGGAAAAGGCGCAGCCAGGGGCTGGGCGCCGCCGCGTCGCCGCCGCTCCAGCTCAGCTGCAGGTTGCGGAAGACGCGCTCGGGGTGCGGCATCAACGCCGTCACGCGGCCGTCGGCGGTGGTCACGGCCGTCAGGCCGCCGGGGCTGCCGTTGGGGTTGAACGGGTAAGCCTCGGTCGGCTGACCGTGGTGGTCAACGAAGCGCATCGCGCGGTGGACCTTGGCCGCGTCGCCACGCTGCGAAAAATCGGCATAGCCCTCACCATGCGCCACCGCGATGGGCAGCCGGCTGCCGGCCATGCCGGTGAAGAACAGGCTGGGGCTGTCCAGCACCTCCACCAGCGACAGCCGTGCCTCGAACTGCTGGCTGCGGTTGCGTGTGAAGCGCGGCCAGTGCTGGGTGCCCGGGATCAGCGGCGACAGCGCCGCCAGCATCTGGCAGCCGTTGCACACGCCCAGCGTCAGCGTATCGGGCCGGCCGAAGAAGGCGGCGAAGGCTTCGGCCAGCGCCGGGTTGAACAGGATCGAGCGCGCCCAGCCCTCGCCGGCGCCCAGCGTATCGCCATAGCTGAAGCCGCCGCAGGCCACCAGGCCCTGGAACTGATCGAGCCGTGCCCGCCCGGCCTGCAGGTCGGACATGTGCACGTCGAAGGTGTCGAAGCCGGCCAGCGCCATCGCGTAGCTCATCTCCACCTGCGAATTGACACCCTGCTCGCGCAGGATGGCCATCGCCGGGCGCGCGCCGGTGGCGATCATCGGCGCGGCCACGTCCTCGGCGGGGTCGAAGCTCAGGTGCACGTGCAGGCCCGGGTCGTCGGGCGCACCGGCGGCGGCGTGCTCGGCATCGGCGCAAGCCGGATTGTCGCGTTCGCGCGCGATGCGCCAGCTTACCTCGTCCCAGGCCTGGTGCAGGTCGCGCAGCGGGGCGCTGAACTGGCACTTGGTGTCACGCCAGACCTCGATCACGCCCTTGTCGTTGGGCTTGCCGATGACATGCGCGTGGCGAGACAGGCCATGCGCGCGCAGCGTGGCCATCACTTCGTTGCGCACGGCGGTCGGCACCTGGATCACGACACCCAGTTCCTCGTTGAACAGCGCCTCCAGCGTCAGCTGCTTGCGCCGTTCGCTCACCTGCGTGGCCCAGTTCTTGGAATCGCCATATTCGGCGCGGCTGTCGGCGATGCCGTCGCTGTCGGTGACGAGGATGTCGACATTCAGGCTCACGCCCAGGTGGCCGGCAAAGGCCATCTCGCAGACCGCGGCCCACAGGCCGCCGTCGCTGCGGTCGTGGTAAGCCAGGATACGGCCCTGCGCGCGCAATTCGTTGATCGCGGCGACCAGCGCCTTCAGCTGCGCCGGGTCGTCGAGGTCGGGCACCCGGTCGCCGAACTGGCCCAGCACCTGCGCCAGCATCGACCCGCCCATGCGGCGCCGGCCCTGGCCCAGGTCGATGAGCACCAGCGTGGTGTCGCCCGGCTGCAGTTGCGGCGTCAGCGTGCCGCGCACATCGTCCAGCGTGGCGAAGGCGGTGACGATCAGCGAAACCGGCGCGGCGACCTGCTTCGCCTGCCCGTCCTCGGTCCAGCGCGTGCGCATGGACAGCGAATCCTTGCCCACCGGCACACCGATGCCCAGGGCCGGGCACAACTCCAGCCCCACGGCCTTGACGGTGTCGTACAGCGCCGCGTCCTCGCCGGGCTCGCCGCAGGCGGCCATCCAGTTGCACGACAGCTTGACGCGCGGCAGCGCGATCGGCGCCGCCAGCAGGTTGGTCAGGGCCTCGCCCACCGCCATGCGGCCCGAGGCCGGCGCGTCCAGCGCCGCCAGCGGCGTGCGCTCGCCCATGCACATGGCCTCGCCGCGGAAGCCGGCAAAATCGGCCAAAGTGACGGCCACGTCGGCCACCGGCACCTGCCAGGGGCCGACCATCGGGTCGCGGTGACTCAGGCCACCCACGGTGCGGTCGCCGATGGTGATCAGGAAGCGCTTGCTGGCCACCGTGGGATGGCGCAGCACGTCGAAGGCGACCTGCTCGAGCTTCACGCCGGTCAGGTCCAGCGGCGCCTCGGTGCGAGCCACGCGGGTCACGTCGCGGTGCATGCGCGGCGGCTTGCCCAGCAGCACCTCCATCGGCATGTCGATCACGCGCTCGCCACCGGGTCCGTCTTCCAGCACCAGCTGGGGTTCGTCCCTGGCGACGCCGACCACCGCGAAGGGACAGCGCTCGCGCGCGGCCATCTGCTCGAACAGCGGCAGCCGGTCCGGGTCGATCGCCAGCACGTAGCGCTCCTGGCTCTCGTTGCACCAGATCTCCTTCGGCGCCAGGCCGCTTTCCTCCAGCGGCACGCGGCGCAGGTCGAAGATGGCGCCCTGGCCGGCGCCGTCCACCAGTTCCGGGAAGGCGTTGCTGATGCCGCCGGCGCCGACGTCGTGGATGGCCAGGATGGGGTTGTGATCCCCCAGCGCCCAGCAGTGGTTGATGACCTCCTGCGCGCGGCGCTGGATCTCGGGGTTGCCGCGCTGCACGCTGTCGAAATCCAGCGCCGCGGTGTTGGTGCCGGCGGCCATGCTGCTGGCGGCGCCACCGCCCATGCCGATGCGCATGCCCGGGCCGCCCAGCTGCACCAGCAGCGTGCCGGCGCCGAAGCGCTTCTTGTGCGTCTGTCCGGCGCTGATGCTGCCCAGCCCGCCGGCGATCATGATCGGCTTGTGGTAGCCGAGATGCACGCCGGCCACGGCCTGCTCGAAGACGCGGAAATAGCCGCCCAGGTTGGGACGGCCGAATTCGTTGTTGAAGGCGGCGCCGCCCAGCGGGCCCTCGGTCATGATCTGCAGCGGGCTGGCGATGTGCGCGGGCCGGCCCATGGGCTGGGTCTCCCAGGGTTCACGGGTGCCGGTCAGGTGCAGGTTGCTTACCGAAAAGCCGGTCAGCCCCGCCTTGGGCCGCGCGCCACGTCCGGTGGCCCCTTCGTCACGGATCTCGCCACCGGCACCGGTGGCAGCACCCGGGAAGGGGCTGATGGCGGTGGGGTGGTTGTGCGTCTCCACCTTCATCAGCACATGCGACACCTCGTGGCGGGCGCCATATTTCGGGGCGTTGGTGAAGCCCTCGGGCAGCCAGCGCTCGATCGTGCCACCTTCCATCACGGCGGCGTTGTCGCTGTAGGCGACGATGCTGTGCTGCGGGCTGGTCTTCTCGGTGTGGCGGATCATGCCGAACATCGAATGCGGCTGCTCGACGCCGTCGATGGTGAAGCGGGCGTTGAAGATCTTGTGCCGGCAATGCTCGCTGTTGGCCTGCGCGAACATCATCAGCTCGACGTCGCTGGGGTTGCGCCGCAGGTCCTTGAACGCATCGACGAGGTAGTCGATCTCGTCGTCGGCCAGCGCCAGGCCGAAACGGACGTTGGCCTCGGCCAGCGCCTCGCGCCCGCGCCCCAGGACGTCCACATGTTCCAGCGGCGGCGCCGGCTGCGGGTCGAACAGGTGCGCCGCGGCCTCGCGCTCGAAGGCCACGCTCTCGGTCATGCGGTCGTGCAGCAGCGCCGCCACCGCCGCGCGCTCGTCGGGCGACAGCGGCCGCGCTGCGCCGAGCAGGCGCTTGTCGAGCGTCAGCGTGTATTCGACGACGCGCTCGACGCGGTGAACGACCAGGCCACAATTGCGGGCAATGTCGGTGGCCTTGCTGGCCCAGGGCGACACCGTGCCCAGCCGCGGCATCACCACCACGCGCTCGCCCGTGGCCGGGCCGGCGAAGTCATCGCCGTAGGTCAGCAGCGCGGCGAGCTTGTCGACGGCAGCCGGCGCCGGCGCGTCGTCGAAGGCCGCCCAGTGCACGAAGCGACCGGCCACCGCGGCCACGCGCGGGCACACGCCCTGCAGGCGTGCCAGCAGCGCCTGCGCGCGGAAGGCGGGGAGCGCATCGCCGCCCTCGAAGTGCATCAGATGGAGGGGCGTCGACGACATGAGATCCCGGCAGGGTCAAGGCAAACCGGGATTCTAGGCCGCCGATGGAATAATCCCGGCATGCCCATCCCCATCAAGACGGCCGCAGAGATCGAAGGCATGCGCCTGGCCGGACGCCTGGCGTCCGAGGTGCTGGACATGCTCACGCCACACATCCAGCCCGGCATCACCACGCGCGAGATCGACCGCCTGGCGCACGAGTACATGGTCAAGGTGCAAGGCGGCATCCCGGCCACGCTGGGCTACCAGCCGCCGGGCTACCCGGCCTATCCGGCGTCGCTGTGCACCTCGGTCAACGACGTCGTGTGCCACGGCATCCCCGACGACCGGCCGCTGAAGAACGGCGACATCCTCAACGTCGATGTCACCGTCATCAAGGACGGCTGGCATGGCGACAACAGCCGCATGTTCGTGATCGGCGACGCTTCCATCGCCGCGCGGCGGCTGTGCCAGGTCACCTTCGAAGCGATGTGGAAGGGCATCGTGAAGGTCAGGCCCGGCGCCCGCCTGGGCGACATCGGCCACGCCATCCAGACCTTCGCCGAACATGCCGGCTATTCGGTGGTGCGCGAATTCTGCGGCCATGGCGTCGGCGCGCGCTTTCACGAGGAACCGCAGGTGCTGCATTACGGCCGCCCCGGCACGCTGGAGGAACTGGTGCCGGGCATGATCTTCACGATCGAGCCGATGATCAACGCCGGCAAGCGCGACATCAAGGAAGACCGCAAGGGCGGCCGCCCCTACGACGGCTGGACCATCGTCACGCGCGACCGGTCCCTCTCGGCACAGTGGGAGCACACCGTGCTCGTCACCGAGACCGGCTACGAGGTGCTGACGGTGTCGGCCGGCAGCCCGCCGCCGCCGGCCTTTGCGCCGCTGGGCTATGGCGGAGCCCGTGCGCCCGCGGGCGACAGGCCGTTGCCGGTGCCCGCCCCGGCGGCACCCTGACGGCGATGTCCGTCGCGGCGCAGACAGCGCCTGTCCTGACCGCGGTGGCCGCGTTGCGACGGCGTTTCCGCGATGGCAAGGCGGCGCTGCTCGACAGCTTTGCGGCCGGACGGCCCCATGCCTCGGCCGCCGCCGTGCTGCTGCGTGCGCTGGCCCGGCATGTCGATGCGACTTTTGCCGGACTGTGGCGGCATGCCGGCATGCCCGCCGACGCGGCACTGGTGGCCGTGGGCGGCTATGGCCGCGGCGAACTCTTTCCGGCCTCCGACGTCGACGTGCTGATCCTGCTGCGCGGCGACAGCGTCGAAGGCAACCCCCACCAGGCGGCCATCGAGCAGTTCATCACCACCTGCTGGGACATCGGGCTGGAGATCGGCTCGTCGGTGCGCACGGTGTCCGAATGCGTGGCCGAGGCGCAGCGCGACCAGACCGTGCAGACGGCGCTGCTGGAAAGCCGCCTGGTGTGCGGCGAGCGCAGGCTGTTCAAGCAGTTCCAGCGCGCGACCGCCGCCGTCATGGACCCCAAAGCCTTCCTGCGCGCCAAGACGCTGGAAATGCGCCAGCGGCATGTCAAGTACGAAGGCACGCCCTATGCGCTCGAACCCAACTGCAAGGAAAGCCCGGGCGGCCTGCGCGATCTGCAGGTGGTGATCTGGGTCGCCCGCGCGGCCGGCCTGGGCCGCACCTGGCGCGAGCTGGCCGCCAAGGGCCTGGTCACGCCCTTCGAGGCCGCGCAACTGCACAAGCAGGAAGGCCTGCTCAAGCTCATCCGCGCGCGGCTGCACGTGGTGGCGGGCCGGCGCGAGGACCGGCTGGTTTTCGACCTGCAGACCGCGGTGGCCGAGAGCTTCGGCCTCAGGGCCACCAAGGGCCAGCGCAGTTCCGAGGTGCTGATGCACCGCTACTACTGGGCGGCCAAGGCGGTGTCGCAGCTCAACCAGATTCTGCTGCTGAACATCGAGGAGCGCATCATGGGCAGCGAGGAGGCGCCGATGCGCCCGATCAACGCCCGCTTCCTCGACCGCGGCGGCATGCTGGAAGTGGCCCGGGACGACCTCTACCAGGACAACCCGCACGCCATCCTGGAGACCTTCCTCGTCTTCCAGCAGACGCCGGGGCTGCAGGGGCTGTCCTCGCGCACGCTGCGCGCGCTGTACAACGCGCGCAACCTGATGGACGCCGGGTTCCGCCACGACGGGCTGAACCGCGAGCTGTTCATGGACATCCTGCGCCAGCCGCGGGGGCAGACGCACGCCTTCCGGCAGATGAACGCCACCAGCGTGCTCGGGCGCTACCTGTGGGTAT
>Ga0272446_1007529_pt1 | contig 10792 bp, 9 predicted proteins | sample YNPCB0061_FD_194587 | JGI IMG/M metagenome (GOLD analysis project Ga0272446, IMG submission 194587) | Hot spring microbial mat communities from Yellowstone National Park, WY, United States - YNP-CB-006-1 | ecosystem: Environmental > Aquatic > Thermal springs > Hot (42-90C) > Sediment | place...
CGCAACAGCTCTTCGCGGCGTTGGAGATAGGCGAGGGTTTTATCGTGGAATTGCTTAAGGCTAGCCATGGCTTCCGGGTCTAATTTCCAATTGGCATGTTTGAGCACGACCGAAAGGGGGATTGAACGCAACGGATCGAGTTCGCCGGGTTTGGTGCCTTCCCCTTTTTGTGACAGTCCCATACTGAGTCCATTGTCGATGGCGCTAAACTGCTGGGTTGCTGGATCATATAAGATATTCTCGTTATGGCGGTCCAGGCTTTTCATTAGGTAGTCGAGGCAGGCGATTCGCATGAACGATTTGGCTCCAGGATGCTTGGGACCTTGAGCCAGGATTTCTCGATACGTAGCCGCGTCGAGTGCTTTACCTGGTGCTGCTTCTTGTACCGAAACAAGCTCAATATTCTCCAGAATAGTCGTTTGTTCGCCAGTCTTCGGATCTGTATGAACTTCGTTTTCGGCACGCAAAGCCGTCAGAGGCACGACCCCAAGGTTGAAGATACGGTCCAGACGACTTGCTGTATATTCCCGAATGAGGGTTTTGCCCCGATCTACGCCGTAGCGCGGGGTGAATTCTGTAGCGTTCAGTTCTATTTCATCTGGTGATAAGCCGTAATAATCGGCAATATTTTGTTTGAGGGTCGCGAAATTTTGGGATCGCGCACGAAAAGCGTTCACGATTTGTTCTTCGACCGGATCACCACTCCCGCCTTTGGCATAGGTTTGCTCAGTCGTTACGAGGCGATGGGTTTTCTCGTTCCAGTTACGTTTGATCTGAATAACCGAATCGGAGGCCGCGTCATAACGGAATCCGGATTCTCCAGATTGGGGTTTTACGTAGGCGGTCAAAGGTGGCGTTCCTTCATAGGTTCGTCGTGTGATGGCATTTACCCCGGCGTCGCCAACGGTCTGGCGATCTATTTCGCGCCCTGAATTCAGGATTTCCATGCGACGGCTGTTTTCCGGATTTGGGAAAATTCGTCCGAACTCATCGTCCATCTTAGCCGTCTCTAACGCCAAGCGCCTGACGGCTTCACGTCGTTTTTTTTCGCGTAGATAATCCGGCGGCAGGATGCGGTCCGGTCCTTCTTTCCCGCGTGGATTTTTCTGAAACCTTTCGATTAAGGGTACGGCCGCCATGGCTTGATCTATTGTTTTCATATTTATGGCTGATGGCGTACTCGTTGGTAGGCGTTGGAGTTTGCAAGGAGGGTTTTCAGGAAAAATTCACCATCTTTAGGAAACAATCGTCTGTTGCTCAATTTGTCGTAAGATCCGAAAGTTTCCAACGTATCTTTGATATCCGCGGGAAGTTGACTCAGGTCGGCTTGGCCGTCAGGTCTTAGGGTTATGGCGTAGGATCCAGTTTCGTTTCCTGCGTCATCAATGGTAATCCAATAAACCACGGTCAGCCTTTCTTTCTCCGCTATTCTATTGTCATTGGCCGGCCTTAGGGGGTTGCCTTCGGTTTTCATAGTTTTGATACATGTTATATGCGAAAACCCGGCTTGTCGAGCCGGATTTGGCATTTTGTATGTTTAATACTTATTTCGCCGGATTGAGCGGCGGCTTGCCTTCCAGCACCGCGATGATGTTTTCGGCCGCGACCATACTCATGGCTTCGCGTGCCTCGATGGTGGCGCTTGCGATATGCGGCGTCAGGATGACGTTGGGGAAGCTTTTGAGCTCCAAATTGTCGGTCACGTCGCAGTCGATGGCCGGTTCGCATTCGAAGACGTCGATGCCGGCGCCGGCGATGCGCTTGGTTTTGAGCGCGCGGAGTAAGGCCTTCTCATCGACGACCGGACCGCGCGCCGTGTTCACGAGAAAAGCTGTTTTCTTCATCAGGGCAAATTCGGCGGTCGAGATTAGATGCCTTGTCGAAGGTAGGAGCGGTACGTGGAGCGAGATGAAATCCGCGGTCTGAAGGAGCTTCTCCATGGTCATGAATTGCGCCTTGAACTCGCGTTCCATTTCTACGTTTTGCCGCATGTCAGTATAGACAAGCTTCATGCCGAAGCCATGTACGCCCCGCCGCGCGACGGCCGAACCGATGCGGCCCGCGCCGATGATGCCCAGCGTCTTGCCGTACAGGTCGGTGCCGATGAGAAGCGTCGGCGACCAGCCGGTGTATTTCTTGGCTTTGGCGAAGGCGTCGGCTTCCGGGATGCGTCGGGCTAACGAGAGCATGAGCGCGAAGGTGTGCTCGGCCACCGCTTCATTGACCTTGTCCGACGGCGTGTTGGTCACCGTGACGTTGTGCTTCTTGGCCGCGTCCAGGTCCACATTATCGAAGCCGACGGCATAGTTGGCCACGATCTTGAGCTTAGGTCCGGCCGCCTTGAACACTTCGTCGTCAATTCTGTCGGTCAAGAGCGAAAGTAAGGCATCGGCGCCCTTGACTTTTTGCAGCAGGGTCTTGCGCGGGATGATCTGGTCCTCCGGATAGATCTCGACCCGGTAGCCTTTGGCTTTTAGGGCTTTGATGCCGGAATCGGCGAACTTGCGGGTGACGTAGATTTTGGGCATAGGATTGTTGGTTAGCGTACTTAGCGCCTCGTACTTTGTGCTTCGTCAGCCGCGCTGCTTCCTCGAAGCACCAGATACCAGGTACGGAGTATGCGTTGTTTTTTTCGTTCTGTTCTTTATGACCCGCGCCGCGGCCCATTTGATCGGCGGCAACAGGGCATTGACCGCGGTCAGGATGATGATGAGTTGAGGCACAACATTCTGATCCGCGAAGAATCGGTCTCCGATATAGAGCGCTACTGTGTTGTTCATGTAGACCAGGCAGAGCGCGATGGTAATGCGTTCGGGCGGCGTGCGCCAGTAGGTCGAGGTGTAGCCGAACCAGGCGAGGCCGCCCATGAAGGCCGTCATCACGAAGACGACGCCCAGGTCGTGCGGGTTGAAGGTGTAATTGGAGCCGATGATACTGTCGGCCGTGACGCCGGCGACCAAAGCGCCAAACAGGATGAGCGACGTCTCGCGCCAGATCAAGTCGTGGCGCATCACGAATTTTTTGGCTTTGCGTTTGATGAGCATGGCCGCGCCAAAGGGAATAACGATGGTCAAGAAAAGCGAACCTAACATGCTCAGGACCGGGAAATCTACGCCTTTGCCGACTACCAGCCAAAGGATGAGCGGCATGGTCAGCGGCGCCAAAAGCGAAGTCGTGACCGCGATGAGCATGGCCAGCGATTGCCGGCCGCCGAAGAGATCGGCAACGAGCGCGATAGTCAGGCCGGTCGGCGCGGAGCCGACGATCAAAAAGGCTAAAGCCCACTCCGGCGCGAACAGCCAGCAGGGGAGCCACATGCCGAGCGGCATGAGTACGAGCATGATCAGGTTGGTGACCGAGAGCATCTTCCAGTCCTTGATGTAGGATTTGAGTTCCCTCAAGTCTAGCCGCAGGCTCGAGACCAGGAAGATCAGCATCAGCATCTCGGTCGTATAGGCGTTGAGTGACCGAAGCTGCTGCGGGAAGAGGACGCCGGCGATGAGCGCGAACAACACCAGTAGGATCTGGTTGTCGTTCAGGAAAGTGCGGATGCGGTGGAGCGTGGTCATGCGATGTAGGGATGGACCTTGACTTTCGCCATAGCCGCTTTGCTTGGGAAGGCTTTTAGGATGCCGGCTTTGGCGCCCATGTGCGTCACCACGCCGTAGGCATTCAGGGTTGCGGCCTTGAGTCCAGTTATGGCGTCGCCGAACTTGATGAGCGCGGCCACAAAAGCGGAACCGAACGCGTCGCCGGCGCCGGTCGTGTTGCTGATTTTGCCTTTCATGGCCGGAGCCTGCCAGGTCGAACCGCGCAGATGGACATAGGCGCCGTGCGCGCCGTCAGTCAGGACCAGACATTGGCGCGGGATCGGACCGAGTTGGTTCAGGATGCACAGCAGGTCGCGTGGCGGCAGGTCGGCCAGATGCGCCGCTTCCTCGCGGTTCAGGATTAGGACGTCGGTCTGCATGAGCCAGGGAAGCAGACGCTTGAACCCCAGGTCGAGTTCGCCGTTACCTGGGTTCCAAGCGACGTGCATGAGCAGGCGTTTAGCTTCGTCGAAGACGGTCCGCAGGGCCTTCGGGTCGCCGCCGAGGCTTGTCAGGTACAGCCAGCGACTGCAGAGCTTTTCCCAGGGGATGCGTTTCACGTCGAGATGCTCCGCCGCGCCGCGATGGACCAGGATGGCGCGGCTGCCGCTGCCAGCCAAGAGGATGACCGAGTAGGCCGAATGTTCCTTCGGGTCAATCTGGACGGCCGAGGCGTCTATCTTTTCTTTTTTGAGTTCTGTCAGGATCTCGTGGCCGCCGACGTCGTTGCCGACGCGGGTTACGCAGGCGGTCTTAAGCCCGAAGCGCGCCAGGGTCACGGCCGCATTCGTGGCGCCGCCGCCGGTTTGAAACTCCAATTCTTCGACCGGGATCTTGGCGCCCATCGGGAAACAGGCGTCGAAACCGTCCGGGGCATTCGGGTCGCTGCGCCGTTCGAACTCCTTGCTCATCAGGAACATGTCGCGCGTGGCCGAGCCCAGGGTCATGATGTCGAAGGCATGTTCGGCTAATTTTGGCGTCCTAGATTGTTTCATGCCCATATTCTACCATGTAACAGCATTTGGTACCTATATGAAAAAATTAGCCCTTATCTTGTCCTTAGCCTTGTCTTTCGCGGCCCTGCCATGTATGGCCTCGGCCGCCGAGGTCATCCGCGACCTTACGGTCAAAGTGACGCCGGATGTCGGTCGGCGGCTCATCTTTGAGGAGACTATCCAATACGATTTCGGCGAGGCCAGACGCCATGGCATCTACCGAGACATCCCCGAGGTCTACGACCGTAACGGCGGCAGCTACAATTACCATCTTAAGGTGCTGGGCGTCTGGCGTGACGACCCGCCGCAGCCCGAACCGTATGCGGTCAGCCACAGCAACGGCAACATTCGCATCAAGATCGGCGACGCGGACAAGACCATCACCGGGTCCCACACTTACATCATCCGCTACTCCACTGACCGGGCGCTGAATTTCTTCGGAGATCGTGCCGAACTGTATTGGAACGCGGTCGGCACCGGCTGGCCGGTGCCGGTTGAGAAGGCGTCCATCGCTTTCAATTATCTCGACGCCATCAAGCCCGATAACGTCATGACCGACTGCTTCACCGGCGCCTACGGCTCGATCGAGAAAGCTTGTAAGATTGCTTCGACCACGTCCGGCACTGTCTTCTCGACGACGCGCGTCCTTCAGCCCTACGAAGGCATGACCGTGGTCTGGGGTTTCGTCGGCGGAAAGAATTTCCCAGCACCGACTTTTTGGGAAAAGGCCCAGATGCTTCTGGCCGATAACATCGCGCTTTTTCTACCGCTCATCGCCTTCCTCTTAATGTTCTGGCGCTGGTGGACCAAGGGCCGGGATGCCAAGCTCAACACTCTCATCCCGGTGTACGAGGCACCGAGAAAGCTGACGCCGGCCATGGTCGGCGCGGCCATGACCACGGGCTCGGTGCCTGACCGCACGGTCACGGCCACCATCATTGACCTGGCGCGGCGCGGCTTCCTCAAGATCAAGTTCGGGGAAAAGAAAGGGCTGTTCGGCACGAACCAGACCTTTACGTTCGTCAAGCAAAAAGACGGCGATGAGGCCCTTGAGGATTATGAAAAAACCCTCCTGACCGGCCTGTTCAAGAGTGGCGCTGAACAGTCGGTGGAGGACCTGAAGGATGGCAAATTCTACACGACGGTCACGACCTTCAAGAGCCAGGTGGCGAAGCAGATTGACGTCCTGAAGCTGTTCGACCGCAACCCGACCTTGGTTCGCACCGTCTATATCCTCATCGCGGTCGCGGTCGCCTTGTTCAGTTTAGTTTTCTTCGGCGAGAATGCTCTCGGCGTATTCAGCGGCATTGCTACGGGCGTGATTGTCGCGGTATTCGGTTGGGTCATGCCGCGCCGCACGGCCGAAGGCATCCAACTGCTGACCGATATCGAGGGCTTCAAATGGTTTCTCTCGGTCACCGAGAAGGACCGGATGGATTTCCATAATGCTCCAGAGCGCACGCCTGAACAGTTCCAGGCGCTCCTGCCGTATGCCATCGTCTTTGGCGTCGAGAACAAATGGGCGGCCCAGTTCGCTTCGCTGAACATCCCGCCGCCGGATTGGGCGACTGGCAACGTCTCGTCCATGAACGCAGTCATGCTGGCATCGAGCCTCAACTCCATGCATTCCGCGGCTTCGGCCGCCGCATTTTCGCCCCCGTCGTCCGCCGGCTCCGGCGGTTCCGGCTTCTCCGGCGGCGGTTCGGGCGGAGGTGGCGGTGGAGGCGGAGGAGGTAGCTGGTAATATATAAGAGTTCCGAGCTTGACCTGAGATTTAAATACAAAGACAAAGTCCGGTTTTGAATCTGTCCTTTCGTTTAATTCGTTTAAGCAATTAGCTCCGTCGGAGAACCCGGCGGAGCTGTAGGCAATAAAGGGCTAGGTGGCACTTCGTTTTTTGATGATGTTACGTGCGATACGTCGCGCCTCTGGCCAGTCTGTGGCTTTGCCATTATGCGCTGAAATAATTTTTACATCGCGCGCGAGCTTAAATATAATTAGATTCAGCAGATTGCGCGCACCTTGCGGCGTCGGATGGTTGGCAAGATACTCTTCTATTGCTTCTTCGGGGTTGCGCTCCAACCATCGTTCGAAGCGTAGCGTTTGTTCGATTGTGAGTTCGAGCTGCATTTCGGGCTTGAGTCGCGTCTCGAGGGCGAGAATCGGCACCTGCTCTTGGATGAGTTCGAACTGGAGGCCAAGGCGCATCTCGAGGCCGGGTTTTTTGTGAAATGCGACCGGAGCACCTCCTACATCGTCGCCATCAATAGCGGATTTATATGCGCCGAGAGTGTTGGCCAAATCGAAAACTTCGATTACCGTCCGCAACTGCTTCGGTTTTAGCTTGGGCCAATCGATCGTCCACAGAACTCTGATCCCGTGGATTTCATCCGGCTTCGTCTTGGACTTGGCCAGATGGGCCAGCTTTCGCTGGCCAAGATAGATTCCATCAGTGCGGAAACTGACGCCACTAGGCAATTCGTCGGCATGTTCCCTGAGCCTTTCGACATCGCAGGGAGAAAGCTCTAGGAAGAGTGCGTTTGCATCTATGCCGATTGCCTTGATGTCGCTCGAGCCAGGCAAGCTATCATAGGCTAGGAATTTGCGCCTGTTCTCGCCTGTAAGGATTTCGCTGGCCGGAAAGTAGCCGTCGCGCACAGCGCAATAGAGCACCGTATCAGACGCTGACCTGAAGGCTGTGAGCGTGAGTATGATCTGATTACCTAAAAGCCCGAGCTCGCTTGTCTCTTCCATGTCTTGCTCCGTAAAAGGTCCACTTTAGCCGACTCTTCAGCTAAAGCTAAAGCATTATGTGGCAAAACGCTCATAATGTCAATATCCTGTCTGATATACAGACAACCCCGGCGGCCAGTGTGGCGTCGGGGTTGTTAGTCGGAGATAGTTACTTGCTTGAAGGCGGCAAACTAACCGGCATGGGAGGCGGCCGCTTGCGGAGTTTCTTGGCTAGCCTGACCAGATTTTCGTCTCTAGGACGCTCTGGTATTTTTGATTTGCCGTTTCTCGGTTTTTGTTCTGGCGGAGGATCCAGCTCATCCAGGAAGATCTTGATGAGTCGCCGAAGCGGTTGCTTGGACCACTCAGTGCTTTTTAGGTAGAGCGGATTCAGCACAGGCATGGCGTGAATGATTGTTCGTCGAGTTACTTCCTCATCACCCGGCCACTCTCCGTGCAATAGGAGTTTACGCAACGCTTCGGCGTCATCATTCGTCAGTCCTTCCGCCAATTCCTCCAGATCGCGGCCGACAAAACTCGAGAGCTCGGCTAGCGTTGAGAGAACCGTGAAGGAAATGCTGCTACCTCTCTCGGCTGGTGGAGCGCTCGCGCCCGGCGCTCGCGGTGCGTCCGTGAAGGCGCTTTCCGGGATATAGCACGCGGGCCTTTCCGCGATCATCTCGGATGAGCAAGGCTCGACAGAGATTAGATCATCCATCTCGAGATCATCCAAGTTTATTTCCGCTGTCGATATCTCGGTTTGGACTCTCGGTGCGGCCTGAGCGAAAGCTTTCTCGACCAGGGAATTCACTTCGGCGTCCACGCTTGGCCGAGTGTGCGAGGCGTTCTGCCCGTCCACATCCGTCAGAGCCCTCAGCGGCAGAGCTGTTGAGGTCCATGGCTCTCCCGGCGAACCATCCGACTGCACGGCGCTTGGTCGGAATGTCTCGAGTTGGCTATCGCCAGCGTCTGTTTCCCAAGAGATTTCGTCATCCGCCTGTATCCGGGCGCCCGCGTTTTGTGATCCTGGCGCGCCTTGTGGCGGACCTGGACCTTCTATCGCGAGCGCCTCTAGGCTTTTGGGCCTTGTTCCGCGGTAGAAACGGTTGTTGCCGTGCTGGACGTCGGTTCTTCTCTGTCGACTTCGGCGATTGCTTCGAGCGGTTTGAATCCCATAGCTTCTTCCGCGGCTTCGAAGATGCCGAAGAGGTCTAGCAATGGTATGTCGCGGGTGATGATATCGCTGGTCACGACTGACATCACATACTTGGCGTAAGTGAAGGGCCCCTCGGGGTTCTCTCTCTCCTTCTCGAGCAGCAGACGATCAACCTCTTCGAGCACTTCGGGCTTGATGCATTTTTGCCACACTGAGCGTGGGATGGCAGAGAGCACCTGATTGTGCGTGAGTATGGGTTGCAGATGCTGGGTCTTTGGGTTCCCAGGTTCGCCGCGCGGCTTGAGAAAAGAATCGATGAGGGATGCTACCAATCGTCGGTGTTTATCGTTGCTGTCGGTCCACGGCATGGCTTGCCGGAACTGCGCGTAGAAAAGTTCTGGATTGCCGTAGAGAACGAGCTCAGCCGGCGTGAAGGAGTCCTCGAAATACTCGTCCGTGCGGTCGCCCTCATTGAGGGCGAGATCGATGTTTGCGGCTGCGTGGTCCGGCGTCATTTTAAGAGCTGCATTCTGCAGGGCACCGAATCCCATGGTGATGCGTTGACGCACCCATTTATTGGTGATGTCACGCATGCGTTGTGTTGCATTGTAGGCTTGGCGACGCTGAGTCGGCGTCCACCAGGGAAGCTTGAGCTCGCGCAGGATGGTCAGAAGCTCGACCACGAACCGCAGCTCTGGGTGAAGTGCAAGGAAGTCATCGGCTTCCTTGGCCAGCTGTTCAGCCGGCGCGTCAGGATCTTGATGGACGAATTTCGTTGTAGGCATGATTTCCCTCCAGTTTCATGTCTGTGTTTTATGTAAGGAGCAGTACTTTACCTTTTCAAAAATAATCTTTATTGTCAAGTATTATTTAGTCAGTTAGTCGGTCAGTCAGTTAGTCGGTTAGTCAGTTAGTTAAGAATCAGTTAAGAATCCATTTAGGCTTAATTTAAAAAGCGGGAGTAGGTGCTCTCGCACCTTTTTGGCCAAGACTAGATCAGCTAGTGGGTATTTTTTCGACTAGTTTATAGCCTTCTAAGTTTTCTCTGGCAAATCGGTGGGCTCTAGCGTCTCTTTTTCGAGACCTTGGCGCGGGCAGGCTTGTCGAGCGCCTCATCTGCCCTTATCCGTAACTTTAAGCAGTTAGGCGGCGTTTTTGTTCCCCTTTGTTTGGATTATTTTGCCTTGCCCCAACTGCCGAATAATTCCATCTTTTTCATCGCCACTTCGCGCATCAAAAGATTCGCCGGCTCCATCAATTTGCGCGGGTCGATGACTTTCGGCAGGTCATCCACGGCTTCGCGGATGCCGGCTGTGAATGCCAAGCGCAAGTCAGTGTCAATATTGATTTTGGCTACCCCATGTTTAATCGCCTGTTTTATGTCCACATCCAACACGCCACGCGCTTCCCCCAACCTGGCACCGTGATACTCCGCGATTTTGACGATATCTTCCATCACGCCCGAAGCGCCGTGGAGCACGAGCGGCACTTTCACGAGCTTGGCGATTTTCTTTAAGCGGTCGATGTCCAGATGTGTCTTGCCTTTGAATTTGTACGCCCCGTGCGCCGTACCGATGGCAATCGCCAGTGCATCACACTTCGTCTCTTTAACAAACTGCGCGGCTTGCTCCGGATTGGTCAGATGCGCGTCTTTTTCTTCTACGCTCACGAAATCCTCGAGGCCCGCGATGGCGCCGATTTCCGCTTCTACTGACGCACCTTTGGCTCGCGCCCACTTCACGACCTGCTTGGTCTTCTTCACGTTTTCGGCATAGGGGAGAGAGGAACCGTCGAACATAACAGAAGTGTATCCCGCGTTGAGTGCAGCTTTGATCAACTTCAGGTCTTTGCCATGATCTAGATGCATGGCTACCGGAATTTTGCCTTTGGCCGCCACGCGTATCATGGCCACGAGGTAATCAAGACCGGCGTATGAGATTGCGCCTTCCGAAGTCTGCACGATGACTGGCGACTTCATTTTTTCGGCCGCGGACATTACGGCTTTGAGGAACTCCAAATCATTGACGTTAAACGCCGGGACCGCGTACTTCTTGGCGCGAGCGGGGACGAGGAGCTTTTTGGTGGTGACCAACATAGGTTTATGTCGCTATTATTTGTCGTCCTGAGCTTGCCGAAGGGCATTTACTAAGGTCTTTCGACTCCGGCCCGTCAGACGCGCCTCCGCTCAAGATGACGAAACATATGATATCAGGCCGGGCACTGTTGCGCTAATTGTGGGTGATTGTCTGTTCCGTGACCTGGAGAAGCAGCTCGTTAACAAGAAGCTCCATTGAAGTCTCTGACTTGATGCCACGCCT
>Ga0272446_1007530_pt1 | contig 10790 bp, 9 predicted proteins | sample YNPCB0061_FD_194587 | JGI IMG/M metagenome (GOLD analysis project Ga0272446, IMG submission 194587) | Hot spring microbial mat communities from Yellowstone National Park, WY, United States - YNP-CB-006-1 | ecosystem: Environmental > Aquatic > Thermal springs > Hot (42-90C) > Sediment | place...
GGGCACCCACGCGCGCACGGTCTGGCGGAGCAAGTAGCGGCTGGCCAGGAAGGCCAGCGTCGCCCCGAGCGTCGAGGCGAAGCTGACCAGCACAGTCCCCCACCAGCGCCCGAACAACACGCCCGCCGCCACGCTCAACACCGTGGCCACGGGCAAAGCCAACGCCACTGCCACCACCTCGACCAAGAAAAAAAGCACCGCGGCCCCGAGCGGATAGTCGGCGACCAGTTGGTGCAGTTGCTCGCGTCGCTGGCTGAGTTGCTCCCAGCGGAGTTGGTCGGCCCATCCGCTAGCCCCAAGGGCCGCGACCGCGCCGAGGATCGCCAGCACCAGCAATGGCCGCCCCAGCCGTAGACCACAGCTAGCAGAGGGGCGTTGGGGGGGGGCTTGGCTCATGCGTGGCGCGTCCCGATACAATAGTCGTTGATTCGGGTAGTATAGTCAACTCCAGGAGGATGACCAGTCGCTGTCGGCGGTCAGCCGGCGGCGGGCCGCCCTCGGGGCAGGCGAACGATGAACTCGGCATACTGACCGGGGACGGTTTGCAGTTCGAGTTGCCCGCGGTGCTTCTGCACCACAATATCATAGCTGATCGACAGGCCCAAGCCGGTGCCCTGGCCGCTGGGTTTGGTGGTGAAAAAGGGCTGGAAGATGCGCTCGCGCAGCTCGTCGGGCACGCCCGGCCCATTGTCGCGGATGTGGATGGCTACCGACTCCTCCAGCAGTCGCGTTTGCACCAGCAGTTGCGGGACGTAGTCGGGGCCGGCGTATTGCCGCTTGTTGCTCATCGCCTGGCAGGCGTTGGAGACGATGTTCATGATGACCTGGCTTAAGTCTTGCGGCACGCCCCGCACGCTGCCGATCCGCTCGTCTAGGCTGATGCTGATGGCGGTGTGCAGGGTCGGGTCGCTGGCCCGTAGCCCGTTGACGGCCAGGTGGACGTATTCGCTGACCAGTGCGTTGAGGTCCACATCCTGAAACTCGCCGCTGCTGGAGCGCGAATGTTGCAGCATGCCGCGCACGATCGCGTCGGCGCGTTTGCCGTGTTCGTTGATCTTGGCGAGATTCTGCTTGAGCAGGTGGATAGTCTCACGCAGGTTGGCCCGCGCCGATTCGGGCAAGCACTCGCCCACTTGATCGACTTGCCCGAGCAGTTCGTGCAACAGCGGGTCACACAGGCGGGCAAAGTTGATGACAAAGTTCAGCGGGTTCTTGATCTCGTGGGCGATGCCGGCGGTCAATTGCCCCAGCGAGGCGAGCTTCTGCTGGACCAGCAATTGCTCTTGCGTGGCTTTCAGTTGGGCCAGGGTCCGTTCCAGCTCCTCGGTCTTGCGCTGCTCCTGGTCGCGCAGGCGTTTCTTCTCCAAGCAAGCCGTGATGCGCGAGCGGAGCAAGATCGGGTCTACCGGCTTGGCCAGGTAGTCGGTTGCCCCCGCCTCGATGCAGCGGGCCACCGACTCCACCTCGTCTACCCCCGACACCATTACCACCGGGATTTCACGCAAGCGGGGCGTGGCTTGCAGCCGAACCAGCAACTCGTAGCCGTCCAACTCGGGCATCAACACATCCAGCAGGATCATGTCAATCTCCTGGCTGGCCAGCACCGCCAAGGCCCGCTGGCCACTCTCCGCGACCACCACGTTGTGACCGCATTGCTTGACGTGTTGGCTCAACAACAGACGGTTGACCCCGTTGTCATCGACGACCAAGATGGTTCCCATCAAGTCCATTCCCTCCGCCTTCGCCTCTCAGCCCGTCACCACGTCGATACCGCGGATTTTGGCCTGGAGCAGGTGCCGCAGCCGGTCCATGATCTTCTTGTGCGCCTTGTCTACCTCAGCATCTTTGAGGGTGCGGTCGCTCGCCTGATAGACCAGCGCGTAGGCCAGACTTTTGGTGCCGGCGGGGATGCTGGGTCCGCGGTAAACATCGAACAGCCGCACCGCGCTGACCAGTTCCCCGCCCGCGGCGCGAATCTCCGCTTCGACCCGCCCGGCGGGCACCTCTTCGGCGACGATAACGGCGATGTCGCGTAGCGCAGCGGGGAATCGCGGCACGGCGCGGGCGGCGAAGCGGGCGGGCACCTGGGCTAGCAGCGTGTCTAGGTCGAGTTCCGCGACCAGGACCGCCCGCTCGGTCAGGTCGAACGCCTGGGCCGTCTTGGGGTGCAACTCGCCCAGCGTGCCGACCACTTGCTCGGCCAGCCGTAGCTCGGCGGCGCGGCCGGGGTGCAGGTGCGGCCGCTTCGCCGCGCGCACCTCCACGCCGCCCAGGTGCAGTTCGTCCAGCATCGCCTCCAGCACCCCCTTCAGATCAAAGAAATCCAGCAGGGCCGGTTTCTGGTCCAACGGGTCATCCCAGTAGTTGGGCGTGCGTCGGCCGGTCATCACCACCGCCAGGCGCAACGGCTCATGCGGCAACTTGTCGTGGGGCACTGGCAGGAACACTCTGCCGACCTCGAAGAGGCGAACGGTGTCGCAGTGCCGCAGGTTGGTCGCCGCCACCTCCAACACCCCGGGCAACAGCTCGCGCCGCATCACGCTGCGTTCGGCGCTGATCGGGTTGGCCAGGCGGACATACTCCACCCCCTCGGTCTGGCCGGTTAGCAGCGTTTCGCGCTCCGGGGCGGTCATCGCGTAGGTGATGACCTCCTGCAATCCCAGGCTGACCAGGATGTCGCGGGTGCGCTCCTCGCGGGCTAGCTCGGCGTTGTCGCGCTGGGCGGGCAACTCGCAGGCCAGCAGGGTAGCCGGCAGATGGTCGTAGCCCCGCAGCCGGGCCAATTCTTCGATCAAGTCCGCGGGGCCAGCCTGGATGTCCAGGCGGTGCGGCGGCGGCAACACCTCAAGCACATCGCCCTGGCGGCGCACCTCGAACTCCAGCAATTGCAGCGTGTGGCTAGCTTCGTCCAGCGGGATCGACACGCCCAAGAGCCGCCGAATCTCCGCCTCGCTGAGCGTGATCGCGCTGGTGCTGGGCGGGGCGGGGTACTCATCGACGCAGCCCGCCGCGGTCGTCGCCTGGGCATGTTGCTCCAGCAAATAGGCGGCTCGGCCCGCCCCCAGCGGCACGATGGCCGGGTGAATCCCCTTGCTGAAGCGCAGGCTGGCCTCGCTATGCAGGTTGAACTCGCGGGCTGCCCGCCGCACCCGGACCAAGTCGAAGTTGGCCGACTCCAGCAACACCGTGCGTGTGTCGGGGCCAACCTCCGTTTCCAGCCCCCCCATCACCCCCGCCAGCGCGATAGGCCCGCGGGCATCGGCGATGACCAGATGCTCCGGCGTGAGCGTCCGCTCTTGCTGATCGAGGGTGAGGAGCTTCTCGCCCGGTCTGGCCGAGCGCACGGTGATGCTCACCGCCTGGCCGTTGGCCCTGGCCAGTAGCTTGTCGTAGTCGAACGCATGCAGCGGTTGGCCCCATTCGAGCATGACGTAGTTGGTGATGTCCACGATCAGGCCAAGCGAGCGCATCCCGGCGTATTCGAGTCGTCGCCGCATCCAGCCGGGCGTGGGGCCGGGCTGCACCCCCTCGATGAGCAGGGCCAAATAGCGGCTACAGCTTTGCGGGTCTTCGATGGCCACCCGCACCCGCTGGCCGATCGGCTGACCGGCGGCAGCGGGCTGGTGCGGCGGCAGACGTAGCCGTTGGCCGGTCAACGCGGCCACCTCGCGGGCTATGCCGATCAGCGAGTAGCACCGGGCCAGGTTCGGCGTCAGCTCCACCTCCAGCACCACCTCGCCCAACAAATCCTGAGCCGGCACACCGACCGGCGCATCCGCTTCGAGAATGATGATGCCCTCGTGTTCCTCGTTGATGCCCAGCTCGAAGTTGGACATGACCATCGCGTCGTTGGGGATGCCGCGCAACTCCTTGGGCTTTAGCTCAGCCAGCTTCTTGGGGGTGGTGTGGCCGTCCCAGTAGAGCGTGCCCGCTTGGCCCAGGATCACCTTCTGCCCCGAATCGCCAACTTGCAGGTTGGGCGCGCCGGTGACCACCGTCTTGGGCTGGCCCGCGCCGTAATCGAGCGTCACTAGCTTCAGCTTGTCGGCGTTGGGGTGCTTGCTGACCTGAAGCACCTGCGCGGTCACCACCTTGTCGCGCTCCCAGACAATCCCGGCATCCTCCGGCTTGACACGCAGCCCCGGCGGCACGGGCACGCCGTAGACCCGCGCCCCAGCCACCTCTAAGCCTGCCAGCGTTAGCCGTTCGGCCAACTCGGCCGTGCCAATCGCTTCCAGCGACACATACTCACGCAACCAAGAGAGCGGAATGTTCATGGGTGGTTCGGTGATTTTCTCTGAACTCCAAGGGTAGGTCCAATTGGGGACAGTATACGACCCACCCCCCGGATTGTCAGCGAACGCCCACCGCCACGCCCACCGGCGACGACCAGCCGGCCCGCCCACGCCCACCGCCACGCCCACCGGCGACGACCAGCCGACCCGCCCACGCCCACCGCCACGCCCCCCGACTGTCAGCGGCCGGCCCGGCGGGCTGATCTCGTTTGCCGTCTTAGCGGCGGTCCAAGCCGCGCTCTTTCCGTTGAGGCGGGATCGGCGTAGAATGGACAGGCAGAATAAGTCAAGGGGCCGTTGGTTGCGGTTGACCTGTGAGAATGGGGAGAGACCCAAGTGTTACTGATTAGTGCCTCGATTGTGGCGCACTTTCTGAATCTGGTGGTGATCGTGCTGGGGATCATGCTGATCGGCATTATCCTCATCCAGTCGGGCAAGGGCGGTGGCTTGGTGGGCGCGTTCGGTGGCATGGGCGGGGCCAACCCGTTCGGCACCAAATCCGCCGACACCGTCACGCGCGTGACTGGCTACCTGGCAGCCATCTGGGCATTCGTCATCATTCTGCAAGTCTACGTCGCCAAGATTGACAGCACACGTACCGAAGAACGCTCGGCCTTCGAGCAGCTACAGAACGAGCCAGCGCGGTAAGCCGACCAGCCGCTGGCGAACCCGTGAGCAGCCCCGGGCATGGGCGAGGCTGATTGACACCCGACGAGGGAAGCGTGTGTTGCTGAGCATGACAGGCCACGGTGAGGCGCGCGTAGTGCAACCCCACTTGACGCTCTCCATCGAATTGCGCGCCGTCAACAACCGCTACCTGAAAGTCAACTGGCGCGCTCCCGAGCCGTACAATCAATTGGAGGCGGAGGCCGAACGGCACATCCGCCAACACCTGCACCGCGGCTCCGTGCAGGCGACGCTGCGGGTTCAGCGGGTGGCCCGCGCCGCCGACTTCCCCTTAAACACCGTTGCCCTGCGGGCTTACGTCGAACAGGTCCGCATCGTCTGCGGTGAGTTGGCCTGGCCCGAGGCGGCCCCGGCCCTCCTCGCCGGGGTGTTGGCTTTGCCCGGAGTCGCCCCGGATAGCGTCCACCCTTCGCTCAACCTCCAAGAAGACTGGCCGATTATCGCCGAGGCTCTGACCGCAGCTCTGGGTCAACTCGATCAGATGCGGCGGGTCGAGGGGCAGGCGATGGCCGGCGAATTGCTCGGGCTACTCGACCAGATCGACGCGACCACCGCGCGGCTACGCGAATACCTCCCCAGCATGGTCCAAACCTACCAGAACCGCGTGGTAGAGCGGGTGCGAAAGTTGCTAGCCGACTCCGGCGTGACGCTCGAGGCCAAAGACCTTATCCGGGAGACGGCGATCTTCGCCGATCGCGCGGATATTTCGGAGGAACTGACCCGCCTGGCTAGCCACGTCGAACAAGCCCGCGCCCTGATCGGGGCCGAAGAGGGCGAAAGTCCAGGCCGGCGGCTGGAGTTTCTGACCCAGGAGATGGGCCGCGAGGCCAATACCATCGGCTCCAAAGCGGGCGATGTCTTCGTCGCGCGGCAAGCTATCGAGTTGAAGGCGATCTTGGAACGGTTCCGGGAACTGATCCAGAACATTGAATGAGCCGTGGGGGACGCGATGGTGCATGGCCCATTGTTCGTGTTGTCCGGTGCCAGCGGTAGCGGCAAATCGACGCTGGTGGCCGAACTGCTGCAGCAGTCGGCCTGGCCATTGCGGGTAGCCGTCTCCGCGACGACTCGGCCCCCGCGACCTGGCGAGGTGGACGGCCGCGACTACCACTTCTGGACCCGCGACCGCTTCCTGGCCGCCGTCGCGGCGGGTGAGTTCCTCGAACACGCCGAGGTTCACGGCAACCTCTACGGCACCCTGGCCAGCGAAGTGGTGCCCTACCGCCAGATGGGCCGCGGGGTGTTCGTGGTCATCGACGTGCAGGGGGCGGCTCGGCTGCGGCAAATCGACCCCTACGTCATCACCATTTTCGTGCAGGTCGGGACGTTGGCGGTCATCGAACAACGCCTGCGGGCCCGCGGCACCGAGGACGAGCCAACCATCCAACGCCGACTCGCCAACGCCCAGATCGAACTGGCGCAGGCGGGTGAATACGAGTTTGAGGTTGTCAACGACGATCTGCCTTCGGCAGTGCGGCAACTGGAAGCGATCGTCGCCACAGGGTTTCAGAGGGTTCGCGCATGCTCGACGAATTGAAAGAAGAAACCATCGTCAACAAGGTCGGCGGCCGATTCCGCCTGTCTACGCTGATTCGCAAACGGCTAGTTGCCCTCAACACCGGGGCCATGCCGCTGGTCGATCTGCGTACCAACGATAAGATGGCGATTGTCATCCAAGAGATCCTGCAAGACAAAATCTACCTCGACACCAGCGGCAACCTGCAAACCCGCGGCCCGCTGCCCGAGGTAGAGCCAATCCCGATGGCCACCTACGCCACCGTACCGGTGCCGTTGGCCAGCAATCAGGCTGCCGACTTGCCGCCTGACGACGACTTGGCCGACCTGGACGACGAGGATGACGAGGACGAGTGACACTACCGCCCAGCCACCCGGAGGGTAGCCATGTTCCCGACCCCGACCACCGTCGATGCGATCCTCCGCTCGTCGCTGAGTGATCTGTGGGCGTTTCTGCCCGAATTGGCCGTGGGCGGCACCATCGTTGCCCTGCTCGTGCTGCGGTTGTTCGACTCGCTGGGCCGACTCCACCTCGGCTGGGTGGCGCTGCTGGGGCTGATCGGGGCGCTAGCACTGGCCTGCGGGCAATGGCTGGGACTGCCCGAGCTAGACCCCCGACGGGCGGACGTGCGGCCGGTGGTTCGGTTGGACCTCTTCTCGGGACTACTCAGCTTCGACCAATTCGCCCTGGCCTTGCGGGTGGTGGTGCTTACCGCTGGCGTGCTGAGTCTGGCGGTCTGTCTGTTCTCGGGCATCCCCGACGACCAGGACGCCGCCGACTTCGGCACGCTCCTGGCCGGCGGCACGTTGGGTATGATGCTGATGGTGACGGCGCAACACCTGCTGATGATTATCATTGCTCTAGAGATGGCTAGCCTGCCGGGCTATGCGCTGGCGGGCTTTCTCAAGGGCAAGCGACAGGGGTCGGAAGCGGCCCTGAAATACGTCGTCTACGGTGCGGCGGCGGCGGGCGTGACCCTCTACGGCATCAGCCTGTTGGCCGGCCGTTTCGGCAGCGGCCACCTGCCCGACATCGCCCCGCAGTTGGCCGCCGCCGCCGACGAGCCAATCGTCCTGTTGGGGCTGATCTTCGTTCTGTGCGGGCTGGGGTTTAAGCTGGCGGCGGTGCCGTTCCACTTCTGGTGCCCGGATGTGTTCGAGGGGGCGGCCGCCGAGGTGGCGGGCTTTCTCTCCGTCGCCAGCAAGGCCGCCGCCCTGGGCTTGACCACGCGGTTATTCTTCTCGCTGGGCGATCTGCCTGCCGCCCTGATCGGCCTGCTCGCCGCTCTGGCCGCCCTCACCGCCAGCTTCGGCAATCTGGCTGCCTTCGGCCAGACCAATCTCAAACGCCTGCTGGCCTACTCGACCATCGCCCACGCCGGCTACATGCTGATGGCCGTCTGTACGCTGCGTGCCGCCGGCTCGGCCGCGTTGTTGTTCTACCTGACCATCTACACCATCATGAACCTCGGAGCCTTCGCCTGCGTCGCCTACTTGCGCAATCGCACCGGCACCGAAGACCTGTCGGGGCTGCGGGGGTGCGTCGAGCATTCGCCGCTGGTGGTCGTCGCGTTGGCCGTCTGCTTGTTCAGTCTGCTGGGCTTGCCGCCGCTGGCGGGGTTCGCGGCCAAGTTCCAGTTGTTCCGGGTGTTGTTCGAGGCCGGGCAATCGCCGACCGGGCCACTGCCCGGATGGGTCTACTTCACGCTGCTGGGCGTGGGGGTGGTCAACACCGCCCTTAGTGCCGTCTACTACCTGCGTGTGCTGCGGGTCATGGTGCTGGAGCCGGCCGACACCGCCGGGGCTCCTCGGCCCCTGCGACCCACCCGCGCGGGCGCGGCCCTAGTCGGCACCCTGGCTCTGCTGCTGGTCATGCTGGGGATCGCCTGGGGACCGCTCAGCCACGCGGCCGGGCTGTCGGTCTTGATACCCGCGACACGTTCGGTCGGAGTATCCGGCTGATGGATGCGACGAGCCAGCGCCTGCTCCGCGATGCGCTCGTGGCCGAGCAGGTCAGTTTCTTGCAGTACGTCGCGCAAGCGCAACTGTGGGTGCCCCCGCCCCAGCGGCCGATCTGGGCGCGGATCGTCGAGTTGGCCCAGCAGCAAGCCGAGCGGCGGCGGCAGGTCGAAACGCAACTCGCGCAGGCCCACCTGGCGATCCCGCCGACTAACAGTTTCCCGGTCGAGTTCACCGCGTATAACTATGCCGCCCTCCAGGCGGTCTTACCCGTCTTGGTCCGTAGCCTCCAGAATGAGCTAGCCCGGCTCGACTCGACCCTGGCCCGGCTGAGCGATCCAGCCGCCCGGGCGTATCTCGAACCGCTGGTCGCACACAAACGCCAGACTCTCGCCACTATCCAGGGCTTGCAGCCATGACGCTTACGCTAGTCGATACGCACGCCCACCTCGACGACGAGCGGTTCGACCCCGACCGCGCCGCCGTCATCGCCCGGGCCGTGCAGGCCGGGGTAGGGCGGATCGTTGCCGTCGGCATCACTGCGGCGAGCAGTCAGCGCTGCATCGAGTTGGCCCGGCAACACCCCGAGCTTGCCCCCACCGTCGGCATCCACCCCAACAGTATCGCGCAGGCCGCGCCGGGCGACTGGGACATCATCGCTCGCTGGGCCGAACGGCCCGAGGTGGTCGGCATCGGCGAGACAGGACTAGACCGGCACTGGGACTTCACCCCGTTTGCCACCCAGCAAGACTACTTCGCCCGGCACCTGGAACTGGGGCAGCGGTTGAACAAAGCCGTGGTCATCCATTGCCGCGAAGCGATCCACGATCTGCTGCCGATCTTGCGGCAGCACTACCAACGCCACGGCCCCATTCGCGGGGTGATGCACTCGTTCTGCGAAGATGCCGCGACCGCGGCGGAGTGCGTGGAAATGGGGTTGATGATTTCGTTCGCGGGGATGCTGACCTACAAGAACGCCGCCAGCCTGCGGGCCGTGGCCGCGTCGGTGCCGCTGGAGCGGTTGCTGGTGGAGACGGACTGTCCGTACCTATCCCCGCAGCCGGTGCGGGGTCACCGCAACGAGCCGGCGTATGTGTGCCATACCGCCGCGTGCCTAGCCGAGCAGCAGGGCGTGAGCGTGGCGGAACTGGCCGCACAGACCACCGCCAACGCCCGCCGGCTATTCGGCCTCACTTCTTGAACTCGGGCAGATCGTAAATCCGCAAGAAGCCGTCGCTGTGAACGGTCAAGATCGTGCGCATGTCGGGCATGAAGACGCCCGTGTAGGTCTTGCATGCCAGGTTGTTCGTGCGGGCGACGCGCTGGCCGGTGAACGTATCGTAGACCACTATGCCGTGCTTATCCGTCATGATGACCTCTCCCTTCGGGCCAAAGAGCGGCCCTTCGGTCACCAGCATGTAGCGGTCGTCGGGTGAGAATACCACCCCCTCGATAGCGAAATTGTGATCGGTGAAGGTGGTGATCGACTGGCCCGTATCGAGGCTCCAGATCTTGACGGTGCGATCGAACGACCCAGTTATCAAGCGCTTGGCATCGGTCGAGAGGGAGATACGCCGGATCGTCTCTCGGTGGGCCTCGAACTGGCGAATCTTCTGGCCATTGCTGCCGTTCCAGACGCTAACCACGCCGCCCTCGCCCGCCGTGACCAACGTATTGTTTGGGCCGGTGGCCACGGTCCAAAGCGGCTTATCGGAAGCCTGAATGGTACGGATTGGCTCATCGCGGCCGGGGTCATAGACGCGCAGCTTGCCATCTCGGCCGGCGCTGACAAATTGCTTGCCGTTGCGCAGGTAGCTGATCGCGTAGACGGGTTGGTTGCTGCCTTTGAAATCACGCACCGACTTGCCCGTCTCGGCCTCCCACATTTTGACTGAGCCGTTGGTGCTGCCGCTGACCAGATACTTGCCGTCACCCGAAACCGCCACGGTCATGATCAGGCCGTTCTGGCCGGTGAAACGCCGCACCTCCCGCCCATCGACCGGATTGCGGAGCTGGACGGTGGCATCCTCCCCGCCGACCGCGATGTACTTGCCGTAGGGGAAGACAGCGATCGCTTCGAGCGACTTGCCCGGGATGACCGCGACTGCTGCCCGTTCCGTGAGTTTGGGCTGCTTATCCCCCGAGCTGGGCAGCAGCCCCGCCAATGGGTTCTCGCCGATGAAGTAGTAGACACCAATGGTCACCAAGGCCAACGCGCCGGCGATGGACCCGAAGACAATTAACAAGATCAAGCCTAGCCAACTCCGCTTGGCTGGGGGAGCCGCCTCGTTGACAAGGTTGATCGCGGAACCCGGTGTCGCGGCTGCGGGGTTG
>Ga0272446_1007531_pt1 | contig 10789 bp, 6 predicted proteins | sample YNPCB0061_FD_194587 | JGI IMG/M metagenome (GOLD analysis project Ga0272446, IMG submission 194587) | Hot spring microbial mat communities from Yellowstone National Park, WY, United States - YNP-CB-006-1 | ecosystem: Environmental > Aquatic > Thermal springs > Hot (42-90C) > Sediment | place...
GTCCCCCTCCGGGAACCAGGCGGCGAGCATCGCGCGCGCCGGTGCGGTCATCTCCGGCCGCTCGATGTCCACCTGCTCGACAAGCTCGGCGAGCTTGATCTTGCGCGCATGGGCATCGGCGATCGCTTCCACCGCCTCCGCCAGCGCCGGCGTCACGTCGTATTCGGCCGGAACGCGGCCTGCGGCCACGTCTGCCCGCAAGGCAGCCCAGTCACCCGCCACCTGCCGCAGCGCCGCGGCAAGCCCCCGTATGCCCTCGTCCTTGCCGAGCCACAGGCGCTCGAGCATGGGCGCAAGCGCGTCGCCGTAAGCCGCCTGCATTAGCGCCCGCTCGATGCGGTCGATCAGCGCCGGCGTCGGCCCGCCCTTCGGGTCGAGCAGCCCCGAGCGCTCGCCCACCGTCAGCCCCTCGACGAAGGCGCGCACGAAGTCGCGGTTCGCCGCCGCCTCAACGTCCCCGCCGCGCCAGCGCGCCAACGCAGCCGCCACCGCCGCGGCATCGTTGCGCGACTGCTCGACGACCGTCTCCGCCGCCACCACCGGCTTGTTCGCCTCGCGTACGAACGCCGCGCGCTCCGCGGGGCTCAGAGCGCTCACGCGCTCGGCCACCAGCACCGGCTCCCTCAACCCGCTGAGGTCGTAGCCAGCGCGGCGCAGCGTCGCGAGATAGGCCTCGCGCTGCGCCGCAAGCTCCGGCTGGCGGTAAACGAGCGCGAGCGCCGCCACCCGCCCGTTTCCGGTCTCCGCCACCAGGTCGGCGCTGACGATGGGCGGCCCGGCCGACGCCTCGACGTTCGGCAACAGCCGCTCGGGGATAAGCCCGGATGCGATGGCGCGCACTTGCGCTTGGCTTGGCGCGGCGCCGCGCTCGCGCGGCTGCACGCCCTCCTTGTGGGGGTAGGCAGGGTTTGGGCGGCCTTCGGCGTCGTGGCTGACGATGATGCGGTCGAGCTCGACGACCTTGGGCTCGAGCAGAACCGCGCGGCCGGTGGGCGTGTAGGCGTTGAACTGCGTGAGGTTTGACGATAGGTTCTGGGCGGCGGCTCCTGGTCCCCGTTCCGGACGTAGAGGTGGGGGCGGTCCCGGCGCCTGGCCCGATCCTGCCGTTCCAGGACCGCCATGACCTTCCCTGAAATAGGCGGTTTTCAGCGCCAGCAGGCTGCGTGCGGCGCGCACCGTCTCGACGATCACCAGGGTGCCGTCGGGCAGGTTCTTCTCGGCGACCAGCACGGGCAGCCCCTGATGCGTGGCGCCGTCGTGCCGGAACCGCTCGGCCTCGCGCAGCCAGCGCGGCAGGTTGGCGAGGTCCTCCAGCGTCAACGGCCGCACCCGGATGTCGTCGCCCTCCGGCCCGTGCCGCCGCCAGACATAGCGCAGTTCGTCGCGCTGCATGACATGCTGCATCCCGCGCACATCGAGCCCCGTCTGCGTCAGGATGCGTTTTGTCACATCGTCCGGCAGCACGCCAAAGCCCAGCGCGAAGCTGCCCGAACCGGGCGGCGCGTCCAGCGCCGCCGCCACCTCGGCCCGCACCACGTCGAACGTGGCACTGTTAAGATCCCGGATCGGCACGCGCCGTGACGGCGGCGGCAGGGTGGCAACGGGCGGCGCTTCCGGCGTCTCGATCGCGCGTATGGCGGCTGCCACCGCCTGGTCGTGCGCCGCCGCGCGCTCGGGCCCGGCCGGGTTGCCCTGCGCCACGATCTGCTCGCCGCGCGCAGCCGCCACCGCGGCCTCGGCGTTGGGCACCTCGGCCGGCGGCACGGTGCGGCGCGCGAGCGCACGCTCCACACCGGCGATGAGAGCGCGCAAGCCGCCGCCGATCACCGCACCGCCCGCGGCCGTGCCATCGCCTCGATCTCGTTGCTAAACACGAGGCGCTCGGCGTCCTCGTGCCGCTTCTGTGCCGCCCGATCCGCTTGCCCGCGCCGCCCAGGCAGGCGCGGCCCAGGCAGGCGCCACCAAAACGAGGCACTGCTGGTCACGCGCGACTTGCCCCGGCAAACTCCAGCGGGCCATCATTTGACTCAACTCAAGGCGGCCGCGCAGGCGACGTGCCATGGCCCTGCGAGGCTTTGCTGCGCCGCAACGAAACGGGAGGAGACTGGCCATGCCCGACACACTCACCGCCAAGCAGGGCGAGACCGTGATCCCGGTCAGGCCGGAGATCGCCGCCGCAGCGCGTGTCGATGCCGCGCGGTACCGGGCGATGGTCGAGGCCGAAGCCGCCGACCCGGAGGCCTTCTGGGCCGAGGCAGCGAGGCGCCTTTCCTGGATGACGCCGCCCTCCCGGATCAAGAACGTCTCCTTCACCGGCGAGGTCTCGATCCGCTGGTACGAGGACGGGGTGCTCAATGCGTCGGTGCAGTGCCTCGACCGGCACCTGCCAGCGCACGCGGGCCAGACCGCGATCCTCTGGGAGGGCGACAGCCCCGACGAGAGCGCGCACATCACCTATGCCGAGCTCCACGAGCGCGTCTGCCGCCTCGCCAACGCCATGGAGGGCTTGGGCGTCAAGAAGGGTGATCGCGTCACGATCTATCTGCCGATGATCCCCGAGGCCGCGGTGGCGATGCTCGCCTGCGCGCGGATCGGCGCGATCCACTCGGTGGTGTTCGGGGGCTTCTCGCCGGAGAGCCTGCACGGGCGGATCGAGGACTGCGGCTCGACCCTGCTCATCACCGCTGACGAGGGCCTACGCGGCGGCAGGCGGGTGCCGCTCAAGGCCAATGCCGATGCCGCGCTCGCGCAGTGCCCGACCATCCGGGACGTGATCGTCGTCCGACGCACGGGCGGGGCGGTGGCGATGCAGCCTGGCCGCGACCACTGGTATCACGAGCTCTGCGCCGCCGCCGCGCCCACCCACACCCCGGCGCCGATGGGGGCCGAGGACCCGCTCTTCATCCTCTACACCTCTGGCTCGACGGGAAAGCCCAAGGGCGTTCTGCACACCACCGGCGGCTACATGGTCTGGGCGAGCCTTACCCATGAGCTCGTGTTCGACTACCGCGAGGGCGAGGTCTACTGGTGCACGGCCGATGTCGGCTGGGTGACCGGCCACAGCTACATCGTCTACGGCCCGCTCGCCAATGGCGCGACCACGGTGATGTTCGAGGGCGTGCCGAACTACCCCACCGTCTCCCGCTTCTGGGAGGTGGTGGACAAGCACCGGGTCAACATCTTCTACACCGCGCCCACGGCGATCCGCGCGCTGATGCGCGAGGGCGAGGCGCCGGTGCGGAAGACCTCGCGCGCCAGCTTGCGAATCCTCGGCAGCGTCGGCGAGCCGATCAACCCCGAGGCCTGGCTCTGGTACTGGCGGGTGGTGGGCGAGGAGCGCTGCCCGGTGGTCGACACCTGGTGGCAGACCGAGACGGGGGGAATCCTGATCAGCCCTCTGCCCGGGGCGACGGCGCTCAAGCCCGGGTCGGCGACGCTGCCTCTGCCCGGGGTCAAGCCCGTGCTGGTCGACGCCAACGGCGCTGTGCTCGAGGGCGCGGCGGAGGGCAATCTGTGCCTGACGGACTCCTGGCCCGGGCAGATGCGCACCGTGTTCGGCGACCATGCCCGCTTCGTGCAGACCTACTTCTCGACCTACCCGGGGATGTACTTCACCGGCGACGGAGCCCGCCGCGACGCTGACGGGTATTACTGGATCACCGGCCGCGTCGATGACGTTCTCAACGTCTCCGGCCACCGCATGGGCACGGCCGAGATCGAGAGCGCGCTGGTCGCCCATCCGAAGGTGGCAGAAGCCGCGGTGGTGGGGATGCCGCATGACCTCAAGGGCCAGGGGATCTACTGCTACGTCACGCTCAAGACCGGGGTCGAGCCGTCGGAGGAGCTGCGGAAGGAGCTGGTCGGCTGGGTGCGGAAGGAGATCGGCCCGATCGCCTCGCCGGACGTAATCCAGTGGGCGCCTGGGCTGCCGAAGACGCGGTCTGGCAAGATCATGCGTCGCATCCTGCGCAAGATCGCCGCCAACGAGACGGAGAATCTCGGCGATACGAGCACGCTCGCCGATCCGACGGTGGTCGCCGACCTCGTGGCGAATCGGGCGCAGTAGCGACCGGGCATCATTGCAAGTCCTCGGAGCGCGTGCCACTCCCGTTGGATGTCTTTGCCAAGGATGGTGTTCCGGTTGGTCCGGGTGCTGGGTGCTTGTCCGCCGCGTTCTGAGTGTGGTTGGGTGATGGTGCAGGCGCTGAGCCGGTCGGCCATGGCGCTCGGTCGTTGCAGATCTGGAAGGCGCACGGGCAGGCCCCTGCGCGCAAGGAGGTCGGGATGAAGCGCTTGGCCTTGCCGTTGGTGCGCGGCGTTTAGGGTCTGCTTCGCGTGTGCGCGAGGCCGAGCGCCTTGCGGGCGCGTCTGACGAGCCGGCTGCGGCAGGCCGAGCCGTGATCGGTCATGACGCGCCGGCCGAGCGCCGCGTCGGGGCGGGCGCGTTCCCGGCCTGGAACCCTGCGCACGCCGAGGTGTTCTCTGCATCGGCTATCACCCTCGCCGAGATCGAGGGGGGGGGGATCGTGCGGTCGGCCCGGGTCGGCGCCGCGGCCAAAGCCGGGCGGCGTCGCCTCTGGCTCACTGCGGTCAAGCCGCTCCACGGCGAGCGCATCCTGCCATGCGGCATCGCCGAGGCGCACGCCGCCGATGCTCCGCCCAACGGGCCTCGCCGTCGCCGCGGATGCTGGCGGATGGGATCAGCGTCGCGTTCACCAGCGTGCCGGTTGCGCACCACCACCCCTTTCGCTTCCAGGTGGCGGGCGACAGAATCGACCCGCACCCCATGTAGCGTGCACCGCACCAACTCGCGCCGGAAGCGCGCGAATGCCGTCCGCTCAGGTGTGGGCTCGTGCGCCGCAAAGCCGCAGAACTGACGGAAGCCCGCGCGGTCGTCCAAGGCCCAGGCCAACTTCTCATCCGACAGATCATGCTGACTCGCCAGCTGCAGAGCACGAGTCTTCGGGCAAGGCCCGCAGGGTGGTCGACAGTGCCAAGGGCGGCCAGCCACTCTCGCCCTTCGCCGACGCCGAATTGCCGAACAGATCGTGGTCGATCTCCACGCGGTCGATCAGCCAAGCACGCTACGACAGCGACCTCGCCGCCCGCGGCTCCGACCGCGCAATCGAGCCCGCCCGACCGATCGGACGCCGCGCCATCCCTACCTCCACCACCCGATCACGGCATCGACTCACACTCGACCGCGCCGACGCATGGCGCCCCGCGCACAGGTGTCCTTGGAGGACACATGGCAGGTTCAACGCATGACCTTTGCGGCGCGGTTCCAGGTGTGACAGCCCTGTGCCTGAAGCGCGATCGCACACGCGCGTCCCGATCCCCGCTTGGAGACCACAGTCCGCTGACGAGAAGACCCATTACGGTCGACGATAGACATACTCGTCGCACCCGGAGCCGAAGAGGCCGACCGGACGCCTGAACCACTTTTCTGCGGGCCGAACAGGCACATGCTCCGCCTCGAAACGGTACGGAGCCATCAAGCGCGCCACTTCCCCGGGCTCGATCGTCTCATACGGCCAGCCCCCATCCAGTCATGGACGTCGTGGTAGTAGTCCATTCCCCGATTGCTGCGATAGGTCCTGACATACTCTGCAAAATTCTTGCCCAACATCGCCATCCGCAAGCGGAACAAGGCAAGATAGACCGAGCGTGCACGCGCCTGGGACTTGTCTGACGCATGCGCATACCAGCGCTTCTCGACCCGCCAGAAGGCATCCAGCCAAGTGCGGCGATAGAGGGCCAGGACGAGGCGGCCATTCGGGCCGACAAGGGCCGCGGCGGAGGCCAGGGCACGTTCAAGGTTTCCGGTGTGGTGCAGCACGCCCCAGGAATAGACGATGTCGAAGGTCCCGAATGCGCCTGGGGTGAGGTCGAACACATCGGCCGCGAGCACGTGCCACGCCGCGCCCTCGGGCGCAAACCGGCGCAGCACCTCTTCGGAGGTCCTGACGCTCTCGGGGTCGAGATCGACGGCGATGACCTCCCGCGCGCCGAGGCGAAGCGCTGCGACAGCATGCAGGCCGGAGCCACAGCCGATATCGAGGAAGCGCTGGGTTGCGAGACCCGCGGGTCCGAGCAGGCGAACAAGCCCCCGCTCCGCCTCGGCGAGCTCGGCCTCCGTCACCTTTGCCGCATAGAGAGCCCAGTTCTTTCCGAAGGCGAAATGCTCCGCCGCTTTGGCCATGCCCCTTTCCACCCTCCGCCTCTGCCCGTCTTGCCCCTGACGAAGCAATCGTCACCGCGCGCTCGGGCCTCGCGTGACCGCAACCACGCGGTCACGGTCCGCCTCGACCAGAGCACTCACACCTTCAAGACTCCCTGCCATTGGGGTGGGATCGCGATGACCATGTTGTGGTTCGCCCGTTCGATCATGTCCCCTGTCAGGATGCGTTTCCTGCGTTGTCGCGTGGCCGCCGTTCGGAGCATTGTCAGGTAGATATCCAGGTCGCGCCTGATGGGCTCCGGCCAGGCGAAGCGATATCCAAGACCCCTCAGGATCTCGACTTTCTCGGCTTTGTCGGGCGGCTCCGTCTCCAGCATCTCGAACAGCACGATCGGCTTCGCCTCTTTCAGCGTCGCGAGACCTCCGCGCAGCACATGCGCCTCGTGACCCTCGACATCGAGCTTGACGAGGGCGATCCGCTTGGCGTCGAGGCCGAGATCATCGAGCCGCTTCAGCGCAACGTCGAGACCCTGGCCGCCGTTCGGATCGAGCGAATTCACACCGGAATTGCGAGGGTTCTCCGTCAGCACAGCCATCCGTGCATGATCGCTGAGGCCGAAAGGATGTGCGCGGATGGTCGCATACAGCGACGCGTTGATCTCGAGGATCCGGAACATCAGCGGATGGGGCTCGAAGGCGATGACCTCGGCAAATCTGTGCGAGAAGAAGATGCTGTGGTTCCCGATGTTCGCCCCTATATCAAGGGCGATGCCATGGCGGAACGTCTCGGCGAGAGGCGCCAGGAAGCCGAAGATGGCTCGCAATTCCGCGTACTCGTAGAAGCCTCTCGCATTGATCTCGAGCCCGATCGGGTCATTCGCGAGGACGACCATCCTGCCTCCGCGGCGGCTCGACAGTTCAGCGCCGTGCCGAATCAGAACTCTTGAGGAAAGGGAGGAGAAAAAGCCGCCGAACGAGAACGGCTCGACATGCCGATGGAGTTCTCGCAACGGTCTGCCGCTCTTCGTCATGACCTTCCTCTCCGATCGGTCCAACGGGGCACGTCACGCTCGGCCGTCATCGGCGAAACTCCTTTTCAGCCTGATTGGCCGCTGCCTACCCGAACTGACGGCGGCCCGTCTCGATCATGACCACCATGACACATGGGGGCCGATTCCCGCGCCCTGCGCCAGGCCTCCGCCATCAGCACCGGCCACAGCGCAGCCGCTGCGCTGCGGTCCCCGCCAAGGGCGCGGGCCCAGAGCGCGCGCACGGCGCGGGCGTCGAAGCCGAGGCCGGAGGACAGGCGCCCGGGCTCGAGCAGCGCCTCGGCCCAGTCCCTCAGCGGCCCGGCGAGCCAGCGCGCCAGCGGCACGCCGAAGCCCATCTTCGGCCGCTCGATCAGCGCCCGCGGCACCGCCCGTTCCACCACCCGCCGCAACAGCGCCTTGCCGCCGCGCGCATCGGCGAGCAGCGCCTCCGGCAGCGCCGCGGCCAAGGCGAGGATTCGGTGGTCGAGCAGCGGCACGCGCGCCTCGAGCCCGACCGACATGCTCGCGCGATCGACCTTGGCGAGGATGTCGTCGGGCAGATAGGCGAGCGTGTCGTGCAGCATCGCGGCACGGCGCAGGGCGAGCGCTTCCTCCCAGGCGGGAGGAGTGATCACCCCTGATGCGTCGGGCAGAAGGCGGCCCGCCTCGGTGCCGGTCACGAGGAAACGGCGGTAGAGCGATTCGGTGTCGGGCAGCCCGAGCAGCAGAGCGGCACGGGCCAGGCGGAAGCGGGGCAGGACGCCGAGCACGCCCCGCGCAACCGAGGAGATGACAGAACGAACCGGTCGCGGAAGGACACGCTGCACCGCCGCGGCCCGCTCGAGCAGCGCGTAGCGCGTGTAGCCGCCGAACAATTCGTCCCCTCCGTCGCCCGAGAGCGCCGCCGTCACGTGCCGGCGCGCAAGCCGGGAGACGAGAACGGTCGGCACGGCCGAGGGATCGGCGAAGGGCTCGTCGTAGAGCCGACCGAGTTCGGGGACGATCGCGAGCGCTTCCCGGTCGGTCGCAACCAGCGTCGTGTGATGCGTGCCGAGGTGGCGCGCAACCTCCTCGGCATGGTGGGACTCATCGAAGCCCCGGTCCTCGAAACCGATCGTGAAGGTCTGCGGCGGCGCACCGCCGTCGCGCATCGCCGCGACCACGGCGGTCGAATCGATGCCGCCGGAGAGGAAGGCGCCGAGCGGAACGTCGGCGACTCGGCAGAGCCGCACGGCATCGGTGATCAGCGCGGCGAGCGCCTCCTCGGCCTCGCTCTCGCTGCCGCGGAACGGCGCTGCGCCGAGCACCGTCGCGCGGGCCGACCACCAGGGCATCGGGTCAGGCATCGTTCCTGGCGCGGCGTCGCCGGCAAGCGTCAGGATCGTCCCAGGCGGCAGCTTGCGTATGCCGGCGCGGGCGGTCAGCGGTGCCGGGATGACGCCGAGCGAGAGCATCGCGGCGATCGCGGTACGATCCACCGGCGACTCGAACCCCGGAGATGCCTCGAGCGCCTTGAGCTCTGAGCCGAACAGGAATCTGCCGCCGCACCAGCCATAGGCGAGCGGCTTCTGGCCGAAGCGGTCGCGCGCGAGCGCAAGCCTGCGCGTCGCGCGGTCCCACAGCGCGAGCGCGAACATCCCGTTCGCGGCCGAAAGCGCGGCTTCGAGCCCGTCCCGCGCGATCACTTCGAGCAGCACCTCGGTGTCGGAGCTGCCACGGAACCTCGCGCCGCGCGCCTCGAGCCCGGCCCTGAGCGCGGCGTGGTTGTAGACCTCGCCGTTGTAGCTGAGCACGTAGCGGCCCGAGGCGTCGTGCATCGGCTGGCGGCCGGTGTCGGAGAGGTCGATGATCGCAAGCCGGCGGTGGCCGAGCGCGATGCCGGAAGCCGCATCCACCCAGAGCCCCTCGCCGTCGGGGCCGCGATGGGCGAGTGCCGCCGTCATCGCCGCCGCGCTGGCGGCGAGCTGCGCCTCCGGCGCTCCCCCCGGAATCAAGAGACCGGCGATGCCGCACATCTCAGGTTGCCATCGGGGCAAGCTCGGCTGGCAGACGCCCAGCCGCCAGCCCGGCATACAGCGCCACATAGCGCTCAACGCAGGCCTCGAGCGAGAACCGCTCGGCAGCGCGCACGGCCGCTCTCCTGCCGAGTGTCGCGCGCAGCGCGGCGTCGCTGCCGAGCTGGACGAGCGTCTCGGCAAGTGCTGCAGGGTCGCGGGGGCGAACAACGAGCCCGGCATCACCGACAGCTTCCGGAGAACCGCCAACGGCGGTGACCACGCAGGCGCATCCCGCCGCCATGGCTTCGATGACGGCGTTCGGCAAGCCCTCCTCGTGCGAGGCGAGAGCGAAGAGGTCGGCAGCGCCGAGAAGATCGGGCACGTCGTCGCGGGGCCCGAGGATCCGGACATGGTCGATCACCGCCCGTGCCTCGGCCTGCGCCATCACCGCGACCCCGAGCCCGTCGTCGCGCCCCGCGAGCACGAGCACGGCGTTGGGCAGGGCGGCGCGGGCGCGCGCGAAGGCCTCGATCAGGTCAGCGTGGCCCTTGTAGGGAAGGAGATTGGCGACGCAGAGGATGACGAGCGCGTCCGGGGCGATGCCGAGGCGCGCGCGCACCGCCTCGCGCGGCGTGCCGGCAGGACCGGTGACCACCCCGTTGGGGATGAGCGCGATCCGCTCGGCCGGAGCGCCTTCGGCCGCGAGTTCGTCGCACACCGCTCTGCTGTTGCCGAGCACCGCGTCCATCCGCCGGTGCAGCCAGCGCTCGATCCCCGCTGCGCGCGGATGGGCCGCCGCGTAGGTGTTGAGGCTGCGCCGGCTCATCACCCGGCGGTTCGGCCCAACAACAAGAGTAGCAAGCCCGCCCACGAGATAGGCCTCGGGCAAGAAGAAATGCGCCGCGTGCGGGCGGAAGGCGAGCGCGTGCCACAGCACCGCGAAGAACCCGGCGACCGGGCCGAGTCGCCCGCGGCCGGAGCGCACGGTATGGACGGCGATGCCACGCCCGGCGAGCACGTCCGCCATCTCCCTGTCCGGGCGCAGCGCGACGACGCGAATCCGAGCGCCGCGCGCAGCAAGTTCGGGCAGCACCGCGGCGAGATGCCGCTCGGTTCCGCCAAGGCCGAGCGTCGTGACGACGACCAGAAGACGGAAGCCGCGCGGCAGTTCAGCCATCCGAAGGCTCAGCCATGGGCGAGGCGGTGCCCGATCATCCGAGTGCGGCGCGTGTTGCCTCGATGATCCGGGCCTGCGTCGCCGCATCGAGATAGGGGTGGAAGGGCAGGCTGAACACCTCGCCTGAGAGCCGTTCGCTCACCGGCAGGCCATCACCAGCGACCGGGTGGTGCGCGTAGGCGCGCTGGCGGTGCAGCGGCTTCGGGTAGTAGATCGCGGTCGGGATGCCGCGCGCCGCGAGCATGGCGAGCACTCGGGAGCGGTCCCGGCCCGGGATGCGCAGCGTGTACTGCGCCCAGACCGAGACATTGCCCGCCGCGACGCGCGGCACCAATGCCACATCGGCCAGAGCCTCGCTGTAGCGGCGCGCGACCTCCTGGCGGGCGGCGATCTCGGCGGGGAA
>Ga0272446_1007532_pt1 | contig 10789 bp, 7 predicted proteins | sample YNPCB0061_FD_194587 | JGI IMG/M metagenome (GOLD analysis project Ga0272446, IMG submission 194587) | Hot spring microbial mat communities from Yellowstone National Park, WY, United States - YNP-CB-006-1 | ecosystem: Environmental > Aquatic > Thermal springs > Hot (42-90C) > Sediment | place...
GGCGCCGCCGGGGCGGACGCAGCCGATCCGGAGGATCGCATCCTCGCCGCCCCGCTCACCGCAGAGGCGCTCGCGCGGCTGCTCACGCGGCTCGAGCGCGACTCCCGGTCGGTGCGCGAGGAGCAGGGCGTGAACATCCTCTGCTGCGCCCTCGGCGCACTGCGCTGGCGCGACCCCAAGGCGCCCGAGGCCGAGCGCCGCGCCCCGCTCGTGATGGTCCCCGCCCTGCTCCGGCGCGGCACCGCGCGCGACCCGTTCCGCCTCTCCTGGGACGAGGGCGAGGTCGGCGGCAACCTGACGCTCCAGGCCTTCCTCGCCGACCAGTTCCGCCTCCGCCTGCCGGAGTTCCCCGACCTCGACGAGCGCGACCCGGAAGCCTGGGCGACGCTGTCCGCGTGGCTCGACGAGGTGGCGAAGGCGGTCGAGGGGCAGGAGGGCTTCGCCGTCGAGCGGGACGCGATCGCCGTCGGGCTGTTCTCCTTCGCCAAGTTCCTGATGTATCGCGATCTCGATCCCGACGCCTGGCCCGAGCCCTGGCGGCCCGACCGGCACCCGCTGCTCGCCGCGCTCGCCGGCGCGACACCGCCGCCCGCGGCCCAGACCTTCCCCGACGATGCCGACATCGACGCGCTGATCCCCGTCGAGACGCTCGACTTCGTGCTCGACAGCGACGGCAGCCAGACGCTCGCGGCCGAGGCGGTGCGCCGCGGCGCCTCGCTCGTCATCCAGGGCCCGCCCGGGACCGGCAAGAGCCAGGTGATCACCAACCTGATCGCGCAAGCGGTGATGGACGGCAAGACGGTGCTGTTCGTCGCCGAAAAGCTCGCCGCGCTCGAGGTGGTGCAACGGCGGCTCGCCGGCGTTGGCCTTGGCGCGGCCTGCCTTGCCCTGCACAGCGACACCGCCAACCGCCGCGCGCTGCTCGCCGAGCTCGACACCACGCTGAAGGCGCCGCGCGCGCGCCCACCAGACCGGAGCGCCGTCATCCGCACGCTCGGCGCTTTGCGCGGGCGGCTGAACCGCCATGCCGCGAGCATGCACGCGCCGATCGGCCGGACGGGCTGGACCGCGTTCCGCGCGATCGGCGAGGCGGCGCGGCTGAAGGCCGCAGGCGTGCCGGCCCCCGATCTCCGGCTGCCCGCTTCCTCCTGGACCGCGGAGCAGATCGACGCCGCCACCCGCCTCGTGCGCGAGCTCGCCGCCACCGTGCGGCGGATCGGCACGCCAGCGCGCCACCCCTGGCGCGGCGTGACCGCCATCGCCCTGCCGCCGACGGAGGCCGAGCGGATCGCGGCGCGAATCCCCCAGGCGCTGAGGGCGCTCGGCGCTCTCGCCGCCACGGGCGCCGCAACGCGGAAGGAGGCAGAGGAGCGTCACGCGACGCTGCGCGCCGCCGCCCGATTCGCAGCCATCCGGGCCCGCGCTCCGGCGGCGACCGAGGCCTCCTGGACCACGCCCGGCCTCGCCGAACTCGCCGCCACGCTCGCCGAGGGGGGCGGACTGCTGAGCGCCTTCTCGGGCACCCGGCGCCGCGCGCGCGCCGCGCTCGAGGCGCTCGCGGGCGGGGCGCCGCCGGCAGACACGCAGGGCTTCCTCGCGGCGCTGATCGAAGGCCAGCAGCTGCTTGCGGCGAGCCCGGCCGCGCGCACCACCCCACCCGATGCGGAGGCCGAGCGCAGGCTCGCACAGGCGCTGGACGCCGTCCGCGAGGCGTTCGATCCCCTCCGCGACGACCTGGGCCTCGACCTCGCTGCCGCCTTCGACGGCGAAGACCCGCCGCTCGCGGCGCTTGCCGAACGCCTCGGCCTCTGGGCCGCCGCGCCGGAGGGCGCGCTCGCCGACTGGCTCGGCTGGGCCAGGCTGCGCGCAGAGGCGGAAGCGGCGGGGCTCGGTGGCTTCGCCGATCGTCTCCATGCCGGCTCGATCGCTCCGGAGGAGGCGGCCGCGCTGTTCCGTCGCGCCCTGGCCGAGGCGCTGATGGCGGCGGCGATGCGCGAGAACCCCGCGCTCGCCGCCTTCGACGGCCCGGCGTTCTCGCGCCTCGTCGAGGAGTTCCGCGAGGCGGACCGCGCGCGCATCGCGCTGGCGCGGGCAGAGGCGGCGGCGGCGCACGCCGCACGGCTGCGGATCGCCGAGGGGCCGGACATGGCGCGCGAGATGCCCGTCATCCGGGGCGAGCTCTCCAAGAAGCGGGGCCACCTGCCGGTCCGCACCCTGATCGCGCGCGCACCGAACGCGATCCAGGCGATCAAGCCCGTGTTCATGATGAGCCCGCTCGCGGTGGCCGAGTTCCTGGCGCCTGGCGCGATCGCCTTCGACCTCCTGGTGATCGACGAGGCGAGCCAGGTCGAGCCGGCCGATGCGTTCGGCGCGATCGCGCGGTCGCGCGCGATGGTGATCGTGGGCGACGACCGGCAGATGCCTCCCACCCGGTTCTTCGCGCGGATGACCGGCGAGGAGGAGGAAGAGGAAGCCTCGGACGAGGTGCAGGCGAAGGACGTCGAGAGCATCCTGTCGCTCTGCAACGCGCGCGGCTGGCCCTCGCAGATGCTGCGCTGGCACTACCGCTCGCGCCACGAGAGCCTGATCGCCGTCTCGAACGCCGAGTTCTACGAGCACCGCCTGCTCGTCATCCCCTCGCCCCGTCCGCGCAGCCCGGGGCTCGGCCTGTCGCTGGTCAGGGTCGAGGGCAGCTTCGACAGCGGCGGCAGCGGAACCAACGCCGCCGAGGCCGAGGCGGTGGCCGAGGCGGTGATGCGGCATGCGCGCGAGAGCCCGGGCGACACGCTCGGCGTCGCCGCCTTCAGCGTCCGCCAGCGCGACGCCATCCTCGACGCGGTGGAGGCGAAGCGGCGTGCCGATCCCTCCGTGGAGCCCTTCTTCGCCGCCCACCCGAACGAGCCCTTCTTCGTGAAGAACCTCGAGAACGTGCAGGGTGACGAGCGCGACGCGATCTTCATCAGCGTCGGCTATGCGCGCGCGCCGGACGGCCGGCTGGCGATGCGCTTCGGGCCGCTCTCCGCCGAGGGTGGCGAGCGTCGGCTCAACGTGCTGATCACGCGGGCGAAGAAGCGCTCGGTCGTGTTCTCCGGCCTCGGCGCCGACGACATCGACCTCGCCCGCGCGGCAGGGCGTGGCCCGGCGGTGCTGAAGCGCTTCCTCGCCTATGCCGCCGGTGCCGAGGCGGTCGCGGCGGCGGAGGGAACCGACGATGCCGCGCTCTCGGACGCGATCGCCGGCGCGCTCGAGGCCGCGGGCCTCTCCGTCGCGCGGCGCGTCGGCCTCGCCGGGCTCTTCGTGGACGTGGCGGTGCGCGACCCGAAGACGGAGGGCTACGGCCTCGGCATCCTCACGGACGGCGCGTTCTACGCCACCGCCCGCTCGGCACGCGACCGCGACCGGCTCCAGGAGAGCGCGCTCGCCATGATGGGATGGCGTCTGGCGCGGAGCTGGGCGGCGGACTGGCTCGTGCGCCCCGACGCCGAGGCAGCGCGGCTCGCCGCGCTCGCCGGCCGCGCGGTGGAGGATTCGCCGGCGGAGCAGCAGGCGCGGCCGGCGCTGCACGGGCTCGGCACGCCCTATGCCGTGGCTGCCCCCGCCGTTCCGAAGGAGACGCCGCTCGCGTCGGTGCCCTTCGCGCGGCTCGGCGCGATCGTGGAGGAGATCGTCCGCGTCGAGGGCCCGGTGCACACCGACGCGGTGATCGCCCGCGCCGCCTCGTTGTGGGGCGTGCAAGCCGGCGCGAAGGAGCGCGCAGCGGTGCTGCAGGCGCTCAGGCTTGCCAGGGAACTGTCCGGGCTCATCCAGGAGGGGGAGTTCTGGCAGGCGGAGGGGACGGCCGTGACGGCGCGGGATCGTTCCGCTCTCGGCGATCCCTGGCGCAATCCGGCCTGGATCCCGCCGGCCGAACTCCGCGCCGCCCTCCTCGCCACTCTCGACGCCGGCGGCGGAGCCGCGGCGCGCGAGAGCATCGTCTCTGGGGCGGCGCGGCTCCTCGGCCTCGGCGCGGCCGCGCATCCCGCGCTCGCCGCGCAGCTCGCCCTGCTGGAGGGGGAGGGGCGCGTTCGCGAGACGGCGGGTCTGATCTCCGCGGCCCCGCGGGCGTGACCGGAGGCGGCAGCGGCGAAGGCGCCCCGGCCGGGTGCCATGGCGCCACCGGCCTGCTACACTGCAACGATGCTCGACCTCAGAATCCCCGGCCTGCCCGACTGGGCCGCCCTCATCCTGCTCGTCGTCGGCCTGACCATCGTTCTGGCCTGGGTGCTGATGCCGTTCTCGGTGTTCGGCGTGAAGGGCCGAATCGAGGCGCTTGAGGCGCGGCTCGAGGTGATGCACGAGGAGCTGCGGCAGCTCAATGCGCGCCTCGCCCAGGGCCATGCCGTTCGCAGCGCCGATTTCGCGATCCCTGCGGAGTCGCCGATCCTGCGCGCCGATGCCGCCATCATGCCCGAGCCGCGCATCGCCCCGCCCATCCCGCCGCCGCCTGTGGTGCCCGAACGGAGCGTCCGCCCGGCATCCTCCCAGCGCCCCGAGCCGATCGTGCCGCAACCCGGCCGGGCCGAGCCGAGGCTCGCCTGGCCGCCGCGCGGCTGACCCACCCTCCATGACGAGGACGGACGCGATGCGCGTGACCGTGGTGCAGATGAACCCGGGCTCCGACAAGGCCGCCAACATCGCCCAGGCCGAGGCGCTGACGGAAGCCGCGATCTTGGCCGACAGGCCGGACCTGATCGCGCTTCCCGAGATCTGGACCTGCCTCGGCGGCGACCGCGCGACCAAATTCGAGGCGGCAGAGGCCCTGCCGGCGCCCGGCTCGAACGAGGCGCCGGGCCCGGCCTACGCCTTCCTGCAGGACCTCGCACGCCGCCACCGCATCCACGTCCACGGCGGGTCGATCGGCGAGGCGGCCGGGGAGAGGCTCTACAACACCACGGTCGCGTTCGACCCCGAGGGCCGGGAGCTGGCGCGCTATCGCAAGATCCATCTGTTCGACATCACCACGCCGGACGGCACCGGCTACCGCGAGAGCGCGACCTATGGCCGCGGCGAGGAGATCGTCACCTACCGGGCGAACGGCACCACGGTGGGCTGCGCCATCTGCTACGACGTGCGCTTCCCCGAGCTGTTCCTCGCGCTCCGCAGGAAGGGGGCCGAGCTGATCATGCTGCCGGCGGCCTTCACGCTCGCCACCGGCAAGGACCACTGGGAGACGCTGATCCGCGCCCGCGCGATCGAGACGCAGTGCTGGTTCGCCGCGCCGGCGACCTGGGGCCAGCACATGGACAAGGGGGGGCCGCGCCAGACCTACGGCCACTCCCTGATCGCCGACCCCTGGGGCCACGTGGTGGCCAAGGTGTCGGACGGCACGGGCTTCGCCACCGCGCGGATCGACCATGCGCGGACCGCCAAGGTGCGTGCGGACATGCCCGTGCTCGACCACCGGGTGCTCGAGCCTCGGGGCCTGTGACCGTCGCCTTCCTCGCCGCCGACACCGAGGCAGCGCGCGCGGCGCGCCAACGGCTGATCGCCCGCTACGGGCAGGCCGATCCCGAGACGGCGGAGACGCTCGTCGCGCTCGGCGGCGACGGCTTCATGCTCGAAACGCAGCACCGGTTCCTCGGCCGCAACCGGCGCATCTACGGCATGAACTGCGGCTCGGTCGGGTTCCTGATGAACGAGTACCGCGAGGAGGGGCTCGCGGAGCGGCTCGCCGCCGCCGTGCCGACGGAGCTCCACCCCTTGCGCATGCACGCGACCACGGTGATCGGCGGCGAGGCCGAGGCGCTCGCGATCAACGAGGTGTCGCTGCTGCGCGAGCAGCGCCAGGCGGCGAAGATCCGCATCAGCGTGGACGGCACCGTCCGACTGCCGGAACTGATCTGCGACGGCGTTCTCGTCTCCACCCCAGCGGGGTCGACGGCCTACAACCTCTCCGCACACGGCCCGATCGTGCCGCTGACGGCGAACCTGCTGCCGCTCACGCCGATCAGCGCCTTCCGCCCGCGACGCTGGCGCGGCGCGCTGCTGCCCGGCTCCTCCGACGTTCTGTTCGAGGTGCTCGAGCCCGAGAAGCGCCCCGTCGCTGCCGTGGCCGACTACACCGAGGTGCGCGACGTGCTGACGGTGCGCGTGCGCGAGGACCGTTCGGTGTCGCTCACCATGCTGTTCGACCCGGACCATTCGCTCTCGGAACGGATCATCGCCGAGCAGTTCACCGCCTGACCTGAGGGCAATTTCCGCGCGGCGGCCGTTCGAGACTTCGCTGTCGTGTGCTGGATGGCGATGGTTTCGAGAACCGGAGCGGAGCGGACTTCAGATCCGTGAGCACCGGAATCGCAGAAACCGAAGCCAGACAGCCACGGCAGTGGAAGTACCGAATGGCCTCTCAGGGGTCGCAGCCCTCGTCGGCAAGCAGCGCCGCCACCTCCTCCTCCGGCACGTCGCGGCTTGCGAAGGCAGCGCCGATGCCGCGCGCCAGGATGAAGGTGAGCCGGCCTGCCTCGGCCTTCTTGTCCTTCCGCATGTGGCCGATCAGCCGCGCCGCCGAGAAGCGCCGGTTCAGCATCGACAGATCCGCCGGCAGGCCCGAGGCGGCGAGATGGCCGCGCACGCGCGCGGCATCCTCCGCCGCGCAGAGGCCGAGCCGGGCCGAGAGCGAGAAGGCCAGCCCGAGCCCCACCGCCACCGCCTCGCCGTGCAGCAGCCTCGCGCCGTCGTAGCCGATCTCGGCCTCGAGCGCATGGCCGAAGGTGTGGCCGAGGTTGAGCAGGGCCCGCCCGCCATCCTGCCGCGTCTCGCGCTCGTCGTCGGCCACGACGCGCGCCTTGGCGGCGCAGCAGGCGCGCACCGCCTCGGCGATCGCCTCTGCGTCGCCGCCGAGCAGCGCCGCGCCATGCGCCTCGCACCAGGCGAAGAACGCCGCATCGTCGATCAGCCCGTACTTCACCACCTCGGCATAGCCCGCGCGCCGCTCGCGCAGCGGCAGCGTGGCGAGGACGCCGGTGTCGCAGAGCACCAGCAGCGGCTGGTGGAACGCGCCGACCAGGTTCTTGCCAGCCGGCAGGTTCACGCCGGTCTTGCCGCCGACGGAACTGTCCACCTGGGCGAGCAGCGTGGTCGGGATCTGGATGAAGGGGAGCCCGCGCAGGGCGATCGCGGCGACGAAGCCCGCGAGGTCGCCCACCACGCCGCCGCCGAAGGCGATCACGCCGGTGCGGCGGTCGATGCCGGCCTCGGTCATGCGCGCGAGCAGGTCGGTCGCGACCGCCATGCTCTTCGACTGCTCTCCAGCCGGCACGGTGAGCAGCGTGTGCGTGACGCCCGTGGCGGCGAGGCTGTCGGTCAGGGTGCGGCCGTGCAGGGCAGCGACCGTCTCGTCGGCGATCACCACCGCGCGCCGCCGCGGCAGCACGGCGGCGGCGTGCGCGCCGGCGCGCGCGATCAGCCCCTCGCCGATCAGGATGTCGTAGGCACGCCCGGGCAGCGGCACGTGGACGCTCAGCGGCGGCGACCAGGCGGCGATCGCCTGCGCCACCCGCCCCGTCGTTCCCTCCGCCGCCTCGTCCACGCAGTCGACCACGATGTCTGCCTCCGCGTAGGTTGGATAGCGCTTCGCCGCGAGATCGGCGAGCACCGCCGCAGGATCGCGGCCTGTCAGCAGCGGCCGGTCGGCCCGGCCGGAGACGCGGCGGACGAGCACGTGCAGCGGCACGCGGAGCCAGACAGACAGCGCCCGGGCACGCACGAGCGCGCGCGTCTCCGCGTCCATGAACGCGCCGCCTCCGGTGGCGAGCACGATCGGCGGGCCCGACAGGAGCCGGGCGATCACGCGCCGCTCGCCGTCGCGGAACGCCCGCTCGCCATAGCGGGCGAAGATCTCGGCCACCGACATGCCGGCCGCCGCCTCGATCTCGTGGTCGGCATCGACGAAGGGAAGCCCGAGGCGGGCGGCGAGCCGCTTGCCGATCGCCGTCTTGCCGGCCCCCATGAGGCCGACCAGAACGATCGGCCGCCCGCTCGAGGGCGACGAGGAGCGTCTCCCCGCTTCGTCGGCGGCACCGGGGCGGATAGACTGGCTCGGGTGCGAGTCGGGGCCCATGCGGTTCCGTCATCCGTCACCGCGGGCGCGGAGGCAAGCCTGCCGCGCGTGGGCGCCCCCGCGGCCATGCCCGCGAGCAGGCACGAACGACCGACACGAGGACGATGAGCCGTCTCGCCTTCCTGATCATCGCCGTCCTGCTGGGGCTCGTCGCCGCCGGGGCGGTGCTGGTCGGCCTCTTCCCGCCAGAGCCGCGCCAGGCGCCGGTGGAGCGCGTGCTGCCGGCGGAGCGGTTCGGCACGCGCTGAGCCCCTGCCCAGCGAGATGGACCGTCACGCCGAGGCCTTCCTCGAGATGCTCGCCGCCGAGCGGGGCGCGGCGCGCAACACGCTGGCCGCCTATTCGGCCGACCTCGCCCATGCCTCGGCCTTCCTCGCCGCGCGCGGCATCGCCCTCTCGGCTGCGGATGCCGCAAGCCTCTCGGCCTATCTCGAGAGCCTCGCCGCGTCGGGCCTTTCGGCCCGCACCGCGGCACGGCGTCTCTCGGCGCTCAGGCAGTTCCACCTCTTCCTCTATCGCGAGCGCATCCGCCCCGATGACCCGACGGCTGAGCTCGACCGGCCGAAGCTCGGGCGCCGCCTGCCGCGCGTCCTCTCGGTCGAGGAGGTCGGCCGGCTCATCGAGGCGGCCGCCACAGCCCCGCCACCCGAAGGCCTGCGCGACGCGGCGCTGATCGAACTCCTCTACGGCTCGGGGCTGCGGGCGAGCGAGGTGATCACGCTGCCCCGGGCGGCGTTCAACGCCGCGACCGAGGCGCTGCTGGTGCGCGGCAAGGGTGGGAAGGAACGGCTCGTGCCGCTCGGCCCGCGGGCGCGGGCGGCGGTGGCGGCGATGCTCGCGGCAGAAGCCGATGGGCGGAGGAGGCCGCCGTCGCGCTGGCTGTTCCCCGCCCGCGGCGCCTCGGGGCACCTCACCCGGCAGACGCTCGGGCACATCGTCAAGCGCGCCGCGCTCGCCGCCGGCCTCGACCCCGCCCGCGTCAGCCCGCACGTTCTGCGGCATGCCTTCGCCACGCACCTGCTCGAGGGCGGCGCCGACCTCCGCAGCCTGCAGGCGATGCTCGGCCACGCCGATGTCGCGACCACGGAGATCTACACCCATGTCAGCGCCGGGCGGCTCGCCGCCACGGTCGCCGCGCATCATCCGCTCGCGCGCCAGGGTCCGTCCGCGGCGCGGGGGGGGCGCTCGCGCACCCGCCCCTAGTGTGCTATCGCGCGCCGCCATGCGCCATTTCCTGGACTTCGAGAAGCCGATCGCCGAGATCGAGGGCAAGATCGAGGAGCTCCGCCACCTTCCGGAGAGCCCCGACGTGGACATCGCGGAGGAGGTCGAGCGACTGTCGGAGAAGGTCGACAGGCTCATCCGCTCGACCTACGCCAGGCTCACCCCCTGGCAGAAGACGCAGGTCGCCCGCCACCCGGCACGGCCGCACGCGGCGGATGTGGTGGCGGGGCTGATCACCGACTTCGTGCCGCTGGCGGGAGACCGGGCCTTCGGCGACGACCGCGCCGTCGTCGCGGGCCTCGGGCGCTTCGAGGGCTCGGCGGTGGCCGTGCTCGGCACCGAGAAGGGGGCCGAGACCGAGGCGCGCGTGGCGCACAATTTCGGCATGGCGCGCCCGGAAGGCTACCGCAAGGCGCGGCGGGTGATCGAGCTCGCAGGCAGGTTCGGCCTGCCGGTGCTCACCTTCGTCGACACGCCCGGCGCCTATCCCGGCATCGACGCCGAGGCGCGCGGCCAGGCGGAGGCGATCGCGCGCGCCATCGAGGCCTGCCTCGCCGCACCCGTTCCCGTCGTCTCGGCGATCATCGGCGAGGGCGGCTCGGGAGGCGCGATCGCGCTCGCCGCGGCCGATCACGTGCTGATGTTCGAGCATGCGATCTACAGCGTGATCAGCCCCGAGGGCTGCGCCTCCATCCTCTGGCGCGACGCCGCCAATGCCGAGGCGGCGGCCGAGGCGCTGAAGCTCACCGCGGAGGACCTGAGGAAGCTCGGGCTGATCGACACGGTGGTGCCGGAGCCGCTCGGCGGGGCGCATCGCGATCCAGCCGCGGCGATCGCGGCGCTCGGCCGCGCGGTCTCGGCCGCTCTCGCGCCGCTCGTCTCCCAGCCGGGGCCCAGCCTCGTGGCGCACCGGCGCGAGAAGTTCCTCGCCATGGGCCGCGCCGCCCCCGCGGCCTGACGCGCCGCGCGTGCGGCTCGTCTCGGCCTCGCTCTCGCTGATCGGGCTCGCCGTGGCGGCGCTCGGCTGGTGGGCAATCGCGGGGGCGATCGCGGTGCCCCGCGGCGCCTCCAGCATGGCGTTCCGCCTTGGCCTGGCGCTCGCCGCGCTGCTGCCCGCGGTGATGGTGCTCGCGGCGATGATCCTCGCCCAGATGCTGCTCCGCTTCGCGACCGGAGCGTTCGACCCGCTGGCCGGGCGCGACGGACGGCTCCTGCACCTGAACCAGCGCGTGATCCAGAACACCGTCGAGCAGCTCGCCGTGCTCGCCCCTGCCCTGCTGGCCTGGGCGGCAGGCGCGGAGGCCGCCGCCATGCCGTGGGTGATCGCGCTCGCCTTCGTCTTCGCCGCCGCGCGCCTCGTGTTCTGGATCGGCTACCTGATCGATCCGGTCGGTCGCGCGGTCGGCATGGCGCCGAGCGCCGTCGCCGCGCTGGTCGCGCTCGGGGCGGCCGCGCGCGCCTGGCTCA
>Ga0272446_1007534_pt1 | contig 10786 bp, 9 predicted proteins | sample YNPCB0061_FD_194587 | JGI IMG/M metagenome (GOLD analysis project Ga0272446, IMG submission 194587) | Hot spring microbial mat communities from Yellowstone National Park, WY, United States - YNP-CB-006-1 | ecosystem: Environmental > Aquatic > Thermal springs > Hot (42-90C) > Sediment | place...
TCGCAGATGATTTGTCGCACGCGCTGCACCGACAGGCCGATGCGGGCGGCGATCTCGGCGTGCGAGAGGTGCGGGTCTCCGTAGAGCAGCTCGAAGACCTTCCGGGCGCTGGGCGACAGCTCGGCCAACCGGGCCTTCGCGCGCGTGAGGCGCTCGGCGGCCAGGTAGCGCGCCTCGGCTGACTCCACGGTGACGGGTGACGGGCGACGCGCCCTCGCCTTCCACCACCAGCGCGCCCGCTCGCCGCGCCGTGGACTGGGCGAGGAAGAGCGCCTGCCGCACCACCAGCCCCGGCAGCTGCAGCCGCTCCAGCTTGCCCGCGTCGGCCTGCCGGATGAGGCGCAGCCACGCTTCCTGCGCCGCGTCGCGCGCCTGCTGCGGCAGGAGCCCCGCGCCGAGGAGCGTCAAGGCGACGCGCCGGTCGTACCGGGCGATGAGCTCGTTCCACGCCGCCCGGTTCCCGCCGCGGGCAGACGTCTCGGTATCGCTCTCCGCGGCGCTCTCCTCGGGAAACGGGACGTCGAGCATCGCCACGCGCGTGGAACGCCTCGCCGCGGGGAAACGTATCGCCGCGCGCGTACGGACTCGTCCCACCCCGGCTGACCTCGCCAGGAGATCAATGCGCGCGGCGCCCGCGCCGTGGCACACTGTCCCACGGCATGCGACGTCTGCTGGCCTTCGGGGTGCTGCTCGGCGCGATGACGACGGTGGCGGACCTCGCCTTCGTCTTCGCGCACGCGCTGGCGCCGCGCACCGTCATCCTCGGCGCGCACGTGGGCATGCTGGGCCTGGCGCTGTACGGCGTGGCGTACCGGGCGTGCGAGGCGCTGCTGCCTGGCGCGAGCGGGCGCGCGGTGTGGCTGGCGGGGGCGCTGGGCGGCGGGCTGGGCGCGGCGGTGCACGGCCTCACCGGCCTCGTCATCTTGAACGCGAAGCCGGGGGAGACGGGCAACTTCCTCGTGCCCTCGCAAACGTTCGCGGGCGCGCCGGCGCTCCTGCCGCCGCTGTGGGCTTCCTCGCGGCGCTGGGCCTGGTGGGCTCGGGGCTGTTCGCGGTGCAGGTGGCGCGCGGGCGCTCGGCGCTGCCGAAGTGGGCGGCCGTCATCACGCCGGGCTTCTTCACCGTCGTGGTGTCGCTGGTGGGCCTCGCGTCGCCCAACCCCGAGGCCTTCGCCGCGCTGTCGGCGAACGTCGCGCACGTCTTCTTCTGCGGCGGGCTGCTGGTGGCCGCGCGCAGGGTGAGAGAGGACGCCGCGTGACGACGAAGGCGCCCATCAACGCCGCGGTGAAGGCGAACCTGGACAAGGTGCTGGCCGCCGAGCAGCGGGCGAGCGCCCTGCGCATGGCGTGGGTGCGCTTCGTCATCGCGGTGCTGGCGTTCGTCGCCACCTGGGGGCTGCCTGCTCCGCCGGACACCGCTCACGCGCTGGGGCCGACGCGGTGGGGCGTGGTCGCCTTCGTCGTGCTCAGCGGCGCGTGGCTCTTCGCCGCCCGGAAGTTCACGCGCATCGGGCGCTGGGCGGCGCTGTCGGTGCCGCTGCTGGACGTGCCGTTGTTGGGCCTCATCCAGCACGCGCAGCTGAGCCTGCTCCCGCAGAAGTGGATGGGCGTACCCACCAACGTGGGGATGATGCTGGGGTTCGTCGCGCTGTCGAGCCTGTCGCTCTCGCGCGGCGTCATCTGGGCGACGGCGGCGGTGGCAGAGGTGTCCATCGTCGCCACGCTGGTGCGCGTGGAGGTCGCCGGCATTCCGCTGGTACTGACGGCGCTGGTGCCGCTGGGCGTGGGGGCGGCGCTGGCGACGGTGGTGAACCGCATTCGCTCGCTGCTCCACGAGGCGCGCGCGAGGGACCTGGTGGGCAAGTACGTGCTGGGCGAGCGCCTGGGCGTCGGCGGCATGGCCGAGGTCTTCCTGGCCACCTACAGCCCGGAGGGCGGCTTCGAGCGCAAGGTAGCGGTGAAGCGCATCCTCCCGTCGTACTCGGAGAACACGGAGTCGGTGGCGCTGTTCCGTCGCGAGGCCGAGCTGGGCGCGATGCTGGCGCACCCGAACATCGTGCAGGTGCTGGACTTCGGCACCGACGGCGCGACGTACTTCATGGCGATGGAGTACGTGGAGGGGCTGGCGCTCTCGCGGCTCATCACCTGGTGCCGGCAGTCGAACACGCCGCTGCCGCTGCCCGCGGCGGTGACCATCGCGTGGATGGTGAGCGAAGCGACCGACTACATCCACACGCGCACCTCGCCGACGGGCACGCAGCTGAAGCTGGTGCACCGCGACCTGAACCCGCCCAACATCCTCGTCAGCCGCATCGGCGAGGTGAAGCTGGGTGACTTCGGCATCGCCCGCGCGTCCACCAGCGAGCAGCTGACGGCGGCGGGCGTTCTGCGCGGCAAGGTGAGCTACGCGGCGCCCGAGCAGCTGCTGGACCAGCCGTACGACTCGCGTGCCGACCTGTTCTCGCTGGGCGTGACGCTGCACGAGACCTTGACCGCGAAGCGGCTCTTCACCGGCGAGTCCGACGTGGCCATCTTCAAGGCGTGCCTCGAGGGGCCCATCCCGCGACCCTCGGAGCTGCGGGGCGACGTGCCGCCGGCCCTCGACGCCATCGTGATGGGGCTGCTCGAGCGGCGCCTGGAGGCGCGCACGCAGTCGGCGCACGAGGTGGTGACGAAGCTGGCCGCGCTGCCGCCCGAGCTGGCCGACTTGAAGCTGGGCCAGCAGCAGCTGGCCGAGCTGGTGGCGCGGGCGCGGGTCGAGCTGGGCGAGCCGTCGCGCGCGACGCCTGCGCCGGCCGCCTCAGGCCAGGCGACGAAGACGGTGGAGGTGCAGGTGACGCCGTCGCGCCCGCTGGCGTGAAGCGTCCGCCGGCGAGCCGGTGCGCCACGGCTCCGGGCAGGGGGCGACGGGCAGCTCGCGACGCACCTCGTCCCCAGGGCCGTTCGCCGTCGGCCCGCGCAGGCGCTTCACGCGCGGCGTGACCTCGTCGAGGCGCACCGCGCCAGGCCCCTGCCGTCAGCCGCGGCCTGGGGCGACGCGGCCCAGGTACGCGTCGAGCAACGCGCGCACGGCGTCGATGCGCATGGGCTTGGTGAGCCACGCGGTGGCGCCCACCGACTGCGCGGCCTCGGCGAGGCGTTGCTCGCCCATGGCCGACAGCAGCACCACGGGCAGGTCGGACAGCGCGGCGTCCTGGCGAATCGCCCGGCACACCTCGAGGCCGTCGAGGCCGGGCATCAGCACGTCGAGGAAGACGAGGCTGGGCTTGTCCTTGCGGATGAGCTCGAGCGCCGCGTCTCCGCGGTCGGCGCGCGCGACGCGGTGGCCGGCCTTCATCACCACGCGCGAGGTGAAGTCGAGGATGGACGGATCATCGTCGGCCACCACCACGAGGCCGGCGTGGACGGGCGCGGCGGGCGCGGGCTTCTGGGCGAGCAGCGCGTCGATGACGGCGCGGAGGCGGCGCTCGGTGTCGCCGTCGAGCAGCGTGAGGGCGAGCCCCGACAGGGTGAGGTCCTCCCGCGTCCACAGCACCTGCGCGCCCAGCAGCACCTCGCCGCCGTCGGGCAGCGTGACGGCCAGCGACACGGCGGCGCCCCGGGGAATGGGGGCCGACGAGCGGACGGTGAGCGTGTGGAGCGAGAGGCTCTTCACCACCGCGTCGTTGCGCGCCTCTCCGGTGAGGAAGCGCGCAGGCAGCTCGCAGTCCACGCGGCTCGCCACGCGGCTGGCGCTGCCGGCGGGGCGATTCGTGGCGCGCCCGGCGTCGTCCTTCGGGTCGCCCAGCGCCGCGCGACAGCGCTCGACCGACGCGGCGTCCACCTGCACGTAGAGGCCCGCGGGCAGCTGCCCGTCGAAGGGCCGGTGCTCCTGCACCGCCGCCGACAGCACCAGGGCCTGGGTCAGCTCCGGCGCCTCGACCTCGATGGACACGGGCGTGCCGGGCGCGAGGACGTCGGTGGTGGGCACGAAGACGCGCTCGCCCTTCGGCAGCACGACGTCGCCCCAGAGGCGGGAGCGGGTGAGGAACTTGAGCTTCAGCGACGCCATGCACCCTCGACTCCGCCCCCGGGCTCGCGGTGACTGTACCGCGCGCGCAGGCCGCGGCACCAACCGCAGCGGTGACGTTCGTCAGGTCGTCACGTTGAAGCGGAAGTGCATGCAGTCGCCGTCCTGCACGACGTACTCCTTGCCTTCCACGCGCAACAGGCCCTTGTCGCGCACCGCGGTCTCGCTGCCGTACTTGAGCAGGTCCGTCCAGCTCATCACCTCGGCCTTGATGAAGCCCTTCTCGAAGTCGGTGTGAATGACGCCGGCGCACTGGGGGGCCTTCCACCCGTCGTGGAACGTCCACGCGCGGCACTCCTTGGGACCGACGGTGAAGTACGTCTTGAGGCCGAGCAGCTTGTAGCCGGCGCGCACCACCTTATTGAGGCCGGGCTCGTCGAGGCCCGCGGACTTGAGGAACTCAGGCCGCTCCTCGGGCGGCAGCTGCTGAATCTCGGCCTCCAGCGCGGCGGCGAGCACCACCAGCTCGGCGCCTTCCTTCTCGGCGATGGCCTTGGCGGCGAGCACGTGCTTGTCGGTGGCCTGCGTCGCCAGCTGGTTCTCCATCACGTTGGCGATGTAGAGGACCGGCTTGTCAGTGAGGAGGAACAGCTCCCTCACCAGCTCGCGCTCCTGCGCGCTGAGCCCCTGCGCGCGCACCGGCACCGCCTCGTCCAGCTTCGCCTTGAGCTTGTCCAGCACGGCCAGCTCGGCCCTGGCGACCTCGCCTTCCTTGCCGGGGGCCTTGGCGGTGCGCTGCGTCTTCTCGCGGCGCTTCTCGACGGTCTCGAGGTCCTTCAGGCACAGCTCGGTGTCGACGGTGTCCTTGTCGCGCTGCGGGTTCACGCTGCCTTCGACATGGGTGATGTTCTCGTCCTCGAAGCAGCGCAAGACGTACAGCACCGCGTCCACCTGGCGGATGTTCGCGAGGAACTGGTTGCCGAGGCCCTCGCCCTTCGACGCGCCGCGCACGAGGCCCGCGATGTCGACGAACTCCAGCGTCGTGTAGATCGTCTTCTCCGGCTTGATGATGGCGGCGATCTTGTCCAGCCGCTCGTCGGGCACCGGCACCACGCCCACGTTGGGCTCGATGGTGGCGAAGGGGTAGTTGGCCGCCAGCGCGCCGGCGTTGGACAGCGCGTTGAAGAGGGTGGACTTGCCGACGTTCGGCAGCCCGACGATTCCAATGGAGAGGCCCATGACGGGCGGGGCGTGTACCTGAAAAGCGGGCCCACGTCCCCTGTCCGAACGTGCGCTGCGCTCAAGCCAGCGAGGCGTGCGGGTTGGCGCCCCACGGGCGGTTGGGCGCGCGCGCGAGCTCGGTGAGGTAGGCCCACAGCCCGGCATAGCCCGGGGTGCCCATCGGCAGCTTGTAGAGGGCGTTCATGCCGGGGTCGAAGCGGCCGGTGGTGCCCGCGCGCACGTACTTGCCGAAGACGGTCGCCGACAGGCCGCTGGCGTGCTCGGAGGCAGTGGGGGTGTTGCCGCCGATGCGGGCGAAGTCGCCGTACAGCAGCGTCGTCACGTTGAGGCCCGTCGCGCCCAGCGTGCGCTCGAGGAAGACGCGCAACGGCGGCAGAATCTCGGTGCGCATCATCTCGCGCGCGACGTCGCCGGTGCCGTCGCCGTGGGTGTCCCAGTTCTCGAAGGTGGTGCCCAGCTTCACGCCGTGGCTGGTGATGCAGATGACGTCGGCGCCGGCGCGCAGCATCAGCTCGGCGCCCGCGAGCTGCGAACGGAAGGTGAGGGCCGAGAGGTTGGTCGGCTCGAGGCCGTAGGCCTGGCTGATGTCATTCCAGTCGACGCCCGCGGGCACCGGCTGGCGCAGGGCGTTGATGAGGGTGTGGGTGCCTTCCCACGGCTTCGCCAGCGCGGTGGGGCTGTGCCGGAAGCGGGCGTCGCCGTAGCGCAGGGACGCCTCGAGCGCGCGCGCCATCTGCGGCCGCCCGGGGCCGCGCGTCGACTCGGACACCAGCGCCAGGGCCGCCGACAGGTCGGGCACCGCCGTCATCGACACGCCGTCGACAGGCACGTGCGGCGCGCCGCCGGGGGCCTCGCCGAAGTGCACGCAGCGGAAGGCCGCGCCGCCGCCCAGCGCCGACGCCAGCCGCAGCGGCGCGCTCGTGCTGCCGTCGAACCACGCGTACTTCTGCGCGACGTCGTGCCCCGATGCGCCGTGGGCCACGCCCACCGTCGCCATCTTCTGCAGCAGCGGGTCGGGCAGCGTGCCGAAGGTGGACGCGTCGACGACGACGCCGTTGCCCAGGTCACGCACCGTGCTGGGCGTGCAGCCGTACAGCCCCTTCGGCACGTAGCCGTCGGCCGCGGAGAAGAAGGCGTTGTAGCCGCCCCGGAAGTAGATGAGCACGACCGCGGGCTTCTCCGTCGTCGTGTTCGCGCGCGCCGTCGACGCGGCCGCCAGCGCGCCGGCGCCACCCCACAACAACTCACGCCTCGACAGTCGCATCGCCGGAGGTCCTTTCAGTCCGCGAGGAAGTTGACCGACGCGAAGATGGACGCGCACACCAGCGCCCAGCGGCTCGTCACGTCGGGTTCGTCCAGGGAAAGCGCGAGCTCGACGCACGCCTCGCGCTCCTCCACGGTGGGCGCGCGCATCCACGCCGCGCGCTGGGTGCGCTCGCAGAAGGCCTCGGCGCGCGGGCGGTCCGGAGGGAAGGCGGTGTGCTCGAACCAGCCGGTGCGCAGCGTCGTGTTGGTGGTGGCGAAGGCGCGGGTGCACGCCTTGAAGGCGTAGGTGAACGTCACGTACACGGCGAAGGCGCCGACCTCGGCTTCCTGGAACCAGCTGTCCGGCACGACGCCGAAGGCCGCGCCCACGCCGGGGTCCGTCGCCTCGGGGTCGCGCGAGGACTCTTCGCGGGTGCCCAGCGCGCCGCCGATTTCACGCACCACCATCCACCCGTTGGTGTTGTCCGCCTTGCGGCCGGGGAAGGGCCGGTGGATGTCGGCCCAGGCGGCGACGTCGGGGCGGTCCGCCTCGAGCGCCTCGCCGCCGAAGCCCCGGTACGCGCGCCCCGCCGGTGCCTGCTGGCAGACCGCGGCCGACGGGAGGCTCGGCGTGGACGTCGCGGAGCCACCCGGCGTCCAGGGAACGTCCGACGTGACGGCGTCCGGAGACGACGGGCCACCGGGCAACGCCTCCAGTGACGCAGGGGCTCCCGCGATGGTGCCGTCGCAGCCAGCGCCCAGGGCGAGGCACACGACGAAGCAGGAGGCCGAGGCGCGCAGGCGCTTCATGGCACCGCCTCGCAGTAGGCGGGGTCCTCGAAGTACGAGGCCAGCGCGTCCGTCATGAGGCCGGTGCTCGTGAAGGCGTCGACGCAGCGGTCGAAGGCCGGCGCCTCGCAGCCCGACTCCGGGCGGCCGTAGGCGAACTCGAAGGCGAGGCGGCAGGTACGGAAGGCGAAGGCCTCGCCCTGCGTGAGGGTGTCGACGAGGTGCTCGAAGTCGCGCACCGTCAGGCCGCCCAGGATGAGCTGCGGCGTCACGGCGACCACCTGCGGCTTCGCGGCCCCGCCGACGCCCACCTTCCGCGGCAGCAGCTGGGCCACCTTGTCGAGCGCGTAGGGCGAGTCGAAGTGGCAGCCGCGACACTCGGCGCGCTCGCGGCCGGCGGCGGTCGCGTCGCCTTCGAAGTTGACGGCCGACGGCACCAGCTTGAGGCCGACGGTGTTGTGCAGCACGCGGTACGCGGCGCGCAGCATGAGCCCGTCCGGCGCGTTCCCCAGGTAGCGGCCCTGCCAGCCGACGCTGCCGAAGTAGCCCAGCGCCGGCGCCTGCGGGTCCTCGGTGATGATGTTGTTGGTGTGGTTGATGACGTAGCGGCCGACGAACAGCTCTCGCCAGGGCTTCTTGTTGGTGAGGATGAACTTCGCCGCCGCGTAGACGCCGTCGCCGGCGAGGTTGGTGGCGGGCTCCGGGTTGAAGCGCGAGTTGGTGAAGCGGGCGATGGTGCGAATGGCCTGCGGCGTCTCGAGCCACTCGCGGACCTTCTGCTGCGGGATGATGCCGGTCGCGGCGGCGGCGCGGGCGTCGTAGATGCGCAGGTCGAGGACGTGCCCCATCCGGCGGATGCAGCGGACCCGGGCGTCGTCGACTGCCTGGGCCCACGCCACGGCGGGGAGGAGCAACAGGAAGACACCAAGGACCCACGCACGCATATCGGCCCCAGTGCCTCTTGATGTGCGTCACGGCTCAGGCGCTGGACTTTCAATGGGTTGGGCGCAGTCCTCTCAGCATCTCGGAGCGTGAGCGACAGGCCAGACGCGAAGGCGGCTTGCCGGGTGGCCCGCGGGTCAGAGCTTCGGCGGGCCAGCGCGGAACGACTCCACACCTGAAGCACCTTCGTCCTGCAACTCAGCCTGGGTCGCTGGCTACCGCCTCGGGAATCGACGGGCCGCCTGCTTGAGGTGTTCGTCCAGGCGCTTTCGCGTGCCGTGCGGCGACGGGTCCGCAGGCCGCGCCGCGAGTTCGCGTTTCGCCCAGGCGAGCGTGGCCGTCTCCTTCGCCGTTGGCGCATCGGCTGCGGCGTTGGCCCGCCGTCTGAGTTCCTTCGACCGGGATGAATCGCCTCGCAACCGGGCCAACTGCGCGCGTGCGTCCAGCTCCATGAACCCGCCAGTCTCCTCGGGCAAGTCCGCCAGAAAAGCCTCCGCCAGGTCGAGCAGAGCCCGCTTGCGCAGCCTGGCGCGCACGGTCGCAACGACCGTCAACCGCTGCTCGTCACCCTTCAGCTTCTCCGCCCGCGATAGCAGTCGAATCACGGACCACGGATCGCCAAGCGGGTCCGCGATATCCCGCGCGTCACGGATGATTCGCTCGAAGGCGGCGCTGATCCTCAGCTCTCCGTGGCCTACTTCACGCAGCCTGGATGGCGGGCGCGGACTGCCGTGACGTCACCGGGCGCGATCGCCGCGAGCCTGCGCAGGTAGGCGTCGAACAGCCCACAATCGCCGTGGCGCTCGGCGAAGCCCGCGCCCTGCCCCAGCGCGTCGGCCAACCCCTTCGCGAACGCTGCGCGCTTCCCGCACGCCTTCTCCACTTCGTCCACCACCGGCGTCACGCCCCACAAGCCCGCGTCGGCGAAGCGCGCGTCCAGCACTGGGCCCAGGGCCGCCCGCACCTTCTGCGCGTCGCACGACGAGATGGCCTTCGCCAGCGTGCGCTCGGCTTCGGCGCGGACCACCGCGGCCGGCGACAGGTCCAGCGCGTCCTGCAGGTGCCGCTGCACCCACTCGAACTGCTTCGACTGCGGGTAGCGCTCGAGCACCGCCTGCCACGTCTGCGCCGCCACCTCGCGCCGCCCAGCGAAGAACAAGCCCCGCGCCTTCAGGTCCAGCGTGGCCACCACTTCTTCCTGCGGAGAGAACTTCGCCGGCGCCCCGCCCAGCAGCCCCGCCGCCTCGTCCATCGCCTTCACCGCGCCGTCCGTGCGCCGCCCGTCCAATTCGCACGGCGTCGGCCGGAAGACGAACGGCACGTCGGCCAGTTCCACCGCGCCCACCAGCATCACCGACGCCAGCTCGCGCCGCGGCACGCCGCGCACGTTCGACAGCCAGCCCGCCGACGGAGCCTTCAAGCCCAGCGCGTCGAGCAGCGCCTTGTCCTGCGGATCCGGCAGCCACTTGAACGGGCCGCGCCACGCCGCCAGCTCCGCCTCGAGCGCCAGCAGGTCCTTCACGTACGCGTCCACGAAGCCCAGCACGCGCTCGCTGCCACCCAGCGGCACGTTGTGCACCGGCCGCGGCGTCAGCGCCGCGTTCAGCGCAAGCGCCAGGCACTGCGCGTGGATGACCCGGTACGTGAGGTGCCGCGCCGCCTGCAGGTCCGCCATCGACACGATGGGCCCGGGCGCCGTCGACAGCACCTGCGTCGCGTGGGCTTCCAGCGCCTGCCGCTGCGCCTCCTTCCCCTGCGCGCGCACGCCGCCCGCCGCCGCCATGCGCTTCTGCAGCGCCAGCTTGAAGTCCTGCCCCAACTCGAAGGTGGGCGAGCGCTGCAGCACCTCGGCGATGCGCGCGGACGCCGCCACGAAGTCTCCCTGGTCCGCCGCGTCGACGGCGCGCGAGTACGACAGCAGCGTGTCCACGTCGCGGGCCGACTTCACCGCCGGCGCGCCGCCCAGCTTCACGCTCATCGCCTGGAGCAGGAGCGTCACCAGCTTCTCCTGCAGCACGAAGAGGTCGTCGCTTGGCCCCGTCACCTCCGACGTCACCAGCACCTTGTTCGCCTGGAGCTCGATGACGCGCACCGAGAGCCGCAGCGTGTCCTTCGACGACTGGAAGGCCCCCGCCACCGCGTGCGTCGCGCCCACCAGCTTGCCCAGCTTCTGCACGGTGGACGGGTCGAACGCCTTCGAGCGCTGCAGCTTGAGCTCTCCCAGCACCGCCTCGAGCTTCTCGCGCTCCACCACGTCGACGGTGTCGGACGCCACCAGGTCCGTCACCATCATGTCCGCGAGGCCCTTCTGCAGCACGTCGTACTCAGCGTGCCCCGTCTGGTTGTCGAAGTAGAGGACCGTCACCACCGGGCGCGCGGAGGCGGGCGCGGCGACGAGAGCGGCGGCGACCACGAAGGCGGAAGCGAAGCGCATGGAGCGCGCGTGTAGCACGAGGACGTCCCCGGCCGCTGGGACGCGGCCGTGGCCGCACCTGCGCCGAGATGAAGCCGGGCGTGCCAGCGCTCGGTGCGCTCTCCACGCGCGGACCCCTCACCACGC
>Ga0272446_1007536_pt1 | contig 10783 bp, 7 predicted proteins | sample YNPCB0061_FD_194587 | JGI IMG/M metagenome (GOLD analysis project Ga0272446, IMG submission 194587) | Hot spring microbial mat communities from Yellowstone National Park, WY, United States - YNP-CB-006-1 | ecosystem: Environmental > Aquatic > Thermal springs > Hot (42-90C) > Sediment | place...
CTGCCTCCGGGTGAGGTTCATCGGCGTCTCGACCGCGACCTGGATGTAGAGATCGCCACGCGCGGCCGAGCCGAGCTGCGTCATGCCCTTGCCGCGCAGGCGGAACTGGTCGCCCGTCTGCGTGCCCGGGGTGATGGTCACCTTCGCCCGCCCGCCCTCGATCGTCGGCACCTCGATCGCGCCGCCGAGCGCGGCCGTCGTCATCCTGAGCGGCACGCGGCAGTAGAGGTTGGCGCCCTCGCGCTGGAACAGCGGGTGGGGGCGGACCATCACGTTGACATAGAGATCACCGGGCGGAGCGCCGCGCAGGCCCGCCTCGCCGGCGCCGGAGACACGCATGCGCGTGCCGTCCTCGACGCCGGCGGGGATGTCGACGGAGAGGGTGCGGTCGCGCTGCACCCGGCCTGAGCCGCCGCAGACCTTGCACGGGTCCTTCACCACTTTGCCCAGGCCGCCGCAGGTAGGACAGGTACGCTCGATCAGGAAGAAGCCCTGCTGGGCGCGTATCTTGCCTGCGCCATTGCAGGTGCCGCAGGTGACGGGCGGCGCGCCGCCTTCAGAACCGGTGCCGTTGCAGGCCTCGCAGGCCACCGCCGTGGGCACGCGCAGCGTTGCCTTCTTGCCGGCGAAGGCCTCCTCGAGCGAGAGCTCGATACGCGTCTGGAGGTCGGCGCCGCGGCCGGCCCCGGCGCCGGGGCCTCCGCGGCGCGCACCCATGAGGTCGCCGAAGATGTCGTCGAACATGTCGGCGAAGGAGCCGGCGCCGCCCTGAAACCCGCCGAAGCCGCCCGCGCCGGGGCCGCGCCCGCCAGCGCCGCCCTCGAACGCGGCGTGGCCGAAGCGGTCATAGGCAGCGCGCTTCTCCGGGTCCTTCAGGATGTCGTAGGCCTCGTTCACCTCCTTGAACTTCGCCTCGGCCTTCTTGTCGCCGGGGTTGCGGTCGGGGTGATACTTCATGGCGAGCTTGCGATAGGCCTTCTTCAGGTCCTCCGCGCTCGCGTCCTTGGCGACGCCGAGTGTCGCGTAGAAGTCTGGTTTCGCCATGGCAGGATCAGGCACGGCGATGCCGCCACCCCTCGGCCCGGCCGGGCATCGGGGTGGCGCGCATCATTTCAAGGTTGCCGCGGCGAGGCCGCTCAGGCCGACTTCTTGCGCGTCTTGTCGTCGACGTCCTCGAACTGGGCGTCGACCACCTTCTCGTCCTTGGGCGGCTCCGCCGTCCCGCCGCCCGCATCCCCGCCGGACCCGGGGCCGGCCTGGCTCTGGCGGTAGAGCACCTCGCCGAGCTTCATCGAGGCCTGGGCGAGAGCGTCCGTCGCGCGGCGGATGGCCTCGACATCGTCGCCGTCCTTGACCGCGCGCAGGTCGGCCAGAGCGCGCTCGGCCGCTTCCCTCTCGGGCGCTGCGCCGAGCTTCTCGGCGTTCTCCTTCAGCGTCTTCTCGGTCTGGTGCGCGAGTGCATCGGCATGGTTGCGCGCCTCGATCGTCTCGCGCCGGCGCCGGTCGGCCTCGGCGTTCGCCTCCGCCTCCTTGATCATCCTCTGGATCTCGGCCTCGGTCAGGCCGCCAGAGGCCTGGATGCGGATCTGCTGCTCCTTGCCGGTCGCCTTGTCCTTCGCCGAGACCGAGACGATGCCGTTGGCGTCGATGTCGAAGGTCACCTCGATCTGCGGCACGCCGCGCGGCGCTGGCGGGATGCCAACGAGGTCGAACTGGCCGAGCAGCTTGTTGTCGGCCGCGATCTCGCGCTCGCCCTGGTAGACCTTGATGGTCACGGCGTTCTGGTTGTCGTCGGCGGTCGAGAAGATCTGGCTCTTGCGCGTCGGGATCGTGGTGTTGCGGTCGATCAGCCGGGTGAACACGCCGCCCAGGGTCTCGATTCCGAGCGAGAGCGGCGTGACGTCGAGCAGGACGACATCCTTCACCTCGCCCTTCAGCACCGCGCCCTGGATCGCCGCGCCGATCGCCACCACCTCGTCGGGGTTGACGTTGCGCGCCGGGTCGCGGCCGAAGAAGCTCTTCACCGTCTCGATGATCTTCGGCATGCGCGTCATGCCACCGACGAGGATCACCTCGTCGATGTCGCCGCGCGCCACGCCAGCGTCCTTCAGCGCCTGCTCGCAGGGGCCGAGCGTCTTCTGGATCAGGTCATCGACCAGCGCCTCAAGCTTGGCGCGGGAGAGCTTCACCACGAGGTGCTTCGGCCCCGAAGCGTCGGCGGTGATGAAGGGGAGATTGATCTCCGTCTCCTTCGAGGAGGAGAGCTCGATCTTCGCCTTCTCCGCGGCCTCCTTCAGCCGCTGCAGAGCGAGCTTGTCGTTGCGCAGGTCGATGCCCTGGTCGCGCTTGAACTCGTCGGCCAGGTAGTCGATCACCCGCTTGTCGAAGTCCTCGCCGCCGAGGAAGGTATCGCCATTGGTCGACTTCACCTCGAACACACCGTCCTCGATCTCGAGGATGGAGATGTCGAAAGTGCCACCGCCAAGGTCATAGACCGCGACCGTTCCGGCCTTCTTCTTCTCGAGCCCGTAGGCGAGGGCGGCAGCCGTCGGCTCGTTGATGATCCGAAGCACTTCGAGGCCGGCGATGCGGCCCGCATCCTTCGTCGCCTGACGCTGGCTGTCGTTGAAGTAGGCGGGGACGGTGATGACCGCCTGCGTCACCTTCTCGCCGAGATAGGCCTCGGCCGTCTCCTTCATCTTGCCGAGCACGAAGGCGCTGATCTGCGAGGGCGAATACTTCTCGCCGCGCACCTCGACCCAGGCATCGCCGGTCGCCGACTTGACGATCTTGTACGGCACCATGCCGATGTCCTTGGCCACCATCGGGTCGTCGAAGCGGCGGCCGATCAGGCGCTTGACGGCGTAGAGGGTGTTCAGCGGGTTGGTCACCGCCTGGCGCTTGGCGGCCTGGCCGACGAGCCGCTCGCCGCTGTCGGCGAAGGCGACCATCGAGGGCGTGGTGCGCGCCCCCTCGCTGTTCTCGATGACGCGGACATCCTTGCCCTCCATGACAGCCACGCAGCTGTTCGTGGTGCCGAGGTCGATGCCGATGACTTTGCTCATGGTGCTCTCCTGTTCCGGCGAGGCCGCCCGGCCCGTCCGAGGCGCCGGCCGACCCCCCGCTTGTCCATGCGATGGCCGCGGCGGGGGAGCCGCGGCGGTCAAGAGCGGATGTATTCAGCGCGCCGACCCGCGACAAGGGGCGGGGGCGAGATCGCCGGGCACGCCGGACGCGGGTCACGCCGCCGGCCGCTAAGGCCAGCGCCGCCTATGCCTCCGTGTCGAGCGTCTGGCCCGGCTCGACGGAGGGGGTGAACGGAGCGGCCGCCGCAGGCGCTGGGGCCGGCGCCGGCGCTCCCTTCGAGACCACCACCATGGCCGGCTTGAGGAGCCGGCCGTTCAGAGTCCAGGCCGGCGTCCAGGCCTGGATCACATGCCCTGCCGGAACCTCGGCCGAGGGCGCCTCTGCCATCGCCTGGTGGCGCTCAGGGTCGAACCGCTCGCCGGCGGCCTCGTGCCGAGCGATGCCATTGCGTTCGAGAGCGCCTTGGAAGCTGCGCCCGATCGCGGCGATTCCCTCGCGCAGCTTGGCGACGATCTCCAGCTCCCCTTCCTCGGGCGCGGGCAGGGAGGCAAGCGCGCGTTCGAGGTTCTCGGCGGCGTCGACGACGTCGCGGGCGAACTTCGTCACGGCATAGGCGCGCGCGTCCTCGACCTCGCGTCGGGCGCGGTTGCGGACGTTCTGCGTCTCCGCCTCGGCGCGGAGCCAGCGGTCCTTCGCCGCGGCGAGTTCGGCCTCGAGCGCGGTGATACGCGCCGCCGCCTCGGCCATCAGCGCCTCGGCGTTGGGCTGCGTCGGCTCCTCGCGCGGCACCTCCCCTTCCGCCTCGAGCGGGGAGGAGGCGGGCGCTCCGTCGCGCCCGGGCGGGGGTGTGTTCGGCGTGTTCTGCATACGGTGGAGACTTAGGGCCGACGCGGCGCGAAGGAAAGGGTGGAGCGGCGGGCGGTGTCGGTCGCCCGAGGCGGGCCGCCCGCTCAGCCGAGCAGCCGGCCGATCACCTTCGCCGTGTAGTCGACCGCCGGGATGATCCGGCCGTAGTTGATCCGCGTCGGGCCGATCACGCCGATCGCGCCGACGATCCGGTCGCGCGCGTTGCGGTAGGGGGCGACGATCATCGTCACCCCCGCCGCCTCGAACAGCCGGTTCTCGGCGCCGATGAAGATCTGCACGCCGTCGGAGCCTTGCGCGAGCTCGAGCAGGCGAAGCAGCGTCTCCTTCGCCTCGAGCCGCTCGAACAGGGCGCGTATGGTCTCGAGCCGCTCGAGCGCGGTGACATCGGCCAGCAGCTTCGCCTGGCCGCGCACGATCAAGGCCCGCCCAGCGCCTGGGCCCGCCGGGGTGGCGAGGCCTGCCTCGACGACCTTGCCCGTGAGTTCGTCGAGCTCGGTGCGGTGCGCGGCGATCTCCTCCTCCAGAACGCGGCGCGCCTCCTCGAGCGTCCGGCCGGTGAGGCGGGCGTTGACGTAGTTCCCGGCCTGGACGAGCGCCGAGGGGGGAAGCCCCTCTGGCGCCTGGATCACGCGGTTCTCGACCTGGCCGTCCTCGGTGACGAGCACGACCAGCACGCGCCCCGGCCCGAGCGAGACGAACTCGACATGCTTCAGCGCCGCCTCCGACTTGGGCGCGAGCACGAGGCCTGCCGCCTGTGAGAGCCCGGCGAGCAGAGCCGAGGCCTCGGCCAGCACCTCCTCGATCGAGCGGCCCTCGGCGGCGCAGCGAGCGGCGATCGCCTCCTCATCCTCTGGCGCGAGCGCGCCGCGCTCGAGCAGGCCATCGACGAAGAGGCGAAGGCCACGGTCGGTCGGCAGCCGGCCGGCCGAGGTGTGCGGGGCGAAGATCAGGCCGCTCTCCTCGAGATCGGCCATCACATTGCGGATCGTGGCGGGCGAGAGCGCCATCGGCAGCCGGCGCGAGAGCGTGCGCGACCCGACCGGTTCGCCGGTCGCGACATAGGCCTCGACGATCTCGCGCAGGATCATGGCCGACCGGCCGGGCAGGCCGCCTGCTCCGACCGCTCCGGCCGCGCCGACCGTGCCGGCCGCTCCGGCCGCGCCGGCGGCGGCACCCTCGCGCCGCGTCTGGTCGCTTGCCATGGCTCGAAGGTATGGACGGGCTCGGCGGGGGTCAACGCGCCCCCCGGTGGAGGGACCCGCCGTGCCGACAGTGCTCGCCTACCTGATCGCCGCGACCGCCGAGATCGCCGGCTGCTTCGCCTTCTGGGCCGTCTTCCGGCTCGGCGCTTCGGCGCTCTGGCTCGTGCTGGGGCTGGTCTCTCTCGCCCTCTTCGCCTGGGCGCTGACCTGGGTGGACGCTGCGGCGGCCGGGCGCGCCTATGCCGCCTATGGCGGGGTCTATATCGCCGCCTCGCTCGCCTGGCTCTGGGCCGTGGAAGGGCTACGCCCCGACCGGTTGGACGTGCTCGGCGCCCTGGTCGCCCTCGCCGGCGCGGCGATCATCCTGTTCGGGCCGCGCACGGCGTGAGGGGCCGGATCGAGCGAGGGGTCGCCGCCGGAGCAGGAGGGGGCTATCCTCAACCCCGCCCGCCGTCACATATCGGACAGAGGCCCCATGCGCCCCTCAGGCCGCGCCGCCGACGAACTCCGGCCGATCACCCTCGAGCCGAATGTCTCCCGCCACGCCGAGGGCTCCTGCTTCGCCCGGTTCGGCCATACCCATGTGCTCTGCACCGCCTCGATCGAGGCCAAGGTGCCGCCCTTCCTGCGCAACCAGGGCCAGGGCTGGATCACCGCCGAATACGGCATGCTGCCGCGCTCGACCCACACGCGGACCGACCGCGAGGCGGCACGCGGCAAGCAGTCCGGCCGGACGCAGGAGATCCAGCGCCTGATCGGGCGGTCGCTGCGGTCGGTGGTCGATCTCCGCGCGATGGGCGAGCTCACGCTCACCCTCGACTGCGACGTGATCCAGGCCGATGGCGGCACACGCACCGCCGCCATCACCGGCGCCTGGGTGGCGGCGGCCTGCGCCTTCAACCGGCTCGTCCGGTCGCGCGTGCTCAACGCCTCGCCGGTGCGCGGCCAGGTCGCTGCCGTCTCCTGCGGGCTCTGGCGCGGGCTCGCGGTGCTCGACCTCGACTATGCCGAGGACAGCGAAGCGGAGGCCGACGGCAACTTCGTGCTGACGGCCGATGGCGGAATCGTCGAGGTTCAGGCGACCGCCGAGAAGCGCCCCATCACCCAGCGCGAGATCGACGCCCTGATGGCGCTCGCCCGCGGCGGCTGCTCGGCTCTGTTCGACCTTCAGCGCGAGGCGGTGAATGGCTGAGCGCCGGCTCGGCCCCGGCGAGAGGCTCGTCATCGCCACCCACAACGACGGCAAGCGCGCCGAACTCGCCGCCCTGCTCGCGCCCTTCGGCGTCGAGGCGATCAGCGCCGCTTCGCTCGGCCTCGCCGAACCGGCCGAGACGGGCGAGACCTTCGCCGCCAACGCCACGCTCAAGGCCGTTGCGGCGGCGCGCGCGTCGGGGCTGCCTGCGCTTGCCGACGACAGCGGCTTCTGCATCGCCGCCCTCGGCGGGGCCCCGGGCGTGCGCACGGCCGATTCGGCGCTTCTCCCCGACGGCACGCGCGACTGGTCGGTCGCGATGGCGCGGGTGCGGGCCAATATCGGCGAGCCGGCCGACAGCGCGGCCTGGTTCGTCTGCGCGCTCGCGCTTGGCTGGCCCGACGGCGCGGCTGCGGTGTTCGAGGGGCGGGTGGACGGGCGCTGGGTCTGGCCGCCGCGCGGGGAGCGGGGCTTCGGCTTCGACCCGATGTTCGTGCCGGAAGGACATCGCGAGACCTTCGGCGAGATGGCCCCTGAGGCGAAGGCGGCGCTGAGCCACCGCACCCGCGCCTTCGCCCTGTTCGAGAGAGCGGCGCTGCGCCGCTAGCGCCGCACTCGCCCGAAAAAGGGATCGCCCCAGCATCGCTGCCGGGGCGAAGAACCTTCAGTGGAAAACCACCTTACCGTGGTTTCCCGACCGACTCCCGCGATCAATAGACCGAGCTGCACCATTCCGGTCAAGCTTCTTCGCTGGCCGCCCGACCGTGGCGGCGAGGCACTGGGGAGTTTGACCATGCGCATTCTCGGGCTTGATCTCGGCATCGCGTCCTGCGGCTGGGCGCTGATCGAGGAACGCGACGAGGGCGGCAAACTCCTCGCCATGGGCGTCCGCAGCTTCGACGCGCCCGAGACCGCGAAGGAACGCACGCCGACGAACCAGCTTCGCCGGCAGCATCGCGGGTTGAGGAAGGTTCTTCGCCGGCGGCGGCAACGCATGGCGGAACTCCGCCGGCTGTTCGCCGAGCATGGGCTGATTTCCTCCGCGGCGCCGGATGCCCTGGCGCGCGGCCTTGATCCATGGGCGCTCCGCGCCGATGCGCTGGACCGGACGCTGACCGGAGAGGAGCTCGCCGTCGCGCTCGGCCACATCGCGAAGCATCGGGGCTTCCGCTCGAACCGCAAGCGGCTCGCCAACGAGGCGGAGGACAGGACGATGCTCGCGGCGATCGCGGCGCGGCAGGAGCGGACGGGGCGCTTCCGCACCATCGGCGAGGCCTTCGCGCGCGACCCGGACTATGCCCTTCGCAAGCGCAACCGCGACGGCGACTATTCGCGCTCGATCCTCCGCTCCGAGCAGGAGCACGAGGTGCGGGTGATCTTCGAGCGGCAACGCGCCCTCGGCAGCCGCTTCGCCACGGAGGACCTGCAGGACGCCTTCGCCGGGATCGCGTTCTTCCAGCGTGAGCTGGCAGGCAGCGAGGAGCGCGTCGGCTTCTGCCCGTTCGAGCCGGAGGAGAGGCGTGCGGCGAAGCGCTCCTACAGTTTCGAGCTGTTCCGGTTCCTCGCGCGGCTCACCGCGCTGCGCGTCGGCACGCGGCGGAACGAGCGGCCGCTGACGGCGGAGGAGATCGCGCGCGCGGCCGAAGGCTTCGGCGCACAGCAGGGGATGACCTTCGCCCGGCTCAGGCAGCGCATCGGCCTCCCCGACGGCGTCGGCTTCGCCGGCATCCCGCCCGAGGAGGAGAAGAAGCGCGACGTGGTGAACCGCAGTGCGGGCAATGGCTGCATGCGTGGCTCGCATGCGCTGCGCGAGGCCATCGGCGAGCCTGCCTGGCGTGCTCTTCTCGCCACGCCGGAGAAGCTCGACGCGATCGCCTCTCTGCTCAGCTTCGCCGCTGAGAAGGACATCGGCGCGAGGATCGCGGCGATCGATCTTCCGGAGGGTGTCGCCGCCTCCGTTCTCGAGGGCGTGCGCCAGGGCCTGTTCGAAGGCTTCGCCGGGGCCGGGCACATCTCGGCGAAGGCGTGCCGCGCGATCATTCCCGGGCTCAGGCGCGGCCTCGTCTATTCCGAGGCCTGCGCGGAAGCCGGATACGACCATGCGCGCCGGCCGCGAACCGAGCTTGCCGACATCGCCAACCCTGTGGCGCGCAAGGCGATCGGCGAGGCGCTGAAGCAGGTGCGCGCCATCGTCGCCGAACACGGCCTGCCCGACCGGATCCACGTCGAACTCGCGCGCGATGTCGGCAAGAGCGCGGAGGAGCGAAGGGAGATCGAGCGCGGCATCGAGAAGCGCAACCGCGAGCGCGACCGGCTGCGCCAGGTGTTCGTCGAGACCGTGGGGCAGGAGCCGCGCGGGGCGGAGGACATGCTGCGCTTCGAGCTCTGGACCGAGCAGGCCGGCCGCTGCCTCTACACCGACCAGTGCATCCCGCCCGACGCCATCGTCTCGGCCGACAACCGCGTCCAGGTCGATCACATCCTGCCCTGGAGCCGGTTCGGGGACGACAGCTTCGTCAACAAGACGCTCTGCTTCGCCTCCGCCAACCAGGAGAAGCGGCGGCGCACGCCGTTCGAATGGCTCGGCGCCGATCAGGCCCGGTGGGAGCGGTTCGTCGCCGCTGTCGAGGCCTGCAAGGGGATGAAGGGGCGGAAGAAGCGCATCTACCTGCTGAAGGATGCGGCTTCGGTCGAGGAGAAGTTCCGCGCGCGGAACCTCAACGATACGCGCTACGCCGCGCGCATCGTGCTCGAGCATCTGGCGCGCCTCTACCCGGAGGATGGCAGCCGCCGCGTGTTCGCCCGGCCCGGCGCGCTGACGGACCGGCTCAGGCGCGGCTGGGGGCTGCAGGACCTCAAGAAGACTCTGGAACCCGATGGCGAGAAGCGGCGTGAGGATGACCGCCACCACGCCCTCGATGCGCTGATCGTCGCGGCGACGTCCGAGAGCGCGCTGCAGCGCCTGACGCGCGCCTTCCAGGAGGCCGAGGCGAGGGGCTCGCACCGCGACTTCGCCGCCCTTGCCCCGCCCTGGCCGGGCTTCCTCGAGGAGGTGCGCGAGGCGTTCCGCACCATCCTGGTCAGCCGCGCCGAGCGCGGGCGGGCGCGCGGCGCGGCGCACGAGGCGACGATCCGCCAGGTGCGGCAGGAGCAGGACGGGCCGGTCGTCTACGAGCGCAGGGCGGTCGAGGCGCTGACGGAGAAGGACCTCGCGCGGGTGAAGGACCCGGAGCGGAACGCGGCCCTGATCGCGAGCCTGCGCGCCTGGATCGCCGCCGGCAGGCCGAAGGACCGGCCGCCGCTGTCGCCGAAGGGCGACCCGATCGCGAAGGTTCGGCTGGCCACCAACAAGAACGTCGATGTCGCCGTACGCGGCGGCGCCGCCGAGCGCGGCGAGATGGTGCGGGTGGACGTATTCCGCGCGCGCAACAGGCGCGGGGCGTGGGAGTTCTATCTGGTGCCGATCTACCCCCACCAGGTGGCCGACCGCGAGCGCTGGCCCGCCCCGCCCGACCGGGCCGTGTCTGCCCACAAGCCCGAGGGGCAGTGGCCGGTGATGGATTCCGGCTTCGAGTTCCTGTTCAGCCTGCACAACCGCTCGTTCATCGAGGTCGAGAAACCGGACGGGACGGTGATCACCGGGTATTTCATGGGGCTCGATCGTGCGAGCGGCTCGATCACGATCTCCGCGCCGCATTCGACGAACGCGCTCGCGCGCGGCATCGGCGCGCGCACGCTCAGGCGCTTGCAGAAGTTCCGCGTCGATCGGCTCGGCCGGGTGTTCCCGGTGGCGCGGGAGACGCGCACATGGCATGGCGTTCCCTGCACCTGAGCCGGCCCTCGCGGCTCTTTCTGGCCGATGGGCAGATCGTCATCGCCCAGGAGGAGGGCGAGGTCCGCCTGCCTTTGGAGGACATCGCCTGCATTGTGCTCGACACGCCGCAGGCGACGGTGACGTCGGCGCTGCTCGCGTCCTGCATGGACGCTGGCGTTGCCGTGATGGTGACGGATTCCGCGCACCGCCCCTCAGGCCTGCTTCTGCCCTTCCACCGGCACCACCGGCAGGCGGGCGTGGCGCAGGTCCAGGCCGGCATCTCGGAGCCGTTGCGCAAGCGGCTCTGGCAGGCAGTGGTGCGGGCGAAGATCGGCAACCAGGCGGCGGTTCTCGATTCGGTCGGGCGGCAGGGCGCGGCGGGGCTGCGGGCGATGGCGCGGCTGGTTGACTCGGGCGACACGCGCAATGTCGAGGCGCGGGCGGCGCGCGAATACTGGGCCTTGCTGTGGGAGGGGTTCCGCCGCGACGACGAAGGCGACAGGCGCAACGCCCTGCTGAACTACGGCTATGCGGTGGCGCGGGCGGCGGTGGCGCGGGCGCTCGTCGCCGCCGGGTTCATCCCCGCGTTCGGGCTTGGGCATGCGAGCGCCGCGAACGCCT
>Ga0272446_1007537_pt1 | contig 10782 bp, 8 predicted proteins | sample YNPCB0061_FD_194587 | JGI IMG/M metagenome (GOLD analysis project Ga0272446, IMG submission 194587) | Hot spring microbial mat communities from Yellowstone National Park, WY, United States - YNP-CB-006-1 | ecosystem: Environmental > Aquatic > Thermal springs > Hot (42-90C) > Sediment | place...
TTGTTGCTTGCATATTGGGTTGAGAACTGAAAAAAAGTTCAAGTGTGGGCATTGCGGATGGATTGGTGATGCAGACCTAAATGGAGCAATCAATATTGCGCTTTTGGGGCAGTCCGTAACGCTGCCTAGAGGCTCCTGGCTAGCTTGCGAGATAGCCGGAGGGCTACAGAAAGCCTCGCCCTTCTAGGGCGGGGAAGTTTACCTTGTTTATTCTGACACTCCCTTGCCTCAAACAGGGAGAGCCGTGGTTTGACCGAGCAACTGTCAGCCACAGTAGCGCTCAAACAACTGGTACGGTACTCAACAGGTGACCTACCCCCGGTATTCATGTTGGCGCATAGAGGGCGGGGTTCTCAGTAACTCCTGCTAGTGCATCGGACGTGACCGAAGAACGCCGTAAAGTCCCTAGCTTTAGCGATGGGGATATAAGGCGCAAATTATTTTCCTTTATGTTGTGTTTTCTTTTGTGTTGTGCCGCACTCGTACTAGTGGCAGGGTATTCAAGGCTGGATTCTAGCTCATGTCCAAGATGTGCATACACAGTAGCTGCCTTATAGGGAGGGGTCTTTCAGAGGGTCTGAGGATGATCCCTTTCATGGCATAGTGGAATTGTGTTGGATTTGCAACGGATTGCTGATGAGACTTCACCGCCTCCTCTACCTCAGTTCGGCGACTGATGGCCTAGCCTACCCCGATTTGCGAGACATCATGGCTAAGTCAGAAGTGAACAATGTCCGCGATGGGATTACGGGGATGCTCTGCTTTGGCAATGGGATGTTTTTGCAGACTCTTGAGGGCGATCGCCGCAAAGTTAGCGAAACCTACGCTCGCATTCTCAAAGACCCCCGCCACCACAGTGCCGAAATTATTGAATTTAAGGAAATTGATGAGCGCACCTTTATTAATTGGTCAATGCGGCTGGTGCAATTGGGAGATATGGACAGCGACACCATCCGGTTGCTGCGCCTAAAATACTCCCCTGCAGTCACTTTTCAGCCTGCTTCCATGAATGCCCAGCAGTGTTTTAGCTTCCTGCAAGAGCTTTATCGGATGACCCAAGGAACCTAGCGTGGCCGAGCATCACTGGCTCTCTATCCCTGATCTTCTCAGGTTGCCAGATCACACCTACGAATGGCAGGTCAGTGCGCAATGGCCGGAGTTCGCTACCTTAACCCCAGTGCAGGGTGTTGTCAGTGTGAGTCATCGTCAGACCTATCTGGAGGTGTCCGCAAATGTGGGCACGATTATGACCCTCTGTTGCGATCGCTGTTTACAGTACTACAATCATCGGCTCGTGTGCACGACAACGGAATTGATCTGGCTGGCGGACACTGCGGCTGTGCCTGATGCAAATGTTGTGGATGACCTTGTGGAAAGCCTGCCCGCCACAGGGCGTATCGATTTAGTAGATTGGTTGTATCAGCAGTTATGCTTAGCCCTGCCCCACCCACAGTACTGTGATCCTCAGTGTGGTGGGATTATGCCACCCGCAACGGGAGAGGCGATCACGGATCATCGCTGGGCGGCCTTAGCGCAACTGCAATCTGCCTTAGAGCGTTCTGACCCACCATCGTGAGTGCCCATTCCGATCTGGAACTGCTACTGCGTGCCCGCTACCCGCTGTTGTATATCCCCACAACAGAAGAAGAGCGTCTTGAGGCGGTACTGCACAGCATTAGCCAGCGGTTTAACCAGCGTCCTCTCTACATCTGGGACTTTGTAGACGGGTATCAGGGAACCGCCAACGATACTGGTACCGCTAAGCGTAATCCTCTGCAAGCGTTAGAGTTCATTGAAAAATTGCCTGCCCCTGCCGCGGCGATTATTTTGCTGCGGGATTTTCATCGGTTTCTTGACGATATTGCAATTTCCCGGAAGCTGCGGAATTTAGCACGGCTGTTAAAGTCCCAACCCAAGAACCTGATTTTGCTAGCACCAACGGTACAGTTACCCCCTGAACTCCGCGATGTGGTTACGGTGGTGGAGTTTCCGCTGCCCCGTCGCGATGACATTCATGCCGAATTACTGAAGCTATGCCAAAGTTTAGGGACAACTCCCTCAGAAGCAGTGCTGGATCAGTTGATTCGCGCCTGTCAGGGGCTAAGCCTTGATCGCATTCGCCGGGTCATTGGCCGGGCGATCGCCCTTAATGGTACCCTTGACGCTAGCCATGTCGATTTAGTCCTTGAAGAAAAGCGTCAAATCCTGCGGCAAACCCAAATTCTTGACTTTTATCCCGCTCAGGAAACCATTGCGGATATTGGTGGCCTCGACAACCTCAAAGAATGGTTGCTGCGCCGGGGAGGTGCCTTTTCAGAGCGTGCCCGTCGCTATGGCTTGCCCTATCCGCGGGGCGTGCTCTTAGCAGGGATTCAGGGAACCGGTAAATCCCTAACCGCGAAGGCGATCGCCCACCAATGGCACTTGCCTTTACTGCGGCTAGATGTAGGGCGGTTATTTGGCGGCATTGTTGGCGAATCCGAAGCCCGCACCCGTGACATGATCCAAATTACTGAGGCGCTTGCCCCCTGCGTGCTGTGGATTGATGAACTGGACAAAGCCTTTGCAGGCATTGATAGCCGCGGTGATGGCGGAGCCAGTAGCCGTGTCTTTGGCACAATTATTACATGGCTTGCAGAGAAAACCTCCGCCGTCTTTGTCGTTGCCACTGCCAATAATATCCAAGTATTGCCGCCAGAGCTATTGCGCAAAGGCCGCTTTGATGAAATCTTTTTTGTGGGCTTACCCAGCGTCGATGAGCGGCGGGCAATTTTTGAAGTGCACCTCAGCCGGGTACGGGGCGATCGCCTCGGGCATTATGATTTGGATCGGCTCGCCTACGAAACCATTGACTTTTCTGGTGCTGAAATTGAGCAGTGTATTATTGAAGCCATGCATCTTGCCTTTAGTCAAGATCGCGACTTCACCACCGAAGATTTACTCCACGCTGCCAGTGAAATCATTCCCTTGGCGCGCACCGCTCGCGAACAGGTTCACCAACTGCAAGAGTGGGCCGCCTCGGGTCGGGCACGGTTTGCGTCTCGCCTGCTGCCTTCCCCCAATAGCCGTTAACCCATGAAACTCCTGCGCTTACTGCAATGGTTGTTGGGTACCCTGCTGGGGCTAGGACTCATTGCCACTACTGTGGCAGTCATTATTACACCATTAATTTTTGGCTTACTGTGGGCACCCCCACGCCCCAACGTCGAAGTAGAGCAACCGCTACCCACTGCTCAGACCGCGACCTCTCCCGCCAGCACCTCCCCAGCACCAGTCAAACACGGACGAGTAACCTATGCTGAAGGATTACGGGTGCGCGATCGCCCTGATCGCGAGGCCGAAGCCCTAGGAAGCATCGACTTTGAAGAAGTTGTTACCATCCTTGAGCGCAGTGGCGATGGCGAGTGGGTCAAAGTACGCACCCAAAATGACCTAGAGGGCTGGGTATTGGCCTTTGGCATTCAGGAACAATAGCTAGGCAATCCCTAAGAAGAACGTTCTAGCAAAAGACCTAGACTTTGCCTAGGAGCTGGGCTTGTTTGTGTGACCTGTGGACTCTTGATGGCAGCCACCGGCTCAAAATTGTCAATCGCCGGGAGGGGCACACCTACCTTTTGAGGCGATTTTGTGGATGGGCTGGGCTATGATAACAAGTTGTTTAGGTGCTGCAAGTACAGGCAGAGGTAAGGAGACAGTCGTGGCGGGTTCTGAGAGTATGGGGGCTATTTTTCCGGTCATTTGGCACGGCGATCGCGTCCATTTAATTGATCAGACCCGCTTACCCGCCGCCTATGAATTGAAAGAGATCAGGACGTCTGCCGAGATGGCGACGGCTATTCGCACCATGATTGTTCGCGGTGCCCCGGCCATTGGAGTGGCTGCTGCCTTCGGCATGGTATTGGGAGCGCAGGAGTATAGCGGTAGCGATCGCGCTAGCTTTTTGGCACATTTGGAAGCAGTGGCTACTGACCTCCGGCAAACCCGTCCTACTGCGGTGAATCTGTTTTGGGCAATTGATCGCATGCTGAGTGCAGCTCAGGCTGAAACTGCCACCATCGAGGCGCTAAAAGACCATTTATTGGCAACCGCCCAAGCCATTGCCAGCGAGGATGTGGCCACCTGTCAAGCCATTGGTCAGCATGGGTTGGCTGCCCTACCCAGCACCCCTGAAAAACTGCGGCTGCTGACCCATTGCAATGCGGGAGCGTTGGCCACAGCAGGCTATGGTACGGCTCTCGGTGTTGTGCGATCTGCTTGGCGTGCCAACCGTCTAGAGCGGGTCTATGCCGATGAAACCCGCCCGCGCCTCCAAGGTGCTAAGCTCACAGCATGGGAATGTGTGCAAGAAGGGATTCCGGTGACCCTCTTAGCAGATACGATGGCTGCCCACTGTATGCAGCGCGGCATGATTGATGCCGTTGTGGTCGGTGCCGATCGCATCGCTCTGAACGGTGATACCGCCAATAAAATTGGTACCTACAGCGTGGCGCTGGCGGCCCAAGCCCATGACATTCCCTTTTTTGTGGCTGCCCCTCTCTCCACGATTGATACCAAGATTCATACTGGTGCAGAGATCCCGATTGAAGAGCGCCATCCCCAAGAAATTTACCAAGTGGGGTTTACTCGTATTGCGCCCGCTGGCGTTGATTTCTATAACCCCGCCTTTGATGTCACCCCAGCCCACCTCATTACCGGCATTATTACTGAACTGGGGGTGTTTGCGCCTGCGGATCTTGCGCGGGGGATTGGTGCTGCCTAACTCGCCCTTGCTACCCCTGTGGCAATATGTTGCAAAGTATATGTTGCAAAATGTAACTATCATTTGAGAAATATCCAACCCTGTAAAATCAATTCTGGGAGGCATATTGCGGGGTTGAGGTGCCGAAGGGCTAGCCTGCAAGCGTCTTGACCCGTACCAATTGGTTAGGATTCCTGATAAGTTCAGAAGAACGCCTCTTATCAGCCTCGTTATGGCTTAACGCCCATGTCGGATCTGCCATTTTCCCTTGATCAATTACGGATTCTCAAGGCGATCGCCCTCGAAGGGAGCTTTAAGCGAGCCGCAGATAGTCTTTACGTCTCGCAGCCTGCCGTTAGCTTACAGGTTCAGAACCTTGAGCGCCAACTGAACGTACCGCTGTTTGATCGGGGCGGGCGGCGCGCCCAACTCACCGAAGCAGGACAGCTTTTGCTCTCCTACGGCGATCAGATTCTTTCGCTATGTCAGGAAGCCTGCCGTGCCATTGAAGACCTGCAACAGCTCCAAGGGGGCACCCTGATTATTGGGGCCAGCCAAACCACCGGCACCTACCTTATGCCCCGGATGATTGGTTTATTTCGCAGCAAATATCCAGAGGTGGCCGTGCAACTCCATGTTCACTCCACCCGCCGCACCTGTTGGAGCCTTGTCAACGGCCAGATTGATCTGGCGATTATTGGTGGGGAAGTGCCCTCGGAACTGAGCGAGCAAATTACCGTTACCCCCTACGCCGAAGATGAACTTGCCTTAGTATTGCCCGTAGAGCATCCGCTGTCGGGAATCGACATGCTCTCCAAGGAGGATCTCTACAAACTAAGTTTTATTACCCTAGATGCCCAATCCACCATTCGCAAGGTCATTGACCAAGTGCTGCAACGAGCCAACATTGATCCGCGCCGCCTCAAGGTGGAAATGGAGCTGAACTCGATTGAAGCGATAAAAAACGCTGTCCAATCTGGTTTGGGGGCTGCGTTTGTGTCTGTTTCCGCCATTGAGAAGGAACTACAACTGGGTAGTTTACAGCGGGTCAAAATCGAGAATGTGGTGGTGAAGCGCACGCTATCCCTCATTACCAACCCAAACCGTTATCGATCGCGAGCAGCGGAGGTCTTCTGCCGCGAAATTCTCACCCAGTTTGCCACGTTTACCCTAGGCAATGAGTTGGAACCTCTAAAAAATCCGCTCTCCGATAGCGAAAAACCCCTTAAGGAACTGTTGGCGATCGCCCCCACCGAAACCAGCGAATAGCAGCGCAGGGAATTGGTTCGAGTTGTTGTTGCAGCAGTTTCATACCGTTGTCAAGTCGCTGTCATCTTCCTCAGCCACGATTGATAGTGTTCTGTCTTGGTAGCCCCTCTGCCATGTCTTCAGATGCATTCCACCGTTTTTCCATGAGTGTCAATCTGGCGGGAACGACTATGCCTAAACGTGATGACTCCTTGATGATAACTGCTGAACCAGCCATTAACCAACAGCGATTTGACGCCTTCCTAGGGGTGATTGATACCTTGGGCACGTGGTTCGGTATGAGCGAAGCCCAAATAATTCACCTCGATTTCTTGCAGTCGTTGCCCGAGCATACCTTTGGCCATGACCTTGCCACCTTTTACCAGCACGAAGGACTGACCCCCTTCACCACTGGCCCCCGCCGCAAGCAACTCCACGATGCCAGCCATGTCTTAACGGGCTATGGCACCGACTTAGTGGGTGAAGCCGAGTTGCAAGCCTTTCTTTTGGGGATTGGCTTTACGCCCCTCAATGCCTTGCTCAAGCGGCAAGCCTGTCGGCGCATTCGTCAGCTTAACCTGCTCTCGGCAACAGCGTTGGAGCAACGTCTTACCGCGGCGTATCGTCGTGGCCAACAGAGCCGCTTTGATCCCAATACATGGCCGGTCGAGCGTCAGTGGTATTTACCGACACCTCAGGTGCGCAGTATTTACGGCTTATAAACGGTGTGGGCGGGCTAAAACCCCTCCGCTTTAGCGAGGGGATACAGCCAACTCAGTGGGCTTTAGCCCTCTATATGTTAAACTAGAAACGTGGCAAGTAGACGTATCAACTACGCGAAGAAACATCCTAGTACGGAGAAATCCCGGCAAGTAAGTCACTACCGCTTTAGCGGCAAGCCTAAACCACTGCAAGCAATGGCAGGATGTTGAGCGTATCGAACTGGCTAGTGTTGAAAAGTGCGAAACCACAAACCGAACATAAACGTAGTCCCAATAGCAGAAATGCTTGAGGTGAGTAGGGGGTCTTTGACTGCCCCCACCCGCATTAAGTTGTGGGTGACAGCTCAAGGGAAAAGCGAAGCAACGCGGCTTCAGCCCGTTGCGTAGCATCCTTTGGGAATCCCCTCTCTTTCAAGGAGGAGAGAAGTCAAGAAGCTCTGAGCCATTTGAGCAGTGACCGGCGGGCTAAAGAGAAATCCTTGCCCACGGCGGCAGCCCAACTGCAATAGCTGCTCTTGTTGCTCGTGGTGCTCAATACCTTCGGCAATGACTTCAATGTCAATGGCCTGAGCCAAACTGAGGATGGCACGAATAATCTCCAGATGTTGTGAGCCAGCACTCATTGCCCGCACAAAGGATTGATCAATTTTGAGGGCATAGAGCGGGAGCTGGCTGAGGCGACTCAGGGAGGAATAACCAGTCCCAAAATCATCAATGCTACAGCGAACCTGAATGGCGCTGAGGTCTTCGAGTTGCCGTCGCGCAAAGTCAGCATTCTCCATAATGACTTGCTCAGTAATTTCAAGGATAATTTGGTGGCCACAGATACCGTAGGTCTGCAGTAGCTGCTTGAGGCGGTCTGCCATCTGACCAGAGGCAAAAAAAGCATCGGAGATGTTGATACTCAAGGTTAGGCTTGTTGCAGCCGCCCCCAGTTCTTTGTGCCATTGATGTAATGTTGCTACTGCTTTTAGTAATACCCATTCATCTACCTTCTGAGCCAAGCCCAAGGCCGTTGCTAGGGGTAAAAACTCTGCGGGTGTGATCCACCCCGCTTCTGGGTGGCGCCAACGCAGCAGTACCTCAAACCCGAGTAGTTTTTGAGTGGCTAGCTCGACAATCGGCTGATAAAACACCTCCAGTTGATTCTGTTGCAGTGCCCGCCGAAATTCCTGTTCCCGTTGAAGTAGGGTATGGGCCATCTGGTGGCGATCGGGTTGAAATAATTGCATACAGTTACGTCCCCGACTCTTGGCGGCATACATGGCAATATCCGCATCCCGCAAGAGTTCACCAGCACAATGGTAGCTGGGAGTAACAATGGCAATGCCAATACTGACCCCGACACTCACCTCCGTATGCTTGAGGAGGTAAGGCTCGCTGACCCGAAACCGCAGGCGATCGCCACACTCGTAAAGCTCGTCTACGCCTTCAATGTTTTCAATAATAGCAATAAATTCATCGCCCCCCAGTCGCCCTAGGGTATCCTGCTGGCGTAACACCGAGCGTAAGCGATGGGCAATTTCTAGCAGTAGTTCATCCCCCGCTGCGTGGCCTAAACTGTCGTTCACCACCTTAAAGCGATCGAGATCAAGAAACATGACCGCAAACGGTGGGATGGCTCCCCGATGATAGGCCTCCAACAAACCCTCAATTTTATCCGTGAGAAAGGTTCGGTTGGGTAGTCCCGTCAAGCTATCTTGCCATGCCGCACTGCGGAGCTTAGCTTCTCCCAGCTTTAGAGTTGTAATGTCAATCGCCGAGCCAACATAGCCAATAAAGTTGCCATCATCGTCATAGCGAGGCTTAGCCTGCTCCAAAATCCAGCGATACCCCTCCTTAGGAGAGTGCACCCGATACTCTATTTCATAGCTGTGCTGCTGTTGCATTGCGTCCCGGATAGCGACTTCAACCCGCTGTTGGTCATCGGGATGCACAAACTCAAGCCATTGCCAACCCTCTACGCTCTCAAAGGATACCTGCAAAAAACTAAGAATTGTCTGATTGGCAAAGGTGATGTTGCCCAATTCATCCGAGAGCCAAATCATTAAGATTGAGGAATCTGCCATCTGCCGAAAGCGGGCCTCACTTTCCGCCAAGGCTAGAATGGCTTTTTTGCGCTGGCTAATGTCAACGCCAACGTAGGTGATCAAATGGCTGCCATCTGCTTGGGGATCACTACTAGCGTTCAGCGAGATCCAGATAATGTGCCCCTCGCGGTGACGGAAGCGGTACTCCGTATGGGCGCTACCATGGGCAAGCAGTGTTTCATGAAAAGGACGGTGATACGCTTCCCAGTCATCGTCAGGAATGCGCGATCGCCACAGGTCTTTATTTTGCTGAAACTCGTGGGGACTATAGCCCAAAATGCGCAGGTGCCCTTGAGAGAGATACTCATAGTGCCATGAGCCATCCGCCGCAATAGAAATCTGACTCACAAAGGCATCGGCTCGGTCTAGCAATTGATTAAGCTTTTCTTCAGAGGCTTGCAGTTCGGCATTCACCGCCACCAAATCAAGCGTACGGGCAGCTACTTGGGCTTCCAGTTCCGATTTATGAGTTTCTAGCTCTTGGGTCATTTGGCGATTCTCGGTGACATCGACCGCTGTGATCAGTGCCAATAGTTGATTGCTGGTGCTGAGCTTCAGCGGAATAGACACCATATTCCATATCCGCACCTCTCGCCAGTTGGTGTGAACCTGAACATCCCCATGCTCCACCCGCTCTGCCGTGACAAAAGGGCGACGAAATTCTGCGTCAGCCCAGCGATGCACCTCTGGCTGTGGGAACATGACACTCAGCCACTGCTGCCATGTCGTAATCTCACTCGGCCTATAGCCAGTTTCCTCTTGCCAGGCGCGGTTCACTAACCACAGTTGCCCATCCTCGGCCACCAGCGCCATGGGAAAGGGAGACAGAAAAATACTGCTGCGGAAGATCTGCTCAATTTCTGTATAGGCACGGTAAAAGGACTGCCGTTCTTGCTCTAGCTGGTTGAGGCGGTGGGCACCCGCTGCCAACAAGCTAATGAAAAACAGGATCGTACTCAGAACTTGGATGTCTTGCGCAACGGTGCCATTAATAAGCTGCGAATCATGGTGGAGGTACTCCACCGTCCAACCAATGACAATAGGCCCCACAATGACCCATGGTAAAAATTGGTGCAGGAGGATGCCACCCGCCGTTGGTGACATCAGGTAGCGCATTAAGCCGCGATGGGGGCGTAACTGGAGCAAGTGAACACTGAGGAGCCACAGCAAACTCCCACTAATCAGGGAGCCTAAGGTACCGACCTCTTGAGGCAAGCGATAGGTGACGTCCAACAGTTCCAGCAGCAGTAGGCTGCCGCCAGCGATCGCCCCCCCTTGGCTTAAGATAATTTGCCATTGCGGCGTTCCCCCCAGCCCCCACACACTCAGACCCAACCCCAACAAGGCCAAAGGGCGCAAGATAGGTGTATTGACTTGGAGCATCCGGAGTTCCACCAGCCAAGGCTGCGGCCAGAGTGACACGACATGTAGGCTAGCCAGTAGTGTTATCACTAGTAACACCAGCCCCGTTGACCGCTGCACCAGTTGTAGTCGATTCGGCTGCAGCAGTGGTGGCCACCACACGACTAAAAGAATATTGAGTCCGATCAGCCAAACAGCGACAGCACTCAAACCATCAGAAATAGATAACGAGGGTAAGCGGTTCTCATAGAGTGCAAGCAGGAGATCCACCAAAACAGCGGTTCCCACACCAAGGCTTCCCAGCGCCACGACCGTCAATAGTTTTGGATTGGGCATAGATCATTACAGCCGCAAGTGGTAGCTAACGCCTAAATCAAATTTCCTGCTTTTAGTCTAGTCGGGACGCTCAATGCTCTGCGGTTTCAGTTCTGAGAGTCTTGCCCGGTTCCAGCAGCAGCTGCGTGATGCCTCTAAGGCTTGAGGTGGTGAACTGAACCCCGCCCTAGAAGGGCGAGGCTTCTACCCCGGTTAGGGGCTTAATTCCGGGTTCCCCGGTAAAAGACGAACCGCCTCTTGCAGGATATTCCATGCAGCGGTCACGTCGCGAACATGCTGCCTTCCG
>Ga0272446_1007538_pt1 | contig 10781 bp, 7 predicted proteins | sample YNPCB0061_FD_194587 | JGI IMG/M metagenome (GOLD analysis project Ga0272446, IMG submission 194587) | Hot spring microbial mat communities from Yellowstone National Park, WY, United States - YNP-CB-006-1 | ecosystem: Environmental > Aquatic > Thermal springs > Hot (42-90C) > Sediment | place...
GGGTCAGGGCCTGGGGGACCCAGACCTTGACGATGTCCCCGACGATCTCGGCAATGCGGGAATACTGGATCATGGCCTGCGACATGCCGCTCAACCCCCTGGCGCGCTCTGGTGCCAGCAAGCTTAGCCTCTATCGCGCGGAGCAAGGCCCGGCGCAATACCCCCCACCCTGGCCATTCCGATCGAGAGGAGCAAGACAGCCGCCGCCGCGCGGGTTGTCACAGAGTCGCCCGCTTCGTCGCCACTTGGCACCTGACCATGCTCAAGGGCCGCTAGCGCCGGGCGAGGTCGGGCCCGAGGCGACCCGAATGCAATGCACGCCGCGGGTCGGGCTGAGGCGCACCTCCACGGGATAGCCTGTGGCGCAGTCGGCGGTGGCCTGGGGGCAGCGGGGATGGAAGTGACAGCCGGCGGGTGGGGCGGCGGGTGAGGGGAGGTCCCCCTCCAGGCGGATGACCTCCCGCCGACCCGCCCGATCCACGCTCGGCACGGCAGAGAGCAAGGCCTTGGTATAGGGGTGCCGCGGGTCGCCCAACACCTCGTCAACGGTGCCGTACTCGACGATGCGGCCCAGGTACATCACCGCGACCTCGTGCGCCAGGTAAGCCACCACCGAGATGTTGTGGGTGATGAACAGGTAGGCCAAGCCGTGGGCATCTTGAAGGGCCTTGAGGAGATTGAGGATCTGGGCCTGGACCGAGACGTCCAGGGCACTGGTCGGCTCGTCGCAGACGATGGCCTTTGGCTCGACCGCCAGGGCCCGCGCGATGCAGATGCGCTGGCGCTGGCCGCCGGAGAACTCATGCGGATACCGGTCAGCGGCCTCCGGGGGCATACCGACCGCCTCGAGCAGGGCGGCGACCCGGCGCCGCCGGGCGCTACGGCGGGGCTCGATCCCCAGGGCCTGGAGGCCCTCCGCCACGATGTCCCCGACCAGCATGCGAGGGTTCATGGACGCGACCGGGTCCTGGAAGATCACTTGCAAGTCCTTGCGGTGGGGGCGAAGCGCCCGATGGTCCAGACTCGCCAGGTCGAGGCCGCGGTAGGTCACAGAGCCCGCCGTGGGGCGCAGGAGCTGCAGGATGCCCTTCCCGACGGTGGTCTTGCCGCAGCCGGACTCGCCCACCAGGGCCAGGGTCCGGCCGCTATGCAGGGTCAGGGCGACCCCATCGACCGCACGCACCTGTCCCACCACCCGGCGGAACAGCCCGCGCCGGATCGGAAAGTGGACCTGGAGACCGCGCACCTGCAGCAGCCCGTCTCCCGCCTCCTGGGCGGCCTCGCTGGCGCCCAGGCCCACGGACGCGGCCGTGCTCGGCGGCGGGCCCACTGGGGACGCCCCCTCGCCCCACAGATGGCAACGCACGCGCTGGCCGGGTTCTGGCTGGGCCCAGGGCGGCTCCCTTTGGGTGCAGCCCGGCAGGGCCAGGTGGCAGCGCTCGGCGAACCGGCACCCTGCAAAGGAGCGGTCCAGGGGCGGTACCCGGCCTGGGATCACGGCCAAGGGCTGGGCCCGCCGCTCCGGCGCCGGGACGCTCTCCATGAGCCGCCGGCTGTAGGGATGGGCCGGGGACGCGAAGAAGGCGCCGCAGTCAGCGGTCTCCACGATCTGGCCCGCGTACATCACCGCAAGGCGGTCCGCCGTCTCCGCGACCACCCCAAGGTCGTGGGTGATGAGTAGGACGGCAAGCCCGGTCTCGGCCTGGAGGCGCTTGAGCAGACGCAGGACCTGGGCCTGGATGGTCACATCGAGCGCCGTGGTCGGCTCGTCCGCGATCAGGAGCTGCGGCTCTCCCGCCAGGGCCATGGCGATCATGACCCGTTGCTTCATGCCGCCGGAGAGCTGATGCGGGTACTCGCGCACGCGCCGCTCGGGGTCCGGTATCCCGACCCCGCCCAGCAGCTCAAGCACCCGCCGCTCGATCTCAGAGCGCCGGCGCAGGGCCCCGCCGCAGTGGACCCAGACCGCCTCGGCGATCTGTTGGCCAACGCTGAGCACCGGGTTCAGGGACGTCTGGGGCTCCTGGAAGATCATCGCCATACGCCCGCCCCGCACCCTGCGCATGGCCGATTCGGGTAGCTGCAGCAAGTCCGTGTCGCCTAGCCGAACGCTGCCGGATACCACATGCCCAGCGGGCGGCAGCAAGCGCATCAGGGACAGGGCGAGCATGGACTTGCCGCACCCCGACTCACCGAGCAGGGCGAAGGTCTCGCCGCGGCGGATATCCAGGTCCAGGCCGTCCACCACCCGCAAGGGGCTCCGCCCAAGGCCGAGCTCGGTGCAAAGGTTGGAGACGCACAGCAAGGTGTCGCTCATGATGGGCCGTCGGTCGTTTGCACTCGCTCAGCCTCAGGCTCAGACACCGACGCGCAGGCGCGGATCGTAGGCGTCGCGCACCGCATCGGCGAACAGGTTGGCGGCCAGGACCAGGGCGAACATGAAGACGAAGGCCGCGGCCAGGGACCACCACACCATGGGCTCGCGCGCCAGCTCCAAGCGGGCGCTGTTGATCATGTTGCCCCAGCTATTCATGGTCGGATCGACCCCGATGTTCACATAGGACAGGACCGCCTCGGCCAAGACCAGGCCGCTGAAGTCGAGCACCACGGTGATCAGGACAATGTGCAGCACATTGGGCAGGATGTGCCGCCCGAGTATGGCAAAGTCCCCGACCCCCAGGGCCGCGGCCGCCTGCACATAGTCCGCCTCGCGGAGCTTGAGGGTCTCGCCGCGCAGCAGCCGGCACAGCCCGGTCCAGCTCGTGACTCCGAGGATCAGGCAGAGGAACAGGAGCCTGAGGTCCGCCCGCTCCACCAGGCTGGTGAAGGCCTCCTCGTGGTTGCTCATGTAGATCTGCAGCATCAGGATGGCGGCGGCGATGAGCAAGACCCCCGGGATGGAGTTGAGGGTGGTGTAGAGGTACTGGATCAGGTCGTCCACCCAGCCGCCGAAATAGCCAGCCATGATGCCGAGCAGGATGGCGGCGGGGAGCATCACCAGGGTCGTCACGGTGCCAATCACCAACCCGGTGCGGATACCCTTCAGGACCTGATAGAGCACGTCCTCCCCCACCTTATCCGTGCCGAGGACGTGATAGACCTGGGCCAAGGCCGCCACGGCAAAGGCGAGCGTCAGCATGACCCCGAGGGTCGCGAGGGCGGTCCGCCAGGGGATCGGACCGGCCCCACCGGCGATGTCCCTGGCCGTCGCCGTCAGAGGCATGCCGCGGCGCCGGGCCAGCAGCCAGAGCACGCCTAGCACCACCAAGGCCCAGCAGACCAGACCGGCACAGACACCGAGGAGGGCCCGGACCGCGATGTCCGCCAGCCTGTCGCGCTGAGGATCGGCCAGGTGACGGCCGCCCCAGGTGAGCCTTGGATAGTCGCGGATCACGGTGCCGTCGGCTTGCTCAATGGCCTCCTTCACGAAGCCGTGGGTGGCCAAGGGCGCCGAATAGGTCTTCTCGGCCCGCTCCCGCAGCGGGGTCAGCCAGAGATCGAGCAGGCTGAGGATCGGCCCCCCGGGGCTGGTAGCATTGGCGCCTGCCTCTGGGGCCACGTTCGTGCGGACGTGAACCGTGTCCAGCAGACCGACGGTCAGGTAGCCGCCCAGCACCACCAGGGACGCCAAGGCTAGAGGTGCCCTGACGACCTGGCGCCAGGGGGCGCGCAGGTGCTCGTGGCGCGCCGCGTAGAGCCCGAAACCGACCGCCAGCATCACCAACAGGTAGATGAGGCCGTCGGTCCACAGGATCACCAGCATGACACCCGCCTCATGACAGGCGCACCCGCGGATCCACCAAGGTGTAGGAGATGTCCGTGAGCAACAGCCCCAGGATGTACAGCACGGAGCCCAGGAAGACCATGGCCCGGACGATCGCGAAGTCCTGGCTGTCGATGGCGTCGATGGTGTAGCTGCCCAGCCCCGGGATACCGAAAAAGGACTCGGTGATCAGGCTGCCCATGAAGAGCAGGGGGAGGACGACCACCACCCCGGTGAGGATCGGGATCAGGGCGTTGCCGAGCACATGGCGGAACAGCACCAGACGCTCCCCCAGCCCCTTGGCCCGGGCGGTGCGCACATAGTCCTTGGTCGTTTCCTCCAGGAACAGGGTCCGGTACCAGCGGGTGCCCGAGCCGATGCCGCCGATGACCCCGACCACCACGGGCAGGACCAGGAACTTCCAGGCCTGGAGTCCGGTGTCGTAGCCCGAGATGGGGACCAGGTGAAAGAGCTTACTCAGGACGTACTGGCCGCCGATGATGTAGAAGAGTCCGGACACCGACATCATGGCCACCAGCAGGACCACGCTGCCGACGTCCACATAGGTCGCGCGGAACAGGACGATGAGCAGCGCATAGCTGATGTTGACCGCGAGCCCCACCGCCAGGACCGGGACGGCAATCGCCAGGCTCGGCCACATCCGCTGGGAGATGTCGTAGCCGATGTCGCGTCCGCTGTCCGAGGTGCCGAAGTCGAAGGCGAAGAGCTTGACCGACTTTTGGAAGAAGATGGTCTGGGTGACCTGGCCGAGACCTGGCGCACCCGCGTTGTAGAGCAGGGGCAGATCATAGCCGTGCTCCGCCTTCCAGCCGCGGATGGCCTCCGGGGTGACCCGTTTGACGCCGAGCTGCATGCGGGCCATGTCGTCCGGGGAGTTGACCACGAAGAACAGGACAAAGGTGATCAGGTTGACCCCGACCAGGATGGGGACGGCGTAGAGGAGCCGGCGGACGATGTAGGCGCTCACAGGGCCTTGCTCCGCTCCCGGCGCCGGTAGATCCACACCGCCGGCAGGGCACCCAGGACCAGGAGCGCCCCAAGGGTCCAGAGGGGCCAGACCACCGGCCGGTTCCAGCGTCGCCGCTGAGCCTGCCGGGTGAGTGCGTCCACCCGGCGGTACTTGAGGGTGTTGTTGGCCATCAGGTTGGGCACCGCGTTGTACAACCAGGCGTGGTGCAGGGTATACGACTTGGCATAGAAGCCCCAGACCCAGGGGGCGTCGCGCCGGACGATCTCCAGCATCCGGTCGATGACCGCCTGGCGCTGCGGCCCGTCGTCCATGTTGCGCATCTGCTCGAACAGGGCGTCGAACGGGGGGCTGGCGTAGTTCGCCGCGTTCTCCCCGTCCGCCTTGACCTTACCGTTGGGTCCATAGAGCAGGAACAGGAAGTTCTCCGGGTCCGGGTAGTCGGCGTTCCAGCCCCACATGAAGATCTGCGCCGTCCCCCTGCGCATCTTGTCCTGGAAGCGGTTGTAGTCGGTGGAGCGGATAACCAGCTCAATGCCGAGCCGAGCGAACTGCTTGCGCATCCAGCTCAATCGGGACTTGTCGTCCGGGCCGCTGGCGGCGGTGTCAAAGGCGAGGGTCAGGGTCTGCCCGGTGGACGGATCTCGCCCCCCAGGCCAGCCCGCCTGGGCCAGCAGGTCCCTGGCCTCCTCGATGGGCCGCCGCACGGCCCGCCCGTCCCGCCAGTGGAACACATAGGGATCGATCCCCGCCTCACCCTCGCGGAACCCAAAGATCCCCGGCGCCAGGGGCGACTGGGCGACCACCCCACGGCCGTTGGCGAAGATGGAGATGTACTCCTCGAAGTCGATGGCGATGGCGATGGCCCGGCGCAGGAGGCGGGCGCGCTCGGAGTCTCCGCCCACCACCGGGTCCAGCATATTGAAGCCCAGGTAGGTGATGGAGGCACGCACGGCGGTTGACAGGCGTATGCCCCTGCCCTCCATGGCTGGCGTAAGTCTGGCCTCGCCCTGGGGGTCGAGCTGCACCGCCTGATCGAAGGCGTCCGACGAGACGCCAGAGCTGTCGTAGTACCCCTGCAGGAACTTGTTCCAGTAAGGGATGCTCTCCTTCTCCAGGCTGTAGACGGCGCGCTCGATCATGGGCAGGGGGCGGCCGGCGTCGGCCAGCAGCCCGGCCTCCCGATCGCCCGGCATGCCCTCGGCCGGGTAGGTCTCACCGCGGAAGTTGGGGTTGCGCTCCAGGACCATGCGCAGGTTGGGATTATTCTCCTTGAGCCAGAAGGGCCCAGTGCCCACCGGATACCAGTCCAGGGTGAGGTTGCGCGCCCGCATCCCAGGCTGGTCGTAGAAGGCCTCCGCTTCCCAAGGCATGGGGGCGAAGAACGGCATGGCGAGCCAATAGGCGAATTGGGGGTACTTGCCCTTGATGCGGATGCGGTAGCTCAGCCGATCCACCACCTCCGCGCCCTCGAAGGGGATCGGGCGCAGGTCGACGAAGGGGTGCTCCGCATCCTCCGCCTCCGGGGCCAGGCCCTTGAGGCGCTCGCTCAGCTCCGCGAAGCCGAGGATGTGCTCAGACATGACCCCGGCGATGGGGGAATGGGTCCAGGGTGCCGCCAGACGCTTGATCTGGTACACATAGTCCTCGGCAAGGAGATCGCGGGACCCTGTCTCCGGGAAGTCTGCCAGCGTATTGACCCCCGCCAGGTCCCCCGCCCCCAGCCGGTGATACCGGTAGGCACCCAGGCCATCTTTGGCGAAGGCGGGGTGCGGCTGGTAGCGGCCGCCAGGCTTGATGCGGATCAGGTACTCGCTCTGGGCGATCTGCTCGGCCGGGGCATCCGCCGGCAGGACCTGACCCGCGGCGTCGCGATAGACCGGCACAGGCACCGCCTCGGCGGCGAGGGGGATCAGCCGGTAGGGCCGCAGCAGCAGATGGTATTGAAGCGGCGGCTCGTAGACCTGGCCGATGAAGGCGTACTCGTTCTCGCTGTAGGAGCGCGCCGGGTCCAGGTGCTTGGGGCGCTCGGCAAAGGCACTGTAGACCACATTGGCCGCGGCCTCCCTCGCCGGATAGGGGTCATTCCAGGGGCCGTCACCGCAGCCTGCGAGGAACAAGGCCGCAGCCAAGGCCGCGGCCAGGCCGAGATTGGGGAGCACGCGCCCGCGCATCCCTTTCACCGGCTCGGGACTTTCTGTAATGTTGCGGGCTCGCCGTCCGGCCGCCCGAGGCCCAGCACACCCATCCAACCGGAGCCGATCACCATGGGATTCTTGCAAGACAAACGGGTACTCATCGTCGGCGTCGCCAGCAACCGTTCCATCGCCTGGGGCGTCGCTGAGGCCATGCACCGCGAGGGGGCCCAGCTCGCCTTCACCTACCAGTCCGACAAGCTCAAGTCCCGGGTCGAAGAGATCGCCACCGCCTGCGGGTCCGATCTGCTCATGCCCCTGGACGTGGCGAGCGACGCGCAGATCGCAGCCGTGTTCGAGACCCTGGGTGAGCGATGGGACGGGCTCGACGCCATCGTCCACTCGGTCGGCTACGCGCCTCGCGATCAGCTCGAGGGCGAGTACATCGACGTGGTGACCCGCGAGGGTTTCGCCATCGCCCACGACATCAGCTCCTACAGCTTCGCGGCCCTGGCCAAGGCCGGACGGCCCCTGATGAAGGGCCGCAAGGGTGCCCTGGTCACCATGACCTACCTGGGGGCGGTGCGTGCAGTGCCGAAATACAACGTCATGGGCGTTGCGAAGGCCAGCCTGGAGGCGAACGTGCGCTACCTCGCCGCCTCTCTGGGCCCCGAGGGAACCAGGGTCAACGCCATCTCCGCCGGGCCCATTCGCACCCTGGCGGCCTCCGGGATCGCCGACTTCCGCAGCATGCTTAAGCAAGTCGAGGAGCACACCCCGCTGCGCCGCAACGTGACCATCGAGGAGGTTGGCAACGCCGCGGCCTTCCTCTGCTCCGACCTGGCCTCCGGCATCACCGGCGACGTCCTCTACGTGGACACCGGCTTCCACATCCTCGGGATGGGTTAGGCCCGGCGCAACCTGCTCACGGCAGCCCCGGTCACTCCAGCGCGGACTCTGCCGCCAGGGGCTTGCGCTCGATCTTGGCGCGGGCCTCGAGGTCCTGGATCAGGTGCCGATAGGCCTGGGAGGCGAGGGCCCGGGACAGGGTCTCGCCCTGTTGGGCACGAGCAGCCTCCGGCAGATCCCCCGGGGTCCCGTCCTCCACCTTCGCCACCACCACCAGGGCCGCACCGTCGCCCAGCTTGGCAGTCGTGGCAGCGACGGTGCCCGGCCCTGGGCGCGGCAGGGTGAAGGCCGCGTTGCGGACCTCCTGGGGTGCGCGCGCGTCGTCCCGAGTTACCAGGCCAAGGCTCTCGACCTTGTGGCCGTCCGCGGCATCGGCCACCGGGGCGCCGCCGCGGACGCGGTCGCGCATGGCCTCGGCCGCGGCAAGCGCCGCCTCGCGGGCACGGGTCTGACGCAGGGCGGCGACGATCTCATCGCGCACCTCGGGCAAGGGCTTGACGGAGGCATCGCGATGCTCGGTGACCCTCAGCACCACCGCCTGGAGGCGGTCCTTCTCGGGCTCGATGACCTCGCTGTTGACGCCCTGCTTGATCAGGTCGTCGCTGAATGCCGCATTGAGGACCTTGGGGTTGGCAAAGAGTCCGGTGCCGCCCGGGCGCGGGATCCAGTCGCTGGTCTGGATCTGCAACCCAAGCTGCTCCGCCGCCGGGCGCAGGCTGTCCGGGGTCTCGTAGACCAGGGTGGCCAGTCGTTCCGATTGGTCGAAGAATCGCGCCGACGCCTCCCGCTTGGTCAGCTCGGCGACCAGCTCGCCGCGCACCTCCTCGAAGGGCTTGGTGCTGGCTGGGATGATCTCGGTGGTCTCGATCAGGTGGTAGCCAAAGCGGCTACGCACGGGCTGGCTCAGCTCGCCCTTGGCCAAAGAGAAGGCGGCCTGCTCGAAGGCAGGGTCCATCACCCCTCGGCCAAAGTCGCCGAGATCGCCGCCCTTGGCCTTGGTGCCCGGATCCTGAGACACCTCCTTTGCGACCGCAGCGAAGTCCTCTCCCTGGACGATGCGCTCCCGGGCCTGTTCGATGGTGGCCTTGGCCTGGGCCTCCACCGCCGGGTCCGCGCCCGGGGGGATGCTGACCAGGATGTGCCGGGCACGGCGGCGCTCGGGCTGGCCGAAGCGCTCGGCATTGGCCGCATAGGCCTCGCGCAGCTGTTCCTCGCTCGGAACCGCGAGCCCTGGCAGATGCTCCGCATCCAGCACCAGGTAGTCGACCTTGACCTCTTCAGGCGTTGCAAACCTGGCCCGGTTCGCCTCGTAATAGCTCGCGATTTCGGCATCGGAGACTGGCTCATCGGAGAGGAACGCCTCGGCGGGCAGGATCACATAGGTCAGGTCGCGCTTCTGCCCGGTGAGGCGCGTGGCCTCACCAATCTCGCGCGCCGTCGCCAGCTCGGTCGCCTCCAAGGCACGGGCAAGCTGGGCGACGAGCAGGCGTTGGCGTAGCCGATCCTCGAACTGGGCCGGGACCATGCCGCTCTGCCGCAGCCGGGTCTCGTAGAGCTCCTTGTCGAAACGGCCCTTCACCTGAAAGGCGGGATCGGACAGAACGGTGAGGCGCACCTCCTGGTCCGAGGCACGCAGCCCCATCCCGCGCGCGGTCTGCAGGATCAGGTACTCGCGAATCATGTCGTCGAGTACCTCGCGGCGCAGCTCCTTGTTGTCGAAGAGCTCGGGACGGTAGGCCGTACCGAGCCGCTCGCGCAGCTCCATGCGCGTGCGCTGAAAGCGCTGATCGAGGTCGCGCTGGGTAATATCATGACCGTCCACCGTCGCCGCAATCGGCTCGCCGCCGATCCCGGTATAGGACTGGATGCCCCACAGCGCGAAAGGAATGCTAATGAGAATGACGATGAACCAGGCGATCCATCCCTGGGCCCGCTCTCTGATAGCCTGCAGCATGGGCTGAGATCCGTCGAATCGAGGTCAGAAACAGAAACGGGGTATCCAGCTCGGATACCCCGCTTCAATGAATTGGCGGAGTGGACGGGACTCGAACCCGCGACCCCCGGCGTGACAGGCCGGTATTCTAACCAACTGAACTACCACTCCAAAAAACGCGATGGTGGGTGCTGCAGGGATCGAACCTGCGACCCTCGCCTTGTAAGGGCGATGCTCTCCCAGCTGAGCTAAGCACCCGAGCCTCAGGTCCTGACATCGGGCTGGCCCTGCCTGACACCCCATCGCCCTCGCTGGCGAGCCCGCCGGCGGCTTGGGCTTCGGCCGCAGCATCAGCCGGAGCCCCACCCTGGGCCCCAGCCAAGGTCGGCTACTTTAGCGCATCCTTCAGGGCTTTTCCAGCCTTGAACGTGGGGGTCCTGGAGGCGGCAATCTCGATGCTGGCACCGGTCTTCGGGTTACGTCCAGTGCGCGCGGCCCGCTCCTTGACCGAAAAGGTGCCAAAACCAATGAGCGAGACCGTGTCACCGCCCTTCAGCGCCTGGGTGATGGCCTCGGTCAACCCCTCCACAGCTCGCCCAGCGGCCGCTTTGGAGATCTCCGCCGATTCAGCGACCATTTCAATCAGATCCGACTTATTCATTAATCCCCCTTTTGATCCAATGTACACCGCGTCGCCCAAATGCCGCGCGCAGCGACGCTGCGTTGGCGCAGGCTGTTATATCGGTCACCCAAAAGGCTGTCAAGCGGCGGTCATCCCTGTGGCAATATGCAATGGCACGAGCGGCAAGGATTGGGCACGCAGGCTGCCGTAGCCATCCCCGGCCCGGATGACAATTCACCTCGCCATACAGCCCTGGCCGAATGGCGAGGGGCGCTTGACTCAAAACTGCGCTGTGGGCCTGATCGGGTCTGGCTATCGGGGGATCCGGGGTCTCCCATCCACGGGCCCGCCCCCGAGCAGGCCCGCAGGTATCAGTGATGTGTCCTCACCCGAACGCCCTTTTTCTTTTCCGGCTCTTCCGCCGGCAGTGC
>Ga0272446_1007539_pt1 | contig 10779 bp, 11 predicted proteins | sample YNPCB0061_FD_194587 | JGI IMG/M metagenome (GOLD analysis project Ga0272446, IMG submission 194587) | Hot spring microbial mat communities from Yellowstone National Park, WY, United States - YNP-CB-006-1 | ecosystem: Environmental > Aquatic > Thermal springs > Hot (42-90C) > Sediment | place...
GGCTCGGCACGCTGGCCCGGCGGTTACTGCCTGGCGCGCTGGCCCGGCTGGCGCGACGGCCCGGCGCGCTGGCATGGCCGCGTGCATTTTGCCACTCGCTGACGACCGGGCTTGCTCCTATCCTGACCGTCAACGGACTCACAGCATGGGAGGATAGCAGCATGCACGCGGCACCGGCCTACTTCCTGGCTCCCACGGCGGTTGTCGTCGGCGAGGTGAACCTGGCTGCCGGAGTCAACATTTGGTTCGGCACGATTGTGCGTGGGGATGTGGCAGCGATCACGCTGGGCGAGAACGTCAATCTGCAAGACGGCTGCATCGTGCATTGCGACTACGACGTACCGCAGCTCATCGAGCCGGGCGTGGTCGTGGGGCACGGGGCCATCCTGCACGGCAGGCGGATCGGCCGGGATACGCTGGTGGGCATCGGCGCGCGGCTGCTCTCCGGCTGCGAGGTGGGCGAGGAGTGCCTCATCGCCGCGGGGGCGGTGGTCGTCGAGCGGCAAGTCGTCCCGCCGCGCTCGGTGGTCATGGGCATTCCCGGCCAGGTGGTCCGCTCGATTCGCCCGGAGGAACTCAGCCGCACCCAGACTATCTGCGCCCGCTACCGCGCGTTGGCCGTGCGGTACGCGGCAGGCGAACTGGCCCCAGTGGGCGTGGCGGCGCGTTGGCAGGTCGGGCTGGTCCAGGATCAGGCACCGCGATGAACGATCAACCCCAACTCCCCGCTGATGGCAACGCCAGCGCCAGCCAGTGGCCCGCTCCATTGGCCAGCCGCCGCGACGTGGTCGATGCCCGCCACCAGCGAATCGCCAGCTTGCTCGATCAGGCCGAACTCGAAGGCTTGCTGGTGCTGGATCCGATCAACTTCGCCTGGCTGACCGCCGGCGGTCAGGCGCAGGGCACGCTCTCGCCGGAGCATTGGCCGGGGTTGTACTTCAGCGGCAGCGGGCGTTGGCTCATCAGTTGCAACCTCGACACGCAGCGCTTCTTTGACGAAGAGATCGACCAACTGGGGTTTCAGCTCAAGGAGTGGAGTTGGGATCGAGGGCGCGACCTGCTGCTCATGGACATCTGCTATCACCGTCGCGTCGGCTGCGATCTGCCCTACCGCGACTGCCAAGCCTTGGGGCCGACCCTGGCGACGGAACGGCGACAACTGACCGACCACGAAAAAACGCAACTGGCCCGGCTAGGGGCGGTGCTGGTCCATGCGCTGGAGGCGACCGCGCGCACCCTGGCGTTGGGCGAGAGCGAGGAGGAAATCGCCGGGCAATTGAGCCATCGGCTACTGCATCGCGGGGCCGAGCCGGTCTTGCTGCAAGTCGCCGCCGATGGCCGAGCCAGCCGCTACCCCCGGCTGGGCCACGGCACCGCCACCGTCCAGCAGTCCTGCCTGTTGACCGCGACCGCCCGGCAAAACGGCTTGCACGCCAGCGCTAGCCGGCTGGTGTGCTTCGGCCCGCCCGAGGCGGCGCTGCGCGAGGGGCACGAGGCCGCCGCCCGCATCACCGCGTCGAGCGTCGCCCTGTCCCGCGCCAACGTCCGCATCGCCGACGTGCTGGCAGCGCAGCAGGTGGCCTGGAAGCAGGCTGGTCACGAACACGACTGGCGGCTCTCGCCCCCGAGCTTTTTGACCGGCTATGCCCCCGTCGAGTTGCTGCTGACGCCCGGTTGTGCCGAGTCACTCGCGCTGGACCGCGCGATCGTCTGGACCGCCTCGGTCCACGGGGCCGTCTCCTGCGATACCTACCTTCTGGAAGCCGACGGCCCCATCCCGATCACCCGCGTCGAAAGTTGGCCAGTCCGGCGAATCAAAATCGGCGAGCTGGTGGTCGAGCGGCCCGACATCCTGGTCCGCAAGAAAGGCTAGCCAGCCGGCGACGGCCGCGGCAAACTCGACTAAACTCTTCAGTCCGGCAGAACCGATAACAGATTACCAGAGTGGCGTGACCTTGCTTGGTGGTAAAGCGGGGGCCACCGTATTTTATCCGGTTGCTGGAGTCGTAGTCGTGGTGCTGGAATCCTTTTTGGAGTTCGGAGATGATCGCGCTGGCGGCATCCACGCAACTCCCACTGGAACCGACATTGAGCCTGATGCGGATGATGGCGACCCTTCGCATTTGCGGGTCGTGCCGACGGTGCAACTCGTTGATTGTATCCCCCTGGCAGACACCATGCCGGTAGTCGAGACGTTGCAACAAGTGGTCGATGATCTACGACGCTTCGACATGCAATCCCACGATCTGGAAGATGAAGCGGGAACCAACGCCGGCGTGCGGCTGATCCGCTGCCCCAACCCGGCGGATTGGGTCGTGCAGTCCCCCGCCGACGAGGTGCGCCAAAAACGCAGCGCCTGAGCTTACTCCATCCCAACCGCAAGCAGACTGGCGGATACAGCTAGACCCACTCCCCCGACTCAAGCCGTGTCGATTCCGGTTGACTTGCTGTGCCCCGGCTCGACGGGGGCGACCGTACCCGTTCGGATTATCCCCTCACCCAGCCGCCGCACGACTAGCCGAGGCTGGGTGAGGGATAACGCACCGCCGATCAACGTACACACTCCCGCGTCGCCCAGCCGATCACGGAATATCCACCGCCTCGCCCCCGTTGCGTGTGGCCATCGCGCGGAAGGTGAGTTGGTCAATCGACTCGTTGAAGTAGCGCACCGAGCCATCCATCATCAGGAAGTTGACGCCCTGGGGGTGCGGCGACATAAACCCGCTGGGGCTATTGTTCAGTTGGTTCGGCTTGCCCGAGCGAATGTGGGTGGTGATGAGGTTGTTGGCCGGCCGATAGTTCACGCCCCGGCCGGCGTAGCCCATCTTGGCCACCCACCGCGCCGAGAACACCGCTTCCGCCCCAGGGATTGTGCCCAGCCAGCTCGATTCACAGAACTGCGACATCCGCTCGCCCACTCCAATCGTATTACTGCTGCCATCGGCGATTTCCTCCACCCGCACCGCCGAATTGCGGAAGAACATGCCGTCGAACGCCCCGTTGTGTTCGTGGTCGCTCGAACCGATCAACACCGTGTACGACGTGACCGGCCCGCGGGTGATGACCGTGCCCGAACCGGGCAAGTCGTTGCCGGTCGTGGTCCAGTGATCGCCGAAGTCTAGAATATCGACCAGACGCGGGGTCGTGTCACTGGGGCAAACGTAGATCGGCACCAACGCCGCATTGGTGCGGACAATCTGGTTGACCGGGTCCAGGATCGGCAGATCGAGCCGGATTTGCTGGAACAGGTTGTTTTGCTCCAGATAGGGCAGGATGATGGTGAAGGTACTCCAGCCCGGCTCCAGATGTCCCGACGGGACCGAGGGCAAGGTCCGCCAGTTGGTATACGGCGGGGTCGTGTTGGCCAGAAAGCCGGCCGGGAAGTGGCCGAAGGCGGAATGGTAGTTGTGCAAGGCCAGGCCAATCTGCTTGAGGTTGTTCTGGCACTTGGTCCGGGCGGCGGCTTCGCGTACCTTCTGCACCGCCGGCAGCAGTAACCCGATGAGGATGGCAATAATCGCAATCACTACTAGCAGTTCGATCAGCGTAAACGCTCTACGCATGTGTAGTCGCTCCTGAGCTAGTTCAAGGACTCATTTTCCCGCCCAGCCTAAGAACAAGCAGCGTGCCAAGCCGCGTGCCGTGGCTGGCCAAGCCGCGTGCCGTGGCCGGCCAAGCCCTGATTGCCACGCTTGCCGCTACATTCCAGCGGGCCAGACCTAGCCAGACGCGACCGCAGGCGAGTTCTGGCCAGGCCGCAGCCCAGGCGCAGCCGGTGCGACCGCGGCGGACTTTGACCACGCTTGAGCAAGGTTTAGTCATGGCTGGCTTGGACGTGGACTTGCCAGCGGGCGAGAGACCAGAACCGAGTTGGGTCAGGAAACGATCTCCGGGCGGAGATTTCGCTTTGAATAATTCCAGAGTCTATTCAGTCAAGCTACGAGAAAGGTCTTGCAAGTTGGGCAATACCGATTTCTGTCACGGAGAACCCGTTTGGGGGAGTGTACGCACATGCGCAAGTGGATCGTTTTCGCAGTCGTGGCCATCAGCGCCGTCATCATTTCCGCGTCGGCCAGCGCTGAGGGCGAGAAGTATACCGCCAAGCAAATTATGTCCAAGTCCAACGGTGGTCCGAAGTCGTTGGTCAAGACCATCGGGGCCGCGGTCAAGGACAAGAAAGTGGACTGGCCGAAGGTGCAAGCAGCCGCCGACGAATTGGCCAAGCTGGGCGAGGCCTTCCCGACCACCGAGCCAAAGAAGGGCGATAAAGATAGCTTTGTCAAGCTCGCCACCAAGTGGGCCGAAGGCACCGCCGCGGTCGCCAAGGCCGCCAAGGCCGAGGACGCCAAGGGCGTGGAAACGGCGATCTCCGCCCTGGGCAAGCAGTGCGGCACCTGTCACATGGCGCATCGCTGACGAGATGACGCATCGCTGACGTGAGCTAAACCATGTATGCTGGGCCGACCGTCGTCGAGTTGCTGTCGCAGTTAGGGGTCAGCCATCTGGTCTGGATCCCTGACAGCACGCTGGGCACCTGGGAGTCGGCCCTCGCTCAAGCTACCGTCCCCCGATTGATCCGCGCCGCCCGCGAAGGGGAGGCGCTGGCCATCGCCGCAGGACTCTACCTCGGCGGGGCACGCCCGCTGGTCGCCATGCAGTGTACCGGCTTGTTCGAGGCGGGCGATGCCCTGCGGAACTTCTTGTATGACCTCGGCTTACCACTTCATCTCCTTGTCGGCATCCGCAGTTGGCATGCCGTGCGGGCTGGCCGCAGTTCCGACAATTGCCCCCGCTTTACCGAGCCGATCTTGACGGCCTGGCAAATCCCGTATACGCTCGTAGACCCGACTGTGCAACCGCTGGCCGATTTTGCCGCAGCCCTGCGGGCGCTGCTCGCAAGTGGCCGAGCCGGGGCCGTGTTGCTGGCGGAGTAGGCCGACCATGATGACCCATCGGCAGGCGTTGGAGGTCGTCGCCCGTTGTCGCGGGCAGCGTGTCGTCATCGTGACGATGGGGTCGGTCGGCATTTGGCCGGACCTGTCCGATACGCCGCTGGACTTCAGCTATCTGCCCTCGAGCATGGGGCAGGGCGTGCCCCTGGCGCTGGGCTTGGCCCTAGCTCGGCCTGAGCGTGGCGTGATCGTCGTCACGGGTGACGGCAGCCTGCTGATGAATCTAGGCTGTCTGGCCACGGTCGCGGCCTACCCGGCACCGATAGCGATTGTCGTGATCGACAACCAACTTTACGAGGTAACGGGTGGGCAGGCGATCGTCAATGCGGGCCGGATTGATTATGGGCTGTTGGCCCGCTCGCTGGGGATCGAGCAGGCGTATAATTTTGACAGGCTTGACGATTGGGCGGCAGCGGCGGCCACGATCCTGAGCCAAGCGCAACCAACCCTCACCAGCCTGCGTGTGGCGGGCACGCTGGGTCAGAAAACCCCCAGCGCCCGCCGACCGATGGCTGAGCAAATCGCCCGCTTACAGGAAGCCTTGGCCGAGGGCCAACGATAAATCAAATCGCTGGCCAGCCTCAACCTATTTCCTCGGTTGATGTAGCGACATACAATGATGGTAGGCGGTGGCTACCGCAACCAGCCCCATGAGGAAGGCAACGCGATGACTGTGCAACAATTATTCGACTTGTCAGGACGAGTAGCCCTCATCACCGGCGGTAGCAAAGGGCTAGGCAAGGCGATGGCGCGGGGATTGGCCCAAGCGGGGGCAGATGTTGTGATCTCCAGCCGCTCGGAGGGCGAATTGCAAGCCGCCCTGGCGGAGATCCTCGACGGCACCGGGCGACGCGGGCACTACATCGTCTGCGACATGACCAAGCGCGAGCAAGTCAAGCGCTTGGCCGAGCAGGCGTTAGAGCGCATGGGCCGCGTTGACATTCTCATCAACAACGCGGGCACCAACCAGCCGCAACCGATTGACGCGGTGACGGATGAAGCCTGGGATAGCGTGCTGGAAACCAACCTGACCTCGATCATGGTTCTGACGCGGGCGCTGGTGCCGCAGATGAAAGCACGCCGCTGGGGGCGGATTGTCCACATCTCCTCGATTATGGGCTATGTTTCTAAAGCGGGGCGCAATGTCTACTCGGCCACCAAGTCCGCCCTGCTTGGGCTGGCCCGGGCGAGCGCCCTGGACTTGGGCGAGTTCGGGATCACGGTCAACTGCATCGCGCCGGGACCGTTCCTGACCGACCTGCCCATGCGCTTGCTCAGCGACAGCGAAAAACGCGAGTTCGCCGCCATGACCGCGCTCAATCGCTGGGGCCGGCCCGAAGAACTGGTTGGGCCGGTTTTGTTGTTGTGCAGCGAGGCTGGCTCGTATATCACCGGCCAAGGGCTGCTGGTGGACGGTGGCTACACCGTGCGGTGAGGCCGGAAGGAATCGACGGTGAGGCTGGAAGAAATCGACGGAAATTTCGTCCGTTCGGGCTTGACCGAGACTTGCGAAAATGGCATGTGATGACTAGGATTAACTCGATGGGCCAGAACCACAAAGGATCGGTGAGCAGCAAGGTCGTTGGCCGGCACATCGGATGCACCCTCCCTCTCTCTCATAAAGGTGCGAACTGATGGACAAGCAAACCCCTATTGTTGACGTTGCCGACAATGCACCACCTCTGCACGCGCCTGTGTGTGTCGAGAAGCTGAGCGTCTATATGCACTGGCTCGAGGAAGCGTTGCGCTACAAGTGGATCGAAAGCGAGAAGGCCGGCCGCGATCTGGGCGAGTCCGCCATCGCCAAATGGGTGAAGGAACATTGGACCGGCTACCTGCGTGCCAAATGGTTGGAGCATTTGCAAGGCAAGCGGTTCTGGGTCGAACTAGACCGAGGGGATTTCGGCTTGCTGGAACGAAAATTTCAAGACGACAGTTTGCTCCTGGATCGAATCCTCGATCGGCTCAAAGCCGGACAGGAGAATCTAGATATTATCCTCTGGGCTAGCGAATGGGGCATTCCGATGGCCCCCGTCCTGGCCATTCTGGAGGCACTGGATATCAACAGCCGCCGCTTGGTTCATCGCTTCGAGCCAAATCAGTAACTCAAAATTAAGCGATTTGAACCGGGACGCCATGCGATTTTGCCAGATCGCGTGGTGTCCCGGTTTTTTTTACCAGCCATGCCCTGAAAATCAGCTCTCGGAATGGGCACCCAGCCCAAACTCTGTTAGAAGTCGCTGAGATTTCATGTAGAAATCATGATTTCGTATTGACATCCCTCCCTTCTCAGTTGTATCTTGTAACTCTAAACACCCACCCGCGTTTTGCAGAACCAAAATTGAGCGCAGGAACTTCGAGCGCTGGGGTGGTGTTAATGGTGTGGGCTATCGAGCGGATACTCTTAGCAATCGGTGTAGAGCTGATTGCTCTCAGTACCTGCCCAGACGATTGGTCGATTACTGAAAATTGTCCCAATACGCTGCATCTGTTCTAATGCAATGGATTGTGATAATCAAAGCCACGAGCTGCCGACCTTAGATTCAGGGGAAAAACCATGCAACACCTAGTCAAGCGAAACCGCCACGCATTCACACTCATCGAGTTACTCGTCGTCATGGCCATCATTGCCATTTTGATGAGCTTGTTGCTGCCGGCGGTGTTCAAAGTGCGGGAAGCGGCGGCGAGGGCCAGTAGCCAGAATAACCTGCGTCAAATTGGCCTGGCCACGCACCAGTTCAACGACCAGCAAGGCTACATCCCCCCCGTCATCGGCTGGCGAGACAAGAACAATCGCGAAGCGAGCGGCATCAACGGCACGGTCTTCTTCTACATCCTGCCGTATGTCGAGCAGGGGGCATTGTTTGAGCGGAGCCGTGGGCCGCACCCCTACGCTTGGTACGCTTGGTGGTGGCCAGAGTACAGCGTCTTCAGCACGCTTCCGGTTGCCTACTATGCGGGCAACACCTATGCCAATGGCAGTCTGAAAGTCTTTGTGGGTCCGGGCGATCCCACGCAGTACGAAAGCTCGGCCTACACCAGCTACCTGGCCAACCGGGAGGTGTTCAACGGTCAGCTGACCGTCCAAGGGATCGCGGACGGCTCCTCGAACACAATCTTCTACGCGGAAGGCTACTCGTCGTGCGGGGGTGTGTATGTCTACAACCCAAGCTACTACTGGCGCAGTACTTACATCTTCGACATGGATTGGGAATGGAATCTCTTGTACAGTTGGTACACTTGGGTTTCACCCGGGCCGGGCTTCGGGCGTCAGACGATGTCGTACTCCTACTATCGGTACTATCCCGACTACACCTGGGGCACTCAACCCGCTGGGGTAGACACCTTCCAGAACCGACCGAACACCAACGCTTGCAACCCGGTCATGCCTCAGTCGCTGGCAAACGGTTCCATCCAATTGTGCATGGGCGATGGCAGCGTTCGCAGCGTGGCCCCGAACGTGGCCTATCCCGTCTGGGATGCTGCGTTGACCCCGGCTGGTGGCGAGGCACTCTCGTTCAACTAAGGTCGTTTACACCAGCGCAAGCACAGCAACGAGGATTGACCGTGGCACTGGATAATATCTCGAAACCCAAACAGGTCTTGCTGGTGGTAATCTTGGTTCCGCTGGCGATCTTTCTGGTTTGGTGGAACTTTCTGTCTGACCGCACGACCGTAGTGGGTGAAAAAGCTGCCGGCCCCAAGCTCGACAAGGGCATGCCCAAATCCGAGCTGGGGACCAACACCGTGCGCGGCAAGGTGCGGTACAACGGGGAAGCCGTCGTGGCTGGGTTGGTTGGTTTCTACAAGCAAGGGAAGTTTGTTCCCTCGTTTGGGGCCATCCAGCCCGATGGCTCGTACTCGGTCGATAACCTGCCCAGTGGCCGGCTCAACGTTGTTGTCGTGACTGACCCAAGTCGGGCGATGAACGCGCTGCCGCTGTTGTCATTGGGCGGCCCCATGCCGATGTTACCGGGGCCAAAGCAGTTCGGCCCACCGGGCATGCCCGGAACGGACGGCCCGCCGGGTGAGCCGGGCAAGAAAGGTCCGCCGGGCTTTCCGGGTCCGGGTGGCCCGCCGGGAATGCCGGGCAAAGGTGGCCCGCCGGGCTTCCCGGGTCCGGGTGGTCCTCCGGGGATGCCGGGCAAGGGTGGACCGCCGGGCTTCCCTGGTCCGGGTGGCCCACCGGGCAAAGGTGGCCCCCCGGGAATGCCGGGGATGCCGGGTAAAGGCGGACCTTCCGGTGGCCCGCCCGGCATCCCAGCCAAGGGCGGACCGGGTCTGCTGCCCGACGACATCCTCGCCAAGCTCAACTTCACCGTGCCAGCCAATCTAGCCGAGGAATACCGCTCGCTGCACAATCGCTACGGCGGGCTGGGGCCTGACAACAACCTCGTCGTTGACGTAAACGGTGATACGGTTTTTGACATTGTGCTGGAGTTGCCTACTACTCCAGTGGATGAAAAGAACGAACAACCCAAGAAGGATAATCCACAGCCATGAACCGACATACCCGCCGCACTGGCTTTACTCTCATCGAACTGCTAGTGGTCATCGCCATCATCGCCATCTTGATCGGCCTGCTCCTGCCAGCCGTTCAGAAGGTTCGGGAAGCGGCTGCCCGCACCCGCAGCGCGAACAACATGAAGCAGATCGCCCTGGCTTGTCACGCTTACGAGAGCGCGAACAAGTCCATGCCTCCTTATGTAAGCTCAAGCTACAGCTACGACATCTACTGGAACTGGACTGGCGCGGAAAACGGCGCGTACTTCGCCATCCTGCCGTATGTCGAACAGTCGGCTATCTACGAAGCCGCTCGCACTGGCACGAACACCTTCGATAGTTCCAAGGTCGCGGATCAGGTCATCCGCGTCTACGTCAACCCCACCGACCCGACCGTGGGAGCCGATGGCCGGGTCAAGGTGATGGTGACAGACTATTCCTCCTGGCCCTACAAAACAAACGAATATCTCCGGGGTGCCTCGGGCTACGCCATCAACACGTCCATCCTGGGCTACGAATACTCCGTTTCTTACGCTTTTTGGCCAGACTATAACTACAGCTATCGGGACACGGCCTTGCTCGAACGCCGCGCACAAGACGGCGTGTCGAATGTCATGCTGCTGATCGAGCACAACTCGGTCTGTACGGCTGGCTTCCCCGACAACTACTACAGTTGGGGCTACGCGCCGGCGATTGCCACCTGGCGTTCCCCGGCTGCATTCTGGGGCTACTATTACAACTACAAGTCGTGGGGCTATCAATACGGTTACCCCGAGTCGGTTCGCTTCGGGGCCAACCTCAACAACTGCGATTTCGGCTACAGTTGGGGTGACTATGGCTATGTCGATGTCTACCGGATCAACGCCCCGCGTACCGGCAGCGTCCTGGTGGCGATGGCCGACGGTAGCGTCCGCAGCGTCTCCAGCAATGTCGGGCCATACGCCTTCGCCATCGCCGCCGGCCCCAACGATGGCGAACCGCTCGACCCGAACTTCTGATCGGTGCAACCGACTGACAATCGACTGTAACCCACGAGCCAGCCTTCCCCGCGCGGGAGGCTGGCTCGGTGTGCGCTGGGCCACCGCGATCGCACCCGCCCGCGCCGCGGCCAGCGCGACTGCCCTTACCCCCGCCCGCACGCCCGAGTCAACTCAAGCGCCACACGCGCACGGTGCGGTCGGTGCCGCCGGAGAGCAGCAGACCGCCCTGGGCCAACGCCGCCAGACTGTTGACGCCGCCGGGATGCCCGCTCACCTCCGCGACGACTACCCCCTTGCTCAGACTCCAGATATTCAGGGTGCCGTCCGCATGGCCGACGGCCAGC
>Ga0272446_1007540_pt1 | contig 10777 bp, 10 predicted proteins | sample YNPCB0061_FD_194587 | JGI IMG/M metagenome (GOLD analysis project Ga0272446, IMG submission 194587) | Hot spring microbial mat communities from Yellowstone National Park, WY, United States - YNP-CB-006-1 | ecosystem: Environmental > Aquatic > Thermal springs > Hot (42-90C) > Sediment | place...
GGCTCAACCGGCTATGGCCAAAAGTTTACCGATGAAATTTCCGGTGATTGGGGAGGAAAAGTTTATACTGATTTAATGAATGCTTATGATTATGCGGTAAAAAACTTTTCATTTATTGATTCAAAGAATACTTTTGCTGCAGGTGCTTCTTATGGTGGATATATGATTAACTGGATTGCCGGACATACTGATAGATTTAATGCTCTTGTTTCTCATGCTGGTGTATTTAATCTTGAAAGTATGTATGGAACAACTGAAGAACTTTGGTTTCCTGAATGGGAATATGGTGGAACTCCCTGGGAAAAAAGAGAAGTTTATGAAAAGTGGTCGCCGCATAGATATATTCACAACTGCAAAACTCCGGTTTTGGTTGTTCACGGCGCAAAAGATTTTCGCGTTCCTGAAGAACAAGCTTTTCAGCTTTTTACTTCACTGCAGCGACTTGGAGTTGAAAGTAAATTTTTATATTTCCCTGATGAGACTCATTTTGTTGCAAAACCACTTAACTCAAAACTTTGGTGGAATACAGTTTACGATTGGTTCAAAAATCATTTGAAATAAGGAGGTAAAATGAAAGAAAGAGATATTCAAATAGTTTCACCCGATGATGAAATATTTGAAGACCTGAATGATCTCGGCGCTTTTAACATTGGTGGTAAAAGCGAAAAACAGGTTGAGGAAGATTATAAAGACAAAGCGAATTATGTCGAGGAAAATCTTTGGACAAAACTTGAAAGAGTTGGAAAGAAAATTTCTTTCGCGAAAGATATAATTGCATTGTTCAATTATATGCGCGACCCATTAGTTAGCTGGCATCGAAAAGCTATAGTAATAATGGGATTGATTTATTTTATTTCGCCAATTGATACCATTCCTGATATTGCTCCATTAATTGGTTACCTTGATGATCTTGGCGTTATAACTGCTCTTCTAAAATTTTTAGGCAGCGAACTTATTCCATATTACGATTCGAAATACAGAGCTTAATGATTTATGAATTATAAACTTCTAAAATCCGAAATAAGATATAAGGGAAAAGTATTTGATCATCAGGTTGATGAAATACAGTATGATAGTGGTAATATTGGTATCAGAGAAATTGCAGTTCATCCTGGCGGTGCGGTTGTAATTCCGATTAAAGATGATGGCAAAATTATTTTAGTAAAACAGTTCAGATATCCTTTACAAAAAACCTTGATTGAACTTCCTGCCGGAAAGCTTGACAATAAAGAAGATCCTTTGACTTGTGCAGTCAGAGAACTTGAAGAAGAAACCGGTTATAAAGCAAAAGAATTTACAAAACTTGGTGCAATATATACCGCACCAGGTTATTGCACAGAAATACTTCATATATATAAAGCCGTTGGATTAATTGCGGGAAATCATAATCGCGAAGAAGGTGAACAAGGAATGGAATTGCTTGAATTTTCTCTTGAAGAAGTGAAGAAAATGATTTTATCGGGCGAGATTAATGATGCGAAAACTATAGCAGGAATTTTCTATCTCTTAAATTCATAATCAAAAAGAGGCCGGCTATGAAAAGAATAATTTGCATTCTTACAATTCTCTCTATATTCATAAGTCATAAATCTTTTGCCCAATTAAAGCTTGAGTTCAGCGGCGGATATATTCATTCAATGAATCATACCGGAAATTTCTCGCATATTGATGATGGCAAGCAAGGTTCATTAGCTGCTTTTATTCCAATTACACAATCAATTGATTTATCAGCAAGATTTATTTATCAGTCGAGAAGTTTTAACAAAAACAGTTTTTCTTTTTTTGTTCCGCTTGTAGTGGGCTATCCTATTCCCGTAATCACAGATGGTGATAATTTAAAATCTTTCGGTCTAATGCTTGGGACAAGAGTTACTTCAAAAAGAAATTCTCTTGTCAATACATTTTTGAACGCCGAAGCCGGATTGATTTATCACTCTGAAAGTTATTATGAATTAAATGAAGCAGCAAAAGTGAAATATTCAAACAGTAAATTTCTTTTTGAGTACTCTCTTGGAATTGGAGTTAATATCAATTTGAGCGAAAAATATGCTCTAAGCATTGATGGAAGATTAGCTCATATTCCTGCGGAAAGTACATTCTATTTCCCAATAAATTTAGGATTTCAAATGCCGCTTTAGTTTTTTAAAAATATTACTGACTTCTAAATCTTTTATCTATACTTCAAAATTTCTATATTGAGCAGGCACTAAAACAATCTTTATGAAGATTTATAATCATCTTTTAAATACTATAAAACATAAAGGCGCAGCATATTTAATTTTGCTCGATCCGGATAAATTATCTGAGGACAAAATTCCGGTATTTCTTAAGCATTGTGAAAAAAGCGGAGTAGATGGTTTTCTGGTTGGCGGAAGTCTGATGGTAAATGGTAATTTCGAATTGTTCCTGAGCAAAATTAAAACATACACTCAGTTGCCTGTAATAATTTTTCCCGGCAGTATCACTCAGGTTTCATCAAACGCTGATGCAATTTTATTTTTATCCGTTGTAAGCGGAAGAAACCCTGAACATTTAATTGGCAAACATGTTCTTGCAGCTCCCTCAATTAAAAAAAGCGGCATTGAACCAATTTCTACAGCATACATTCTGGTTGATTCCGGTTTAACAACAACTGCTGTTTATATGAGCGGCAGTTTACCCATTCCACGCAACAAACCGGAAATAGCTGCTGCAACTGCCCTTGCTTCTGAATATCTTGGAATGAAATTGGTTTATCTTGAAGCCGGAAGTGGTGCCGATAAACCAGTTCCTGACGAAATGGTTAAAGCCGTAAGTGAGCAATGTACTGTTCCAATTATTGTCGGTGGTGGAATCAGAGATTCAGCAACTGCGAGAAAAAAAGTTGAATGTGGGGCTTCCATCATTGTAACAGGAAATTATTTTGAAGATGAAAACAATTGGGATTTAATTAAGGAATTCGCTAACGCTGTTCACATTAAAAACTCTATCTTAGTTTAATCAATACATTTCTATTTTTATCAGAAAGATTCTTATGGATGCAAAAAAATTTTTTATTGATTCATTAAATGAAAGTGCAGACACAAAACACAAGATTCGCGAACAATTGATGAGCGAAGTTTTATCAGCAGTTGATTTATTAGTTGATTGCTATAAAAACGGCAATAAACTTCTGCTCTGCGGTAATGGAGGAAGTGCTGCCGATTCACAACATATCGCAACTGAGTTGATGATTAGATTAAGTCATCATATTCAAAGACCTGCGCTGCCGGCAATTGCATTAACTACCGATACTTCAAATTTAACTGCCGGCGGAAATGACATTGGTTTTGAAAATGTCTTTGCACGCAATGTTGAAGGACTTGGAAACAAAGGCGATGTTTTACTTGCAATTTCAACAAGCGGCAATTCACCAAATGTAGTTAAAGCTGTTGATATGGCTCATCACAAAGGAATGAAGGTGATTGGATTTCTTGGCGGCAGTGGCGGAAAATTAAAACCGATGGTTGATATCCCAATTGTTATTCCTTCATCAAATACACAAAGAATACAGGAAGGACACATTACTGTTGCGCATATAATTTGTGAATTGGTTGAAGATAAACTTTTTGGGAAATAGCATCAGAAAAAACTAAACTAAAAAATTACAATATTAGATTTGCCGATTTTCTTTCGTGAATTTATTAATTGTTAAATAATTATTTGGAATTATTTAATGTCATTCCCATCCAATCAATCTTATCACCAACCTGAATATTATACTTATCAGTAAAACCAGCAATCACCTCAACTACATATCTTGCAGGTTTTGTTGATGGGTAGCTTGTATCGGAAAGTATTCTTGTGTTTTTATGAATTGTAACTATTTTTTTATTTTCATCAACAAAAATCATATCAAGAGAAATAAGTGTGTTACGCATCCAGAATGAAAGCCAATCCTGTCTCGGAAAAATAAAAAGCATTCCCTGATTCTCCTTCATTTCTTTTCTGTTCATCAAACCAAGCTGTCTTTGATAATCGTCGTCAGCTATTTCAATATCAATTTTAGCTTTAGTATTTCCAAGCGAATCTGAGAAAACAAGCTCGCCTTCTTTAGTGAATGTATAGTATTCCATTTCGGACTTGGGGCTTTTTATGAAATTATTGAATATCAGAAATGCAGCTATTAAAACTACAACGCTTACAATAAAAATATTCTTGACTGATAAATAGTTTTTCTTTTTACTTTGACTCTGATTTTTATTTTGCTTTTTACTCATTTAAATTTCTTTTAAAATTGTAGGCAAATATAGTAAAGAGAAATTTTAGAATTTATTAAACCTTATCCAGATTATTTTTGTTTACAAATTGTATTTCAATCACAATTTTAAAAGGTAAGGTCTTGTCTGATTCTAATTGTAATCTGCCGCTTGTGTCAGTTATAATGCCTGTATATAATCGGCAATCTTATATTCAAAGAGCTATTACATCTGTTTTTAATCAAACCTATAATAATTGGGAGTTAATTGTAGTTGATGATGGAAGCCAGGACTATTCACCATTTATCGCTGAAATTTTCGTTCTCATATCTGAAAAGGTAAAGTTAATTCTACAAGAGCATAAACATTTACCATCCGCAAAGAATAATGGGATAAGAAATTCGTCCGGAGATTTTATTACATTTCTTGACAGTGATGACGAATATAAACCTGATCATATTGAATTGAGAGTAAAATACTTGCTAAACAATTCTTATGTTGATTTAATCCACGGTGGGATTCACATAATCGGAGATGAATTCGTTCCGGATAAAGATAATCCTAATGAACTAATTCATTTGTCAAAATGTGTTATTGGATCAACATTTTTTGGAAGAAGAAAAGTATTTATTGATTCGGGTGGATTTAAAGATTTATCATATAGTGAAGATTCAGAATTCTTTGAACGAATAAAAGATCGTTTCAAAATTCAGAAAGTTGAATTTCCTACTTATGTTTATCACAGAGAAATTTCAGACAGTATTACTAATCTTATAAAATTGAAACATTGATGAAAAACACTATTATAGAAAGAGAAATTATTTCCCTTACTAATCAGCAAAACAAAATGATTGTAAGCGGTTGGGGAATTGAAATTCTTGAAAGCACTGTGGTTGAAAAAATAACTTATCTCTCCGATGGATTAAAAGTAAAAGGATACATTGCTTATCCAAGTGATGCTTCAAGAAAATATCCATCAATAATCTGGTGCAGAGGCGGATATGGAAATGCCGGTGCAATTGACAAGTTTACTGCAAGAGGTATGTTCGGACAAATTGCCAGTTGGGGATATTGCGTATTTGCTTCTCAATATCGTGGAAATGATGGCAGTGATGGTCACGATGATTTTGGCGGGGATGATGTTAATGATGTTCTTAATTTAATTACTTTAGCAGATGAAATTCCTCAAGCTGATAAAAATAATTGGGCAATTGAAGGTTGGAGTCGTGGTGGAATGATGACTTATCTTACACTCACAAGAACAAATTTATTCAAAGCAGCAATTGTAATTGGCGGAATTGCTAATCTCAGATGCAATGCAGAAGAAAGTAAATTTATGCGTCGCTTATTCGAGCATTCTTTAGGCAATTACACCGAAGAGCAATTCAAAAAAAGATGTGAAGAAAGATCAATCGTAAATTTTCCTGAGAAACTTGCTAAAGAAACTCCCCTTTTGCTTATTCACGGGAACAATGATGATAGAGTGTTACCTCACGATTCTTTGGATTTATCATATAAACTTCTCGAACAAAAAATTCCATTCCGATTAGTGATGCTTGAGGGTGGAGACCATTTCTTAAAATCACATAGAAAAGAAGTAGATGAATTAAGAAGAATGTGGTTTAATAGATATTTGAAACAAGAAAAAATTGTTTAAGTAATTAAGTCACCAAACGTGAACTTGAGAAACCTTCGAGGTTTGGCTAACAGTGTAGTAAAAATAAAAATTCTCAATTATTTAAGAAAACCTCGAAGGTTTTTATCAAATGTGCTAAACATAACTAATTAATTATTTTGAAAAGTTCCGTTAAGTTTCCTTAAACATAATTCAATTAATCTCAGTCACACTCGATAATGCATTTCTTGTTAATCAAACTCATTTGATATATTTTTTCAGTCCAAGTTGAGCATAAATTTTCCTTATTTTGCAAAGAAATTAAAGGAAGATTCTTAAATTTTTATAAAATATTTTTTCAGAAGAAACTGTTAATAAAGGAAGTTTTATGAGTAATCAATATAAAAGAGATCCACAGATTGACGAAATAGAAACCCGTGAATGGCTTTATTCACTCGATTATGTTTTGGAACACGGCGGACCGGAAAGAGTTGTTGAACTTCTTCAGCAACTGCAGGTGCGGGCACATAAAGCCGGTGTTCAGATTCCTTTTAGTGCTAACACACCTTATATAAATACAATCCCAAGAGAAAAACAACCGCCCTTTCCCGGAGATAGAGAAATTGAAAGACGAATTAAGAGTCTTATCCGTTGGAATGCGATGGCAATGGTTGTGAAAGCCAACAAAGAAGAGAGTGGAATCGGCGGACATATTTCTACTTATGCCTCAGTTGCAACTCTGTTTGAAATTGGATTTAATCATTTCTTCCGAGGCAAAGGTGATGGTTACGATGGTGACCAGATTTATTTTCAAGGTCACGCTTCTCCCGGAATTTATGCAAGAGCATATCTTGAAGGAAGAATTTCAAAGGAGCAATTAATTAATTTCAGAAGAGAATTAAAACCTGGCGGCGGACTTTCATCTTATCCTCACCCTTGGTTAATGCCAAACTTTTGGGAGTTCCCAACTGTATCAATGGGACTCGGTCCTATTATGGCGATCTATCAGGCAAGATTCAACAGATATCTTGAAGATCGTGGTTTGAAAAAACCTGGCGGAAAAGTTTGGGCATTTCTCGGTGATGGAGAAACAGATGAACCCGAAGCACTCGGTGCGATAACCCTTGCTTCAAGAGAAAAACTTGATAATCTTATTTTCGTTATCAACTGTAATTTACAACGACTTGATGGACCTGTTCGCGGTAATGGTAAAATTATTCAGGAACTTGAGGCAATTTTCCGCGGTGCAGGATGGAATGTTATTAAAGTGATCTGGGGAAGCGATTGGGACCCTCTGCTTGATATGGACAAAGATGGTAAACTTGTTAAAAGAATGGGTGAAGTAGTTGATGGTGAATACCAGAAATATTCAGTTGAAGGCGGAGCTTATATCAGAAAAAATTTCTTTGGTAAAGATCCCGATTTGCTAAAGATGGTTGAAAAGATGAGCGACGAACAACTTCGTAAAATGAAACGCGGTGGACACGATCCTGAAAAAGTTTACGCTGCTTTCAAAGCTGCAGTTGATCACGTTGGTCAACCAACAGTTATTCTTGCAAAGACTATTAAAGGTTATGGACTCGGTGAAGCCGGCGAAGGAAAAAATATTACACACCAGCAGAAAAAGCTTAATGAAGAAGAAATGAAAGAGTTTAGAAGTAGATTTGGTATTCCAATTTCTGATGAACAAATTGCGAATGATCCATTCTATAAACCAGATGAAGACAGCGATGAAATAAAATATCTTAAAGCCCGCAGAGCTGAACTTGGCGGATTTGTTCCTTCACGAAGAACAGATGTTCGCCCAATTAAAACTCCACCCGAAGCTATATTTGAAGAATTCTATCACGGCACTGAAGGTCGCGAAGTTTCATCAACAATGGTATTCGTCAGAATACTTGCAAAACTTCTTAAAGATAAAGAAATCGGTAAACTCATTGTTCCGATTGTTCCTGATGAAGCAAGAACATTCGGAATGGAAGCATTATTCAGACAAGTTGGAATTTATTCACACGCTGGTCAGTTGTATGAACCTGTTGATGCTGATTCACTTCTTTACTATAAAGAAGCAAAGGATGGACAGATACTCGAAGAAGGAATCACTGAAGCTGGTTCAATGTCTTCATTTATTGCCGCCGGAACAGCTTATCTTTCTCACGGAATTAATATGATTCCATTCTTTATTTATTATTCTATGTTTGGTCTGCAGCGTGTTGGTGACTTAGTTTGGGCAGCCGCTGATATTGGTGCAAAAGGATTTTTAATAGGTGGTACTGCAGGAAGAACTACGCTCGCCGGCGAAGGACTTCAGCATCAGGATGGAAACAGTCACTTGCTTGCATATCCTGTCCCTAATCTTGTTGCTTATGATCCTGCTTATGCTTATGAACTGGCTGTAATTATCAGAGACGGAATCAGAAGAATGTTTGAAGAGCAGGAAAATATTTTTTACTACATTACTGTTATGAATGAAAATTATCCCATGCCTGAAATGCCTAAAGGAAAAGATGTTAAGGAAGGGATATTGAAAGGAATGTACAAGTTCAAAGCTTCAGATAAAAAATCCTCTAAACTTAAAGCACAACTTTTTGGCAGCGGAACAATTCTTAACGAAGTGATTAAAGCAGCACAGATTCTTGAAGATGATTATCGCGTTGCTTGTGATGTTTGGAGTGTTACAAGTTATAAAGAACTTCGCCGTGATGCTCTTGATATTGAAAGATGGAATATGCTTCATCCATTAGAGAAGCCAAAGAAAAATTATATTCAGAAGACTCTCGAAAAAGAAGAAGGAGTTTTCGTTGCTGCTTCAGACTATGTTAAAGCATTGCCTGATTCAATTGCAAAATGGTTTCCCGGATATCTTTATTCACTTGGCACTGATGGATTTGGCAGAAGTGAATCCCGTGCAGCACTTAGAGATTTCTTTGAGGTTGATGCAAAACATATTGCTTTTGCAACTCTCGTTGCTCTTTATAAAGAAGGAAAAGTTCAGGATAAAGTACTTGATAAAGCAATAAAAGAACTCGGAATAAATCCTGATAAAAAGAATCCTATGATATCATAATGAATAAGAGCTTTTTATTCCACAGAGTCCGTTAGCTAACGGACACTGAGAAGTCACAGAGAACCACAGAGTTAAAATCTCTGAGGCTCTCTTGAATTTTCTCTGAGGTTCTCTGTGTAATAATATTCTTAACATATTTGATAAAAATTTATGTTTGAGGAAATAACAAAAGAAATTATAGGTTCTGCAATTGATGTTCATAAAGAACTTGGACCTGGCTTGTTAGAGTCCGCTTATGAAGAGTGCTTGGTTTATGAATTAAACAAGAAAAAATTGAATGTTGAGAGACAAAAACCGATTCCAATAATTTATAAGGACATTAAACTTGAGTGTGGTTATAGAGCTGATCTGATTGTTGAAAATTGTGTTATAGTAGAATTGAAATCACTCGATGTAATAAATCCTGTGCACGAAGCACAAATTCTTACATATATGAGATTCGCTGACAAAAGAGTTGGGCTGCTGATAAACTTTAATGTATTAAGGCTGAAAGACGGAATCAAAAGGTTCATACTATGATAAAAATTTTTATTCCACAGAGTCCGTTAGCTAACGGACAAAGAGAAGTCACAGAGAAACACAGAGTTAAAAATCTCTGCGGCTCTCTTGATTTTTCTCTGAGGTTCTCTGTGTAACTTAATTATTATTTTCTTGATGTTTGAAAAAAATAAAAGGAATTCAAAAGGATAACAATGCAAACAGAATTTAAACTACCTGAGCTTGGTGAGAACATTGAATCCGCAGATGTTGTCAATGTTCTTGTTAAAGAAGGAGATTACATAAAAAAAGATCAATCAGTAATTGAAATAGAAACTGATAAAGCAACTATCGAAGTTCCATCCACTGTTGAAGGAAAGATCACAAAGCTGTTTGTTAAAGCAGGTGATAAAGTTAAGGTTGGCTCAACAATTATTATAGTAGAAGATACAGCAGAACAAGTCACTGAATCAAAGCCAACTATAACAACAGAAAAAAAGAAAGAAAAAGATATTGAAGGAGAATCCAAAGCCGAGATTAAAGAGACAAAAAAAGTTGTAACTGTTTCTTCTGGCAAGAAAGCAATTATTGATTTTCATCTTCCTGATTTGGGAGAAAACATAGAATCAGCTGATGTTGTTAATGTTTTGGTTAATGTTGGAGACTTCATCGAAAAAGATCAGGGAATTATAGAAATTGAAACTGATAAAGCTACAATTGAAGTACCTTCTAATGTAAGCGGAAAAGTAACTGAAGTTCTTGTTAAAGCTGGTGATAAAGCTAAAGTCGGACAAACGATAGTTAAAATTGAAACGAGTGAAACAAAAGAAGAATTCGCTTCTGAGGAAGTAGAAACTCCTGCATCTAAAGAACAAGAATTATCAGAACAAAAAGAGCAAATAACCCCGATTGTTAAGCAAGAAGCCAAAGGAGAACTTCCAAAACTTCAGCCGATGGAACTTGATGAACAACCACCAATACTAAAAGGTGCTGCTCCTGCTGCTCCATCAGTCAGAAGGCTTGCCCGTGAAATTGGTGTTGATATAAATAAAGTGCCCGGCACTGGTCCTGGTGGAAGAATTACAATGGATGATGTAAAAGCTTATTCCAAAAAACTTCACGAGGCAAAATCTGAAGGTGGCTTTACTCCCGGAATCAAAGCAGAAGCATTACCTGATTTTTCAAAGTTCGGCGAAATCAAAAAGGTTGAAATGTCGAACATCAGGAAAAAAACTGCTGAGCATTTAAGTTATGCCTGGGCTACAATTCCGCACGTAACTCAGTTTGACAAAGCTGATATAACTAATCTTGAAAAAGCAAGAAAAGAATTAAGCAAGAGTCTGGAAAAATCCGGAGTTAAACTTACCGTTACAGCAATATTAGTTAAAGTTATTGTGGAAG
>Ga0272446_1007541_pt1 | contig 10777 bp, 9 predicted proteins | sample YNPCB0061_FD_194587 | JGI IMG/M metagenome (GOLD analysis project Ga0272446, IMG submission 194587) | Hot spring microbial mat communities from Yellowstone National Park, WY, United States - YNP-CB-006-1 | ecosystem: Environmental > Aquatic > Thermal springs > Hot (42-90C) > Sediment | place...
AGCTGGGTGCGGAAGATCGCCAGCGCGAACTGCGTCGTCGATCGGATCACGCCCTTGATGCCGGGCGGCGTCGTGCCCTGCCAGCCGGGACCGACGATGAGCCAGGAGCCGCCGCCCTGCCCGGTGGCGCGGCTGCCGATGTAGCCGACGTTGTAGGTGTTGCCGTCGCAGACCTGCACGGAGAAGTAGCGGCCCGCGGCCGCGTCGGGGACGGAGAGCACCACGGGCTCTGCCCGCAGGTCCATCCAGCACATCGAGTAGGGCGTGTCACTGTTCGGCGTCGGCACGGCGGTGTCGCGCCAGGTGAAGACCTGGGAGTCGTTCCAGATCTGGTTGAACGGCGCCATGAACTGCGAGCCGCTCCGGTCGATCACGAACCCGTACATCACCGCATAGTTCATCACGATTGGCAGGCCGAAGACGAAGGCGGCCTCCGCCGCCTCGAAGGCGCCGACGATGCCGGGGCGGCTCGGCTGGGCGGCGAGCGCCCGGGGGAGCGCAAGGGCCCCGAGCCCGGCGAGTGCCGAGGCGCGGATGAGGTCTCGCTTCTTCATGCTGTCTCCGTGGTGACGGCGCAGCCCGCCGACCTTGGTGCCTGGCACGCCGGCAGCCGCCTCCGCCCCGTGCGCGCATGCGGGACGGATCGCCCGGCACGATCCAGCCGCGAGACTAGACCGGCTGACCGCCAGCATGGGGCGCCGCAGCTATCCGTATTCGGCGGGCCTCTCCCGATCCCGCCGCTCCCGCGCCGGCGCCGCTACCCCCGCGCCCTCAGAAGCCGCGCCTTCTCGCGCTGCCAGTCGCGCTCCTTGATCGCCGCCCGCTTGTCGGCCTTCTTGCGGCCCTGGGCGAGGCCGAGCAGAACCTTCGCCCGGCCACGCTCGTTGAAGTGGATCTGCAGGGGAACGAGCGTCGCGCCCTCCCGCGTCACCGCGCCAATCAGTTGGCGCACCTGCTTGCGGTGGAGCAGGAGCTTGCGCGGCGCGCGCGGCTCGAAGCGCGAGAGCACGCCGCCCTGGTACTCGGGGATGTAGGTGTTGAACAGCCAGAGCTCGCCGTCGCGCTCCCCCGCCCAGGCCTCGGTCAGCGTCGCGCGGCCGTGGCGGAGGCTCTTCACCTCCGGCCCCTTCAGCACGAGCCCTGCCTCGAAGGTCTCGCCGATCGTGTAGTCGTGGCGCGCCTTGCGGTTCTGCGCGACGACGCCGTGCGCGATCAGCCCCTTCTTGCGCGGCTCTGCCACCGGAGACCCATCAGTTCAGGAGCCCCGCCTCGACCAGCGCGGCGCGCACCTTCGCCCTGTTCGGCTCCGACACCGGCGCGAGCGGCAGCCGGCAGGTCTCCTCGCAATGGCCGAGCAGGTGCGCGGCATACTTCACGGGCGCAGGCGAGGTCTCGCAGAACATCGCGTCGTGCACCGGCAGGAGCCGGTCCTGGATCGCCATCGCCGAGGCCGTCTCGCCCCGCTGCCATGCCTCGTGCATGTCGGCGCAGAGTCGCGGCGCCACGTTGGCGGTGACCGAGATGCACCCCACCCCGCCCGAGGCGAGGAAGGCGACGGCGGTATGGTCCTCGCCCGAGAGCTGCACGAACCCCTCCCCGCAGGCGCGCTTCTGCTGCAGGGGGCGGGCGAGGTTGGCGGTCGCGTCCTTGACGCCCACGATGGTCGGCAGCTTCGCCAGCCGCGCCATGGTCTCGACCGTCATGTCAACCGCCGACCGTCCCGGGATGTTGTAGATGATGATCGGAAGATCCGTGGCTTCGGCGATCGCCTTGAAGTGGAGGTAGAGCCCCTCCTGGGTCGGGCGGTTGTAGTAGGGGGTGACGACGAGGGCCGCGTCCGCCCCTGCCTTCTTCGCGTGCCGCGTGAAGTCGATCGCCTCCTCGGTGGAGTTCGAGCCGGTGCCCGCGACCACCGGCACGCGCCCGCCCGCCGCCTCGACGCAGAGCTCGACCACCCGCTTGTGCTCGGCGTGCGACAGCGTCGGGCTCTCGCCGGTGGTGCCGACCGGGACGAGCCCGTGCGTGCCCTGGCGCACCTGCCAGTCCACGAAGTCTTGGAAGCCCTTCTCATCGAGCGCCCCGTCACGGCGCATCGGCGTGATCAGCGCAACGAGCGACCCCTTGAGCATCCGCCTCTCCCTCGCGCGGCGTCCGGCCCCGCATCCGTCCTCCCTCGCACCTCGCGCACGCCGTGACAAGTGCCACCGCTGCGCCCTACAACCGCGGCATGGTCATGCGCGCCGCGACGAGTCTCGCGCTTCTCTGGCTCGCCCTCGCACCGGCGGGTGCCGCCGCGCAGGCGCTCGACGCCGCCTGCCGCGCCGCCGTCACCGCCGCCGCCGCCGGGCGATGGGCGGAGGCGACGCGCTGCACCCAGCCGGTTCCGTCCAAGGTGATCCTCTGGCTGCGCCTCGTCTCGGGCCCCGCCAGCGCGGGCGAGCTCGCCGCCTTCGTCTCCGAGAACCCGGACTGGCCGCTCGCCGTCACCCTCGCCCGCCGTGCCGAGGCCGCGCACGCGCAGCTCTTCGACGACGCGGCGGTGCGACGCTTCTTCGCCCGCCGCCCGCCGCAGACCGATGCCGGCATGCTCCGCCTCGCCGAAGCGATCGAGACCACCAACGCCGCCGAGGCGGCACGGCTGCGCCGCGCCGCCTGGGTCGAGATGCGCCCCGACCCCGCAGCCGAACGCGCGCTGCTGGACCGCTACGGCGCCGCGATCCGCCCCGAGGACCACTGGGCGCGGTTCGACCGGCTCACCTGGTCGCGCGAGACGGCGGCGGCGCAGCGGCTGCTCGCCTCGCTCCCGGCGGGCCGGCAGACGGCGGCGCGCGCCCGGCTCGAGGCGCTGTCGGGCAGCGAGGGCGACCTCGTGCAGATGCAGGAGGCCCGGCGCGATCCGCTGGTGTTCCTCGAACGCGCCAGAAGCCTCCGCCGGCAGGACCGCGACGACGAGGCGCTCAGGCACTGGATGGCCGACGCCGCCGCGGCGCAATCGGCCGCCGGGGTGGATCGCCTGCCCCAGTTCTGGGCCGAGCGGCAGATCCTGATCCGGCGCCTGCTGCGCCGTGGGGAGGACGCGCGCGCCCGTGACCTCGCCGCCGCGCACGGCCTGCCGCCCGGACCGACCGAGGCCTATCTCGAGGCCGAGTTCATGGCCGGCTGGATCAGCCTCCGCCGCCGGGGCGAGCCTGCCCGCGCGCTTTCCCACTTCGCGGCGCTCGAGCGCGCGGCAGTGTCGCCGATCAGCCTCGCGCGGGGGGGATACTGGCGCGGCCGGGCACTCGCCGCCCTGCAGCGGCCCGACGACGCGCGCGCCGCCTGGCGCGCCGCAGCCGAGCATCCCTTCACCTTCTATGGCCAGCTTGCCGCCCTCGCCGCCGGCGAGAGCGAGGCCGAGCTCGCGCTCAGGATCGCCGCCACCGCGCCGCCCGCGGCCGAGCCCGCGCATGTCGCCGCCTTCGCCAGCCGCGAGCTCGCCGAGGCGGCGCGCATCTTCGTCGCGATCGGCGACGAGCGTCGCGCCCGCCAGGTGCTGCTGCGGATGGCCGAGATCGCTCCCGACCCGGTCGATCGCGGGCTCGTCGGGTCGCTCGCCGTGGCGCTGGGCCAGGCAGAGACGGGGGTGTGGATCGCCCGACGCGTGGCCGCGAGCACCGGTACGGTGCTCCCCGACGCGGGCTGGCCGACGCCTGTCGAGCCGCCGCCCGGAATCGAACGCGCGCTGGCCTTCGCGCTGATGCGGCAGGAGAGCAATTTCGATGCCGGCGCCGTGAGCCCCGCCGGCGCGCGCGGGCTGATGCAGCTCATGCCCGCGACGGCGCGCGCGATGGCGCGGGAGCTGAACGACCCGTCGCTCGCCAACCGGCTGAACGACCCGCAGGCGAACATGCGCCTCGGCACCGCCTATCTCGCCAAGCGCCTCGACGAGTTCGACGGTGCGGTGCCGCTCGCGCTCGCGGCCTACAATGCCGGCGCGCACAGGGTGCGCCAGTGGCTCGACCAGAACGGCGACCCGCGCACGAGCAACGTCGATCCGATCGACTGGATCGAGCTCATCCCCTTCTCCGAGACCCGGAACTACGTGATGCGCGTGGTCGAGAGCGTGCTCGTCTATCGCGCCCGCGTCGGCGGCGCTGAGGCCTCGGCGCGCCACCCCCTGCGCACGCTGGCCGCGGCCCGGCCATGAGCGCGGTGCTGGGCGCCGTGCGCGCGGTGGTGCTGTCGGGCCACGGCACGGTGTTCGACAGCACCGCCGCCGTCCGGGCGGCAGCCGACGCGCTCGGCGGGCGGGAGGAAGCGCTCGCCGCGCTCTGGGCCGCCAAGCGATTCGAGTATGCCTGGATCGCCACCGCCACGGGGCGCAGGACCGAGCTCTGGCAGATCACCGGCGAGGCGCTCGACCATGCGATGGCAGCGCTCGGCCTCGGGCAGAACCGGCTCCTGCGCGCGCGGCTGATGCAGGGCCTGCTCCAGGCCCCGCCGTTCCCGGACGCGCGCCCTGCTCTCACCGCGCTCGCCGGCAACCGCCAGCGCCCGCTCGCGCTCTTGACCAACGCCTCGGCGATGATGGCGACCGCCACCGCCAAGGCAGGCGAGCTGTTCTCGCTGTTCGATGCCCTGCTCTCGGCGGAACCGACCGGCGTCTTCAAGCCGAGCCCCGTGGTCTACCAGCTCGCCCCGGCGCGGTTCGGCATCGCTCCGGCCGAGATCGCCTATGTCTCGGCGCATGCCTGGGACGTCGCCGGCGCCGCTCTCTCGGGCCTGCGGGCGGTCTGGCTGAACCGGGAGGGGGCGGTGCCGGAGTACGCCTGGGCTCCGCCCGCCGCCGTGATCGCGAGCCTTGCCGAGCTGCCGGGGCTGCTCGAGGCCGGACAGAAGGTGGCGTGACGGCGGACGCGCCCGACCTGCGGGGTGCCACCATCCGACATGTGCGCGTCCGCGGCGGGCTCCGTGTCGCGGTGTTCACCTGGGGCGAGGCGACGGAGCGAACGCCGCTCCTCTGCCTCCCCGGCCTCGTGCGCACGGGAGGGGATTTCGCGCTGCTGGCCGAGCGGCACGCGCCGCGGCGCCTCGTCGTCTCGCTCGACTATCCCGGGCGCGGCCGCTCCGACCGCGCGCTGCTCTGGCGTCGCTACCTGCCCGAGCGGATCCTCAAGGACGTGATCGACGTCTCTGCCGCGCTCCGCCTCGGCCGCGTCGTCGCGGTCGGCACCTCGCTCGGCGCCGTCCTCGCGATGGCGCTCGCCACGGTCCGGCCGCGCCTCGTCACCGCCGCACTCCTCAACGACGCAGGGCCGGTTTTCGACCCGCGCGGCCTCGGCTTCGTGCGCGGCTTCGTCGGCCATGACCATGCGCAGCCGAGCCTCGACGACGCCATCGCCTTCCTCCGCCGGACGCTGCCGTGGCTGTCGCTCGCGACCGACCAGGAATGGCGGGAGATGGCGCTGCTGACGTTCCGCCGCGGCGACGACGGCGTCTGGCGCGCCAACTGGGACACGCGCATCGCGCGCGTGCTCGATCGGCCGATGGCGGGTGACCTCTGGGACCTTTTCGCCCCCCTCTCGCGCCTTCCCGCCCTGCTGGTGCGCGGGGGGGAGAGCGACGTGCTCTCGGCCGAGACGGCCGCGGCGATGCGCGCGCGCTTCCCCGCCCTCCGCTACGTCGAGCTGCCGGGCGTCGGCCATGCGCCCACCCTCTCCGAACCTGGCCTCGCCGATGCGGTGGACGCGTTCCTCGAGGCGCAGCCGTGAACGGGCTCGCCTCGCTCTGGGGCGTCGGGCACTTCCGGCACGCGCCCGGCACCTGGGGCAGCCTCGCGGCACTGATCCCCGGTGCGGGGCTGCTCGCGCTCGGCGGCCCGCTCCTTGTCGCCGCGGCGGCGCTTGCTCTCGCCTGGCTCGGCTTCCGCTCGGTCGCGTCGCTTCCCCCGGAGGCTCGCGGCAACGACGCGGGCTGGATCGTGGTCGACGAGGCGGCGGGGCAGTGGCTCGCGCTCGCGGGGCTCGCGGCGGTGTCGCTCGCGGGCCTCGCCGCCGCCTTCCTGCTGTTCCGAGCCTTCGACATCCTCAAGCCCTGGCCGGTCTCCTGGGCGGACCGGCGGAAGGATGCGCTCGGCATCATGCTCGACGATCTTGTCGCGGGGGCTCTGGCAGGGGCTATCATCCTCGGGTTGAGGCATCTCGTTCCGGAGGGGCTGCCGTGACCCCTGCCCTGCTCGCCGAAGCCGAGGCGCTGCTGGCGCTGCTGCGCGGGCGACGCCTGATGCTCGCCACCGCCGAGAGCTGCACCGGCGGGCTGATCGCGGCGACGCTGACCGCCATCGCCGGCTCCTCCGACGTGGTCGAGCGCGGCTTCGTCACCTACTCGAACGAGGCCAAGCGCGAGATGCTCGGCGTGACCGAGGAGAGCCTCGCGCTCGCGGGCGCGGTGAGCGAGGAGGTGGCGCGCGCGATGGCCGACGGCGCGCTCCTCCGCTCGCACGCCGACATCGCGCTCTCTGTCACCGGCATCGCAGGGCCCGGCGGGGCGACCGAGACGAAGCCCGTCGGCCTCGTGTTCATCGGCGCGGGGCGGCGCGGCGGCTCGCTCTTGGTCGAGCGGCACGTGTTCTCGGGCGACCGTGCGGCGATCAGGCTCGCCTCCGTCTCGGTCGCGTTCCGGCTCGCGCGCACGCTGGCGGGCTGAACCGACCGCTTGCCACGCCTGCCATCCGTGACTGTACACTCGCCGCAACGACGGATAGACAGGACGGGCAGGACGGAGCCGACGATGGGTGCGGGCCGCCGCGGTGCTCGCCCCCCACCGTTCGCTCACCGAGAGCCCAGGCCTCCGCAGGCTGCGGCTGATCATCGGCAACGCGATGGGTGGCGCGCTGGAGCAGCGTGCGTGCGGCTGGCAACTGCCGCACGCGGCAAGGTGCCCGCACACCTCAGCCAGAGCGGTTTCCACCTCTTTGTGGACCGCTCCAGGAGCCTGTCGAATATGCTCAATGATTCCGCAACGGTCGACTGGACGGTACGAGAAACCGGTCCTGCGAGGGCACATCGCGTCGATGCCGCGCGCCAATTCCTCACAGTGCTGCGCTGTTCGATCACATCCGACAGACTGCTGGAGAAGCCACAGGCGTCGCCTTCGCCCGACATGCTGACCGCGTCGGGCACCCGCTGAAGCCCAACACCGCCGCGCCTCGTGAGGCCAGGGCAACCTCGGTGCTGGAAGTGTGGTGCAGGCTAGTCTGTTGCCGGCGCTCCGGAGAGGGGGGGGCGTTCCCCCTCCCACCGGAGCCGTCCGGCTCACCCAGCGGCAGCGACCGCCCGCCTCGCCATCACGCCGATCAGGTGGGCGCGATACTCCTTGCTCGCATGGATGTCGCCGTTCAGGTCGTCCTGCGGCGTGACGATGCCGTCGAGCGCCGCGGCCGACCAGGACTTCGCGAGCGCCGCTTCCATCGCCGCGTGGCGGAACACGCCGTTGGCGCCCGCGCCCGTGACCGCGACGCGCACCCCCGCCGGCCCCCTGGCGACGAACACGCCGACCATGGCGTAGCGCGAGGCCGGGTTGGGGAACTTCATGTAGGCCGCCTTCTCCGGGATGGGGAAGGAGACGGCGGTGACGATCTCGCCGGGCTCGAGCGCGGTCGAGAACATGCCGGTGAAGAAATCGTCGGCCGCGATCGTGCGCGTGTTCGTGTGCACCGTCGCGCCGAGGCCGAGAACCGCGCCGGGATAGTCGGCCGCCGGGTCGTGGTTGGCGACCGAGCCGCCGATCGTGCCGCGGTTGCGCACCTGGTTGTCGCCGATATGGGCGGCGAGCTTCGCGAGCGCGGGGATCGCCTTGGCGACCTCCGCCGAGCCGGCGACCGCGGCGTGCGTCGTCATGCCGCCGATCCTCACGGTGCCGCCGGAGACGGTGATCCCCTTCAGTTCGGGGATGCCGGAGAGGTCGACCACCGCGGTGGGGCGGGCCAGGCGCTGCTTGAGCGTCGGGATCAGCGTCTGCCCCCCGGACATCGGGCGCGCCTCGGGGTCGGCCGCGAGCAGCTTGACGGCATCGGCGACGCTGGTCGGGCGGTGATAGGTGAACTCGTACATCGCGCGTGTCCCTCTTCCCTACTCTGCCGCCATGCGCGGCCGGCTGGCGTTGATGATGCCCCACACCTTCTGGGCCGTTGCCGGCATGTCGATGTGGCGGACGCCATAGTCCTTCAGCGCGTCCACGACGGCACCGATCACCGCCGGGGGCGAGCCGATGGCGCCGACCTCGCCGCAGCCCTTCACCCCGAGCGGGTTGTGGGTGCAGAGCGTGGTCGAATGCCCGACCGAGATGTTCGGCACGTCATCGGCCCGCGGCATGGTGTAGTCCATCATGCTGCCGGAGATGAGCTGGCCCTCCTCGTCGTAGACGCAGCTCTCGAGCAGCGCCTGGCCGATGCCCTGCGCGACGCCGCCCTGGATCTGCCCCTCGACGATCATCGGGTTGATCACCCGGCCCACATCATCCACCGCCGTGAAGTTGACCACGTGCGTGACGCCCGTGTCGGGGTCGATCTCCACCTCGGCGATATGGCAGCCGCCCGGGTAGGTGAAGTTCTTCGGGTCGTAGAACGCCGTCTCCTCGAGGCCGGGCTCGAGCTCCTCGATCGGGTAGTTGTGCGGCACGTAGGCGGCGAGGCTGATCTCGGCCAGCGCCTTCGCCCGGTCGGTCCCCGCCACCTGGAACTTGCCGTCCTTGAACTCGATGTCGGCGACGTCGGCCTCGAGCAGGTGGGCGGCGATGCGCTTGCCCTTGGCAATGATCTTGTCTGCCGCCTTCATCATCGCCGAGCCGCCGACGGCGAGCGAGCGGCTGCCGTAGGTGCCCATGCCGAAGGGGATGCGCGCGGTGTCGCCGTGCACGATCTCGACCTGGCTCATCGGCACGCCGAAACGGTCGGCGATCAGCTGCGCGAAGGTCGTCTCGTGCCCCTGGCCGTGGCTGTGGGTGCCGGTGAACACGGTGATCGAGCCGGTCGGGTTCACGCGGATGTTGGCCACCTCGTAGAGGCCCGCGCGGGCGCCGAGCGAGCCGACCACCGCCGAGGGCGCGATGCCGCAGGCCTCGAGATAGGTCGAGATGCCGATGCCGCGCAGCTTGCCGCGCGCCTTCGCCGCCGCCCGCCGCGCCTCGAAGCCGGCCCAGTCGGCCGCCTTCAGGGCGGCGTCGAGCGAGGCGTGGTAGTCGCCGCTGTCGTACTGCAGCGCCACCGGCGTCTGGTAGGGGAAGGCCGAGGACGGGATGAAGTTCCGCCGCCGGATCTCCACACGGTCCATCCCCATCTCGAGGGCGCAGATGTCGACGAGACGCTCGAGCAGGAAGGTCGCCTCCGGCCTGCCGGCGCCGCGATAGGCATCGACCGGCACGGAGTTGGTGAACACCGCCTTCACCTCGGCGTAGATCGCGGGCGTGGTGTACACGCCGGCGAGCAGCGTGGCGTAGAGATAGGTCGGCACGCAGGGGGCGAAGGTGGACAGGTAGGCGCCCATGTTGGCCTGGGTGCGCACGCGCAGGCCCAGGAACCTGCCGTCGGCGTCCATCGCCATCTCGGCGACGGTGACATGGTCGCGCCCGTGCGCGTCCGACATGAAGCTCTCGGTGCGCTCGGCCGTCCACTTCACCGGGCGCCGCACCTTGGCCGAGGCCCAGGTGACGATCGCCTCCTCGGCGTAGTGGTAGATCTTCGAGCCGAACCCGCCGCCCACGTCGGGCGCAACCACCCGCAGCCGATGCTCGGGGATGTTCAGCACGAAGGCGCCCATCAGCAGGCGGATGACGTGCGGGTTCTGGCTCGTGGTGTAGAGCGTGTAGTCGCCCGACATCGGGTCGTACTCGCCGACCGCGGCGCGCGGCTCCATCGCGTTCGGGATCAGCCGGTTGTTGACGAGCTCGAGCTTCGCGACCTTGTGCGCCCTGGCGAAGGCCGCGTCGGTCGCGTCCTTGTCGCCGATGTGCCAGTCGTAGCAGACATTGCCGGCGACCCCGTCATGCACGAGCGGGGCGCCGGGCTTCTGCGCCGCCTCCAGCGTCGGCGCCGCCTTCAGCACCTCGTAGTCGACCGAGATCATCTCCGCCGCGTCGCGCGCCTGCGCCTTGGTGTCGGCGATCACCACGGCCACCGGGTCGCCGACGTGCCGCACCTTGCCGATGGCGAGAACGGGATGCGGCGGCTCCGCCATCGGCGTGCCGTCCTTGTTCTTCACCTGCCAGCCGCAGGGAAGCCCGCCGACATTCTCGGCCGCGAGATCGGCCCCGGTGAACACCGCGTGGACGCCGGGCGCCGCCTTCGCCGCGGCCGTGTCGATGCCGCGGATCGCCGCGTGCGGGTGCGGGCTGCGCAGGATGACCGCATGGAGCTGGCCGGGGCGGTTGATGTCGTCGGTGTAGTTGCCGCGGCCGGAGAGGAAGCGCAGGTCCTCGCGCCGCTTCACCGATGCGCCGATGCCTTCGAAACCCATGGTCGTCTCCTCGCCGATGGTGGTGGCGCCGATCCTCTAACCTTGAGCGGTGCTGTTCTTGTTCGTCGTCATTCCGCCGCCCGCGGCAGCTCCTTGACGCGGCCGTGCATCACCTGCTGCGCCGCGTCGATCGCCTTGACGATGTTGTGGTAGCCGGTGCAGCGGCAGAGATTGCCCTCGAGGCCCTCGCGGATCTCGCGCTCCGAAAGGCCCTGCGGGTTCTTCTTCACGAGGTCGATCGCGCTCATCACCATGCCCGGCGTGCAGAAGCCGCACTGCAGCGCGTG